>JACZCV010019896.1_pt1 | contig 38270 bp, 36 predicted proteins | sample 8641841 | NCBI WGS metagenome assembly JACZCV01 (sample SAMN15324606, study PRJNA640507) | soil metagenome | isolation source: monocropping sugarcane control | place: China: Luxin town, Laibin City, Guangxi Province | collected 2019-07-25 | depth 10cm m
CGGCCACAGGTTGCCCCAGCCGACCACGAAGCTCTGCTGAATGATACTGACGCAGTTCCCGATGAACCAGTAGAGCCCAAGGCCCGCCGGTACCTGCAGGGCGAAGATCGCAATCATCAGCGGCGACATGAAAACCATCATTCGCTGCATCTGCTGGGTCTGGAGCTCCTGGTCCGTCGGGTTCGGCGGCGTCGGCTGCTGCAGCATCTTCGACTGCACGAAGGTCGTCGCCGCGGCCAGCAGCGGGAAGATCAGATAGGCGACCGCGGGGATGCCAAAGCCGGCGATCGACAGCATGGCGTGCGTCGTCGGGTTGTCGTTCAGGTTCGGGATGAATAGGAAGTGCGACGCCAGGTTGAGGTGTGGCGCCCGGTTCCTGAACACGAAGTAGAGGGCGCTCAGGATCGGCATCTGGACCACCAGCGGCGCGCATCCGACCAGGCCGCCCAGCGGATTCACGCCGTGCTCCTGGTAGAGCTTCATCATCTCCTGGTTCAGCTTGGTGGCGTCCTTCTTGTACTTCTTCCGCAGCTCGGCGACCTGGGGCGCGAGCTTTCGCTGCTCGGCCATCGTTTTCCGCTGGGTCAGCAGCTGGAACTGCTGCAGGGGCGACAGCGCCACGCGGATGAGGATCGTCATCAGCACGATGGCCACGCCATAGGCGCCGATCGACACGAGGAACGGCACCCCGGCAACGAATGCATAGATCGTGGTGAGCAGCCACTGCAGTCCGTCCTGCAGCGGCAGAAGAATGTCGAAGGGAGAGCTCAGAAAGATGGTCAGAATCTCCTGTCAGGGAACCGGATCGTAGCCGCCCTTGGCGAACGGGTTGCAGCGGGCAATACGTGCTGCTCCCATCAGGGAGCCCCGCCACCAGCCGTACCGCTCGATCGCCTCATACGTGTAGTGAGAGCACGAAGGGTAGTAACGGCATGACGGCGGCAGGATCTTCGAAAACGACATCTGGTAGCCGCGGATGGCCACCAGCAGGGCACGTGTCATGAATCACGCTCGGTGAGCCGGAGAGCCGCCTGTTCGGTCTCCTCTTTAAGGTCGGCGAACCGCAGGGTCAGGGCGGCGGGCCGGGCGATCAGGACCACGTCATATCGTATTCCCCGTTGCCCGGGGCCTGAACCGCCGTCGAGCGACGATGCACGTGCAGCCTCGCGCAGCCGCCGGCGCGCCCGATTGCGATCGACGGCGCCTTTCAGCTGGCGGCTGACGGTGACGCCGATCCGCGTCTCACCGGCTGGATTCGGAACCGCGAGCGCCACCAGGCCACGTCCGCTGTAAATGCGCCGGCCGCGCATGACTGCATCGAAGTCGGACTTGCGACGCAACCGGACACGCCTCTTCACCGAGACGATCCGGCTACTTGGTGAGGCGGTGGCGACCCTTGCGGCGGCGGTTCTGGATGACGTGGGCGCCGCCCTTCGAGCTCATGCGGCGGAGAAAGCCGTGCACTCGCCGGCGGTATCGCTTCTTCGGCTGGAAGGTTCTCTTCATCGGACCGCGGTAGTGTACCGGAGCTTGACATGGCGATGTCCACAGCCACATCATCGCTATCACTTCATCCGCACCCGCTAACTGCCTTGCGGCATCCACAGGCCTGTGCTACGATCCCCCGCCGGAAGCCAAGCCAGCACGCTCCAGACGACTACTAAATACAAGTCCCCGATTGCCGCGTAGGCCTTATCTTACGTAATCGCTAGAATTCAACCACACAACGCCGCTTCCATAAAAGTTGATCGGTCGGGCGGGAGATTTCAGACTGGCGCGGGGTCCCGGCCTGTGGAAATCTGCTCCGATCTTATCCACAGATAGATGGGAGGGCGGTTCTGAACAGTCGAAGATCCTCGGTTGAACGTGGGCGCTTGTCAGGTGCCGGGAATCCCCTCACTCGACGCCCGAAACCGGCAGTGGTCAATCCCCGGTTTGACCCAGCTTATCCACAGTATTTGCATGACTCGGAGTGCCGTTGTACCCAGGCCGCGGCCAGCCCGCTGACGCGGCTCCTGGTGCGGGACCGAACCTTGATGGGGGTGGTGGAGTGAACCAGGATCAGATCTGGTCCCAGGTCCAGGAGGAGCTCCGGTTTCAGCTGGCCAAGCGCACCTATGACATGTGGCTGAAGAACACGTCGGTGGTCGAGGCCGACGGCAGCACATTCCGTATCGGGGTGCCCAGCAAGCTGGCCAAGGACTGGCTCGAAGATCGTTTTGCGGGTCTCATCCAGGAGACGCTGCAGGCCGTCACCGGCGCCGAGGTCGGCGTCGACTTCGTGATCTCGCCCACCAGTCATCGTCCGCCGCTCCTGACTGCGGACGGCGAAGACGCCGACGGTCCAGGCGAGAACGGCCACGCCAACGGCAACGGGCACGACAACGGCGTTGAGGTTGAAGTCGAGGTCGCGGCGGTCGCGCCATCGGAGCTCAACGCTCGTTTTCGTTTCAAGTCGTTCGTCGTCGGCCACAACTCGCAGTTCGCGCACGCCGCCGCGAAGGCGGTGGCGGAGGCGCCCGGCGACAGCTACAACCCGCTCTTCCTCTACGGAGGTGTGGGTCTAGGCAAGACGCACCTCATGCACGCCATCGGCCACGAGGTGCATGACCGTTTCCCGCGCAAGCGCGTGGTCTACATGACGTCCGAGCAGTTCACCAACGAGGTGATCAGCTCGATCGCCACCGCGCGCATGGGGGAGTTCCGGCACAAGTACCGCACCGTCGACGTGCTGCTCATCGACGACGTGCAGTTCCTCGCCGGCAAGGACAGGACCAAAGAAGAGTTCTTCCACACGTTCAATGCGCTGCACGAGATCAACAAGCAGATCGTCATCTCGTCCGACCGGCCCCCGAAAGAGATACCGACGCTCGAGGACCGGCTGCGCTCGCGATTCGAGTGGGGATTGATCGCCGACATCCAGCCACCGGATTTCGAAACGCGGCTCGCCATCCTGCACTCCAAGCTGGGGCGCACGAGCCTCGTCCCCGAAGACGTGCTGACTTTCATCGCGCACAAGGTGCAGCGCAACATTCGCGAGCTCGAGGGCGCACTGACGCGCGTGCAGGCCTTCGCCGCGGTGCACCAGCGCCCTGTCGATGAGGAAGAGGCTGCGCGCCTGCTCGCCGACATCATTCCCGCCGGCACGCGCAAGCCCATCAACGTCGACCGCATCCAGCTTCTGGTCGCCGACTTCTACAACGTCACACTCGAGGACATGAAGAGCAAGCGCCGGGACAAGCACATCGTCTTCCCCCGCCAGGTGGCGATGTTTCTGGTTCGCGAGGAGACGCCGTCGTCACTGCCTGCCATCGGTAAAGCCTTCGGTGGCAGGGATCACACGACGGCGCTGCACTCGATCGAAAAGATCGCCAACGAGCTGAAGGAGGACGAGAGGTTGCGCTTTGAGGTCCAGGCCATCCGCGAACGTCTCTACGCCGAGTGATGCGGCTTTCCACAGCTTCTTCCGGAGTGGTCGGGAAAGCCGTCGGATATTCGGCCCGGCGCCGGCTCTTCCCCACCATCACCACAGCCCGCAGGCCGTTGCCCACCGCCGCTCAGACGGTTATCAACGAACCGGCTCGATCTGTAAAGGATCTCTATGTCCACAGTTCCCACAGCGCTTACTGTTATCCGTTACGGATTGAGTCAATTAGCAAGAACAGAATCAACGGGGGACAACTTTCGTGAGTGCCAAAGCCATCGCAACGCAGATGAGAGTGACCTGCAGACCCTCAGTGCTGGGGCAGGCGCTTCAGGTGGTGTCGCGTGCCATCTCCAGCAGGACCACCCTGCCGATCCTCAACAACATCCTCATCGAGACCACTCCGGAAGGACTGGCCCTCAGCGCCACCAACCTGGAGATCGGGATTCGAAAGCTGGTGCCGGCCGAGGTCTCGATGGAAGGCAGCACGACCGCGCCGGCGCGGCTGCTGACGGACTTCGTCGGCACGCTGCCGGACCAGGACCTCGAGATGACACTCGATGGCGCGACGCAATCGCTGTCATTGCGCTGCGGCCGTTTCGACACGCACATCAAGTGCATCGAGGCGGAGGAGTTTCCGCCAGGACCGCGGCCGGACGAAGGTGATCGCATGCAGGTGCCGCTCGACGAGCTGGTCAATGCAGTCGAGCAGACGCAGATGGCGGCCTCGACCGACGAGGCGCGGCCGGTTCTAACCGGCGTGCTGGTCCAGGTGCAGGGCGGTCAGCTGACGCTGGCCGCTACCGACGGCCATCGCCTGGCCGTCCGCAAGCTGCCGGCCGGGGGCGCCGGTGACCTGGACGCGAGTCTAATCGTCCCGGCACGCGCGCTGGCCGAGCTCTCACGCGTGTTGAAAGGTGAGCCGACCCAGGTCGAGCTGATCATCTCCAAGGCGCGCAACCAGATCTTCTTCCGCGCCGGCAACTCGGAGCTGACCTCGAGATTGATCGACGGCAAGTATCCAAACTACGCACAAGTTATCCCCAGCAAGAGCTCGACCAAGGTCCGGCTGACCACGTCGGAGCTGACCCAGACGGTGCGAGCGGTGTCGCTGTTCGCGCGCGACAGCGCCAACGTGATTCGCGTCAAAGCTTCATCGGACGCCGTCATCCTGTCGGCGACGACCAACGAGGTGGGCGACAGCAAAGCCGAGATGCCCGCCGAGGTCGAAGGTTCTGAGATCCAGATCGCGTTCAATGCCCGCTACGTCCTAGATGCCCTTGGTGTGATCGGCGAAGACCAGGTCGAGCTGCTCTTCGACGGACCGCTCAGCCCGGGGTTGATCCGCCCGCCGGGCAAGGAGCACTACCTGTACGTGATCATGCCTGTGCGGGTGGCTATGTCCTAACTCGGGGCTCCGGGCGTGGAGCTCAAGCGCCTACAACTGAACAACCACCGCAACTACGCGCACCTGGACCTGGTGCCGGGCCCCGGCGTCAACGTTTTCGTGGGCGCCAACGGCCAGGGCAAGACCAACCTGCTGGAGGCGGTCGCGATGCTCGCGCTGTCGTCCTCGCCGCGCGCTCGCCGGGATGCCGAGCTGCTTGGCCCGATCACGCCGGCAGCTCGGATCCACGCGGACGTCGAGTCGGCGGGGCACGGGATCGAGGTGACCATCACGCTGACCGCGGGAGAGGGCGAACGTGTCCACCGCGTCATCGAGGTGGACGGTGCCCGACGCCGCGGCGTGGACCTGCCGGGCCATTTCCGGGTCACGCTTTTCTGGCCGGACGACCTGGGACTCGTCAAGGCGGGCCCGGAGCTGCGCCGCCGCTTCCTGAACCAGATGCTGGTCCAGATCGAGCCCGGCTACGCCCGAGCCCTGGCGGGGCTGCGGCGAGTGCTCGAGCAACGCAACAGCCTGCTCAAGAGGATCGCTGCCGGCGAGGAGGCGCCAGACGTCCTGGCCGCCTGGAACACGGAGCTCATCGCCTACGGGTCAGAAATCGCCCGCGCCCGGGCGCGCGCGGTCGACGAGCTGAGGCCGTACGCGACCGAGAGCCACGCCGAGATTGCCGCCGGCGAGACGCTCGAGGTCGCCTATCTCGGACCACCCGAAAACTTTGCGGATGCTGTGGAAAAGTCGCTTACCGACGACTTGCGCAGGGGCTCCACAACGGTGGGTCCGCACCATGACGATCTGCTCATCCGGCTCGATGGCAGAGATGCCAGAAGCTTTGCATCCCAGGGGCAGCAGCGCACCGCGGTGGTGAGCTTGAAGCTCGCCGAGGCGACGCTGGTGACCAGGCGCGCAGGTGAACGTCCCGTACTCCTGCTGGACGACGTGCTGTCCGAGCTCGACGCCGAGAGGAGGGGTGCGCTCCTGCGCCGGGTTGGCGGCGAAGGCCAGGTGATCATCACCGCCGCGGAGATGGGTCCATTCCCGGCCGACCTGATCACGGGAGCCCGCGTCTGGAGCGTCAAACAGGGGCGAATCGAGGCCTGTGGATAAGCTGGGCAATATCCTCCCGGCGGTGGTCCGTCGCCAACCCAACGGCGGGCGGTTGCTCGGGGCCCGAGTTGCGGTCGCGTTTCGCGGATTGATCGGGTCCGAGCCTTCCCAGCTCTGCGAGGCGGTCGAGCTGAAATCAGGGGTCCTGATGGTCACCACCTCGAGCCCGGCGCTCGCGCACCAGCTCCGCCTGGACGCGGAGATGGTGATCCAGCGGCTCAACGACATGGACCTAGGCCGGCACGTGCGCGTGCTGAGGGTGCGCATCGGCCGCTCCACGCCGTCTTGATGAGGCTCGACCCGAGACAGCTCGAGGCAGCAGTGGCTGCCGACACTCCGGTCCGGGTAATCGCGGGCGCCGGCACCGGCAAGACTGCCGTGATCGCGGAGCGGTTCAGGCGCCTGGTCGTGGCGGGGGCGGACCCAGCATCGATCCTGGTGATGACGTTCACCGACCGCGCCGCCCACGAGATGCGCCAGCGGATCGAAGAGCTGATCGGGGCCGACGCGCCCGCGGTGGGCACCGTGCATTCGATCGCGCTCGGTTGGTTGCGCGCGGACGGCTGGCGGGTCGGAGTCCCGGCCGGCTTCCGCATCGTCAGCGGCGCCGACCGGTGGATCCTCGCTCGCGAGCTCATGTGGGAGCTGGGGGACGCGGCCCTCGTCGGCGACGAGCGCCCGGACGACCTGGTGGCGCCGGCGCTGCAGATGCTCGAGCGGCTCAAGCAGGAGCTGGTGCCGCTCCGCCGGCTGCTCGACTGGGCCTACTCGACCGAGGACGCGGAGCGTGGCGCGTTGATGCGCGCGTGCGTGCGTCTGTATCACGCCTACGCCAAATTGTGCCGACGGCGCGGCCTGCTCGATTTCGACGACCTGCTGGAGCGAGCCGTGGCCATGCTCTCGAACGATCAGGCCCTTCTCGATGCGTACCGGCGCCGGTATCCGCACGTGCTGGTCGACGAGTACCAGGACCTGAACCTCGCGCAGGAGCGGCTGGTCGAGCTCATCGCCCAGGGCGGCGCGCCGTTCGTGGTGGGCGACGACGACCAGAGCATCTACAGGTTTCGGGGCGCGTCGCGCGCGAGCCTGGAGCGGTTCTGTGCGCGGTTCCCCGACGCGCGCACGATCACGCTGGGGCGCAACCGGCGCAGCTCGGCGAGGATCGTGGCGGCCGCGGCCGGGCTCATCGGCCACAACGACGAGCGTCTGGCCAAGGAGCTTTTCGCCCGGCGTGCCGGCCCGCGCGTGGAGATCTGGAAGAGCCCGACTGGTCCAGCCGAAGCTGAGGCCATCGCGAGTCAGGCCAGACAGCTGGTGGAGGCCGGAACGCCGCTTTCGGAGATCGCCGTTCTCTGCCGCACGAACGCCATCGCCACGCCTGTTGCCGCCGCGCTCGCCGCCGCCGGCCTGCCGCATGTCGTCGTCGGCGCTCACGGTCTTTACGACCGGCCGGAGATCAGGGATGTGATCGCGATGCTCCGCCTGCTTCGCGACCCCGACGACCAGATTGCCGCCTACCGCGTCGGCGAACGGATCGCCGGGTGCTCGCCCGAGCTGGCCGCCGAGCTGGCGGAGCAAGCCCGATCGCTGGACGTGCGCGACCTGTTTTTCGAGCTGATGAACCGCACTCGGTACCTGGATGGCGCCTCGCCGCAAGCAGTCGCGAATGTCAGTCGCTTCAACGAGCTCATCGCCGAGTTCTGCGACGCCAACCCTGACCGCTCGCTCGCGAACTACATGAGGTACCTCGACCTGGTGCTGCTGTCGGGCGAGGACGAGGCGTCAGCCGCCGCGGAGCCGCTCGCCGAAGCGATCTCGGTGATGACGATCCATCAGGCCAAGGGTCTGGAGTTCGACGCCGTCTTCGTGCCGTCGCTGGTGGAGGGTCGCCTCCCGCAACCCGGTCGGTCGCAGCGGTTCGAGCTGCCGCCGGCGGTGCTGGAGCCGCTGGTGCGCGGCCGAGAAGACGTGATCGCCGAAGAGCGACGTCTCCTTTATGTGGCGATGACGAGGGCGCGCAAGCGCCTCTTCCTCACGCGCGCCGAGCATTACGAGGGCGGGCGCCGGTGGCGGCCGTCGCGGTTTCTTGATGAGATTCAGAAGTCCGAGGCCGTTGTCAACCGAGAGATAGAAGGTTCTCCCGATCACCCCTCCCGGCCTCGTCAGCCCTCGCGCGAGAGCGCGGGGGCGCAGCGCCCCCAGCACAAGGCTGGGGAGGAGAATCTCGTCCTTTCCTTCAGCTCGATTCAGGCCTATCGCGATTGTCCGAAGCAGTACTGGTTCCGCTACCGGCAGCGGCTGCCCGCGAAGCAGAGCGCCGAGGCGGTGCAGGGTGTGATCCTCCACGACGTTCTGCGACGCGCCGGCGAGATGCTCAACAACGGCGCTGTCCTGAGCGACGAGGACCTGCCGGCGCTGCACGCGGAGGCCTGGGCCGCGCACGCGTTTCCGGATGCGCGCCGCGCCGAAACGTTTCGGCGGATCGGGCTGGAGCAGCTGCAGGCGTTTCGAGCGCGTGGCGGTTTCGACCGCGCGCCTCAATTCGTGGAGCGAGAGTTCTCAGCGCCGGTCGATGGTTTCACGCTTCACGGCGTCATCGACCGCGTCGATCGCGCCGATGACGGCTGGCTGATCATCGACTACAAGAGCGGCCGTCCGCTGACGCGCTCACGCCGCGACCTGCAGGTTTCGCTCTACGCGCTCGGCGCGTCGGCTGCGCTCCAGCTCGACCCGATCGAGCTCGAGGTCGTTTACCTGGCGGAAGGCTCGAAGGTGCGGATCGAAGGCGTGCCGAAGCTCGCGGCCGAGGCTCGAGTTGTGGCGATCGACGTAGCCGAAAAGATCGCTGCCGGGAAATTCGATCCGCAGCCCGAGCGCAGGAAGTGCCGGCTGTGCCCCTACCGGCTGGCCTGCGCCAGCGCCCTGTAGCGACCCGCCAGCAGCAGGCACTCGCGCGCGATGTCGGCCGACGCGTACGGATATGAAAGCTCGCGCGCCCGTTTTGACATCGACTGCCATGTGGGTCCGCCTTCGGCCAGGACTCGCACCTCTTCGACGATGTCGTCCGACCGCGGCGCGAATATGCCGAAGCCGGAATCGACGACGAAATCGACATTGGGTGTCTCCTGCCCAGGCAGGTAACCGTTGAGGATCAGCGGCAGGCCGGTGGCCAGCGCTTCCACGATTGCGCCAGGCCCTGCCTTGGTCACCGCGACGTCAGAGGCGCGCATCAGCTCGGGCATGTTGTCCACGAATCCGAGCACCAGCGTCGGTGTCGCGAAGCGCAGCCGCGAGAGCGACGTGCGGAGCCTTTCGTTGCGCCCACAGACGACGATGAGCTGCCACTGGTGCGGGTCCCAGGCCAAAGCGCGAACCTGGTTCAACAGGCTGCCGGCGCCGGCGGCGCCACCCATCACCAGCACCGTGAAGCGGCCCTCGTCGAGTCCGAACCGGCGCCGAAGCGCCTGCTTCTCACCGGGCGCGGGAGGACGAAAGCGCAGGTCGACGGGAAGGCCCAGCAGCTTCACGCGATCGCTCGGCACGCGCCGCCGGATCGCGACCTTGCGCGCGACCTCGGTGGGCGCGACCACGAGGTCGGCCTGGCTGAACGTCCAGCCGCGGTGGAAATCGACGAGGTCGGTGATGACTGTCATCAGCCCGCGAGGGCGGCCGCTGCGCTCGATGGCCTGATGGCTGACGTGGTTGAGCAGGGGATGCACTGAAAGGATGACGTCGGGGTCGTGCTCGCCGATCAGCTCGACCAGGACCTTGCGCACGCCAGGACCGAACACGGCCCTGATGGCAGCGAACGTCGGCCGCGTGTTGCCCGTGTGGTAAACGGCGCCCCAGGCGGTGCGGGAGCGCTGGATCACCGGCGAATAAAGAGACGCGAGGCGCCGAACGACCGCGGGGCCTTGAGCCATGAGCGGATCGGCGAGCGTGACCACGCAGGTCGGATCCAACTGCTTCAGGGCTTCGGTCAGCGCCTTGGCCGCGGCGCGGTGACCGCCGCCCGTGTCGCTGAACAGGATCAGGATCCTGGGTGCGCCGCCGCTTGGTGTCGGCCGGGGCGGCAGCGCCTCAACTGACGCTTGGTCTGTTGCTACTTACCCCGCCTCGCCGCCGCGCGGCGTGCGATCCAGCGCATGTTGTACTGGGCCAGCAAGTAGGTGATGAACAGCATGGCGATGATGCCGACGCCGACCCAGAAGATGGTTCGCTTGGCGAGCTCGCCCTGCGACAGCGGGACGTTCTGAGCGCCGACCGAGTTCTGCTGAATGATGTAGGAGACGACGTCTTTGATGTCCTGGTCCGAGATCTTGCCCTTCCACGCCGGCATCGCCGTGCCGCCGCCGGCGGGCGTGCGTCCGTTGGTGACGGTGTCGATCAGGTAGCCGACGTCCAGCGGATTGCTGACCCCCGGAAGCTTGGTGATCGGGTTGAGCTGCGGGCCGATGCCGCCCTCGAGGCTGCTGCCGTGGCAGGTCGTGCAGTTCGCCTGGTAGACGGTCATGCCGTTGTTCGGGTCGCCTGGCAGCTGCTGTCCGCCGGCGGGCGAAGGCGATGCGTCGGCCAGCGTGGAGATGGCGGTGAGGAGCACCAGCGCCGGCACTGCGATCGCGACCAGGCCGTAGCGCGCCAGGCGGTTTCGAGCTCGCATCTCGGGTCATTCTATCCCCAGGTATCCCTCTCCCTTCGGGAGAGGGTCAGGGTGAGGGGCCTGCGGGAATAGGCAGGAAGCTCGTACGTTTTTACACCGATATGGGCTCTTGTTCGCCGGTCTCCGGATCGGGGTTCACCTGCGTCTCGAGGCGCTGGCTCGATTCGAGGTCGGCGTACCGTGGCTGAGGTTACCGAGCTGATCTCCAACCGCGACTCGCGCCTGCGTGTCGCGGTCATCTCCATGCACACCTCCCCCACGGCGCCGCTCGGCCGGCAGGCCAATGGCGGCATGAACGTCTACGTACGAGAGGTCTGCGCCGCCTTCAGCGATCGCGGCATCGCCACCGACGTCTTCACCCGCGCGCAGTCTGACGAAGACCCGAAGATCGAACAGCTCGCCCCCCTCTCGCGCGTCATCTATCTGGACGCCGGGCGCGACCTGGACAAGTACTCGCTGTACCGCGAAGTCCCGCACTTCACGTCGCAGGTGCTGCAGTTCGGGCAGCGCGAGGGCACGACCTACGACCTTCTTTACTCGCATTACTGGCTCTCTGGCGAGGTAGCTTGCCTACTCCGGCCGCGACTGGCGCCGGCGTGGGCTCATACGGCGCACACGCTTGGCCTCGTCAAGAACAAGCGCCTGGCCGGGGGCGCGCGGCCCGAGCCGCCGCTGCGCATCGCGATCGAAGGCGACATCGCCCGCCACGCCGACCTGATGATCACCTCAACGCTGGACGAGAGCGAGGCTCTCGTGCAGCAGTACGGCGCCGATCCCGCTCGCGTCGAAGTCGTGGCGCCAGGCGTCGACCTCGCCACCTTCCGGCCGATCGATCGCGCCGAGGCTCGCGCCAAGATCGGTGCCGATGCGGGCCCGCTGCTCTTGTTCGTCGGCCGGCTCGAGCGACTGAAGGGAGTCGACATCGCCATCCGAGCGCTGGCTCTCCTGCGCGCGCGCGGTTACGCCGGCGCTCGCTTCCTGGTGCTGGGCGAAGACTCGCGCGATGGCGACGAGAGCGAGAAGGACAGACTCAAGGCAGTTGCGTCTGACCTGGGAGTCCGCGACGCTGTCGAGTTCGTGGGCTCGGTCGCGCACCACGAGCTGCCGTACTTCTACGCGGCCGCGGATGTTTGCGTGATGCCCTCATACAGCGAGTCGTTCGGACTCGTCGGCCTCGAGGCACAAGCCTCGGGCTGCCCGGTGGTGGCTTCGGACGTATCCGGTTTGCGCTCGGTCGTGCGCGAGGGCGTGACGGGCTTTCTCATCGCGGGCGATGACCCGGCCGATTACGCGGATCGGATCGACCGTCTCCTGGCGGATCGAGAGCTCGCGCGACAGATGGGCAGCCGCGGCCAGCTGCTCGCCCAGAGGTTCTCGTGGTCGCGAACCGCGGGCCGGCTGGCCGAGCTGTTCACGTCACTCGCGGAGCGCAGGCCCGCGCGGCAGCTACCCGGCGGCGGTCGGGTTCAGAGCCGCGTCCAGGCCGGCATGAGGCACGAGTAAGGGAACGTCTCCGGGTCGAAGCGCGTGAGCGCTACCGGCCGCGTGCCGTCGGCGTTCATCAGCCAGATCTGATCGTCACTGAGGAATGCGATCTGGTGGCCGTCGGGTGAGGGGACCGGATTGCTGAGATCGGTGATCGTCTGATCACCGGTCGGCAGTGCCAGGCCAAGCGTCAGTGACGCCGGCGGCGATGCGACGTTGATGACGAACGCCTTGCTCACGCTGCCGGAGCTGGTGACGATGTTGGCCGCAAGGACGACGTGGTCGGAGTCGTGCAGCCACGTCGCGTCGCTCAGGTCACCGCTGACGATGCTGGCGACGGCTGCGGACCCGGTCAGCGAGCGCATGCGCAACGTGGTGGTGCCGCCCTCGGCACGCAGATACGCGATGCGATTGCCGGAGGGCGCCCAGCTCAGGTCGCTGACAGTTCCGGTGTCGGTCGCGAGCGCATAGCGAGAACGCAGGCCGACGTCGTAGCCCCACACGCGAGTCGTGCCCTCGGTCTGTTGCTGCGCAAAGGCGAGCCGCTCGCCGCTCGGATTGACCGCGACGCTCTTCACGTCAGTGCCGATCACGTAGTCGGCGCCCGACTGCGGCGCGCGGAACAGCGTGCCCACTGAATCCAGGTACAGGTAGCCAAGGCCGGGCGCGAGAGCCGCGGCCCATGTTGCGCTGGTGAATCCGAGCGTTTGCGTGCCTTCGCCCGGTGTGAACGAGAACCAGCCGTCACCTGTTTGAAAGATCACGCGCTGGCCGTCTGGCGACCAGCTGTATGACTTGATCGAGTTCGTTCCGAGCAGCTGACGTGGGAAGCCAGACTCGTTGACGATCCAGAGCCCGCCTGACGTGCCGGTCGGATTCTCCGCTGCGAACGCTACCCAGTGGTGCAGCGGTCGTACCGCGCCGGTTGTGAACGTGATTGACCGCACGCGGTCGAGCTGATTGCCGTCGAGATCCTCCGCGCTTTGCGTGATGAGCATCTGGTAGGACGTGTTCGCTTGCAGCAGAGAGTTCGGCGCCACGATGACGCGCTTGCTGTCAGTGGAATCGGTGCGAACGTTGAAGCGGATCTCTGGCGTGAAGATGATCGCGCTGGCCAGGCTCGACTCGATCATCGGCCGCGAGAAGTTGACGGAGATGAAATCCGCGGGATCGATGCCGCTGTCGCCGGCCGACGGCGACGAGCCGGCGAACGCCGGCGGCGCCTCGGTGGTGAACGACCAGTGATGCCGCAGCGCGTAGGCGTTGCCCGCGACGTCGCTGTAGCCGGCTTCGAGCACCACCTCGTAGGTGGTCGCAGTTTCCAGCTTGTCGTGATCGAACTCGAGTCTGCGCCCGTCGAGCCATTTGAAGTGGCCGGGCGCCGCGGGCACCAGGTGCAGCCGGCTCTCGACCGAGGCGCGGTCGACTGCGTGGTCGAACGTGATCTGGACCGGCGCCACCGTGGAGATGTCGCGGGAACCGCGCACCGGTGAGTAGTCGACGATCTGCGCGGGCGCGCCACCGCATGCAACCAGGCTCGTGAGTACAAGCGCTGCGATGAGAACCGCACGTACGACCGACACCGCAGTAACGGTTAGTAGTGGCTCTTGAGCCGCGCCCTCATCTCTTGCGCCAGCTGCTCGAGGCGAGAGGAGTCCACGAACAGAAGCGAGATGCTCGGAACCTGGTCGATGGCGGCCTCGATGCCGGCGATCGACGGATCGGCGGCGCCAAGGATGTCCTTCACCTTGCGCGCGCGGTTGCCGAGCTGGTCCTCGGCCATCGCCTGGAGCTCGGCCACGATCGCCGCCCAATCGAGCTGCGGCCCGCCGGACGCCGGCGGAGCCGGCTGCTGGGTCATGGGCATCGCGGGCACGCTTGGCGGGGTAGGCGCCTGATGGGACATGACCGGGTAGGTCGCGGTCTGCGCGACGACCGGAATCTGCGACGTCGCGGGTTCACTGGGCGCCGCCGAAGGCGGCGTCGTCGCCATGGGCGCGGGCGGAGCTGTGGCCGCGACCGGCTGCGGTGCGGGCGCCGCACCGCCGATCCGCCCGCCTCGCGCGCCGCCGACGACCTCGTCGATGTCCAGCGGCGTGTGCGTCGACGTGTCCGCCGACTTGATCTCGATCATCGCGTTTGGGTCTTCGCAGAGCGCGAGCGCGCGGTCCGGCTTGTCGGCGATGTCGCGCGACTCGCTGGTGTAGGCGCCGGCCAGCTCGCCCTCGGCAAGGATGATCACGCCCGTGCCGGCCGTGGCGCGAATCATGACGCTGCCGCTGAGCTTGCGATCGTTGAGGAACTTGAGGAGCGACTTCATGTCGACCCACGATGCGTACAGCTCGGTGTACATCGGCCGCGAAACGGTGAGCTCGTAGAGACCTTCGATGAGCTCTGGCGATAGACCAACCACATCGAGCACGCCGTGGCCGTTGGTCACATCGTCGTTGAACCGCTGCAGTGCCTGCTTGCCGAGCACGCCGCCCGCCTGGTCCTCGCCCGCGTCGTACATGCACTCGAGCGCGAGGCCTTCCTTGAAGAGGATCAAGCCCGACGCGTCATCTGTGAGGAGCCGCACGTATCCGGTGTAGCCCTCCTTCTCGAGCGTCGTGATCAGCCGCGGAAAGTCGACGAAGGAAGTCTTGAGCGAGTCATAGATGACCTGGCCTGCGGGTACGGGAATCGGCTCGCGGCCATGCTTCGGTTGCGGGCGGTGCTTGACGCCGCGCCGCGGCTGAGGAGCTTCCACCTTCTTCTCCATAACAGGATGCTCCGTGCGTCCGTTTTCTGCATCTACGGTCGCCGGCGGAGCCGTCTGCTCCTCGGCAGCGGTGGCTACTGGAGCCGACGGGCTCGTGGACTCGGCGGCCTGCACGAGCTCCGGGATGCCGGCCTTCACGGTTTCATCGGAGGGCAGCTTGGCCTTGGCGTCGAATTCGAAGTCGCCGCCGCCCCAGCTCAGCGCGTTGACCACAGCTGCGTCACCGGCGGTGCCGTCGCTCTGCGCGTGGAAGAGGTGGCCGAACAGGAAGTACAGAGACGCGGACTTCCCGTTGCCATTACGAACCGTCAGCGTGCCGGTCGACCGCTCACCTTGAGCGGCCTCGAGCAGGGTCTTAAGGCTGGTTTCGGCCAGCGAGCCCCGTGCTTGCAAGGAACAACCTCTCCCGAGTTCGTCTCGAACTCAATTTTTTCCCAACCAAAGAAAAGTTAGTATAGATATCGATCTCAGATTCCGCGCTGCAGCAGCCCCACGCCCAAAACGAGCTTAGTCCTCTAGCCTCATCAACGGACGGCGCGGTCCCCGCCGCGGCTCGCCCACCAGCCTCCCGATTCATTTTTATACGGCACGGCGAGTCGACGTGGAACAGGGAACGTCGCATCCAGGGCCAGCTGGACCCTCCGCTGTCCGACCTTGGACAGCAACAGGCACTCTCGGTGGCTCGCAGGCTTGCGTCCCGGCGCGTGGAAGCGCTGTACACCAGTGACCTCTTGCGCGCGAGCCAGACGGCGGCGCCGACCGCGCGGCCCATGGGCATCGACGCGACCCCGATGCGCGACCTGCGAGAGATCTTTCTCGGTGAATGGGAGGGCCTTCTCACCGAGGACATCACCAAGCGCTTCCCGAATGAGTGGGCCGCGTGGACCAAAGAGCCGAGCTGGGACCTGGTGCCAGGCGGCGAAGGTGCGGCTACGTTCGAGGCGCGCGTCGAGTCGGTGTTGGAGATGCTGTTCGAGCGGCATCCGCACGGCGATGCGATCGTCGTCACCCATGGCGGCGTGATCCAGGTCGCGCTGCATCACGTGGTCGGCCGTTCGAGCCATGGCATCTTCGCGTTTCGTATTTCGAATGGATCGATCAGCGTCGTCGAGCGACGCGGCGCTCGACTGGTGATCGGCGGCGTGAACGACACGAGCCATCTCGAAATCGCGCTCGAGCCTGCCGAATGACCCACGACGCCGAGGCATGGGACGCGGAGCTTCAGCAGCTCACCGGTGATGCACCGGCGCCGCTGCTGCAGTCATGGGCGTGGGGTGACGTGCAGTCGAAAGCAGGATGGTCCGTCGAGCGCGTTCGCCTGAAAGGCGGCGCGATCGCGAGCGTCCTCCTGCGCGGCGTCGGGAACGTCAAGGAGGCGTACGTGCCTCGCGGTCCGGTGCCGGCAACTGCGGATGCCATCGGCACGCTGGCCGAGTGGGCGCGCGAGCGCAAAGCCGCCCGCCTGCGCGTCGAGCCCGAGGCCCCGCCGGATTTGAGCGCGGCTCTCGAAGCGCAAGGCTTCCAGCGCGTGGCCCCAGTGCAGCCGGCGCACAGCGTCATCGTCGACATGAAACCGCCCGACGAGCTGTTGAAGACCTTCAAGCACGGACGCCGCTACAACATCCGCGCCGGGCTGCGCCGCGGCACTGTGGCCGAGGAGGGCAAGGACGCAGCGGAGCTGGAGCGGCAATCGGCGGCGGTGGAGCGCCGCGAGTCCATCAACCTACCCGGCCGCGGTTACTACGAGCTGCTGCTCAACCTCCTGCCCTGGTGTCGAACCTACGTTGCCCGCCATCCAGAGACCAAGGAGGCGCTGGCCGCCGTCCTGGTGACCCGACACGCCGGGCGTGCCTACAGCCTGTTCGCCGGCCGGACCGGGAAACATCCCGAGCTGATGGGCAACGACGTTGCCTGGTGGGCGGCGATCTCCGGGGCCGCCGAGGCCGGCGACCGTGACTTCGACCTGTGGGGCGTGCCGCCGCCTGGATCCGGCCCCGACCACCCCTGGCACGGGCTCGGCGTATTCAAGTCCGAGTTCAGCGGCCGGGAGGTCGCATACGCAGGCGCCTGGGAGATCGTCCTCAACCGGGCGGGCGCCCGGCTGCTGGCCATCGAGAAGTCGGCTCGGACGCGCGTCCGGGGCATCAGGCGCAACATTTCCTAACAATCCTTCAAATTGGTTATGATGAAGGTGGGGAAACACCGGGGATATGTCGGACTCTTCTCGTCTGGTGCTCGTGATCGACGGCGACGCGGCGGCACGCCGCGACGTGAGGTCGGCCTGCGAGCAGGACGGCTACCAGGTGATGGAGGCGGAAACCGGCGCCGAGGCGCTGCGCCTGCACACGTCCGCGCATCCGAACGTGGCCCTGCTCGAGGTGAGCCTGCCTGACGGTTCTGGCTACGACGTCTGCCGGGAGCTCCGGCGGACCGACCCGAGCACGCCCGTGATCATGATGAGCCCGAGATCGGACGAGATCGACGTGGTCGTGGCCCTCGAGATCGGGGCCGACGACTACGTGACCAAGCCGCTGCGGCTGCGGGAGCTGGCCGCCCGCGTGGCGGCGCACCTGCGGCGGTCGCGGATGGAGTCGGCCGAGGCGATGCGGACCCGGTTGGAGTTCCGCGACCTCGTCATCGACGTCAACGAGCGGCGCATCTACAAGTCCGGCAAAGAGGTCGAGCTCACTCACACCGAGTTCGACCTGCTCACGTTCCTGGCCAGCAACGCCGGCAAGGTCCTCAGCCGCGAGAAGATCCTGAACGCGATCTGGGGCTACGAATACCCCATCGAGACGAGGGTCATCGACGTGCACATCCGCAACCTGCGGCGGAAGATCGAGACGCAGCCCGCGCGTCCTTATTACATCCTGGCCGTGCCGGGCATCGGATATCGATTCACGAACGCAAGGCCATAGTCGAATGGCACCCTCCCCACCATGTGGGGAGGGAACAGGGGTGGGGCCGCGGCCCTAGGGGACAGATCAGGGGTGGGCTTGCGGCCCTAAGCTCTAGAACCCCCGTCCGCCAATGTAGGCTATCCACCCAGTGAAGCTGACGGCCGTTCGAATCAAGCGCTTTCGCAACATCATCGATTCCACACCCATCACCGTCCAGCCCGACGTCACGTGCCTGGTCGGCAAGAACGAGTCGGGAAAAACCGCGATTCTCGAGGCGCTCTACCGCCTGAAGCCGATCTATCCGGCGAACTTCCGCGACATCGACGACTACCCGCGCTGGCTTCTGGCCGAGCACCGTCGCAGCGGCGACATCGAGCGGACGAGCCCGATCGAAGCGACGTTCGAGCTGGACGCGCCCGACGTCCAGGCCATCGTTGCCATCGGCGGCGAGGGCATCGTCCAGGAAGGCCAGTCTGTGATCGGCGCCAAGGACTACGGCAACCAGGTCCACGTCCATGTCCCGGAGATCAACGAACGGGCGACCGTAGCCCGGCTGCTCGACGCGGCCAAGCTGCCCGAAGGCCTCCGCTCCACCATCGGCGAGCCGGCGACGGTCGATGAGCTGTCCGCCCGACTTGGCGACATCGAGCACGCGGTGCCCAAGATCGACAACCCCACGCAGAAGGCGGTCGCGCAGCTCGAGGAAGCGATTCGCACCCAGTTCCCCGAAGGCGTGGCCAAGACGATCGAGTCGATCGTCGTGCAGCGGATGCCCAGCTTCCTCTACTTCAGCGAGTACAGCCAGCTGCAGGGCAAGGTCGATCTCGAGCATCTCTTCGACGAGGGCAGCCATCTCGATCCGAGCCAGTTGACGGCGCGCTCCCTGTTGCGCCTGGCGCACGCCGACAACCAGTCACTGCTCGCGCTCGACTACGAAGAGCGCAGGTCCGAGCTCGAGGCCGCGGCCAACCGGCTCACGCACGAGGTGGCGCGCTACTGGACGCAGAGCAACGACCTGCGGGTCGACATCGACGTGGAGATGGCGCCGAAGGGCGACACCCAGGTCGCTAAATACCTGCAGATCCGCGTCGAGGATCTCCGCAACGGTTTCAGCAACCGCTTCGATCAGCGGTCGTCAGGCTTCCGCTGGTTCTTCTCGTTCCTCGCCGCCTTCCACGATTTCGAAAAGCAGAAAGACCGTGTCGTCATCCTGCTCGACGAGCCGGCGCTCGAGCTGCACGCACGCGCGCAGCGCGACTTCCTGCGCTTCATCAACGAGCGCCTTTCGCCAAAGCACCAGGTCTTCTACACGACGCACTCGCCCTTCATGGTCGAAGCCGAGCATCTCGACCGCGTGCGGCTCGTCGAGGACAAGGGCCGCGGCGTCGGCGCTGTCGTTTCTTCGGACGTCCTGTCAGCTGAGCCCGACAGCTTCTTTCCGCTGCAGGCGGCCATTGGCTACGACATCGCGCAATCGCTTTTCGGGCGGCCTGACAACCTGCTCGTGCAGGCGACGTCCGATTACACCTACCTCACCGTCATCAGCGACCATCTGAAGCAGTTCGGCCGCGAGCACCTGAACGACCGCTGGCGAGTGCTTCCCGCCGGCGGGGCGGCGAACCTGCCGGCCGCGGTCGCGCTGATCGGGCGGCAGATGGGCGTGACGGTGCTGGTCGAGTCGCGGAACGGCAACGAGAAGCTCGTGGAGCTGGCGAAAGCCGGCTTCTTGAAGCCGAAGCGCCTGGTGGCGGTCGCGGAGGTCACCGGCTCGTCGCGAGCCGACCTCGAAGACCTCTTCGAGGTGGACGATTACCTCGCGCTCTACAACCAGGCGTATGGCAAGACCGTGCGCGCTGCCGACCTGCCGAACGGCGAGCGCATCGTCGAGCGGCTGCGCGAGAAGGAAGGCGACTTCGACCTGGGTCGCCCAGCCGATGCGCTGCTGCGCTTGCGCGACAAGCTGCTGCCGCCGCTCCGGCCCGCGACCCGCGCGCGCTTCGAGGAACTGTTTCGCCGAATCAATAAGACGCTTTAAGCTCCCGCAGCCCGTCGAGCACAAAGGGCCTTTCGTTGATGCGGGGGTGGGGAATCACCAGGTCTTTCTCGTTCACGCGTTCGTTGCCGAACAGCAGGATGTCGACGTCGATGGTGCGCGGACCCCAGCGCCGCGTCCGTACGCGACCGCCGTCGCGTTCGACCGCCTTGGCCACGCGCAACAGCTCGCGCGGCGTGCCGCTCCAATCGCTCTCGAGCACCTGGTTCAGGAACCGGGGCTGGTCGAGCACGCCCCATGGCTCGGTCTCGATTACGTGACTCTGGCGCAGGATCCGCACACCGCGTTCACGCAGCCGGCGGCGCGCCGCGCTCAGGTTCCTTTCACGCCGCCCGAGATTGGATCCGAGCCCGAGATACGCAATTGTCACCGGGTGATTCGGTCGACCACGCGCGCAACGCGCGTCATTTCCCGCACATCGTGCACTCTCACAATGTCGACTCCTCGCTCGATGGCTAGGGCCACCGTCGCCGCGGTGCCTTCCAGACGGTCACTCACCGGCAGGTCGAGCAGCTTGCCGATGAACGATTTGTGCGAGGTTCCGATCAGGATCGGCTGACCGAGCTCGGTCAGCTCGCGTAGACGCCGCATCACCACCCAGTTGTGGTCGGCGGTCTTTCCGAAACCGATGCCGGGGTCGACCCATACGCGCTCGCGCGCAACGCCGGCATCGAGCGCCTTGCGCACCGACTCGCGCAGCACCCGCTTGATCTCCTCCATCAGGTCGCCGGCATAGTCGGTGCCGTCCTGGTTGTGCATCACCACCAGCGCGCATTCGCGGCGCGCGGCGAGGTCAGCCATCGCGGGCGAGCGTTGCAGCCCCCAGACGTCGTTGATGATCAGTGCGCCCGCCTCGACGGCCGCATATGCGACATCGAGCTTGTACGTGTCGATCGAGATGGGAACGTTCGTCATGCGCGCCAATTCGTCCACGACACGTTCCGTTCGCCGGATCTCTTCGGCGGCTGCGACGGGCTCGAAGCCTGGTCGGGTCGATTGGCCGCCGACGTCGAGGATGTCCGCACCGTCGCCGACCATCGCCTGACCCTGCGCGATCGCGAGCTCCGTGTTCGCGAGACCATCACCGCTGAACGAATCGGGGCTGGTGTTGACGATGCCCATCACGTAGGTCCGGGCACCCCACTTGAAGTCGATGGTCGACATGGCTCGATTATTCTGCGGTCATGCTGCTGGCGGACCTGGCGCGCGGAGTGCCGGGCGCAACTGTCGATGGCGACGGCAGCGTGGACATAACCGGCGTTCAGCCCGACTCGCGGCGTGTCAAAGCCGGCGATCTCTTTGTCGCTGTACCCGGGATCCGGGCTGACGGCCACGCTTTCATCCCCGACGCGATCACGGCGGGCGCCACCGCCGTGGCCATCGAGAGCGACGCGCAAAAGCCGGACGGTGTGCCCGCCATCCGCGTGCCCTCCACTCGCGGCGCGCTGGGCGAGCTGGCAGCCGAGCTGTACGGCCGGCCGTCGCGGCACCTGCGAGTCGCCGGCATCACCGGCACCGACGGTAAGACGACCACCACCCACATGGCCGAGCACGTGCTTCAAGCCAGCGGAATCGTCGCCGGCGCGATGAGCACCGTGGCCTATCGCGTGAGTGGCAAGGAGACCGACAACACGAGCGGCCAGACCACGACTGAGGCCCCCCAGGTCCAAGCCTGGCTGAAGCAGATGGTGGATGCGGGGGTGCGCTGCGCGGTCATCGAGACGACGTCGCATGCGCTGGTGCAGGAGAGAGTCGCCGCCTGCGACTTCGACATCGCGGCCTTCACGAATGTCGGCCACGATCATCTGGACTACCACGCGACGTGGGATGACTATCTCGCGGCGAAGGCAAGGCTGATCGACCTGGCCGCAAGCTCCGCGGACAAAGGCATCGAGAAGACCGCAATCCTCAACCGCGACGACGTGAGCTACGCGAAGCTCGCCCAGCACCCGATCTCCCGGCGCTGGTCATACGGGTTGACCAGCGAGGCCGACTTCCAGCCGCTCGAGCTCGGCATGACCGACACCGGTTCGCATTTCCGGTTGAAGACTCCACTGGGCGAGACCTACGTGTCGCTCGCCGTGCCGGCGCGCTTCAACGTCTACAACGCGCTTTGCGCGGCGGCCGTGTGCCTGGCGCTGGAGGTGCCGCTCGAGGACATCGGCACCGGTCTCGCCAGCTTCGAAGGCGTGCGCGGGCGGCTCGGGCGCGTCGACGCGGGTCAGGACTTTCGGGTGTTCATCGACTTCGCGCATTCTGCCGGCGCCCTGGCGAGCGCGCTGGCCGAGCTGCGGCCCTTCACGCAGGGCAGGTTGCTCGTGGTCTTCGGTTCGACGGCGCGATCTGATCACGACCGCCCCGGCATGGGCCGCGCAGCCGCGCAGTTCGCGGACTTCTTCATCATCACGACGGACGATCCGCTGGCCGAGGATCCTGTCGACATCGCGCGCGACGTGCAGTCGGGCGTCGAGGGCAAGGCCGCCGGTCTCGATTACGAGATCGTCATCGACCGCCGCGCTGCCATCAGACGAGCGATCGAGCTGGCACGGCCCGGCGACACCGTGCTGCTGGCGGGGAAGGGCCACGAGCGCACAATGCAGATGGCAGGCGGTTCGGAGCCGTGGGATGAGCGCGCGGTGGCCGAGGCCGCGATCCGTGAGAGGGCCTAGCCCCCGCCGACCATCCGCACGATCTCGACCACGTCGCCCTCGCTGAGCGTCGTGTCCGCGTAACGATCGCGCTCGATGATCTCGCCGTTGTGCTCGACCGCTACCGCGCGGTGGTCGACGCCAAGCTGAGAGAGATAGTCGAGCAGCGGCGTCGTGCGCTCGAGCTCCACCTTCTTGCCGTTGATCTGCAGCGAGATCACTGGAACATCGTGATCGCCGCGTAGCCGGCCGCGCCGGCTGACGTGCATTCCTGCGCGCGCTCTGGCGTGACGCCGCCGATCGCGATGACCGGGATGCGCACGGCGCGAGCCACTTCCGCGAGTGCGCCTACACCGCGTGGTTCTTGGCTCGGATGGCTGGGGCTGGCCCAGACCGGACCGAAGATCACGAAGTCCGCGCCGTCAGCCTCGGCGGCGCGCGCAGCTTCGACCGAGTGCACCGAGCGGCCGACGAGACGCTGCCCGAGCAGCGATCTCGCTTCGCCAACGCCGATGTCTTGCTCGGGCAGGTTGACGCCCGCGGCGCCGGCAGCGAGCGCGACGTCGCAGCGTGAGCTCACGAGCACCGGCACCGAAGCTTTCGGCACCAGGGCGTTCGCTTTGCGCTCCAGGTCTCGCGCTGTCAGCGCCGGGGCGCGCAGCTGCAGGATGGTTGCGCCCTTCTCGATCGCACTGAAACCAGCCTCGGCGCTCGATACGACCGCCATCGCGACCGGAGTTACTAAGACGGGCGCTTGGAGATGCCTTCGGTCGGTGAGCTCGCGCTCGCGTCGACACGACGCGGTATGCGACCCGCGACGAACGCCTTGTGGCCGGCGTCGACGCCGCCGCGGATCGCCTCGGCCATCAGCACCGGATTGCGCGCCTGAGCGATGGCGGTGTTCACCAGCACCGCGTCGGCGCCCATCTCCATCGCCTGCGCCGCGTCGGACGGCGCGCCGATGCCCGCGTCCACGACGACCGGAACCTTGGCGTCGTTGATGATGATGCGAATCTGCTCGAGCGTCTGGAGGCCCTGGCCCGAGCCGATGGGCGACCCGAGCGGCATCACCGTCACGGTGCCGATCTCTTCCAGCTTCTTTGCCAGCACCGGGTCGGCGTTGATGTAAGGCAGCACCTTGAAGCCTTCGTCGACGAGCACGCGCGCGGCCTTCAGCGTCTCTTCGGGATCGGGCAGCAGGTACCGCGGGTCGGGGATCACCTCGAGCTTCACCCAGTCCGACAGCCCCATGGATCGCGCCAGGCGAGCGATGCGGATCGCTTCGTCGGCGGTGCGGCAGCCGGCGGTGTTGGGAAGGATCCGGAACCGGCGCCAGTCGATGACGTCGAGGATCGTTTTCTTCCTCGGATCGTCGAGGTCGAGGCGGCGCAGGGCAACCGTGACGAGCTCGCAACCCGAGGCTTCGAGGGCCGCGACCATGGTGGCGTCGTCCGAGTACTTGCCGGTGCCGACAAACAGCCGCGAGCGCAGCTCGATTCCGGCAACGACGAGGGTGTCAGGGGCGGTGGCTGTCTGCACGACAGCCAAGCTTACGAGTTACCTACGGAAGCGACTGCTGGGCGATCAGCGTCTTGTCGCGCTCGTAAGTGAGCCGCTCAACGGCGTCAGCCACTGGCAGCCACGCCAGCCGATCGACCTCTCCGCCTGGCCGGAATCTCCCGCTGATGACCTCCATGACCCAGTAGCACACGACCTTGTTGCGACCGCGGCGGTCGACGTAAGCGGTGCAGCCGACCTGGCGCCTGAGCTCGCAGCGGAAGCCGGTTTCCTCTTTGACCTCACGCAATGCGCACTCCTCAGGAGTTTCGTCGGGGTCGACCTTGCCCTTCGGCAAAGTCCAATCGTCGTATGAGGGACGGTGCACGATGACGATCTCGGTTTCGCCCGAAGCGCCTTCACGGCACACGACGCCGCCAGCCCCCTTGATCACGTTGACGTCAGTCACTTCGAGGATCTTTGTGGCCACTAGTGCTCCTTCATGTGCTGCGACGTTTAGCGGTGTTGTGAGTTTACCCGCGCTGTGAAGCTAAACCAACAGTCTTCTCGTCAACCGTGCAAGCCGGCGGTGTTCAGGATTGCGAAGAGGACCCAGGCGATAAGCCCCGTTGCCGGGATCGTTATGAGCCAGGCGGCGATGATGTTGGCGCCGAGCCCCCATCGCACCGCCGAAAGTTTTCTGCTTGCGCCCACGCCCATCACTGACCCTGTGATCACGTGCGTCGTGCTGACAGGAAGCCCGATCAGCGTCGCCACCTGGATGACTGTCGCACCGGTGAGCTGAGCGGACATCCCGGTCGCGGGATCGAGCTTGATGATGTTCCAGCCAAGCGTTCTGATGATTCGCCAGCCACCCGCATACGTGCCGAAGCCGATCGTCGCGGCCGAAAGAAAGACGACCCAGAGCGGCACCTGGAACTTGGGCAGATCTCCCGCGGCAACCAGCGCCAGAGTCATGGCCGCCATCGTCTTCTGCGCGTCATTCGCGCCATGCGAGTACGAGACGAATGCGGCGGTAACTACCTGCAGCGCCCGAAAGGTGCGGTTCAGTCCGGATGGGCGCCAGCCGGCACGGTGGATGACGAGTAGCAACGCTGTGATGAAGATCGCGCCGGCGAGGAAACCAATCGGCGGTGAGATGACCAGGCTCGCCACCTGTTTGCCGAGCGCGCTCCACCGCACGCCGCCGAGGCCGTGTGCCGCCGCAATGCCGGCGCCACAGAGTCCGCCGATCAGTGCATGGGTCGAGCTGCTCGGAAAGCCGAGGTACCACGTGATCAGGTTCCAGCAGATTGCCCCGAGCAGGGCGGCAATGATGACGACGAGCCCGGCCTTGAACGACAGCGTGCTGGCAATGGTGTTGGACACTTTGGCTTGAAAGAACGCAACGGTGATGACGGCGCCCACCAGGTTGAAGGTCGCTGACAGCAAGACCGCGACCTGAGGCGACAGCGCCCTCGTGGATACCGAGGTCGCGATGGCATTCGCGGTGTCGTGAAAGCCGTTCGTGAAGTCGAAGCCGACCGCGATCGCGATCGTGATCCACAGCAGGATTGCGGTTCCACTCATTGGAGGACCGCCGCCAATCGATTTGAGACTGAGGTCAGCTGTTCTTGATCGAGAGCGTCTCGATCACCTCTGCGCAGTGCTCGCATTCGTCCATCGTTTCCTCGAGCAATGCGTACACGTCCTTCCACTTGATCAGGTCGGACGGCGTGCGGTGATCGTTGAAGAGATCTTTCAGGGCCTCGCGCGTGATGCGGTCACCCTCGTTCTCGAGCCGGTGCACTTCCTTCAGCAGCGGCTGGACACCATTGAAATCTTCCAGCCGTGCCAGTGCTTGCTGCAGCTGCTTGCCGGCGCTCTCGAGGCACTCGCCAATCTCCTTGGCTTGGGCGGTGATCTCACCGACGTTGTACAGATCGATCTTGTCGGCCACCTCTTCCGCCAGGTCGACGACCTCGTCGAGGGAGTGGGCCAGCAGCAGGATGTCTTCCTGGTCGATCGGCGTGACGAAGGTGCGGTTGGTCAGCCGGTAGATCTCGTGCGTGACGTTGTCGGCCTGGTGCTCGAGGTCGCGAAGGCGCGGATGACGGCTGCGGCCCTCCAGCAGTGACTTGCTGAGATCGGAAAGCGTCTCAGCCAGGAGCTCGCCCTGCTTCTGGAAAAGCTCATAGAACCGTTGGTCGCGCGGTACCAGGCTCAGCCTCATTTCGTCACCCCCGGGCGTAAGGGTAAGGCACCGGGGTTGGGCCCCGCCGCCGAGCCAGGCGGCGGGACCGCGACGCTAGCCCAGGACGGCTTTGCCCCCCGCGGTGATGCTGCGCAGGTTCTGCATGGCCAGGTTCTGGACGCTCTGGGGCAGCGGCGCGTACTGCAGCTCGCGCCCGTACGACTGGCCGTCGGTGACGAGCCACTTCAGCAGGTAGACGATGGCCTTGGCTTTGGTGGCATCTGCAATCGACGAGCGGACGATGATCCAGCTGAAGCCGGCGATGGGGTAGGTGGCGTCACCGGGCTCATCGGTGATCGAGAAGTTCGTCGGGCTGACGTTGGTGTTCTGAGAGGCTGCGGCGGTCGCCCCGGCCACGCTCGCCTGCACGAATTTTCCGTTCTTGTTCTCGATGTAGGCCTGGTGCATGTTGGTCTGAACCACGTAGGCAAGCTCGACATATCCGATGGCGCCGCTCGTCTGATTGATGGCCTGCGCCACGCCGTCGTTGCCTTTGCCGCCGATGCCGGCCGGCCACTGCACCGATTTGCTGACGCCAACTTTCGTCTTCCACTCGTCCGACACCTTGCCGAGGTAGTCAGTGAAGTGATATGTCGTACCGCTGCCATCCGATCGATGCACGACTGTGATGGCCGTCCCCGGAAGATTGGCTCCAGTGTTGAGGGCGGCGATGGCGGGATCGTTCCACTTCTTGATCTTGCCGAGATAGATGTTGGCAAGGGTCGGTCCATCCAGCTGCAGCTTGTCGAGACCGGGCACGTTGTAGGCGACAGCGACCACTCCAAGCGTCGTCGGTATCTGCACGACCGCGGAAGCGCCGCCGGCGGAGGCGATGTCCGATGAGCCCATCGGCACGTCACTGGCACCGAAATCGACGGTGCCTTTGATGAACTGCTGGATTCCGGCGCCGGAGCCGACAGCCTGGTAGTTGACAGTCACCTGCGGATAGCTCTGGCTATAGGCGAAGAACGCGCGGCTGTAGAACGGCTCTGGAAAGGTTGCTCCTGCCGCGGTCAGGCTGCCGCTGCCGACGTCGACGCCGCTCGCGGTGCTGCTGCCACCGCAGGCAGTCGCGACCAGCGCGGCTAAAACAACCAGCGACGAAACAACTCGGGATGCAAGAGCGCCCGGCATCGATTCCCTCCGCAAGACTGTTGGTTCTGGTGGCGTGAGACCGACGCTAGGGCGCATGGATTATCGCCCGGTTAAAGGCGGCTTAAGCGGAGGTGCTCCAACTCGAACCTATACTCGCGCCGTGATCTGGGATCGCTGGCGAAGAAACGGTCAGCCAGACCGTGATGACCCGCAACCGGATCCCTTCGAAGACTTGATCGAGGAGGCGCCGGTGATGGGGCTGCTCCTTGATCGCGACCGTCGCGTCATCGCCGCCAACAAAGCCGCGCGCGATTACTTCGAGATCGAACCCGAGCGCTTGCCCGCGAGCCTGGTCGAAGTGACGCTGGAAGGAAAGCTTGTGGACGTGATGCGAGCCGGCCGCTCCGATGGGGAAATCTTTCTGGTTCACAGGCGGCGGCATGTGCGCACGAAGCTCGTGCCTGGTCCGCGTCCCGGCGAAACGCTGATGTTCCTGATCGATATCACTGACCTGCGCCAGCTGGAGCGTATACGTCAGGAGTTCATCGCCAACCTGGTGCATGAATTGAAGACGCCGATCACGTCGCTGAGGCTCACCGCCGAGGCGCTGGAGGGTGATCCGCCGGTCAAGGAACGCAGACGATTTGCCGAGCGGCTGGTGCGGGAGGCTGACTTGCTCAGCAAGATCATCGACAACCTCCGCCAGCTGGCCGAGATCGAGTCCCGCGAACTGTCCACCGAGATTTCAACCTTCGATCTGGGCGAGTTCCTCGACGAGGCGGCGCGCCGGATAGGGACCGGCCGGGTGGTCAACTTGGACGTGCCGCAGGCCCTGGTGGTGTCCACCGACCGCCCAAAGCTGGCGCAGGCGCTCGGCAACCTCCTGGACAACGCCACCAAGTTCTCGCCGCCAGACACCGCCATCGACGTGACCGCCGCCGTGACGAATGGCGAGCTGCGCATCAGTGTTCGCGATCGAGGCCCGGGCATCTCACCCGAGCACTGGGGGCGAGTCTTCGAGCGCTTCTACAAGGTGGATCGGGCCCGCCCTCGCGAAGCCGGCGGCTTCGGCCTCGGACTGGCGATCTCCAAGCACCTGGTCCAGGCGATCGGCGGCAAGATCTGGACGGAGACATCGCCGGAGGGCGGCCAGGTGTTCACGATCTCGTTGCCCTCGGCCTTAACCGGGGCATAAGCGGGCCTTAACCTGGCGTGCCTATCGTCGGATCGGGTGAGGGACCCAGGCACCGCCGGCCAGCCGCCTCTGCGCGTCTTTCAGCCTGAGCTTCGGGCGGTCCAGGGAATGACGCCCGAGCGGGCCAAGCTCCAGGTCGAGTCACTGTCGTTCTTTTATGGCAGGACCCAGGCGCTGCGCGACGTTTCTTTCGATGTCACCGAGAAGCGCATCACCGCCATCATCGGTCCGTCGGGATGCGGCAAGAGCACGCTGCTTCGCGTCTTCAATCGCATGTACGACCTGGTGCCCGCCGCTCATGCGTCTGGAGCGGTTATGTGTGACGGCGAGGACATCGTTACGACGCGCCGGCTGCTGGAGCTCAGGCAAAAGATCGGCATGGTCTTCCAGCGCCCGAGCGCATTTCCGATGTCGATTCGCGAGAACGTGGCGTTCGCGCCGCGGCTGCTCGGCTGGAGCCGCGATCGCATCAAGAACGCCGTGACCACGAGCCTGGAGCGGGCGGCGCTCTGGGATGAGGTCAAAGACCGGTTGGATGCGCCGGCGGCGTCGCTGTCCGGCGGGCAGCTGCAGCGGCTGTCGATCGCGCGCTGCCTGGCAGTCGATCCCCAGGTGATCCTGATGGACGAACCCTGCTCAGCTCTCGACCCGATTGCGACCACCAAGATCGAAGACCTGATGGCCGAGCTTTCTCGTTCCTACACGATCGTCATCGTGACCCACAACATGCAGCAGGCGGCCCGCGTGTCGGACTTCACCGCTTTCATGCTGATGAACCCCGAGCATCGGTACGGCGAGCTGATCGAATTTGCTCCGACCGCGGCGCTGTTCAACCATCCGGGGGACAGGCGCACCGAGGACTACATCACAGGTCGCTTCGGGTAGTGTCCCTCGACTGATGCCCAGGCTCACCTTTGAAAAGGAGCTCGAGAGCCTTCGCGAGTCGCTGGCTCGCATGGGCGCGATGGTGGAATCGCAGATCGAGGCTGCCCTCGACGCATTGCGCAGGCGCGACCCTGACGATGCCGACAAGGTGCGGCATGACGATCAGTACCTGAACGAGCTGTTCCGGCAGATTCGGGAACAGGTCTTCATGGTCATCTCGACCCAGCAGCCTGTCGCCCGCGACTTGCGCGACCTGATGGGCGTGCAGTACATCGCCAGCGAGCTCGAACGCATCGGGGACTACGCGGTCCGCATCGCGCGCATGACCGGCACGCTTTGCGGCTTGCCCGACCTGCCGCTGCGCGCGGAATTCGGTCTGATGGGCGAGCTCGCGATCGGTCAGGTGCACGACATCCTGGAGGCGCTGATCGCTCGCAATGTCAACCAGGCGCGCGAAGTCGCGGCGCGCGACAACGAGGTGGATCGGCTCTATCACAGGACGTTCGAGATGCTGATCGCCGAGATGGGCCAGGGCACTGACCCGGATCTGGCGCTGCGCGCGGTGACGCTGCTGCTGGTGGCGCACAACCTCGAGCGCATCGCCGACCGCGTGACCAACGTGGCGGAGGACATCGCATTTCTGGAGACCGGGCAGGTCGTGGAGCTCGGATGACCGTCGCCGACGCCCGCGCCCGGCGCACGGGCAACGCCGGCCGGGTGCTGGTGGTCGAGGACGACGAGGGCATTCGCGAGATGCTTCGGTACAACCTGGCATCTGCCGGCTTCGCTGTGCAGGAGGCGGCCGACGGAGCGGCCGGCCTGCGCACTGCCCGCACGTCGAGCCCCGACCTGATCCTGCTCGATCTCATGTTGCCGGGAATGAGCGGCCTGGACTTCTGCCGTGCTGTCCGCAAGAACAGCCGCGTGCCGATCATCATGTTGACCGCGCGGGACTCCGAGCTCGACAAGATCGTCGGCCTGGAACTGGGTGCGGACGACTACATCACGAAGCCGTTTTCGGTCCGTGAAGTCATCGCGCGGGTCAACTCGGTCCTGCGGAGGGCTCAGCCCGAGCCCACCGAGCCGCGCCGTGAGCCGGAGGTGGAGACCATCGGGTCATTCACCGTCGATCGCGCCGCACGGCGCGTGGTGATGAGTGGCCGCGAGGTCAAGCTCGCGGCCCGCGAGTTCGACCTCCTCTCGTTCCTGGTGGCTCATCCCAACCGTGTGCATACACGGGATGCGCTCCTGGAGAACGTCTGGGGCCGCGAATTCAACGGCGATCGGAAGACGGTGGACGTGCACATTCGGTGGCTGCGGCAGAAGTTCGCCGGCCGCGCCCCTTTCGAGATCGTCACCGTCAGGGGAGTGGGATACCGCCTCGACCGGCGGCCTGAGCACGCCGTTTGATCCGGGCCCTGCGTCTGCCGGTCCGGACGACCCGCACGCCAGACCGTTTTCGCGCCGTCACCTTCGGCGTCAGCGCAATCGCGCCGCTGGTTCTCATCGCGATCGTGGTGGTGCTGTATCAGCAGGCCGCGCCTGCGATCGCGCATTTCGGCGCGGGCTTTCTTCTGGGACGGAGCTGGAACCCTGTTTCGCTCGACTTCGGCGCGTGGCCGTTCATCTTCGGAACAGTCGCAACCAGCGCCATCGCGCTCGCCATCTCGTTGCCGGCCGGGCTCGCGGTGGCGATAGTGCTCGCGCAGCCTGGCGGCATTCGCGTCAGGGCCGGCCTCGGCACCGGGATCGAGCTGCTCGCCGCTGTCCCGAGCGTGGTCTATGGGATCTGGGCACTCTACGTGTTGGCGCCGTTCCTCTTCGACCACGTCGAGGTTCCGGTGTCGGAGCGCCTGGGCTTCATCAGCGTGGTTTCCGGACCGGCACGGCAGACAAGCGTGTTCACGGCGTCCGTGGTGTTGGCGGTGATGATCCTGCCCACGCTCGCGGCCGTCTCCCGTGACGTGATGCGCGCGGTGCCTGGTGGCCTCCGAGAATCGGCGGTTGCCCTCGGCGCCACGTGGTGGGAGTCGACCTGGAAAGTGATCCTGCCTGCTGCACGTGCCGGCATCTTTGGCGCTGCCGTGCTCGCGCTCGGTCGCGCGCTGGGAGAAACCATCGCGGTGACCATGGTCATCGGCAACCGCCCCGATGTGCCGGCCTCGATCTTTTCGCCGGCCTACACCCTGGCCAGCGTCATCGCGAACGAGTTCACGGAGGCGACAGGCACGCTGTATCCGGCGGCGCTCGCCGAGCTGGGCCTCGTCCTCATTCTCGTGACCCTGACGGTCAACGTGTTCGCGCTGCTACTGGTGCGGTCGACCTCACGGGGCACGCGATGAGAATCCGCAACCGGTGGCGGCGCCTGCAAAGCACGATGGCGCTGAGCGTCGCGTACGCGCTGACGGGAGTTGCGCTCGTGCCGCTGGCGCTGGTCCTCGGCTACACCGCAGCGAGAGGCTTGCCGGCCGTTAGCCACCCGGAGTTCTTTCTCAACACCGAGCGTCCGGTCGGGTTTCCGGGCGGCGGCGTGGCACATGCGATCGTGGGCACCGGGGTGATGGTCGGCCTGGCGTCGGTGCTGGCCATACCGATCGGAGTGATTTGCGGGCTGTACCTGGCCGAGTACGGCGGGGGGCGGTGGGCAGGCTGGGTGCGGCTGACGACGGACGTGCTCGTCGGTGCGCCATCCATCGCCGTCGGCCTGTTCGCGTACGCATTGATCGTTGTGCCCCTGCACCATTTCTCTGGCTGGTCCGGCGCAGTGGCGCTGGCGGTCTTGATGGTGCCGGTGGTCATCAGGACTTCCGAGGGTGCGATCGCCCTCATCCCTTCCAGCCTGCGTGAGTCGGGCCTCGCGTTGGGACTGCCGCGATGGCGCGTCTCGCTGCAATTAGTCCTTCCCGCGGCGACGCCAGGCGTCATCACCGGCGCCCTGCTCGCTGTCGCTCGGGCGGCGGGTGAAACCGCGCCATTGCTGTTCACGGGCTTCGGCAATCGCTTCTGGAACCTCGATCCATCGCAGCCGATGGCGGCCCTCCCGCTCATCGTCTTTCACGACGCGTTGACGCCGTACCGATCTCTACAGGAAGAGGCGTGGGGAGCTGCCCTCGTGCTGGTGGTGCTGGTGCTGGCGGTGAACCTGTTGAGCCGCCGGGTGCTGCGACGGCAGATCCGATTGGCCGGCCAGCTCTGATCTAGAGCGGGCGGCGGGCGGGGACACCTGGCCGGCGCGGATAGGTGGCGGGCGTCGCTGCCACCTTCTCGACCTCGACGATGACTCCCGCATCACGCAGGCGCGTGGCCGCCGGCAGAATGCGGATCGGGCCGCCGCCCAGCACCTCGATCGGGCGCTCGGCGGCGCCGAAATCCTCGTCGCGAGTTTTCTGCGCCAGCAGCCGCCCGCCAACGCGAACGAAGGGCAGGCATAGCTCCGCCAGCACTGGCATCGGCGCGAGCGCGCGGGCCACGGCCACGTCGAACGACTCGCGTAGCTCTGGCTCGTGCGCTGCAGCCTCGGCGCGCCGGTCGACCACCGCCACGCCGTCGAGTCCCAGACGCGCGCAGGCCTGGATGAGGAAGGCCGCCTTCTTGCCGTCGGCTTCGACCAGCGTCATCTCCAGCTCGGGCTTGACGATCTTCAGCGGCAGGCCGGGCAGCCCGCCGCCGGACCCGACGTCGACCACCAAGGTAGCCGTCCCGATGTGGCCGGCAAGGACCAGGCAATCCTCGATCAGGTCCGAGGCGGGCGCCGAGACGAGGCCAGGCCACTCGTCGATCAATCGCGCGAGCTCGGCGAGTCTAGAATCGTTCACTGAGATGCCCATCTACGAGTATCGGTGCGAGAGCTGCTCCGAGAAGTTCGAAGTCCTGACCCGGTTCGCCGAGCGCGACCACGCCCAGGTCTGTCCGGCGTGCGAGTCCACCAAGACGCGGGTCCTGGTTTCGAGCTTCGCTTTCGCGGGCGGCGCCGGCTCATCCTCGCTGGAGTCGATGGACCTCGGCGGCGCGGAGAGCACCGGCGGCGGTTGCTGCGGCGGCGGGTGCGGGTCCTGCGGCTCGGGCCTGAACTAGTCGTCATCTAGTCAGTTGCTTTTCCCGGTTACGTACCGGGTCAACGCGGCCGGCCACATGGAAGTTGGCGGCTGCGATCTGGTCGACCTGGCGCGTGCGCACGGCACGCCGCTCTACGTGTACGACGAAGACACGATTCGCCAGAAGTGCCGCGAGTACCTGGCGGCAATGGGCGAAGCGGGTCAGGTGCTCTATTCAGCGAAGGCTTTTGCGTCGCCGCAGTTCCTGCGTGTCATCGCCGAGGAGGGACTCGGCCTCGACGTCGTTTCGGCCGGCGAGCTCCACGTCGCGCTCAAGTCCGGATTCCCAAAGGACCGACTGCATTTTCTTGGCAACAACAAGAGCTGGGACGACATCGATGCCGCATACAGCGCCGGCGCGACCATCGTCATCGACGGCTTCCAGGAGTTCGACGTGCTGTCGCGCATCGTGCCCGACGGCGCACGCGCGCCGGTGATGCTACGCATCTCACCGGGCGTGAAGCCGGACACTCACGACCACATCGCGACCGGGCAGCTGGACTCGAAGTTCGGTTTTTCCATCGAATCGGGGGCGGCTCGAGAAGCCGTGGAGCAGGCGCTGGCCAATCCGAGGCTGGACCTGGTCGGCCTGCATTCCCACCTCGGTTCGCAGATCTTCGCGCTCGGCGCCTACGAGAAGGCGATGGCGATCATGCTCGATCTTCTCGTGCAGCTCCGCGACGAGCTGCACTACGAGCCGCGCAAGCTGGGCGCGGGCGGCGGTCTCGGCATCGCGTACACGAGCCACGACGATCCGCCGACGCCGCGGCATTTCGTCGAAACCATCCGCCACGCGCTGGACGCGGGATGCGCCGCTCGCGGCCTCCAGGTGCCGCAGCTGGTGGTCGAGCCGGGCCGCTCGATCGCCGGGCCCGCCGGCGTCGCGCTCTACACGGTGGGCTCGATCAAGGACATCCCAGGCGTTCGTCGCTACGTCGCCGTCGACGGCGGCATGGGCGACAACATCCGGCCCAAGCTGTACGGCGCGCGCTACGAAGCGTATCTCGCTTCATCGCCCGAGGCTGCGGCCGATGGCAAGGTGACGATCGCGGGCAAGTACTGCGAGTCCACCGACATTCTCATCACCGACATCGAGATGCCCGCACTGCACACGGGCGATGTGATCGCGCTGCCGGCCGCAGGCGCCTACTGCCTCGCGATGGCGAGCAACTACAACGGGATGCCGAGGCCGGAGGTGGTCATGGTTCGCGATGGCGAGGCTCGCGTCATACGCCGGCGGGAAACGCTCGACGACCTGCTCGCCGCGGAGGTCTTTTAGCGCTTACGCGATCGTGATCGCCGTAAACGCGCAGTTCCGGGACGTGTCGCAGGCGATGATCGTGGCGGAGCCCGGCAGCTCGCCCAGCGGAATCAGAACGCCAGTTTTGGTGAAACTCCCCTTTGCATCCGTCACGCCAGAGCCCAGCGACTTGTCCTGCGACCCGGATCGCCTCAGCAGAAGGCTGACTCCTTCGTGTGGGCTGAAGTTGCTGCCGGCGACGGTCACGGTGTTGCCTGGCAGGACTGTCGAAGGCGTGACGGTGATGCGTGGCGATAGCGCCGGCGAGTGAGTCGGCGACGTGGTTGGGAGTGGGCTTGTCCCTGGCGTTGGTGTGGTGGATGGCGACGGGCTGACTCCGTTCGAAGCTGATGCCACGCCGCCGAGAACGCGCACGGTCGCGGATGCGTGGCAGGAGCCGCCCCAGCAGATCCTGACGATGTAGTCGCCTTCGACCGTGTCGCGCGGGACGACCAGCTCGACGCCGACGTCGCCGCCGGCGCTGGCGCGGAATCCGACTTCGTTCTCGGGGCCGCCGAACTGGATGGCCCCGCCCTGGTTCGCAGGCACGTGATGCGCCGTCACCACCACGTGGTCGCCGGGATGGACGACGGCCGGCGCCACGGCGAGCGTCGTCGGGCGGGTCGCGCCGTAAACCAGCACGCCGCCGGTCAGCAGCAGCAGGACCAGGACGACTGCCCCGATGGCGAAGAGGAGCGGCCGGCGTGATCGCTTGCGCGCGGGTGGCTGCACTGCGACCGTTGCCGCGGCCGCGGCTACGGGCTTGGCCACCACTGCGTGCTCCGCCACGATCGGGATCGGCGGGGCCATCCTGATGGTCGAGGCTGCCGCGACGGGCGCCGGCGCCGCCTCTCCCAGGCTCGACTTCAGCGCCGCGACGAACGACGCGCAGCTCTCCCACCGCGCGGCGGGATCCTTGGCCATGCCGCGCAAGACGACCTCGTCGACCTTCGTCGGCAGCGACGGGTTGAGCTTGCTGCACGGGTCTGGTTCGCGATGCACGTGCGCGTACAGGACCTCGAGCACGTTCTCGCCGTTGAACGGGAGCGAGCCGGTGAGCATCTCGTACGCCATCACGGCCAGCGAGTAACGGTCGGCGGCGGGGCCGACCTGACTTCCGGTCACCTGCTCGGGAGCCATGTACGCGGGCGTGCCGGTCGTGACGCCGGTCATCGATTTCACAGAAGACCCCTGCAGGAGCTTGGCCAGTCCGAAATCGGCCAGGATCGGCGCGTCGTGCGATCCGATCAGCACGTTCGCGGGCTTGACGTCGCGATGCACGATGCCGAGGGAATGCGCGTAGTCGAGCGCGTCGCCGATGCCGGAGAGGTAACGAAGGGCCGCCTCCCGGTCAATCGGTGCTTGCTTCAGGCGGCCGGCGAGGCTGCCGCCCTCGACGAACTCGACGACCATGTAGGGCGAACCCTCGAACTCGCCGTAGTCGAAAACGTTGAGCACGTTCGGGTGGCGCATGCGGCCGATCGACTGCGCCTCTCGGCGGAAGCGGGCGACCGAATCGGCATCGGGAGCCAGTCCCTGCAGGATCTTCACGGCCGCCGGCCGCTCGAGGCTGGCGTGGTAGGCCCGATACACGACGCCCATCGCGCCCTGGCCCAGGAAGTCCTGGACGACGTATGACCCGAGCCTGGTCCCCGGCGCGATCGGCACGGCGGTGATTATGCGATCGGGTTGCCGAGTTCGCTCCGTATTGACGAAGCCTTAACAGGCCTAGGTCGTGATGGTCACCGGGGTGTTGACGCAGATCGACCCGTCGCACACGCGGATGGTGGCCGAGCCGACGATGGCAGTGTTTGGCACGCCGCCGTTCCAGCTGAATGTTCCGGTGGACTCGACCTTCTGGTTGCCCATCGGCGTGCTGACGCCTAGTTGGATGAATGTCATCGTGACTGTGCTGTTGGCGGGCCAGTGACTGCCCGTGACGATCGTGTAGCGCGATTGCAGCAGATGCACGGTTGTCGCTTGGGCGGTCGGACTCGGAGTCGCCGGCGGGATCGGCGACGGCTTCGGGGTGGGCGGGCTGCTCGGGTTGGAGGTCGGCGAGCTGCCCGGGCTCGGCGATGAACCAGGCCGTGGTGTCGACCCAGGCACGGTCGACGGCGTCGTGCCGGGCGATGGCGACTGGCCGGGATTGGTGCTCGGGCTGCTGCCCGGCAGCGGCGAATTCACGGCGACTCCGGCCACCACCTTCAGCGACGTCTGGGCACGACAGAGGTCGCTCCAGCAGATGCGAAGAAGGTGGTCCCCGGCCTCGATGTCATCCGGGACCGTGACGTCGACCCTCACGCGGCCGTCGTTGCCCGCTCGAAATGGATACGTGTGCAGGACGCTCTGGAGGCGGATCTCGCCGCTCTGATTGGCCGGCACGTGTGTGGCCGTGATCACGACCTGCTGACCGAATGTGGCTGTGTGCGGCGACACGTCCAGTGTCGGCGGGCGCGTGGTCTCGAAAACGAACGCGGTGCCCAGGAGCAGCACGAGGATCAACGCACCCGCCCCAATCAGCATCGCGAGGCGCCGCCGGCGCTTGTTTTCGGGGGGCTGCATCGCGACCGCCACAGTCGCGGGCGCTGCCGGCGCGGGTTGGACGGCGATCGTGGGTGCCGCTGCTGGGCGATCGATCACCGCCACGGCTGCCGCCGCGGCGGCCGCTGCCGGCGCGGGCGGAGCGAAGACCGCGGTCCTCTCCGTAACCGAGGGGGCCGAGCGGAGCGTCTGCTCCAGCGCGGTGACGAAGTCGGCGCACGAATCCCAGCGCGCCGCCGGATCCTTGGCCAGTCCACGCTGTAGAACCGCGTCGGTGCGCGGGCTCAGCGCGGGGTTGATGCTGCTGGCGACGAGCGGCTGGTTGTGGACGTGCGCGTACAACACCTCGAGCACGCCGTCTTCGGGATACGGAAACCGGCCGGTCAACATCTCGTACGCCATGACCGCGAACGAGTAGCGATCGGCGGCAGGGCCGACCTGCTTGCCGCTCACCTGCTCCGGCGCCATGTAAGCGGGCGTGCCCGTGGTGACGCCCGTCATCGAGACGATCGAAGACGACTGCATCAGCTTCACGAGTCCGAAGTCCGCCAGGATCGGGGTGTCGTCCGGCCCGAGCAAGACGTTGGCCGGCTTGACGTCGCGATGCACGATGCCTAGCGAGTGCGCGTAGTCGAGCGCGGCGCCGATGCCGTGCAGATATCGAAATGCCGACTGCTGGTCCACAGGCGACGACTGCCGCAGGCGCGCGGCCAGGCTGCCGCCGTCGACGTATTCGACGATCATGTAAGGCGTCCCTTCGAACTCGCCGAAGTCGAAGACGTTCAGGACGTTCGGATGGCGCATGTGAGCGATGGCCTGCGCCTCGCGACGAAAGCGCGCGAACGAATCCTCGTCTGTGGCCACGCCTTGCAGGACTTTGACCGCGCATGCTCTTTCGAGCTGGGAGTGATACGCGCGGTAAACGACGCCCATGGCTCCCTGGCCGATGAAATCCTGGACGAC
>JACZCV010064087.1_pt1 | contig 36247 bp, 33 predicted proteins | sample 8641841 | NCBI WGS metagenome assembly JACZCV01 (sample SAMN15324606, study PRJNA640507) | soil metagenome | isolation source: monocropping sugarcane control | place: China: Luxin town, Laibin City, Guangxi Province | collected 2019-07-25 | depth 10cm m
AGCGCTGATCGGTCGGTTGCGGTGGCGGGCAACTTCCCGTGGTCCGTCATGCGTTGTTCGTTTCGTGTTTTCCTACCCGTGGTCAGTCGTTCGGTGTGCGTCATCCGGCGACGGCCGTGGCCGGCTTCTCAGGTCGCATCATGTTTCGCGACGCACTGATCACGAACAACGATGGACGGACCACGGGTAGGAAAACACGAAACGAACAACGACTGACGAACCACGGTATCCCGCGCGAGATTGAGCCTCGTCGTCAGGTCAGTCGATGGCAACCGTTGCACGCAGCGATTTAATTCGCCCTTGACCCTCCCGTCGTAGATGCCAACCGCCGGTGATTCCCCTGCCGCCCCAGCCGAGCGGTCCGGCTTTGTCCGCACCGTCCGCCCTATATTGACGGTTTTTTTAGGCGTCTAACAGCCCGATTTTGACGCGGCGTTGACGTCACGTCGCCTAGAGTAATCTCGCGCGGCGAAGTCCGTCGGCTGCGTGATGCGCTCTGCGACGGATCAATCGGGAATCAACGTACATGTTGGACGTTCTGTACGTCCTCGGCACCATCGCGTTCTTCGCGCTCATGGTCGGCTACGTGCGCGTGTGCGAGTCCCTGGGGGCGCGGCACGATGCCGACGAACAGTCCCAGTGACCGCGGACATGATCGTCACCGGCATCGTCGCAGTGGCGGTGCTCGTCTATCTGCTGTACACGTTGCTGCGGCCGGAGCAGTTCTGACATGACTGCGAACGGCTGGCTGCAAATCGGGATCTTCTCGATCCTCGTGTTGCTCATCACGAAGCCGCTCGGCGTCTACATGGTGCGCGTGTTCGATGGGTCGCTCACGTGGCTCGCGCCCGTCGAGCGATTCATCTACCGCATTGCGGGCATCGACCCCCGCGAGGACCAGCATTGGACGCGCTACACGGTCTCGATGCTTGCGTTCAGCGCGGCATCCATGCTGCTCACCTACGCCGTGTTGCGGCTGCAGCACCTGTTGCCGCTCAATCCACAAGGGTTGGGCGCTGTGCCCGACCGGCAGGCCTTCGAGACCGCGGCGTCGTTCACGACCAACACGAACTGGCAGTCGTACGCCGGCGAAACGACGATGTCGTACCTGTCGCAGATGACGCAGTTGTCGTTTCACAACTTCGTCTCGGCGGCCACGGGCATCGCGCTCGCGATGGCGCTGGTGCGCGGCATCGTGCGGCGGTCGGCCGGTACGTTAGGCAGCTTCTGGGTCGACCTCGTGCGGGGCACGCTCTATCTGTTGCTGCCGCTGTCGATCGTGTTCGCGCTCGTGCTCACGCAGCAGGGCGTGATTCAGAATTTCTCGCATTACGTGACGGCAACGACTGTCGAAGGCATGAAGCAGGTGCTGGCCATGGGGCCGGTCGCGAGCCAGGAAGCGATCAAGAACCTGGGGACCAACGGAGGGGGCTTCTTCAACACCAATGCGGCGCATCCGTTCGAGAACCCGACGCCCTTCACCAACCTGCTCGAGATGCTCGCCATCATCTGCATCCCGGCGAGTCTCACGTATACGTACGGCCGCATGGCGCGCAACCAGCGCCACGGTTGGGCGATCTGGGCGGCGATGTACATCCTCCTGTTCGCCGGCATCACCACGTCGTATCGCGCCGAGGCGCGCGGCAATCCGATTCACGCCGCGCAGGGCATCGATGTTGCCGCCAGCGCCACGAACCCCGGCGGCAACATGGAGGGGAAGGAAGTCCGCTTCGGCGTCGTCAACTCGGCGCTCTTCGCGACGGTGACGACGGCGACGTCGTGCGGCGCGGTGAACAGCCAGCACGATTCGTTCACGCCCATCGGCGGCATGGTTCCGATCGTGAACATGCAGTTAGGCGAAGTCGTGTTCGGCGGTACGGGGGCGGGTCTCTACGGGATGATCGTGATGATCATTCTCACGGTGTTCATCGCGGGGTTGATGGTCGGACGCACGCCCGAGTACCTGGGCAAGAAGATCGAAGCGCGCGAAGTCCAGATGGCGATGCTGTACGTGTTGGTCTTCGCCGGCGCCATCCTCGTGCTGTCGGCGCTCGCCGCGGTGACGCCTGCGGGGCTCAAGGGACTCAATAACCGCGGGCCGCACGGGCTCTCCGAGATTCTCTACGCCTTCAGCTCGACGGCCGCCAACAACGGCAGCGCATTTGCTGGCCTAACTGGGCCCACGTACTTCTACAACACGCTGCTCGGGCTCAACACGCTCATCGGGCGGTTCGCGATGCACGTGCCAATGGTCGCGATGGCGGGATTCCTCGCCGAGAAGCGCATCGTGCCCGAGTCGGCGGGCACGTTCCCCGTGACGACGCCGCTGTTCGTCGTTCTCCTCATTTTCGTGATCCTGATCGTCGGGGCGCTCACCTTCTTCCCGGCGCTGTCGCTGGGTCCGGTGGTCGAGCACTTCCTCATGCGTGCGGGACGGGTGTTCTAACCATGGCTGTCACCAAGCGTCCGCTCTTCGACCCGCCGATCGTCAAGCGCGCGATCGGCGAGGCGTTTGCCAAGACCGTGAGCCCGCGCCACATGGTGCGCAATCCGGTCATGTTCGTGGTGTTGTTAGGCAGCGTGCTCACGACGCTGATCCTCGCCCGCGATGCGGTGCGGGGCGCCGGGAGCATCGGCTTCACGCTGCAGATCGCGCTGTGGCTCTGGTTCACGGTGATCTTCGCCAACTTCGCCGAGGCGATGGCGGAAGGGCGGGGCAAGGCGCAGGCGGACAGCCTGCGCGCGATGCGCACCACGACCGCGGCCAAGCGACTCGAGGACCACACCAACAAGTTGTCGGCCGAGCCCGTGCCGGCGACGCGGCTGCGGCGCGGGGACTACGTGCTGTGCACGCCGGGCGACATCATCCCCGGCGACGGCGAGGTGGTGGATGGCGTCGCCTCCGTGGACGAATCCGCCATCACCGGCGAGTCCGCGCCCGTGATCCGCGAGTCGGGCGGTGATCGGTCTGCCGTCACGGGCGGAACGCGCGTGCTGTCCGACTACCTCGTCATCCGGATCACCGCAAACCCGGGCGAGACGTTCCTCGATCGGATGATCGCACTTGTGGAAGGCGCCCAACGCCAGAAGACACCGAACGAGATCGCGCTCACGATCCTGTTGTCCGGTCTCACGATCATTTTTCTGTTCGCCGTGGCGACGCTCGAGCCGTTCGCGGTCTACAGCGGCGGATCGGTGTCGATCCCCGTGCTCATCGCGCTGCTCGTGTGCCTCATCCCGACCACGATCGGCGGCTTGCTGTCGGCGATCGGGATCGCGGGGATGGACCGCCTCATCCAGCAGAACGTGATCGCGATGAGCGGGCGCTCGGTGGAGGCGGCGGGCGACGTCAATACGCTGCTGTTGGACAAGACCGGGACGATCACGTTAGGCAACCGGCAGGCGGTCGAGTTCATTCCGGTGGCCGGCGTGACGCTCGAGCAGCTGGCCGACCGCGCGCAGCTCGCGTCGCTCCCCGACGAAACGCCGGAAGGCCGCAGTATCGTCGTGCTGGCGAAGGAGAAATTCGGCCTGCGCGGCCGCGCGCTCGCCGACGGACGCCGCGTGTTGGTCGCCGCGAGCGGTGCGCACGCGGGCGATGCCGACGCCGCGCACGAAGCGGAGTTCGTCCCGTTTTCCGCGGCGACACGGATGAGCGGCGTCAACATGGGCACGCTGCACGTGCGCAAGGGCGCGGGCGACGCGGTGGCACGGTGGGTGGAGGAGAACCACGGCACCATCCCGGCCGGGCTCAAGGCGTCCGTCGAGCGCATCGCGCGCGACGGCGGCACTCCGTTAGTCGTCGCCGAGCGCTCGAACGGCACGGCGCACGTGTTGGGCGTGATTTACTTGAAGGACGTGGTGAAGGGCGGCATCAAAGAACGCTTCGACCGCATCCGTGCGATGGGCATCCGCACCATCATGATCACGGGCGACAATCCGCTCACTGCCGCCGCGATCGCGTCCGAAGCGGGCGTCGACGATTTCCTGGCCGAGGCGACGCCGGAAGACAAGATGGCGCTGATCAAGCGCGAGCAGGCCGGCGGACGGCTCGTCGCGATGACCGGCGACGGGACTAACGACGCGCCCGCACTCGCGCAGGCCGATGTCGGCGTGGCGATGAACTCCGGCACGCAGGCCGCGAAAGAAGCCGGCAACATGATCGACCTCGACTCCAACCCGACGAAGCTGATCGAAGTCGTCGAGATCGGAAAGCAGTTGCTCATGACGCGCGGGTCGCTCACCACGTTTTCGATCGCCAACGACGTCGCGAAGTACTTCGCCATCATTCCGGCGATGTTCGTGGCCACGTATCCCGCGCTGCGCGGGCTCAACATCATGGGTCTGCATTCGCCGGAGTCCGCGATTCTGGCGAGCGTGATCTTCAACGCGCTCGTCATCATCGCGCTCATTCCGCTCGCGCTCAAAGGCGTGCGCTACCGGCCCGCGCCGGCGGCGGCGATTCTGCGCCGCAATTTGTGGGTGTACGGCGTCGGCGGACTGATCGCGCCGTTCGCCGGGATCAAGGTGATCGATATGCTGATCGTGCTCCTGCACCTCGCCTAACCATGCTCAAGCACCAGCTCCGTCCCGCGATCGTCGTCACGCTCGTGTTGTGCGTCATCACGGGGCTCATCTATCCGGGCATCGTCACCGGCCTCGCCCACCTGCTCTTTCCGCGGCAGGCCGAGGGTTCGCTCATCACGTCCAACGGACGCGTAACGGGGAGCGCGCTCATCGGACAGCAGTTTGCCGGCGCGCAGTACTTCCACCCGCGTCCGTCCAACGCAGGCGCCGGCTACGACGACACGCTCTCGGCAGGCACGAACCTGGGACCCACGAGTGCAAAGTTGGCCGACACGTTGATCGCGAGCGCTGTGGATTCAGTGGTCAAGAACGATGGCGGCACGCGCGGGCGCATCCCGTCCGACATGGTGACGGCATCGGCATCGGGGCTCGACCCCGACATCTCGCCCGACAACGCGCGGCTCCAGGTGGCACGTGTGGCGCGCACGCGGGCCATGGATCCGCGTATCGTGCAGTCGCTGGTCGATCGGTACACGGAGGGGCGCCAGTTTGGCGTGTTGGGCGAGCGCCGCGTGAACGTGCTGCGTCTCAACCTCGCGCTCGATTCCGCGCAGGCCCGGCACCGTGCGCAACGTTAGGCACATGCGCGACGCGCCTCGACGCCGCGCCGTTGGTGTCACTGTCATCGACCGCGTATGCGCTGCCGTCGTCGGGGGGCTTGCTCTTGTCGCGTCGCTGGCGGCTGCCTCGGCAGCCCAACAACATGGGACGCGCGACTCGGTGAAGGCTGCCCGAGATACGACGCCCAAGATCGACTTCGACGGATTCGTGGATGCCTACTACGCGTGGGACGCCGACCGTCCCGCCGACTTCGACCGCGTCTACACCACGCAGCCCGCGCGGCACGCAGACTTCAACATCAATCTGGCCTACGTCGATGTGCGAGTCACCGGGCCGCGCTACCGCGGCCGATTCGCGATCCAGTATGGCACGTCGGTGCAGGCGAACGACGCGGGCGAGCCGGCCATCGGCCACGTCAGCGGATCGTCCGTTAGTCAGGTCATCCAGGAAGCGAGCATCGGCTATGAGATATCGCACACGGTGTGGGTGGACGGCGGAATTTTCTACGCCCATACCGGATACGAAGGCTGGGTGTCGCGCGACAACCTCACGTACAGTCGGTCGTTAGTCGGCGACTTCTCGCCGTACTACGAGGCCGGAGTAAAGCTCACGTGGCAGGCGTCGGCGTCCCTGACGGCGCAGCTGGATGTCGTGAACGGGTGGCAGAACATCTCGAACTACAACACACCTCCCGCGGGCGGCATCCGTGGTATGGTACCTCACTCATCGCCACGTATCATGTGACTCCGCGCGTGGCCATTGTCGGCCGAGTGGAGCGCTTCGCCGATCCGGAGCAGGTGATCGTGAAGACCGGATTGCCCGCGGCGTTCGAGACTAACGGAGCATCGATCGGCGGCGATGTCTCGCTGACGTCGCGCGTGCTCTGGCGGACGGAAGTGCGCGGATACTGGTCGAGCGGGCAGGTCTGGCCCATGCATCAGGCAGGAGATTATTCTCGACATGACGGGTTCGCCGTGACGTCCCTTGCGCTCACGCTGTGACGCAAGCGCCAGAGCGCGGGCACCTGGATCCGGAGTCAAGCATGGACGCTGTGCCTCCAGCCCAACCGGCAACGACGCCGAACGCAGCAGGCCCGCCGTCCGGCAGCGGAGCGGGGCCGATCGGCGCGTCAGAGTTCCTCACGCTCGTACGCGAGCGCAAGCGTGGGCGGCTCAAGGTGTACATCGGATCCGCGGCCGGCGTCGGCAAGTCGTATCGCATGCTCCAGGAAGCACACGACATGAGACGTCGCGGCATTGATGTCGTCGTTGGCTTCGTCGAGCCGCACAGCCGCGCCGATACGATTGCGCTGATCGGCAACCTCGAGGTGGTGCCGCGACGGAAGATCGATTATCGCGGTGTGGTGCTCGAGGAGATGGATGTCGATGCCGTGATCGAGCGGCATCCGGATGTCGCGATCGTCGACGAGCTCGCACACACCAACGTCCCCGGCTCCAAGCATCGCAAACGATGGGAGGATGTGCTCGAGCTGCTCGACGGCGGCATCAATGTGATCACCGCGGTCAACGTGCAGCATCTGGAATCCCTCAACGACGTGGTCCAACGGACACTCGGCGTGTTGGTGCGGGAGACGGTGCCCGATTGGGTGGTCGCGCGCGCGGATCAGGTCGTGAACATCGACCTCTCCGCAGAAGACCTGAGACAGCGGCTCGTGGAAGGCAAGATCTATGGGCGCGAACGGATTCCGGCGGCGCTCGAGAACTTCTTCACCGAGGAGAATCTCACCACGCTCCGCGAGCTCGCCTTACGCGAGGTTGCGAGCTCGGTGGATCGCGTGCGCGAGGACATCGTGCGACGCGAAGAGGGCGGTGGCGCGGGGCGGGCGAAAACCGCGGACCGGATCATGGTCGCGATGTCGAGCAATCCGCCGCGCACGGCGGCGCTGTTGCGTAAGGCGAGCCGGATCGCGGGGCGTCTCAACTCCGACTGGTACTGTGTGTACGTGCAGACACCGGACGAGCGCGCGGATCGCATCGACTCGTCGGTGCAGCGACGCCTGGTCGACAACATCCAGATGGCACAGTCGATGGGCGCGGAAGTGGTGAAGCTCGAGGGCGACGACGTCGTCGAAGCGATCTCGCGGTTCGCGCGCGAGCGGCGCGTGTCGCTGCTCATCGTGGGGAAGAGCACCCGATCGTGGTGGCACCGCATGCGGCACGGCTCGGTGGTAGACAAGCTGGTGCAGGCGGCGGACGGTCTCGACGTGCTCGTGGTGTCGTTCGAGGAGCGGCCGACTAACGGCGGCCGGCGCGAGGGCGAGGGTGACGACGATGAGTGACGGCAAACGACGCGACCTCGTCGCCGCCGAGCGGGCAAAAGAATACGCGGAGCTCATCGACGACATCACGGGTCTGATGAGCGCGCGCCTGCAGGAGGCGCAGCTTCCGCTGCACATCCTGCTTTCGAGCCCGTTCGGTGCGCTCAACGAGAATCAAGAAGAGATGCTGAGCGCCGCACAATCCGCGGTGGACTCGGCCGATGTCGCGCTGCGCCGCCTGCGAAAGCTGGTCGAGCTGGATCGTGGCGCGGTGACGCCAGTACTCCAGCCCGTTGGCCTCGGCGAGCTCCTGCGCCCTGCGTTAGCCATCGCGCAGGCGCGCGCCGTCGCGGCGAGCGTGCAGCTGCACCTCGACATTTCCGATCGCGCGCCGCGCGTACTTGCCGACGCGACCCTCGCGCAGGAAGCCCTCACCACGGTGTTGGGCGTGGCGATCGCGTCGACCTCTGTTGCAGGCGACGTGACGGTCACCGCCGGCGAACGCGAGGAGGGCCGAGTGACGATCGAGGTGACGCACGCCCGCTCGACGGGCCCCGAGTCGCTCGAGGTGCGCCTCGCGCGGCGCCTCCTGGCGGCGCAGCACGCGCGCCTAACGGAAGAGCCGGAGCGCACGGTGGTCGAGTTTCCGGCAGAAGCGTTAAGGCGGACAAGGCAGACACAGCCGGGCACAACCGGATAGGAAGGCGGACATGGCGGACGCCTTAGTGCCCGGCTGTGTCCGGTAGTTGTCCGTCTTACTCGAACTGTTTGGCGTATTCAGTATTCAGCCGCTGCCATCCGTCGAACTTCAGCACCTCGACGCCGGCCATCCGGCCGATCGGGTCGCCGCCGAGGAGGTGATCGAGCACATCGAGGCAGATGTGCCAGCCGGCGGCACCCATGGCGATGTACCGGCGGTCGATCTTGGCCCAGAGCGTTAGGCGCGTGCCGTTGCCGTGCGGGTGGAGCTCCCACCGCAGGTCGCCGCCGCCCCACTCGAACTCGAGCACCTTCGGCGCGTCGGCCCGCTTCACGGTGGTTTCGACGACGTGCGGCGACGGCGCGCCGACCGTCGTGAGCTTCACCCGCGTGCCTGCCTTACCGAGATTCGCGTCGGCGTCGTACGGCGCCCAATCGCGGAGCTCGGCGGGATCGGTGAGCGCGCGCCAGACTTTCTCCGGCGCGTGGCGCAGCTCTCGCACGAGCACGAGCGTCCACTTCTCTCCATCCTTCTCGACGCGCGCCCCGCTGGCGGGACCCGGTACGTACTGTTCGCGAGTCGTCATTTGCGTCTCCTTGGCGTTTTCTTGGTACGTGTGGGTCGATGCATGCGATCGAGATGGCGCTCGAGCGCATCGATGTGGGCGGACCAGAACCGGCGGAACGGCGCCAGCCACGCATCCAGTTCCTCGAGCGGTTCGGGCTTGAGACGGTACAGTCGGCGTTGTGCGTCCACGGTGGACTCCACCAAGCCGGCGTCGCGCAGCACGCGCAGGTGTTTCGACACCGCGGGCTGCGGGAGGCGCAACTGCCGCTCGATCTCGCCCACCGACTGTTCGGCGGAGACGAGAAGTCCGAGAATCGCACGGCGGTTCGGCTCGGCAATGATTTCGAAGACGGATGGCACGATTTGTATATACCTATAGCGGTATATGCTTGTCAAGGCATGTGCGACGATGGCCATCGGACGACCGTCAGTGACCAGGGCGGGAGGGCGATCCGAGCCGCGCCGTTGGGCACGCTCCGGCGGACGAGCGCGCCGTCCGGGCGCGCGAATCCCGATGCCCCGCGTGCGTGCCACACGTAGCTGGCCGCGCCGAACTGGACCAGCGTCGCCGCCGTTCGCGAACTGATCGTGGAACCGTGGAGCGCCAGCGCGCCGTGCCACGTGCGCCTCGGGTCCAGGTTGACGAGGAGCAGGGACCACGTGCCGTCGCCTCGCCGCGCCGCGTATGCCGTGACCAACGCAGCCTTGCGCACGCCGCGCCGGCTCGCCGTCGCGCGATAGAGCTGCTGCACTCCAGTCGAGTCCAGCCATTCACGCGTGAGCATGCGCGCCGCGAAATACGTGGCCGTCGTGTCGAGAATTCGTCGATCGTCATCCGACACGAACATCGTGTTGTTGCCCCAGCTGTCGCAGTTGTCGTTCCTGTCCAGCGGCGACGGCTCCCAACCGTAGAGGTATGCTTGCGTGCCGCCCTGCGTGACGAAGTTGGCCGCGGCGTCCGCGTCGAGCAGCGCGCCCGCCCGATTCACCTCGGCCTCGCCCGCGAAGGCCGAATAGCCATACTCGGCGATGATGCGGGGGACGCCTAACGGAAGGCCTTCGGCGGTCAGCTTGGCCAGCGCCGAGTCGAGGAGACTCGTCGCGCGGGCGAGCTGCGGCGCCGACGGGGCGCAGATCGAGTCGAACGGATACCACTCGAACGAGAAGAAGGCGAGCGATCGCTCGGCGCCGTGGTCGCGGAGGTAGTCGAGGAAGCGGGTGAGCCACGGCCGCGTGTCCGGATCGGCGCGCCACGCCATCATGAGGTCGGTGGACGTGGACTGCCACGACGGGCCGCCCAAGCGAAGCGTCGAGTCTGCCGCGCGCAGCGCGCGCACCCACTGCACGTAGAGCGCGCCGTAGTCGTCGGGTGACACGTACTGCCCGTCCGGCTCCTCGCCGATCTCGACGCGATCGAGCGGGTAGCCGCGGCGGCGCAGATACGCGATCTCCGCGGCGGCATCGTCAGGCGTCCCGAACAGCACCGCCACGGGAAGGAGCGGCGCGCGGCCGTGCGTGAGGCTGCTCCGAAACACGAGATCGAGGCCGGGTTGTTCGAGCGCGGCGTCGAGATCGGAGGCGCGGTGCCAGGGATCGGTGGACGACACGGCGATCACGGTCTGCGCATCGTGACCTGCCGCGTGACGGATGTGGTCCGCGATCGCTCCGTTGGGCCGCAGCCGGCCCACCTCGATCTCGCGGATGGCGTAGCCCAACGCGTCGCGCCGGTCACGGCTGCCGGGAAGGGCAGTGTGGGAGCTCGCGCGCAACCAGAGGCGCACGAAGCGCGTGCGGATGGCAGTTGCGCTCAGCCGCCGCTGGTCGCGGCTGCCGCGCGCACCCGTGACTCTGCCTAACGGAAAGCGATGCCACGCGCCGTCGGGGTTCTCATCGAGTCCGGACCCCGGCGATTCGCCGGCCCAGTATTCCACGTCGTATCGTGTCGCGTACGGCGCCGCCCACAGAATGCGAATGGCGTCCACGCGTTGCGGGCGGCCGAGGTCGGCGATCACCCACTGCGGGTGTCGGGTGTCGGACTCGCCGGTATAGGCGCTGTCGAGGTACGGGTCGCTCTTCCAGAACGTGGCCGTGTCGCCGTCGTCGATCCGCGAGTAGCCGCGGTCGTCGGCCTGGTCGACCGTATTCCCGCGGCGCGGCAGGCGATAGCCTCGCGACGTCTCGATCGGCGCGCCTAACGTAGTGTCGGAGGTCCAGTAGCCTTGCGCGCGGGCGCTGTCGCTCCAGCGGCCGGCGGGGTTCCAGTGCCAGGCGTCGTTGGCGAGCTCGGTGCGGAGCCGGTACGTGACGACACCGAATCCGGCGCGTGCGAGCGCGCGGAGGTTGGGAGGGGTGTAAAGGCGCGCGACGTCGCCGGGGTAGTGTCCGTCGAGGCCGCCGCCGAAGGTGGTGCGCGGATCGGTCGACGCGGTTGGGCCGGCGGCGACCTCAACGCGGACGGTGAGCGTGTCTCCCGAGGCCTGCGCGCGGGCCGGCGCCGCGATGGCGAGCGCGCCCATCACGGCGCACACGCATCGCGTTCGCCCGTTAGGCACTGATGCTATTTGCCGAGGAATTCGCCGATGGGGGCGAGGGCCTCGGTGTGGTCGCAGAAGATCTTGGTGGCGGCGAGGAGCGGCACGGCCATGAACGCGCCGGGGATGCCCCAGATGAAGAACCAGACTGCCAGGCCCACGAAGATCGCCACCGGGTTGAGCGTGAGGCGGCGGCCTAACAGCGGCGGGCTCACGAAGTTCGCCTGGATGATCGACACGATGAAGAAGCCGGCCGGGACCAGCAGCGCATGGCCCACGCTGTCGAAGGTCGTGAGGCCGGCGATCGTCAATACGATCACCATGGTTGCGGCGCCGAGGTAGGGGATGAACTCGAGCAGCGCCGCGAGCACGCCCCACAACACCGGGTTAGGCATGCCGAGCAGGGCCATGATCAGCGCGACGACGATCCCTTCCGACACGTTGATGAGCAGAATGGTCGACAGGTACGTGGAGATCGACGCCTCGGTTTCCCGCGCGATCGTGACCGCGCGTTTCTTGTCCGGCAAATTCGGCAAGACCTTCACGAGCTTTTGCAGGAAGAGCTCGCCGCCCGCGAGGAGGAAGAAGAGCAGCACGATCACCTCGAGGAGTCCGGCGACGAGGCTCGTCGTGGTGCCGAATACGCGCGAGAGTAGCGATGGGCCGCGCACGATGACTTCGCGTCCCGGCCCGTTATCGGACACACCGGTGGCAGTCTCCATTTGCTCGGCCGAGCGCGTGACGCGCTCCATTGGTTGGCGCAGCTTCTTGAACTTGGTGCCGAGCACGGCCATCGCGTGCGGCGCCTTCACCATCCAGTCCTGCGCTTCGCCCGAGATCGCATAGCCGCCGAAGCCGAAAATGGAGAGCAGGAGCAGAATGAGCAGCGCGGCGCTCACCGGATCGGGGATGTGTGCCTTACGGAGCGCGCGCATCGTTGGGCCGAAGAAGAACTTGAGCAGCACCGCGAAGACGACCGGCACCACGACTTCGCGCGCCAGATAGAGCGTGTACAGCACAGCGAGCACGCAGAGGATCGTCAGCTCGAGCGAGCGCGTATGGAGGCTGCCCATCGCGCGCTCGAGGGCGCTCAGTCGCGGGTGGCGGATCACGTCATCGTCGGCACGGCGCAGTTGATGGCCGGCGAGTCGTTCCACCTCGCCGGTGGGCGTCTCGCTCGAGGGAGCGGCCGGCGTTTTCTTGTGCGTCATCGGTTCGACTCCTACCGTGGTGCCCGGCGGCGGGTGCTGCCGCGATCGCTGCGGCTCATGTGAAGGTGGATCGGTCCACCGCCGCGCGCAATTCGTGGCGCAAAGAGATCCAGCGATGTCGTGCATCGTGTGCTCTGGCGCGGGCCCATCGACGCGCATATCGTCCACGTCGAGCTACGGATGCGCGGCGAGACCGCGAGCCTACTGTCGAGTACGGTATGGCAGAAATGGTGCCGTCGTGTGCAGCGTCCGGGTTCCATGGTGCGGCGCCAAATGGTGCGCGCGCTTCGGACCGTGTCACGGAGGGGAATCGATGAGGCAGCGTGTGCGGGTTCCGCGTGCTTGGTTGGTAGCGGCCGCGGTCATGGCGGTGGTTGCGGGCACGGCGTGCGGCAGCAGCGGCACCACGAATCCCGGCCTTACGGCGGCCGAGCTCGTCGGGACGTACGATCTTGGGTCGCTGACGTTGGGCACCAATCCGCCGATCGGACCGCCGGCGGCGACGGGTACGCTGATGCTCACCTTGAGCACCTACAACGTGACGCTCAACCTTCCGTCGGGTACGCAGGTTGACAGCGGGACCTGGTCGGTGAGCGGATCGACCTGGACGCAGACCTCGAGCGTGCAGCCGATCCAGGAGCAGGGCACGGCGAGCCTGTCGCACGACAGTCTGACGGTGAGTCTCAACGCTGCGGGGACGGCGATCTCGAGCGTGTGGATCAAGCAGCCGTAGTCCGGGTTCGCGTCGCGGTGCGCCGCCGGCGCGCGATCATTGCGTTAGGCATAGCGTTGGGCGTGGGCGGCGCGGCGCCCCTGTGCGCGCAGGCGCCGGGTGCGATCGCGGGCCGGGTGACCGACGCGACCACCGACAGCGCGGTGGCCGGCGCGTTCGTGCTCATCGAGGGGACGCTGGGCCGCGCGGTGACGGACGCCAACGGGCGGTACGTGCTCCGCGACGTCGACCCCGGCCGGCGCCTCGTGCGCGTGCTGCGCATCGGCTACCAGACCGGCGAGCACGCGGTGGCGGTGGCGGCAGGCGACACCGCGCGCCAGGATTTCGCGTTGTCGCGTGCGCTGGTGCGACTCGAGCCGGTGACGGTCACGGCGAGCCGCGGCACGCGCTCCATTGGCGACGTGCCGGCGAGCCAGGCGGTGGTGCCCAGCCAGGAGCTGCGCAACCGCAACGTCCTCACGCTGGACCAGGCGCTGCCGTTCGTGTCCGGCGTGAGCTTCAACGACGGCGACATCGACATCCGCGGATCGACCGGCGCGGCGGGCGGAGTCGGGAGCCGGGTCTTGTTGTTGTTGGACGGACACTCGGTGCTCACCGCGGACGGCGCCGAAACCGACTTCACGAGTCTGCCCCTCCTCGACGTCGACCGCGTCGAAGTCGTCAAAGGCGCCTACTCGGCTCTTTACGGGAGCAATGCGTTAGGCGGCGTCGTGAACATCGTGACGACGCCGGTGGAGGGTCCGCCGGAAACCGTGGCCGACCTGCACTACGGCGCGTACGACCAGCCATCCAACTATCGCTTCGGCGATACGAAGTATCCGGATTTCGCAGGGTTCATGCTGCAGCATTCGCGCGAGATCGGCGACGTCGGCGTGCGCGGCGTGGTCGAGGGGGAGACGTCCGAAGGATTCCGGCAGGACGACCACTCATCGCGATGGTTCTTGCGCGGCAAGGTGGATGTGCCGGCCGGCGCCGATCATCCCGTGTCGGCGTACGTCATCTATACGACGCAGGATGTGGGCAACTTTTTCATGTGGGACTCGTCCGCGACTCCGACGCGGCCGCCGGCGAACACGCTCAACGATTGGGCGCACGACACGAAGCTCAGCGTGGGCGCGACCGTAACGCCGATTGCGCGCGAGAATCTGCGGCTCGACGTGGATCCGTATGTGGAGAAAGACGGGACGCAGAACCATTTCCCGAGCGATACCGACTACTCGTTTCACAACGCGACCAAGTACGGCACGACCGCGCAACTGACTCTGGCGCCGAGTGGGACGCAGACGGTGACGTTAGGCGGAGAGGCATCGGCGACGCAGGTGCAGTCGGACATTCTGGGGCGGCCGCGTCTGGAGGACGAAGGGTTGTACGCGCAGGACGAGGCTGTGTTCGCGTCGCGTGTGACGGCGACGGTGGGCGTGCGGATGGACGCGCACCAGGCGACCGGGTCGGCGAACGAGACGACGCTCAACCCAAAGTTGGGCGTGGCGTATCGGCTCTCGCCGACGCTGAGTGTGCGGGCGAGCGTGGCGCGGGGGTATCGGGCCGCGGCGGCGATCGAGCAGTTCGTGAATTCGCGGCAGGGCGGGATTCCGGTGCATCCGAATCCGAATTTGCATGGCGAGACCGCGTGGTCGACCGAGGTGGGGACGACGGCGACGGTGACGCCGCGGTTCTGGGTGGATGCGGCGGTGTTCCAGAGCGAGTATCACGACCTGATCGGGCCGGGTGTGGTGCCGGACAGCGGGTTGGTGTTCCAGTTCCAGAACGTGCAGCGGGCGCGGGTGCGGGGGCTGGACCTGGGCACGAAGACCACCGTGGTGCCTAACGTGTTCGACGTGGCGGTGAACTACACGTTCATGGACACGTACGACTTCGGGTTCAACGGGCCGTTGCCGTACCGCTCGAAGCACTACGCGACGGCGTCGTTCAACGTGTTGGGCGGCCTGACTGGGTTAGATATCCGGTATCGGAGCCGGGTGGAGCGGGTGTTGTTGTTCCCGGCGGACCCGCGGGGGTCGATCACGCTGGTGGATTTCCGGGCGGGGGCGAAGGTGTTCGGGTCATTCGTGCAGGCGAAGGTGTCGAACCTGCTCCAGGACAAGTATGTCGACGTCATGGAGCGGACGCCGGGGGCACCGAGGACGTTGTTTTTGACGGTGTTGCGGTCGTTCTAGAAAACCGGGCCTTACGGGCGAGCGGGCGACAGGCTATCCTAACGGCGTTAGCCTGAGGCGTCCATCGCTTTGCTGCCTGTAGAATGCATGAGCCTCGAGCGGTCGCATCGAGGCGAGTCCCCCTCATTCCCTCGTCATGCGCCTTACGCAATTCCTCGCGCCGCTCATCGCGATCGGCATCGGCGCGACGCGGGCCTCGGCCCAGCGTCCCGGGATCCGCTACAACGCGATCACCGGCGACAGCGTGGAAATCATCGGCCTGTTCCCGATGGCGATCGGGAACGCCGATTCGGCGTTCATCTTTGCCTACCGTACCTTCCTGCCGGCGGGCGATACGGCGGGCGCACGTCGCGAGGCACTGCCGTGGTTCGGATGGTTCCAGGATCAGTTTGCCGCGGGCGGATATCGAAAAGCCGCAATCTGGGTCCTGTGGCCAAAGACCGAAGGCGATTCGCTTCTCGCACAGGGGCCGGGCGGCAGCTACGCCATCCAGTTCGCGGAAGATCCACGGAACTGCTGGCACGCTGTCAACGACACTACGACGGTGCAGCACTGCGCACAGGATTCGACCGCCAACGGGCCGCCGCATTAAGCTTACGCATGCGTGTCCTTGCCCGCTCCTGTGGTACAAGCAGGCGTTAGGCACAAACCGGAGCGCCGAATGCGTTTCCCCGTTCTATTCCTTGTACGCCTCTCATCTCGCTGCACAGTCGCCCACTCGACGCTCAGTCGGAGATGCCGGCCCCGTGGCTGCGGGGCTGGCTGCTGTCAACTGGCGCGCCACATGCCGGACGAGCAGGAAGAATCTGTTGGAGCAACCGACGCGCACCAGCGGCGTGAGCTCCTCGAGCACGAGGGGTTCTGCTGATCGCGTTGCGGGACGGCGCACCCGATAGGCATCAGTCGGTGACGGGTCCATTCGACCTCGCCAAGTTGCTCCATGATTTGGAGGCCGATGAGGCCTGAAACGCGCGCAATCGGCCCACGTCAGGCACAGGTCGTCGAGCACGAGGTACACCACGTCTCGGTACTCCACTCGCCTTACGCAAGGCCACGATTGGTCAAATGGCGGCCGTACAAATAATGTCGCGAACTGGGTCGCCGCTGTCGCGAAAGGGTACTGTTGGACTCGGATACTCGCGGCATCGTGCGCGTGGGAACTGCTCGATCGGCGTTTCCGACCACGTTACATGTTCCCAGCCGGAATGGCGCGACTTGCCAGCGTGAACGGTGCGACTCCTGTTTCCCCGGCGGCAAGACAGGCCGCTATTGAGTGAAACGATCCGATGTTAGGCATGCCGCTCAGACGGCCCGGCGATGCTCTCTTTTCCGAAAGCAACCGCTACCGGGCACATCCGTATGCGTCAAGCGCGCGCCAGGGCGATCAGGTTGTGCTCATGGATGCAAAGGGCACGAGATTTTTTGGGGTAGACGAGACGGGCGCGCGGGTGTGGGACTTGCTTCAAACGCCTCAATCAATTCGTGAACTCGTTGCTGTGTTGCTCACCGAGTACGATGCACCCTCGGCCCAAGTGCAAGAAGACTGCCGGCGGTTTATTGCTCGCCTGCTTGACGCCGGGTTAGTCGAGGCTACCCCCAACGATGAAACCTGACCGAGCCTTGCGGGCGCCGTCCGTTGGCGCGTTCATGATTCTCTTGCTCGGCGTCCGGCTCCTCGTCAAATGGATGGGATTGGCGGCGACTGAGCGTCTACTCTTCCGGATTGCCAGTCGGAACGCTCGTGAGGTATGCGGCAACGCGGATGCGTTTAGCGGCGAAGACCTAAACCTGCTCGTTGAACGCATATCCATCGCAGCGACGTTTGCACCGTGCCGGGCAGCATGTCTCGAGCAGTCACTGGTGCTTTTCTATTGGCTGAACCGTCAGCGCACGCGCGCGTTGCTTCGCGTGGGGATCCAGCCGCTGCCGTTTAGCGCGCACGCTTGGGTTGAAATCGACGGACGGCCGGTGAATTGCGACGGAGGCCAAGCTCGAGCGTTCACTCCGCTGCAGAGAGTTGGACGTTGATCGTAGATGACGGTTTCGTTTGCGCTGTGAGCAGAGTCCCTGCCTCCCGCGCGCAGTTGGCGACGCAATCGCCGCCTGGTCTGCGGTGTCGTGACTTACCCGTCGTGCGGAGCGATGGCGAATGGAGTCTTAGGGCGAATGTCTCGCCGCCGCCGTGCGCGTGGAGCATCGTAAGTCTGCCCGACTTAGTAGGTGCGGGAATAGCGCGCCTCGATAACGCGGATGATCTTAGATCCCGGCTTTCGAAGGTGTCGCACCGACTGCACGTCGCAACCTCTCAGCTCGAGCTGCTGCTCCTCTGCGTTGAGGAGTGGGGCATTGAGTGCGTGGCGAGCGTCCTCGGAGATTTTGCCTTCGTCGCAGTTGACATGCGTCGTGGCCTAACGGTCGCAGCCCGAGACGTTTTCGGCGTGAAGCCCCTATTTTTCAGCGAGCGGAGCGGCGCACTGCTGATTAGTTCGCGTGCCGACGTTTTCACACACGGTGAGTACGACAAAGAATTCTTGAGCGTATTCCTGCTTGGACAAGGAGTGACGACGGGCAAGGCCGTGTATCGAGACGTAGTCCGGCTCCGTCCAGGCGCTTGGCTAAAGTGGGATGGCGTGAAGTTGCGCGAAGAATTGTATTGGTGTCCGTCCAATGTCGCGCCGCGCCAGGTCAGCGCATCGGCCTGCAGGGAAGAATTCCGCGACCTTTTCGTTTCATCCGTTCGGTCTCGCGTCGAGAGCTCGGAGCACGTGTGGGCAGAACTCTCGGGGGGAGTAGACACATCGTCTATCGTGACCGTTGCCCAATACCTCTCTCGCACCTGTAATGTGCCGCCGCTAGCGGGAACGTTGAGCTACGTCGACTCACTTGGGGAAGGAGATGAGCGAGTCTTTGTTGATGCGGTACTCAGGGACGTTGGAATTCGCAACGAGCGTGTCAGCGACGACTGGCCTTGGCGGGCTGACGACGTAGAGCCACCGCTGACTGACGAGCCGTCGCCACAGTATCCGTTCTTTGCGCGGCACCGAGCAATCTTTCGGCTGTTGCGCAGTGCCGGTGCCCTCGCGTTGCTCGGGGGGCACGGCGCAGACCACTACTTGGGTGGAGGTGACTACCTCCATATAAGCGACCTTCTCTCGCAAGGCCATGTTGGGCGCGCGACGCGTGCCGCGCGAGACCAAGCGCGGGCCTGGGGCACATCGTTTTGGGCAGTCGCGTGGACGCTGATGGTTCGACCATTCCTTCCGCCTCTGCTGCGTCTAGCAACCTGCCCCGAGGAGCTGCGACTTCCGAAGTGGATTGCGCCTCGTCTCGTGAAGGAATACGGTCTTCTACGACTCCTGCCGGGGCAACTGAAGCGGCCGCGTCCTACTACCACGCGCTACCGAGCGGCGATAGAGCGACAACTCGCGGGACTCCCTAATGCGTTTGTCGGCCTTCTCCCGACGTTAGGCATTGATCTGCGCTATCCGTTCCTCTGTCGCCGTGTTGTGGAGTTTGCGCTAGCGATTTCCGCTGAGGAGATCGTGCTGAAGGGCCAATCTAAGGTGGTTCTTCGCGAAGCCCTACGCATGTTGCTGCCGACGAGCGTGTATGAACGCAAGACGAAAGGCAGTATCGATGCCAGATTTCTCTGGTCTCTGCAACGAGAGCACGCCCGGCTTGATGCACTGCTGCACGAGCCACTATTAGCAGATCTTGGTTGCATCGATGCCTCGCGGTTGCGTGCAGCCGTTGATCTCGCGCGCCGTGGACGCCTGCCTAATACGGCCTTCTTGCTCAGCGCGCTTGCTTTGGAAACGTGGCTCGCCGTCCGCGCCCGCCGGTGGGTCGCTGTGCCCCACATCGCAACCACATTTCACCGACGCCACGCCACCACCGGGCCGCCTGCGTAAATCGAGGCCTTGTGATGCGCGTTCAATGGAGGATAAGGATCATGGAGAAGAAAGCCTGGACTCAGCCGACACTTGTCGAGCACGGCCGCGTCGCAAATGCGACGGCAGGCGGTTGCTACCAAATTATCCTTGATGGCTACGGGGGGTGCCAGTACACCGTCGACCCGATCCAGCGGGCAAAACGAAACTAGCAAACGGGCAGGGTGGATTCTGAGAGCCTGACGCGGTGTGGCACATGCTATTCGTCGGCGCGGCGCGATAACTGGTCTGCCTGTCTGCTTTGAGCAAGACGAGCGCCTTCGAGTGGCCGGGATGCTCTCGGGAGGCAAAGCTATTTGGGTCCGCTAGCTACTCCTCGGCCGACGCGTGGCTGGGCATGCGGTTGCTAACGAAAGCCGGGAATGGGAGCCAAACAATATGCATTTCTCTCCAAGTGGGCGAGAGTCCCAGCTTCGGGCCGCCGCAAGTGCAGCCGCGGCCGACGCCCGCATCGCGCTCCGTAGGGCAACGCACGATTGGATGTTCACGACGACCGCTGTTGCGACCCTCGCCCTCGGCATTGGCGCAACCGTCGCAACGTTCGGCATTGTGCGCGGAGTCCTGCTGCGGCCCTTGCCGGTGCGGGATCAAGGTCAACTGATCGTACTGTCGGCCAAGAGCCGATCGCTCGGCAGCTCCCATGTCGGACTTCCCAACGGCGTGCTCTGGGACTTCGCGGCACAGAGCAGAACCGCGAGCGAGGTGACCGCGATTCCGGCGTTTGCGCCGGCTACGCCCTTCGTTGCCCGTGACGGCAGCCGTACGATTCATCTTGCCCTAACGACGACAACCGGCAACTTCTTCGATGTTCTCGGGGTGCGCGCCGGCCGCGGCCGACTCCTGAATGCTGGGGATGACACGCGGCCTAACGAACCGGCACTTGTGCTCAGCAACACCGCCTGGATGAGGGAGTTCGGCGGAGATACCGGGGTCGTCGGCCGAACGATCCAATTGCCGCAGGGGAGTTACACCGTCGTCGGCATCGCCGCACCCACGTTCGACTATCCGCACGGCAGTGACGCGTGGATCTCGCTTCCGCAGATGGTACGACGATTGGGCTTTGATGACAGTCCAGAAGGAGGGTACTGGGATTTAGTCGCGAGGCTTCGTGACGATGCAACACTGGCTCAAGCGCGGCGAGAGTTTAACGCCTTCCTTGTGGGGTACGATTCTCCACGGTTAGGCAATCCGCGATCTCGAGGCGCAGTTGTGGAGTCGTATGCCGATGCCGTCATCGGTGATCAAAAGGCGGGACTGCTCGTTCTCGCCGCCGCTGTCGGCTTGGTGCTGGTGATCGCCGTTGCCAACGTGGCTGGCTTGTTGGTATCGCGCACGCTGGCACGGCGCGCCGATCTCGCTGTGCGAAGCGCTCTCGGCGCCTCGCCGGCGCGGCTTCGTGCCCAACTTTCCGTCGAGCATCTCATCCTCGGGCTCATTGGCGGGCTGTTTGGATTGCTCGCCGCGTGGGCCGGGCTTCGATTCGCGGTTGCCGAAGCGCCTCCCGGGCTCGCCCGGTTTGGAGAGATTCATATCGATTTGATGACGGTTGCCTTCGGCCTAACGATTACCGTGTTGTCGGTGGTTGGGTTTGGCGTTGCTTCTGTACTGGTGTCCGGCAGTCAGAATATGGCCTCGACCTTGAACGCGAGCGCGCGCCGCGGCGTTACCACCGTCGAGACTGACCCATCGAGTCGTCGTTTCCGACAGGGTGTAGCCGTGGGCGAATTGGCGCTCGCAATTGTCGTGTTGGTGGCGGCTGGCCTCCTCGTTAGGACACTGGCGAATCTCCAACGAATCGATCTGGGATTCGAACCGACGCATTTGCTGTTCGTCGTCATCGAGCGGCAGGACGCCAGTTCGGCGAGCACCGGTAGCGACTTGACGGCAGCGGAGGCGAGACATCGCGCGGTGTTAGGTGGTCTCGTCGAACAACTGGGAACACAGCCGGGCATCGTAGGAGCGACTCCTACATCGCTCATTCCGTTTGCGTTAGTTGGTGGGACGGGTGGGATCGATCAACACTTCAGACTCGAAGGCGAACCCACCGCCGAAGCTCTGGCAGGACCGACCATTCGATCCGATGGTGCGCTGCCGAATTACTTTCGCGTCCTCGGGATCCCAGTGCTCCGCGGGCGAACATTCGATGCCGATGACCGCGCGGGTTCTGCGGGAGTTGCGGTCGTCAGTGAGCAAATGGCCCGCCTCGCGTGGCCCGGGCAGGATCCTCTTGGCAAGCGGCTTCAACTCATTGATGAATTCGGGCGTGGCCCAACGCGCACGGTGGTTGGCGTGGTTGGAGATACGCGGTACTCGGATCTCACCGTGCCACGACCTGCCGTCTACGTTCCACTCGAGCAATCCAATCCAGGTGCCGTGGTCGCGATCCGGACTCGCGGCAGCCCGTCGGCGGCGATACCGACGGTCGAGCGAGTCCTCCACGGATTGGATGACGCTTACGGAATTAGCAGGACCGTCACCATGCCGCAGTTGTTGGCGCTCGACTTGGCGCGACCGCGATTCCTCATGGGCGTTCTGTCGGTATTGTCGCTCATCGCGCTCTTGCTCGGAGCCGTTGGTCTGTACGGCGTCATGAGTCTACTTGTGCGTCAAAGGACGAACGAGCTTGGAATCCGACTCGCCCTTGGAGCAACCGGGCGTTCGATTCGCGGATTAGTTCTCCGTGAAGGCGCTCGTCTGGTGGCCGGCGGCGTGGCGTTAGGAATCGGCGCCTCTCTGGCCTTGTCTGGCATGTTTCGAACGCTGGTTTTTGGAGTGCCCTATATCGATCCGCTGACGCTCATGGGTGCGACACTGTTGCTGGTCGTCACGATGGCGCTTGCGGTGATGGCGCCGGCCATGCGCGCATCGCGCCTCGATCCGATGATTACACTTCGCGCGCCGTAGTTGCAGAGGGTGTGCTGTTGATGTCCGGCCCTTGCATCGCGACTGTCCACGCTTCGCCACGAATGACTGGCAGCCAGAGCGTTAGGGCTGCCTAACTGGCGCCGCATCGGTGGGCTTGTACTTGAACTCGTCGATTGGGAAGAACCAGCGATGCTGTGCTTGGTGAGCCTGGACGGTTCCGATGCCGACGTTGTGCGGGGCTGCGTTGAGCGGTCTGCGATTTCGCTCGGCCTTCCGCGCCTCGACCAATGGACTATCACCGGGCCCATCGCGAGTCCGGCGCGGCAACAACCGCAGGCGAGAGACGCGGTCTTGCAAACCGATTTTGTGAGGGTACTCGGTGATGCACACATCAATATCATCGCCTCCGCCGTCGGTGGTATGAGGAGGAGGGAGGCGAACCAGACCGGGATCGAATGCATAGCATGCGCCGTGGACCAGTATGGAGCGGACGGCGTTGCCCGACTTATCGGCGACTTTGCTTTTGTGGCGTGGATTAGGAGATCAGGTGAGGTTATCGCCGCGCGCGACGCGTTGGGCGTGAGGACGCTTTACGTCCGTTGGATAACTCCGTCTTGCCTGGCATTCTCGACCGAGGCATGTCGCTTGGCCGGCCAGTCCGACTACAACGACGCCTTCATGCGCGAGTTCCTCCTAAGAGGATGCGGTCCCTCCAACTGCTCGTCGTTTGAGGACGTTAGAGCCGTATCTCCAGGCGAAGTACTGGTAATAAAAGGTGGGCGGCTCGAATCCCGGAAATCGTGGTCGCCATACGGCCTAACGATAGATCGCGCGATTGATGCGAGGTCGGCTGTCGCGGAATTTCGGTCCCTCTTCACCGATTCCTTGCGATTCGCGATCGGCGACGGCACTGCAGTGTGGGCAACGCTATCAGGAGGCCTCGACTCATCTTCGATAGTGTGTACTGCGGCAGAGGAACGGCGGTTGCGGGCAGGCTGTCCAGCGTTAACCGGAACGCTCACATATCTGGATGACACACCATCCGCTGATGAAGCCGACTTTGCCTCGACCGTCGTGCGCAAGGACGGCCTGCCGAATCTCATGGTGCCTTCGGGGGACTTGTGGGCCGATGGCGGATGCAAACCAGCGGCGACGGACCAGCCAACACTTAGCTTTCCTCATTTTGCGAGAGATCTCAGAGCGGCTAACGCGGTCCTCGCAGCGGGCGGCCGAGTAATCCTGCATGGAATCGGACCAGACCACTATTTGACCGGCAACCTTCAATTTCTTGCCGACCACTTGGCAAACGGTGAGGTTGGGTCTGCCCTTCACGGCGTCTTACTATGGTCGCGGGTAATTGGAAGGTCTGTTTGGTCATTAGGCCGCGAGTGCTGTGTGAGCGCCGTCCGTCGGACAAGACGTCGGGTCTTATCATTGGCGCCGCTACCGACTCCGAAATGGCTCGGAACCCGAGCCCGTGGATGGGAGCCGCTGGGTGCCCGGACGCCGTCGCATTGCGCCGAAGAGCGATTCAGACTGTATGCAGCAGACGTTGCGCGCGCGGTAGAAAAGCTGAGCGCGGACCTCGACCGCGGGCCGATGGCTAGTTTGCTCGACGTGCGGTACCCGTTTCTCTACCGACCGCTGGTTGCTTTCTCCCTTTGCCTTTCGCCACAGCTCCGCACCAATCCTGCTGGAACGAAGTGGGTGCTACGAGAAGCGATGCGCGGCATCCTTCCGGAGTCGGTGCGCACAAGAAGGACAAAGGGGAGCCTCCATCAGCGATATGTGCAATCGCTGCGTCGCCAGCGGTCGCGCGTGGATGAGCTGGTTGACCGCTCCATCCTATGCGAGTTGGGTTATGTGCGTAAGCAACCGTTCCGCGAGGCCGTCGGGGCGGCACGAGCTGGCGACCGAAGGTCGGTGGACGAGGTGATGCCGGTGCTGAGCCTTGAAACGTGGCTCGCCGTCCGCCATCGGCGTTGGCCTGTCATCTAGCACGGGCTTGTATCGCCCGTTAGGACCGCGCCGGATCATGCAGTTGACGAAATCACTTTGTCTTGATCGGCCGCACTGGAGAGTACAATCCTGTAGTAGTCGCTCACGTCGAAAGCGGCGATACGATTCGACTCGACTCATCAGCGCTCGACCCGCAAGCCGTCGGGAACGGATAGCCTATGAAGAAGGCCAGTAAGAAAACAGGCGGCCCGCGCGCGGTGCGCGAGGCGCGTGCAGAGTATGACTTCTCTGCCGGCGTTCGCGGGAAGTATGCCCAGCGTTTTGCTGAGGGAACCAACGTCGTTCTCCTCGAGCCGGACGTGGCGGCAGAATTTCGGACGGCGGCAGCTGTCAACAAGGCATTGCGCCTAATCCTCCAGGCGCGATCGAAGCGCCGCGGCGGCTGATCGACGCTGTGCCGGCGCACGGCCCGGCGCGCGTCGATCCCGCTGCTCAGCTGCCAGGGAAGAGAAAACGTAACATCGGCCCGACGAGACCCGCCCACGCCGCCTCGGTGTGCGGCGCGCCGTCGACCTCCACGTAGTCCAGGTCGATGCCTAACGTCCACCCTTTCGTGACGAGCGCGCCCCGTACCCGCCGCGCCGCTTCCACCACACCCTCGCCCTCCGCGGTCCCCGTGCTGAGCCAGATCTTGCTCGCCGGCTTCGAGCGCAACGCCCGAATCCGCCGCACGATGAAGCGGTTGTCCCACCACACCGACGGCGAGAACACCGCCAGCTTTCCGAACACCGACGCGTGAATCAGCCCGAGATACAACGCCACGAGCCCGCCCAGCGATGACCCGCCGAGCCCCGTGTCCACGGCGTCGGGCAGCGTGCGGTACGTCGCGTCGATGAACGGCTTGAGCTCCTCCACCAACATCCGACCGTACAGCAGCGCCTTTCCCCCCGCCCGCCTGGCGGCATCGCGCGTCGGCGTGTATTCGTCGATGCGATATGCCCCGGCATTGTACACCCCGACGATGATCGGCTGCCTGATCACGCCCTCGCGCGCCAGCGCGTCCGACGTCTCATCCATCCGCCACTCGCCGGCAAACGACGTCGCCGCGTCGAATAAATTCTGACCGTCCTGCATGTACAACACCGGATACCGCGTCGCCGCGCCGGCCTCGTAGCCTAACGGAAGATGCACGAGCACGTCGTGCGGCGCCGACACGTAGCGCGACGCGAACGCGGGATGCAAGCGGAACGCGCCCGTGCGCGTCGTTGGGCGCGGCCTGTCGGGTGTGGACTCACCGCCGGTCATCGTCGTGTAACGTAACCCTTCGGGAGAAACAGCGTGCACCGCGAATACCACCAGTGGTTCAGCCCATCACTCGGCCGCCCCATGGAGTTGCTGCGATTCGGACACGCCGGCGCCCGCGTCCTCGTGTTCCCCACCTCCATGGGCCGCTTCTTCGAATGGGAAGACCGCGGCATGATCACCGCGCTCGCCAATCACATCGACAATGGCTGGATCCAGGTCATCTGCGTCGACAGCGTCGATGCCGAAAGCTGGTACGCAAAGTGGCGCCCCCTCTCTGAGCGCGCGGCACGACACGAGCAGTACGAGCGCTACCTGCTCGACGAAGTGTTGCCGCTCTCGCGGCACAACCCGAATCCATTCCTCATCGTGACAGGCGCAAGTTTCGGTGCATACCACGCAATCAACTTCGCCTTCCGTCACCCCGATCTCGTCGGACGCGCCATCGGACTCAGCGGGCTGTACGACGTCAAGGAGATGACGGGCGGTCTGTCCAATGACACGGTCTACTTCAACAACCCGTGCGACTTCCTCGTGCACGAGCACGACGACGGCCGACTCTCCGCGCTGCGCCGGCTCGATACCATCCTCGCCGTCGGCCGCGACGACGCGGCCCGCGGCAACAACGAATACCTGTCCACCCTCCTCGGCGCGAAGCATATTCCCCACGCCCTCCGCATCTGGGACGGGTGGTGTCACGATTGGCCCTACTGGGTCGAGATGATCCGCCGATACATCGGCGGCAACGCGTGAGCTGGGAGCAGGGCGATGGTGCGCAAAGTGGGATTGCTCGTTGGGCGGGAATGGTCGTGGCCGCCGGCGTTCATCGATCGCGTCGCGCAGCGCAACGCGGGCGTCGAAGCGGAATTCGTGCAGCTCGACGCGGCGCGCATGGACGAGCCCTGCCCGTACGCGGTGATCGTCGACCGCATCTCGCACGAGGTGCCGTACTACCGGAGCTACCTCAAGTACGCGGTGCTCCAGGGCGTCACGGTGATCAACAATCCCTTCATGTGGACGGCCGACGACAAATTCTTCGGCGCCACGCTCGCCACGAAGCTCGGCGTCGCCAGCCCCAAGACCGCGGCGCTGCCTAACAAAGCGTACGTGGCGGGCATCAAGCACGACGAGAGCCTGCGCAACCTCCGCTATCCGCTCGACTGGAAGGGACTCATCGGCTACATCGGCCTCCCGTGCGTGCTCAAGGACGCGCACGGCGGCGGATGGAAAGACGTCTACATCTGCCGATCGCTCGACGAGCTGATTCACCACTATGATTCGTCCGGCCTGCTCACGATGGTGGTGCAGGAGTTCATCGAGTGGGATCAGTTCGTGCGCTGCCTGGCGATCGGCCAGGAGCACGTGCTCCCCATGAAGTACGACCCGCGCGAGCGGAAGTACCACGTGGACCACGCGCACCTGTCGCCGGCGTTAGGCGAGCGCATCGTGCGCGACACCCTCACGCTCGTGCGCGCGCTGGGCTACGACATGAACTCGCTCGAGTGGGCCGTGAAGGGCGGCGTGCCGTATGCGATCGATTTCATGAATCCCGCGCCGGACATGGACATCTATTCGCTCACGCCCACGTACTTCGAGTGGGTGGTGGAGCACATGGCGGACCTGGTGATCCGCCTGGCCAAGGAGCCGCGTCCGCAGGCGCGCGACCTCAAGTGGGACGGCTTGCTCGCGGCGGGCCGCGTGCCTAACGCAGCGACGAGCTGACATGCGCGAGCGATGCGGGCACCTGTCAGGCGCGAACGGTCTTCACGTCGTAGCGCCGGAAGCTCGCGTCGGCGGTGAGAATCGGCAGGCCCTCCAGCTGGGCCTGCGCCACGAGCAACCGATCGAACGGGTCGCGATGGTGTGTGGGCAGGGTGGCCACGTGGAGCGTATGCCGGAGGTGGACCGGGAGCGGTGTGACCGCGCTCCGAGCGATGAGCCGCGGAATATACGATTCCGGCGTCTCGGGCAGCTGGAGTTTGCCGAGCGCAAACTTGATCGCGATCTCCCACGTGCTGGCCGCCGACAGCACCAGCTCGTTCTCGGCCGCGATGATAATCGAGCGGCCCTTTTTCGAGAGCCGCTCGGGTGCCGCCAACATCCAGAGCCAGACGTGCGTGTCGAGCAGAACTCTCACGACTCGAACGCGTCGAGAAGGTCGGCGGGGAGGGGCGCGTCGAAATCGCCCGCGACCGTGATGCGGCCGCGCTCGGAGCCCAGCACGCGCTCGCCTTCCGGAACGGTGACCGGTACCAGACGCGCGACCGGTACGCCGGCGCGTGCGATATACACGTCCTGTCCCTCCGAGACGCGCTTGAGCAGCTTGGAGAGCTGTGTCTTGGCTTCGTGCACGTTATACGTCCGGCGCTTGGGCATGGCCGCAATATGGCTAAGTGCCTGGACTAATTCAAGCACAACCGCTTGGAGCCTTGCGTCATGACGCTCCGACGCGCAATCGAACGGTACCACGAGCTGCTCACCCCCGACGTCGCAGCCGAGAGCCAGGCATTGCTCGACGAGCAGTTGTTGTCGCGGGGGCTGTTCTTCGGCGATCGCGCATTGTGCACGGTGCTCCGCCCGCGGCTCCTGTTAGGCGAACAGTACGGCTACGTGCAGAAGCAGTGCGCACTGCTGCTCGCGGCGTTCGCGCGCGCGCTCCGCGCGGCGCTCGCCGATCCGGCGGTGCTCGATCAGTTCGGCCTCGAGGATTGGGAGCGCACGCTCGTCGACTTCGATCCCGGGTTTCGCGAAGCGAGCCCCACCTCGCGCCTCGACGCGTTCTACGACGCCGACGCGGGACCGCTGTACTTCACCGAGTACAACGCCGAGACGCCCGCGGGACTGGCATACGGCGACGCGCTGTCCGATGCGTTTCTCGCGCTGCCGGTCACGGGCGATTTTCTGCGCGAGTACGAGCTGCGTCCCCTGCCGTCGCGGCACGGTGTGCTGTTCCCGCTGCTCGACTCGTTCCGCAGCTGGCGCGGCGCGCGCGAGCAGCCGCGCATCGCGATCCTCGACTGGCGCGAGGTGCCCACGTACAACGAGTTCGTGCTGTTCGAGCGGTACTTCCATGGGTTAGGCATCCCGTGCGTGATCGCCGACCCGCGCGAGCTCGAGTACGAGAACGGGCGCCTCATGTGCGGCGACTTCCACATCACGCTCCTCTACAAGCGCGTCTTGATCAGCGAGCTCGTGGCCCGCGGCGGCATCGACCATCCGGTGATCCGCGCCGTGCGCGACCGGGCGGTGTGCATGGTGAATCCGTTCCGCTGCAAGATCCTGCACAAGAAGGCGAGCCTCGCGGTGCTGAGCGACGAGCGCAACGCGCACCTGTTCACCGCCGAGCAGCGCGAGGCGATCGACGCGCACGTTCCGTGGACCCGCGTCGTGGCCGAGCGGACGACGGTGTATCAGGGCGACCGCATCGACCTGGTGCCGTGGATCGCCGCCAATCGCGACGAGCTCGTCTTGAAGCCTAACGACGAGTACGGCGGGAAGGGGATCGTACTCGGCTGGGATGTGGATGACGACAGCTGGGCGGACGCGGTGAAGGCGGCGCTCGAGGCGCCGTCGATTGTTCAGCGCCGCATCCGGTTGCCGACCGAGCCGTACCCGAGTTTCGTCGATGGATCCGTGCAGTTCACCGACCGCATGGTGGACCTGGCGCCGTTCGTCGCCCACGGCCGCTACGTGGAGGGCTGCCTGACGCGACTCGGCACCACACCGCTGCTCAACGTGACCGCGGGCGGCGGGTCGACCGTCCCGACGTTCGTGACCGCTCGCCGTTAGGCCCTGGAGGGGAGCCATGCAACAGCCGTCGCTCACGTTAGGCGTCGAAGAGGAGTACCAGATCATCGACCCGGAGACGCGCGAGCTCCGGTCGTACATCACCGAGATCCTGGCCGGCGACCACCTGGTGATGGAAGAGGTGAAGCCGGAGCTGCACCAGTCGATGGTGGAGATCGGCACCAAGGTGTGCCGCACGCCGGCCGAAGTGCGCGCGGAGCTGGTGCGGCTGCGCGGCACGGTGATGCAGCTCGCCGCGCGCAACGGGCTCAAGATCGCCGCGGCAGGCACGCACCCGTTCTCTAGCTGGCTGACGCAGGAGATCACGCCGCTCGAACGCTACATGGGCGTCAAGCAGGACCTGCAGGATCTCGCCCAACAACTCCTCATCTTCGGCACGCACGTCCACATCGGGATCGAGGATCGCGACTTCCTCATCGACGCGATGAACGTGGCGCGCTACTTCGTGCCGCACGTGTTGTGTCTCTCGACCAGCTCGCCGTTCTGGATGGGGCGTGCGACCGGCCTCAAGTCGTACCGGAGTGTGATCTTCCGGAACTTCCCGCGCACGGGCATCCCGCCCGAGATGCACGCGTGGTCCGACTACGAGGAGGTGCTCGACGCGCTCGTCCGGACGCACTGCATTCCCGACGGGTCGAAGATCTGGTGGGACGTTCGGCCTAACTGGAGCCACCCGACGCTCGAGTTCCGCATCTGCGACGTGTGCACGCGCGTCGACGAGGCGGTGTGCGTGGCCGCGATCCTGCAGGCGATCATTGCGAAGCTCTGGAAGCTGCGCCGCGACAACCTCACGTTCCGCGTGTACCCCGGGTCGTTGCTCGAGGAGAACAAGTGGCGCGCCGTGCGCTATGGTCTGAGCGGCAAGCTCATAGATTTCGGGAGGCGCGAGGAGTTGCCGGCCTCGGATCTCATTCGTGAGTTGGTTGGCTGGTTCATCGACGACGTGGTCGACGACCTGGGGACGCGCGCCGAGGTGGAATACGCGTACACGATCCTCGCCAACGGCACGAGCGCCGATCGCCAGCTCGCGACGTTCAAGAGGACCGGCGACTTGAAGGATGTGGTCGACCAGTTGGTCAGAGAGACGGCTGAAGGGGTAGATTGTTAGAAGACGGACTGGGGAAGCGCTTTCCAAGGAGCCATATCATTGCCGGCTGCCCGCCCGATAATCGGAATCACGACGCAGACCCTCGAAGCCATCCCCGACGAGCTGCCGCGCTGTTGGGTGATGAGTCAGCGGTACGTGCAGGCCATGGCCGAGTCGGGAGGCGTGCCGTGGATCATCCCGCTCATGCCCGACGATCGGGACACGATGCGGAGAATCTACGAGCAGTTGGACGGGCTGCTGCTGCCGGGCGGAGTAGACATCGATCCGCGGACCTATGGCGCGAGTCGCCTGGAAGGCTGCGGGCGCACCGACATCGATCGCGATCGCGCCGAGGTGATGCTCGCGCTGTGGGCGATGGAGGACGCGAAGCCAGTGTTAGGCATCTGCCGCGGCGTGCAGCTCATCAACGTGGCGGCGGGCGGGACGCTGTACCAGGACGTGGCAGCGGAGATGCCGGGCGCGATCAAGCACGATTACTTCCCGCGCGGCGGGACGAATCCGCGCGACCAGTTAGTGCACGAAGTCGCGGTCGCGCCGGCGTCTCGTCTTGCCGCACTGCTCGAGGAACAGGGCACGATGGTGAACAGCATGCACCATCAAGGGATCAAGTCGGTGCCGCCATCGTTGGTCGCCACGGCGCACGCTCCCGATGGACTCGTGGAAGGTCTCGAGGCGGCGGACGACGCGTTTCTCTTCGGTGTGCAGTGGCATCCCGAGGACTTGACGCACGCGGACTGGCACATGCGGCGGTTGTTCGCTGGGCTGCTCGACGCGGCTCGGGCGTGGCGGGGCTCGGGGAGGTAGTTGCTCGCATCTACGCTCAAGTTGAAACGGACAAAGCACGGGCAAAACGAACGCGGCACGGATCGCTCAGGCGCAGGGCTTGGCCTGCGCCGCCGAACAAAATGAACGATATTTGAAATGAGCGACGGATTCTCGTTCACAGCCGAGCGATCCGTGTTTTGCCAGTTCTGCCCGTGCTTCGTCCGTTTCAACTTGAGCGTAGATATCTGCCTAACGGAATCGCAGCAACCTCACACTGACACGGAGGTCGTATGCGGTGCGTCACTGTCGCGTCGTTGGTGTCTGTCGTCGTTCTGCTTGGACATGGCCCGCGTCCTGTTGCCGCCGCGTCCCACGCGGACGATGCTTGCGCGGTGCTCAGCCCGGCCGACATCGCGAAAACAATTTCGTGGAAGGTCGGCGCCGGAACGCCTGGGAATCCGATTCCCGGCGTGCTCGGCAAGTGCACTTGGACCAACAGCGACAACGGACGTGTCATCGTCACGTTGATGGACGCTCGGCACGCATCAATCACCGTTCACGCATGGGAAGGCGGCGGCGGGAAAGACGTCTCCGGCATCGGCACGAAAGCCGTGTCGATCAAGGCGACAGATTTGACCGGCGGTTGGATCGTGTCAGTCGAGGATCCCAAGGGCGGATTCGGCGTGAGCGTCCTCGGCGCCAAGGGGACAGAGGACAACGCCATCGCGCTGGCGAAGGTCGTCGAGGGGCGTCGGAAGTAGGCGAGTGATGGGCACCCGAATTACTTCCAGGACTCCGTCGGCACATCGTTAGGCGCTTCGAGCGATTGTAGGTACGTAACGAGCTTCCAGATGCCCGCGGCCGGCATGATGCCGCCGAACGCCGGCATTCCCTGGCGACGGCCGTAGTAGATGGAGGAGAAGATCTCGCCGGCGGTGCCGCCGTATCGCCAGCGCCCGTCGGCGAGACTGGGACCGACCCACCCGGTCCCGCCGGCGCCATGGCAGCCATCGCAGTTCATCGCCGTGAAGAGGGCGGCGCCCGCGATCGCGGCGGCGGTATCGCCGGCGTACGGATTCGTGAGCGTCGCTCCGTGCGGCGCCACGCCACCGGCCGCAAGGTGAGAGGGGTGCGCGATCGCGAGTGCCGCGTCGGTGCGCGGCGGCGCGGCACCGGCGTTAGGCCCTCGACAGGCCGTCACGGAAACCAGGACGACCGCCGCCAACGAAACCCGTCGTGTCGTCATCAGGGTCATCGGTTCGTCTCCTCCGGTTCGCCTAACGAATGGGACTCAGAGCGCGAAGATCCACACCATGCCGCCCTGGCTCGTGTGCCTCGCCAGATCATTCGCGAAGTCGGCCGGCGGCCGGACGTCGGCCGGATCGTCCGACCGGACGTCTCCGGCGAGGAGGAACCAATCGCCGCCAATGCCGGCATACACGGCCACGTACTGTTTGCCGTCCGGTCCGCGGTACGTGATCGGGTTGCCGACGACGCCGGACCCCACCTTGAAGCTCCAGAGAATTTTTCCGGTCCGGGCGTCGACCGCGCGCAACCAACCGTCGAGCGTGCCGTAAAACACGACGCCGCCCGCGGTCGCAACGACCCCGCTCCACACGGGCCAGCGCTCTTTGATCTCCCACACCTTTCGCCCAACGGACGCGTCCCACGCCTCGAACGCGCCCATGTATCCGCCGGCGCCGGCGTAGTACGGCGAGTTGGCGCCAATGTACGGTGTGCCGCGAATGTGCGCGGTGGGAACGGCCTGGTAGTCCATGCACATGTTGCTCGTCGAGACATAGAACAGCTGCGTACGCGGTGAATACGCGACGGGCGACGCCGGACTCTTGCCGCCTTCCAACGTTGGGCAGATGTCCTTCACGTTGCCGCGGGACGCGCCAGTCAACTTGCTCGAGTCGAGGACCGGGCGCCCGGTGCGGAGGTCGATTTCCTTCGCCCAGTTCACAGCCACGAACGGCTTGGCGACGAGGACCTGTCCAGTGGCGCGATCGATGGTGTACGCAAACCCGTTCTTGTCGAAATGGACGAGCACTTTGCGCATCTTGCCATCGATGCGCAGATCGGCGAGAACCATCTCGGCGGCTGCATCGAAGTCCCAACTGTCGTGCGGCGTGAATTGATACGCCCACACGAGCGATCCGTCCTCGGGGCGCCGGGCCATCACGCTCGTCGTCCACTTGTTGTCTCCCGCGCGCTGCTCGGGATTGTATGGCGCCGGATTGCCGGTGCCGTAGTAGACGAGATCGAGCGTCGAGTCGTACGACATCCAGCCCCATACCGGCGCGCCTCCCGTTAGCCACGCGTTCTTGGGCCACGTCGAGGCGCCGAGGTTCGGGGCGTGATCGTAGAACGGTTTGAACTGGCCGGGCTTGGCGAGGAGCTCGCTGTCGGGGCCGATGTTGTATCCCGTCCAAACGACGCGCCCCGTTTGCAGGTCGAGTCCCTTGATCCATCCGTGGATGCCGAATTCGCCACCCGACGCGCCGACGAGCACGCGATTCTTCACGACGAGCGGCGCCATCGGCGTGGTCTCGCCGTTGGACACGTCGGCGACGGTGGTTTCCCAGAGCTGCGTGCCGGTCCTGGCGTCGACGGCAACGGTGTGTCCGTCGAGCAGGTTGTACACGATCTTCCCGTCGGCGTAGAACGCGCCACGATTGACCGCGTCGCAGCAGGCGACGCCGACTGCGTTAGGCGAAACGGCGGGGCGATACTTCCACTCGAGCGGGTAGTCGGGCTGCGTGAGGTCGAACGCGTACAGCGTGTTGGGATACGGCGTCACCACGTACATCGTGTTGTGCACGACGAGGGGCTGCCCTTCGTGGCCGCCGAGCACGCCGGTGGAAAAGGACCAGACGGGATGGAGATGTCCGGCGTTGGCGGGCGTGATCTGCGAGAGCTCGCTGTAGCGGGTGGACGCGTAGTCCTTGCCCGGCATGGTCCACTCCCCGTCGTCGGACGCCGCGGCCCATCCGATGCGCGGCCCGGCGATGGCCCCCGGTGTGAACGCGACCGCTGCCCACGCGACTGCCGCGACGCAGGCCGCTCCGACCGACACCGACGTGAGATGGATCCTCATGGGTTTCGCCTCAGCGGGAGTCGGCTACGATCATCGCACCTATGCGTGAAGAACGCCATGATCATGCTCATCGAATCTCAAGAGCCGTGCGTTCAGTAGCTTGAATCCATCGAACCTCATCCACAACGAATGTCGCATGACACGACGGCGTCAGTCTTCTCCGTTACTCCTCGGCGCTTGGGCGCTCACCGCCGCGGCTGCATGCCTCCACGCCCAGCAGACGCCGCCCGCCGGCGCCGCGCGCTGGTGGCACGACATCACGGTCATCGCCGACGACAGTATGCACGGCCGGCGCACCGGCACCGCCGACTACGTCGAGGCCGCGCACTATGTCGCGAGCCAGTTCCAGGCGGCAGGGCTCGCACCGGGCGGGACCGACGGATACTTCCAGACCGTGCACCTGGCCGAAGCGCGCGTCGTGCCCGAGAGCTCGAGCATCGTGCTCGAGTCGGGCGGCGCGAGCGACACCCTGCCGCTCCGCGTGCGCATCACGCCGTCGTCACTCGCGAGCGCCGACGGCTCGCTGGTGTTCGTCGGCTACGGCCTCGCCTTACCGGGCGTGCACGACGATCTCGCGGGCGTCGATCTGCACGGCAAGGTCGCGGTGTATCTCGATCGCATGCCGAAGGGACTCAACGCGACCCTCTTCGCGCACGGGCGCGCGTCGCGGTGGAAGGAGCTCGAGCGCCGCGGCGCGGTGGCCGGTGTCGCGATCGCCGACGCCCATCCGCCTAACGGAAACCGGCCGCCGGTGCGTCCGGGCACGCGTCCCGTCATGGGCCTTGCGGACGATTCGTTGGAGCGCGGCGTGCTCGTGAGCGTCGGCGGCGAGGACGCGGAAAAGCTCTTCACCGGATCGGGACACACGTACGCCGAGATGATCGCGCTGTCCGATTCGCAGAAAACGCTCCCGACCGTTGCGCTCACCCCACGCTTGCGCGTGCGCCTCGACATCGAGCGCACGCCGGTGGAAGCGCCTAACGTTGTCGGCATCTTGCGCGGCAGCGACGCGGGCTTGCGGGACCAGTATCTCGTGGTGAGCGCGCACCTCGATCACCTGGGCATCGGCCCGCCGGTGAACGGCGACAGCATCTACAACGGCGCGATGGACAATGCGTCAGGAATCGCCACGCTGCTCGAAACCGCACGCGCGTTCACGGAGAAGCACGTGAGGCCCAAGCGCTCGGTCATCTTTCTCGCCGTGACCGGCGAGGAAGAAGGCGAGCTCGGCTCCGCGTACTTCGCGCTGCACCCCACGGTGCCGGCGTCCGGCATCGTGGCCGACCTCAACACCGACATGTACCTGCCCATCCAGCCGCTCACGGGTGTGTTCGCATACGGCTGGAACGAATCGGATTTAGGCAAGGACATCGTGCCGGTGTTGCGCAAGCACCATCTGGCGAATCTCGAGGATCCCGAACCGGAGCAGGTTCGCTTCATTCGCAGCGACCAGTACAGCTTCATCCAGCGCGGCATCCCGGCGCTCGCGTTCAAGGTGGGCTACACCAAAGATTCGCCCGGCGATTCGACGGTGACCGCGTGGCTCGGGACGCGCTACCACAAACCGTCGGACGACATCATGCAGCCGGTGAACTTTCAGACGGCGATCGCGTTCGATGCGATGTACTTCGACATCGTGCGCGCGGTCGCCGACCGCCCAACGCGGCCGGCGTGGTATCCGCAAAGCGTGTTCGTGTCGATCAAGCGGCCGGGGCAGTAAGGCGCCGCGCACTCGCGCCGCGTTAGGCCGCTTCGCCGGCTGCAGCGGCCCGTCCAGCGGGGTTGTGGCGTCGTATATCCGCCGTCGCTGTCGCCTTTGGCGGCGCGGATGAGCATTCGGTCGTCGCGCACCCGGGGTCCGTCATTCGTTGTTCGTTTCGTGCTTTCCTACCCGTGGTCCGTCCATCGTCGTCGGTGGCGAGTGCGTCGCGAAACATGATGCCACCCGAGAAGCCGGCCACGGCCGTCACCGGATGACGAACACCGAACGACGGGCCACGGGTAGGAAAGCACGAAACGAACAACGAATGACGGACCACGGGGAGG
>JACZCV010223798.1_pt1 | contig 35310 bp, 39 predicted proteins | sample 8641841 | NCBI WGS metagenome assembly JACZCV01 (sample SAMN15324606, study PRJNA640507) | soil metagenome | isolation source: monocropping sugarcane control | place: China: Luxin town, Laibin City, Guangxi Province | collected 2019-07-25 | depth 10cm m
AATCGAACTACAGTCGCTTATGTCCTGAACTCGGACACCCTCGGGTCCACCAAACTTTGTATTCGAAATTCGCTCCCGACGCCCTGACTATCACTGCGTCTTGCCGGTTTGACAGCCTAACTGACAGCCTAAGTGACAGGCAATCGGGCAACAGCGTTGCTCCCGGATGGATCTGCGCGCTGCTTTCGCTGCGGAGTTATGAACGAGTCGCGGCCGCCCACGGTCTTCAAAACCGTTTGCGGGGCGCCGATGACGCGTCCTGGGTGGGTTCGATTCCCATCCATCCCCGCCAGTTCCGGCGGCCATGACGGCCAACATGACAGCCACAGCGGCGGTCGTTCGCGGATGGCGCTGGACGCCGACGGGTACTCGGGCACTTGGTGGCTCCGACGGGACTCTCCCAGCCAGATGCGCCGTGAGGGCGGTTCGTATGCCAGTCGAAGTTATGCGCTCACGCTCGGAATTAGAGGCCAGAGCGGAATTTTTGGCGGAGGATGTCGAGTGATCAAGGTCAATGTTCTCGAGGACCGAGTGGCTTTCGAGCAGTTGGTGACCCGTGACCCGGAGGTCGTGTCCTTCTTCGCGGAGATGCCACTGCCCACTGCTGGTGAGGTGGCGGTCCGAGCGCTTACAGTTGGCGTGGCCGGCCTGAAGGCGATGGGGGTTGCCGGGCGGATGGAGCTTATTGAAAAGGAGTTCTTGAAGCTGACGCATGGCTTTAGTCAGTCCTTGGCGACGGTCGAAAGGGCTCTTACAGACAAGGTGGACGCAACGTTCGACCCGGCGAGGGCGGAGTCTGTCTCTGCCCGCCTTAGCAGCACAATCCAGGCTGCCAACAAGTCCACGAGCGCCACGATTGATGAAGCGCGGGTACAGCTGCAGCGTTTGATCGGTGACGCCTTCAATCCGGAGCTCACCACAAGTTGCGTCTTCCAGATCGTCGAGCAACTCGGCGAAACGCGCCAACAGCTCGATCGGGCGTTTGACCCGGCAGTCGAGGGAAGCTATCTCGCGCGGCTGACGGAGGAGGTCTCGGAGTACTTCGGTGATGACGGCAAGATTGCCGGCATCGTGGCGGCCCAGGTCGCACCGTTCCGAAAAGAGCTCATGGATGCCCTTCAGGGGCTACGCGATGCGCTCGTCGGTCAGGCCGCTGCCACCCAGATTCGTCGGCTATCGCCGATGTCAGGTGGTGATTTCGAGGATGAAGTCGAAGATGCGCTGCGGCAAGTCGCCCGCCGGTATGGCGACAGCGTTGAAAGACTCGGATATCAGGCCGGTGACTCCGGCATGGCGCGTTGCGGCGACTTTGTTGTGCGCCTAAGGGAGGGCGGGTGCATTGTCGTTGAAGCCAAGGACTACTCCAACCCGATTCCACTGCGTGGCGACCGGGGGATTCTCGCCCTTCTTCGAGGCTCGATGGTCAACCGGTCGGCTGGATTCGCCATTGGAGTCATGAAGGATGCCGGCGGCTTTCCGAAGGAAGTCGGGAGCTTCAACGACTACGACGGTGACAAGGTCTTGTGCGTCTTTGGCGAAGGCGGGCAGCTGCTTGAAGCGGCGTACCGATGGGCGAGAACCAGCCTTCTGGCAAAGCTTGCCGCAAAGCAAGGCCTGGATCTCGCCGCCGTCGAGGAGGGAATCGAGGAGGCGCGGCGCGCATTAAGGGAACTCGCGAGGATCGAAGGGAAGGCCAAATCAATCGCCAAGACCGCCGATGAGATTCAGGGGCTGGTCACCTTCCAAGCGCGTCGAGCTGCGAAGGCACTCGACGCGGCCGCCGCCGGCGTCATTTTGGAGGTTCGAGAGGCATCCTGAAGTCCACGTGGTGAGCGTCTGAGCACGGGAGCTCTCGAAGTACCACAGAAGTCCAATGGTCAGCCAGACCTGGACTTCTCTGCGTCTGCACACCTCTACGCGACGCACCCTATTCACCCGTTCGCGGCTCGTTGCCCGCCACCACTTGCCAAGTGGGCGATCGAGAAGTACACCAGGCGCGCCGACGTCGTCCTCGACCCGATGGTCGGTAGCGGGACGACGATGGTTGAAGCCGTCCTTACCGGTCGAGAGGCCTGGGGTGCGGATATCGACCCTCTAGCCCGCCTCATCGCCGAAGCAAAGGCAACGCCACCGGATATCGCTGCGCTGTCTGATGCCTTCAATGACATTGAGGGTCACGTCGACAGCGGCCTAGATGACGGATGGCGGCCGGCGATTCCTCAGTTCGACTATTGGTTTCGCGCTGATGTTGCTAGAGATCTAGCTGCCATCCGCGTCGCGATCAGACAGACCGACGCGCCAAGCGCGGTCAAGGCGACCCTCTGGGTCGCATTTTCATCGCTGATCGTGGCGCGCACGTCCGTTGCAAATGCCCGTGACCTCGTGCATTCGCGCCATCACTACAGACCCTGGAAGACAAGTCCAGACGTGATCGGACGCTTCAAGCGGCGCCTGCAACAATTCAGGAAGCTCTATACCAACTACGCTCACTTAATAGAACGTTCGCCAGGCAACCACCCCGCGCCTAGGATGGTTGGCGGCGATGCGCGTCGCCTCGATCTCGCTAACGATTCCGTCGAGCTCGTCTTCACGTCGCCACCATATGGATCGGCTCTCGACTACACACGTGCGCACATGTTCGCGGTGGCCTGGATGCCCGATGTTCTTGGCGTCGACGCGAAAGACTACAGACTCCTCGGCCGCAAGTACGTCGGTTCTGAGCGTGGGCCAATGAGCGAAGCCCGATCAAGGAATGACGGCCCACCGCAACTCGGCCTCCGTGCCACTGATGCCGTAATTGATTCGCTATCGCACCACCGCGAGCGCGCCTGGATCTTGTACCGGTATTTCCGGGACATGCACAAAGTGCTTGCTGAGGCATTCCGCGTCGTCAAGGTCGGAGGCCACGTTGTACTCGTGGTATGCCCGTCAAACATACGTAAGGTCAGCATCCCGACACCGGAGCTGTTGGCAGAGGCAATCGAGTCGCTACACCTGCCCAACGCAGCTGCGAGGCCGCTGGCTCTGCATCAGCGGACGCTTCACGAACGTCGCAGAGTAATGCCGTATCTGGAGTCCGCATTTGGTCGGCGAATGAGGACTGAATACGTTCTGATCGCTCAGAAAGTCGCAACTCGCGGTGAACAAGCTGATGTCTGACCGTCCTCTCGATCCCCACATCAATTTCCACTCGCGCCTGTTGGAGCGGGATCCGACAGCACCCGCAGACCTCGCTCAGGCTGTCCTTGGGGTCGTGCTTGAGCGCCTCCGACGCAAGTACCCGAACTTCGTCCATGACGGCGATCTCGATGACTCGGTCGCCGACGCGATCCTGTCGTATTGCGAGCGCCCTGAGCAATTTGTACCGTCGAAGATGAGCCTACTTGCCTACTTGACGATGTCGGCGGATGGTGACTTCCGAAATGCGCTTGCGCGAGCAAGACGACGGTCACGTCGAGTCCTGTCGCTAGAAGTTGTCGAAGAATCGCCGGCCCGTCGGAAAACAATGCATGAGCGTGCCCACTCTGCAGACGACATCGTGATCGAGCGCATGGAGAGTGAGCGACTCACAGAGCGGGTACGCGCCGCAGCACATTCCCCGGCTGAGATCAGGATCCTCCAGTTGATGGTGGACGGCGAAAGGCGCACGGATCATTTCGCGTCGGTGCTCGGAGTCCAGCGGCTGTCCGTGAATGATCAGAGGCGACTTGTGAAACAGGTGAAGGACCGCCTGAAGAAGCGGCTCGTTAGATTCGAGGGACCAGAGGATGAGTGAGCCGAACGACCTTGACATCATTGCGCGTACTGCAAGCCGCGCGGCGGATCGAGGCTTCTTCTTAGCGTCTGCTCTGCGTCAATTTCAAATATCGCACGGACTTGATGAAGCTGGCCTCGCCGAAGTACTCGGGTGTAGTACCGAAACGCTTCCCAGGCTTGCACTCTGCAGGCGGCCTTCAACTGATTTGCCAGCGTTCCGATCCGACGTGGAGGCGATTGCCCAGCGACTTGGCGTCCGGGCGCTCCAGTTGGCACAAATGCTTCGCGACGTCGACTCGCAGCAGGCGATCCAGTCGGCGCGTGGCGTGTCATCCACGGGGATGCTTATGGCCGCACGTGACCGACGGCCGCCAAAATCGAGGAAGGTCCGGCGCCGTGAACACTAAGGACGGGGTTCCCTATTGGCTTCGCAATGCGGTGGATCAGTTCTGGATCCGCGTCGGCGAACTCGAGCCTTTCCCTCGTCGTTTAGAGGGACCAGTAGCTTGGGCGTTGCCGCTCGCCATCATCAAGCTTCCAAGGCTGCGCGTCGAAGATGTTGCGCGGCGGCTTCCTGAGGTCGGCATTGCGTTCCGCGCGTCGACGCCGGACCGAGCGCTACACGGATGCTTGGTCGCGTTCGGCGGCAAGGGCATGATCTTTCTTGACGGTACAGACTCCGAGGACGAGCTACGGTTCTCGCTGGCGCACGAAGCAGCACACTTCATGATCGACTACGCCTGGCCGCGCGATCTTGCGATTAGGCGCCTCGGCCCGGGAGTAGCGGAGGTGCTTGATGGTCGGAGGCTACCTACGGTCCAGGAACGCGTCGATTCAGTACTGGGCGGGGCACCGATCGGCGTCCATACGCATCTCATGGCCAGACTCCCTTCAGGGGAGATTGGCTGTGGGCGCATCTCGGGCGCTGAGCAGCGCGCAGATCGTCTAGCCCTCGAGCTCCTCAGCCCTGAGGATGTCGTGCTTCGGCGCCACCGCTCAAGGGCGCTGCCGGAAACGGCCGCGGAGCACCACCTTCAAGTGTTGCTTCAAGGCGACTTCGGTCTGCCGCTATCGGTCGCCCGCGATTACGCACGCTTTCTGACTGGCCGGCATCGGCAGCCGCCATCAGTTCGCGAGTGGCTCGAGATGGAGAGGCCGAAGGTTAGGCGCGTCCGATGATGAGCGCGCATATTTGTCGAACTCCCTGATTAAGCACGGAACCATAATGTAGTGGCACAAGACGAGCGCCTAGATCGATTCGGAATGGAACGGTCCGACAACACCGTCGAAACCCTTCCGCCGGTCATCGCCGAACAGCCGCCCGTCGATGCCGAGGAATTCGAGGCAGCCTTCGGCGAGACGCTCGCGAAAACGCTCGACCTGGACACTTGGGATCCTGGCGAAAACCTCGGAGCTCTCTACCAGCGGCTTGAGCACGAGGTGGAGGAAGCCGTCAAGCAAGAAAACCGCATAAGAGAGCGGATACGCGTCAAGGTGTTTCCCCGGCTCCGCGACCGCTCGACTGCCCCGCGCGGCGGAGGTGTCTACCAGGCGACCGTATCTGACATCGAGAGGGTTCACCGTGCGCTGCTATTCAATGGCCTGGTTGAGGCATGCGACGGCACGAGCGTTGTCAACGAGACCCTTCCGATCGGTATTGCACAGATTGGAGTCTGCCTCGCGTCCTACCAAGGGGACCGCGGATCGTGGGTGCACAGATTGTTCCGAAGAGACCTGCGCGTCGGGGGAATGGACCCGGTTGATGAGGCCCTTGAGCTGCTCGAGCGCCGGCGAGATGACTCTTCCTTCGACGGATCCGCACGGCGTGACACTCTAAGTGAGCTAGCTCGGCGCGGGATCATGGCCTATGCCGAGCGAGCTGTACTTCTCAGGAAATCAAAAGCGCCATGGCGTATGGGCCACGGCAGTCCAGCTCCGTATGAGTTGCTAACAGGCTCGGGCATGCGCGATCTCCTAGCGAATGCACTTGACTTGATGGAGGAGCTAATCACCGTCCAGCAGCGATTCATCTTTGTTCCGAGCTCAGCTAGCCGTATGTGGCTAACGATCGGCAATGCACTACGCCCAATGGAGTACGCGATCGTGGACACGCTTGAGGACGTCACCACCAGAATCGTTGAGCGCGGTCATTACCGCGGCGAGTGGGCAGACCTCAAAGGTAGGGTTGAGACGTTTGCGAGAGATGTCGGCGGAAGAGTTGTGATTGGTCTGTTCCGAGCGTCGACGATGGCTCCAGCGCAAGTCTTCTATGCGCATATCGATCACGCTCACGAAGCCGCACTCATCGCGCTCGCGGACAGCGCTCTCCAGGAGCACCGCGGCTTTCCGATGCTGATCGATTTAGCTCACACGGTCTGTTCAGCCACCTTTGGCAGCGAGGCAATTAAGGACCTAACCAAACTGGCATATGTCGAGGTTGGCGAGCCGTACCGATACCTCGGAGAAAGGCAGAGTCGCAGGTGAAGGAATGAAGGACGAAAGTGGGGAAGGCAACGCGCACGACGCTGTAGCTGCGGTGCCCGAAGAGGCGCTGACAGCAATCTCAGGCGCGGCCGTTGCGGGTGGTGGGGAATGGGAGGAACCCGCTGACTACAAGGGGTCTATTGGCAGGACTATGTTCGACACACCGTCGAGCGACGATGGGACGGTAACGGTACTGATGGCGGCAGACAACATCTCAGCAGTTCCTCGTCAGTCGCTCGTTCGTATTAAGAGCGGACGCGACGGACGGACGTACTTGGGCGCGATCGTGGCCGGCCCGTTTGCTGAGCCAGACGGTCTTCGAGCGGATGCACCCGTGCTCGTAGCAGTGACGGTGCGCGGCGGGATCCTGCTCCCAAAACATCACGGCCGAGCACAGGTCAGTCTCCTTTCGGAAGAGCTCGCTGGGAAGCCGCCGGTTTACGTGCCGCCGCGCCGGCGGCCGCTGCCCAATAGCGCAGTCTTCACGCTAACGGCAGCGGAAACTGCGACTGTCTTGAGGACCAAGGGTGACATTAAGCTCGGCCTCCTCGAAGGGCACGAGGAGATCGAAGTCGGGATCCCATCGTCATCGAAGGCTGTGCTCCCGCGACATTTAGGAATTCTCGGAACCACCGGAGGTGGTAAGTCGACCACAGTATCCGGTCTTGTCGCACAGAACCAACGCGCTGGAATTGCGACAGTGCTGCTGGATACAGAGGGGGAGTACACCGCGATCAACGAGGCCACAGATGACCCTGTGATGCTATCGGCCCTAGACAGGCGAGGAGCTATCCCAGCCGGTGTACCGAACACGCACATCTATCACCTGGTCGGAAGGGATTGTGCAAATCCCAACCACCCTGACACCAAGGCGTTCTCTCTGCGATTCGCAGATATCTCCGCGTATGCATTCGCGGAGATTCTCGAGCTTAATGAAGCGCAGCAGGACCGGTTCTTCAAGGCGTACGACTTGACGAAGACAGCGTTGCAGCGCGTTGGCATCTTCCCGGTATCACCGGCGGACCACCAGGACCTGCTGGAGCTCGACGAGCTAGATCGTGGTTACCCACGAATGACGCTACGGCAGGTGTACGACATGGTGCGGTTCATAGCTGCTCATGTCGCCAAAGAGCCGGATCCCCAGCCATCGGCCCCAGAGTTCGGCTCTCATGTGAACGAGCTCAAACAGGTGATTCAATCAGCCGGCGAATTGCCGAAGAGCACGGCGAGCTGGCGTGTGTTGCAGGGCCGGCTCGGAAGGATCATCCGCTATAACGTGTTCGACAATCCGAAAGCGAAACCGCCGGATTACGCCGCTCTGCTTCGTGGTGGGCATGTTGCAATCATTGATTTGAGCGACACGGACCTGAGTCAAATCAATAACCTGGTCATCGCTCAGTTGCTACGGGGCATCCAACGCCAGCAAGACGAGGCATACAAAGCTGCCGTTGAGGCTGGCCGATCCCCTCAGCCTGTAATGGTCATCGTCGAGGAAGCGCACGAATTTCTATCCGACGAGAGGATCCGGCAAATGCCAATTCTGTTCCAGCAGGTGGCTCGAATCGCTCGCCGCGGCCGCAAGCGGTGGTTGGGCCTCGCGTTCGTCACGCAATTGCCGCAGCATCTGCCGGACGAAGCTCTGGGACTGATTAACAATTGGGTTCTTCACAAGATCAGCGACGCGAACGTGGTAAATCGCCTCCGCCGGTCAATAGGTGGTATCGACGAATCTCTGTGGCGGACGCTGCCCGGGTTGGCCCCGGGTCAAGCGATCGTTTCATTCACGCACCTCGCGCGCCCTCTCCTCGTATCAGTCGATCCAACTCCAAGCAAGCTATTGATGTTCGAGTGACCGCCGTCTCGTTGACCTGTGCGCGCCGGTCGATGAGGGATGCTGTGACGCGATGCTTGAGTCTCAATCCGGAATGACTCGCAACGACGGGCGGCCTCACCGGCGCCAACTCGATCGCAGTGTGCTTGAGCCGCGCGGATCTTGTTAGACGTCTTCTAGAGGACGGCGTGAAAGCGTAGACGCTGACCAGATTTCGGTCCGCCTTGCAGCGAAGTAAGACGGGTAGACGTACGCCGTTCTTCTGCTCACAATCTCCGTGTGCGTGTTGGTGTGTATATAGATGGCTTCAACCTTTATTACGGCGGCAAGGCGATTTGTGGCCGGGGGGCGGGTTGGAGGTGGTTAGACCTCCGTGGACTCGCTAATGCTCTCGTCGCCGCATCAATCCTGTGGCCGGCCCAAAGACACGTTGAGCGAATCATCTATTGCACCGCGCGCCTTGATCAGCGCGAAAACCCAACGGGATACGCTCGGCAGGATGCTTATTTGCAAGCACTCGTGGCGACGGGGGCCGTCGATTGGATCGAGTACGGCAATTATGTGAACAGGGTCAAGCGGGCGCCGCTTGCAACACCAGGTGCCAACGGCCGGCCAATTCTCTCGACGGCGGCATGGCCTGTAATGGTTCGAGACGCGAGCGATCAGCCGGTCCCGAACTCGACGTTCATGGTTTCGTACGCTCGTCGCGAGGAAAAGGCGTCGGATGTCAATGTGGCGTCGCATCTCCTGGTAGACGTCTTTAGCGGTGTTGTAGATGCGGCGATCGTTATTTCAAACGACAGTGACCTAAGACATCCGATACGAGAGACGAGAATGCATGTTCCGACAGGAACGGTGAACCCAAGTCCCAGCCCAACAGCGGGCGCCCTGCAAGGACTCGCGAACGATGGCGTCGGCCAGCACTGGTGGCGGCGGCTGACTCCGCCCGACTTCACGGTGAACCAGCTCCCTGACCCAGCAGCCGGACATGCGCGTCCCGCTGGGTGGTGACGGGCGCCGCGGTTTCGGGTAAACTACCCGCATATACCACCCGTCCCCTAGTGGGGCGGGTCTTTCTTTATCCGGCCAGGCTCGGATTTCGTGGCCATGGCGATCGAGTGCGTCGCCTTCGTCTGTCGGCTCGATCCGCTCCGTCAAGCGGCATGGCCGCGAGGTGGTTTACCTTCGCGGACCGTGACTTCCAGATCAGGCGCTTGCTACTGATAATCGATTCGTATCAGGTCCATGTCGTGGTGTCGTGGCCCCGATTGACTCACAAGAAGGCATACGTGTTCTCTGGCCGCAACGGACCCAGCACCCGACATGGCATCGGCCATCGCATTCATCAGTGAAGGCTTTTGTCCGCTATGCCGCGTGGATCTCGTTGTCCATGACGGACAGGGGTGTTGTCCCTGTGGCGGATGCTCGTACCGCCTCATCGGGACGACTCTTCAGCTGACGACGTGTCAGTCACACGCGCCGATCAGATGCAAGCATTGGGTAGCCGTAATGAACCGCAAGTGGCCGATGCCCTGACCGTGAAGGAAACTTAAGACCCTACCGCTCGCCTGCAAGCGATCGGTCAATCGCGTCAGCGGCTTCACGTTGCAACGCCGGCATGACGTGCGTGTACGTATCCATGGTGACTGAGATCCGGCTGTGACCCAGCGTTTCCATCACGACGCGTGGCGCTACACCTTGCGCCAGGAGAAGGCTTGCGCACGAGTGGCGAAGGTCGTGGAAGCGCATCCTTGGCAACTTTGCCTTGCGGACGATTCTCCGAAAGCCTCTCTGAACGTTTCGTGAGTCGAGCGGCCGGCCGGTCGCTGAGGTGAACACGAATCCCTCGTCGTGCCATTCATGGCCAGTGCCGCGGCGCTGCTCGCGCTGCTCGACCCTTCGGCGCCGGAGCGCTTCGGCCGCAATAACCGGGAGGATCACTGTGCGCCGACTGCGCTTGGTCTTTGTCTCGCTGAGAACCAGCCCTCGCCCGGCGACCCTTTGAAGAGTCTTATCGATTCGCATCTGGCGACGATCGAGGTCGATGTCGGTCCATTTGATCGCCAGCGCTTCGCCCATTCGGGCTCCGGTGCTGACCGCTAGGACCACCAAGCTTTCGAGCGGGTCGTTTTTGGCAGCAACCAGCAGGCGGCTAGTCTCTTCAGGTGAGAGCACCCGAACGTCTTTCTGTGCAACTCGTGGAGCGTCGATCAGCGCGGCGACGTTGCGACCGATGGTGCCCCAACGGACGGCCTTGTTAAGGGCGTTGCGAAGAACGAGAAGGACGTAACGCACCGAACGGCTCGAAAGGCGCTCATCTGCCTGCTTCTTGCGGATGAGCGCAGCAACGTGCTCGACCGTCAGTTTGTCGAGAGCGATCTTGCCGAGTGTCGGAACTATGTGCAGCCGGGCCACCCCCTCGTATGAGGCATACGTAGAGGAGCGGATAGACGGCCGAATCGCCTCGAGCCATGAATTCATGAAAGTCGAGAGCATCGGGGCACGCGCCGGAGGTGGAAGACCGGCATCGCGATCGTTGAGAACAGCGCGTATCCGGTCCTCAACGTCCTTCCGCGAGTTCCCGTAGACCGTCTTTCGGATGCGGCGCGTACCGTCCCAGCCATAGTCGATTTCGCCGCCCCACCGACCATCTCGGCGACGGAAGACCGTGCCAGATCCTCTGGCTCGCCTTCTTGACAATTAGGCGGACCGCAGTCGCGCAAGTAAGCCGGCTACGGCGCGTGGGCGCCAAACAACCTGGGCGGCGATCCACTCATCCAGCTGCTCCCGCGGTACCCGAGTCGACCGCCCGATGTGGATCGACGGGAGCTCGCGTGCAGCAAGGAGCTCGAACACCTTCGAGCGGCTGATGCCGAGCTGCGCCGCGACCTCTATCGGTCGCAGCAGCAACGTCGACCCATCAGCGGTCGGTGTGGCCGGGGGAACCCGAACGGCGCGGGTTCCGCCCGGACCCCCTCCGCGCCGCCCAGGGGAGGTTTCTGCTGTCTTGCTTGGGAGACGCGGACGTGTCACCGCGGCCGAGACCGAAGACGAGAAATCTGCTGACCGAGACCCGCCCGAGCCGACTTCTCCACTGGCCTAGCTATCCGCGCGACCGCACCAAGGACCTTGCCCGTCGGAGCCATCGCCACAGTCGCCCCGGCGAAGCTGCGAGCGACTGATCCGGCCTGGGTGTGGGAGAAGCGCAGTGCCGAGAAGATCACTAATGGCGAGAAGGCGGCGATCAACAGCACCGCCAGGCCCGAAGCCATCCAGTCCTCGGTGGTGTCGGTGTCAGCGACCGACGTCAGGGCGACGACGACCAGGCGGAAGCCGACGTAGACCACGGTGGCGACCACGAACTTGGAGAGGAAGAGACCGAGCAGGAACTCGGCCAAGGTCGTAGCGGCGCCGACGGCACGCGGCCAGATCGAGAGCACGCAGACCAGAGGCACGAACGCGGTGACGGTGAGGATGAGCGCCGAGCGGACGACCAGCTCGAGGTGGATCATCACGGCCAGCGAGCTCACCGCCAAGGCGGTGAAGATCAGTCCGAAGGTGCTGACGTGTGGTCCCGCGCCGCCGGACTCGACCACTGCGTTCCTCACCGCGACCGAGTGGATGAGGAGGTCGTTGAGCTTGCCGAAGTCGGGCGTCCAGGTCGTCGCCAGCAGCGCGGCGTAGGAAGCGACGTACTTGACCAGCCCGAGTCCGGCGTAGGCGCCGAAACAGGCGGCGACCACGCGCGGAATCAAGCCCAGACCTGTGCCCAGCGAGCCCCAGGCGATGCGCTCGATCAGCGCCAGCGCGACCACCGCCCCTAGGAGGAGTAGCGAAATGGCGAGGGTGCGGTCGTAGACCGGGGTGATCACACCGAGGTCGGGCTCACTCGACTGGCCGAGGCCCGCCACCAGCCAGCGGATGCTGACCACCGCGACCGCGGTCGACCAGTTGGCGATCGCGACCACGATGTCGTTGACGATCTGGGTCGCCAGGGTGCTGTAGTCGCCGCTCATCAGCTGAACAGCCTTCCCGCATAGTTGGCGGCCGCGATGCCGAGGTAGAGCAGAGCCACCGAGAAGACGGAGATGGCGATGCCGCCCTTGGCCCGCTCCGCGAGCTCGCGGTTGGCGGTGAAGGATGCGATGACCAGACCGATAAGGGAGACGGTCAGTCCCAGGCCGGCGACCAGGGTGAGCACCGCGGCGGCGTTGTCGGTGAGGTGGACCAGCCCGTGGTAGACGCTGGGCGGCAGTCCGTTGAAGTCGGGCTTGACCGAGATGTCGGCGAGGATCCGGGTCACTTAGCTCTCTCCTTTGCCGGCCGAGCCGGCCAAAACGGATGGAGGCGACTCGACCAGGCGGCGGAAGGCAGGGACCTGGTCCCAACGCCGGAGCTCGAGCTGGACCGGTGGCGCGCCGGCGTAGAGCAGGACGGCGCGGTCCATGCGCCGCAGCTCGTCCGGGCTACAGAGCGGATGACCGAGTCGCTGTTCGGACGATGAGGAGCTGCGCCAGTCGCGATGCCGGGCGTCGTAGATCCGTGTCTCGTTGCCGATGGCGCGGCTGAAGAGCTCGAGCGTGGTCGGGTCGGCCTGGCCGGGCAGCAGCAGGCGGGCGCGACAGTTGTTCCAGATGGTGCGGGCCTCTTCCCGGCCGTAACCGGCCTCGACCTGGGCCAGGTCGTGGAAGCAGAGCAGGAGCTGGATGCCCTGACCCGGTCCGCTGGAGACGTAGCCGGCGAGACGCGGAATGCGGGCGAAGTTGGCCGCCTCGTCGAGCGCGATCAGCAGTCGCGGTGAGAGCACGCCGCCCAAGGCACGTGCGCGCGTGGTTGCTTTGCGCAGCAATGTGGCGATCAGCGCCGAAAACAGCGGCCGGCAGCGCTCGGCCTCCTCGGCCGGCGCGACCAGATACAGCGTCCCGCCCTCGGCGAGCAGGCGATCCAGGTCGAGCTCACTCGGGGAACTCGAGGTCGCGCGGCACACGCGCTCGTCGACCCACAGGCCAAGACAGGACCGCGCTGTCGATGCAACCGAGCCTGCCTCGCGGTCAGGCGTCAGCGCATGCGCCAGTAGCAGGTCGCCGGCACGCGGATCGGCGACGACTTGCGACAGGCTGACGTACTCGCTGACCGCAGTCCGACTGAGGTGAGTGAGAACGCTGGCCATGTCGCCCTCGCGTTCCCGGGCGTAGACGATCAGGGCCGTGATCAGGTTGGAAGCCGCCAGGTACCAGTGAGCCGAAGGGCCGTGCTTGCCCGCGGCGGTGAAGTGATCGGCGAGCTCGGCGGCCGAGCCGCACTCAGTGACTGAGGCGACCGGATTCCAGGTCGCCGGCTCCAAACCAAGGCGTTGGATCCATGAATGGTCGCGATCCAGTGGTGAGAAGACCCATACCGGACCACGGCGCAAGCGATGGCGGCCGGTGAGTGCGACCAGCTCTTCTTTGGTCGATGTGGCGACAGCCGCGCCCGACCAGCTGAGCAACGTGGGCACCGCCACGGTCGAGGTCTTGCCCGAGCGCTGAACGCCGAAAAGCAGTGCGTTGTCCTCGGCCGGCGTCTGGATCACGCGGCCGCCCAGGAAGCCGAGGACGATGCCGTCGCCGTACGGCGACTCCGGTCGCGCCAGACGACCGAGCCTGCGATGGTCGCGGCGGCCGGCCCAGCGGCTGGCGCCATGGCTCTGCGGAGCCGAGGTCGCGAAGTTCAGCCAGCCGGGCAGCAACTGCACGGCCAACGCGCGCAAGAGGTCGAGGACAAACCCCAAGACCGAGCTCATGCCGCGCGCTCCCACTGCAGCCGTCGCGCTTCTTCCTCGGCAGCACGCTGCATCTGACGCTGGTAGCGGCGGGCGACCGCCCGCAGCTGGATGATCGAACCGATCATTTCGTGGGCGTCGGGAGTCGTCGCCGCGAACGTTCGACGATGGATTGGCGGCGGTGCCGCAGGCGGAGTCCGGATGAGCGCCGGTGAAGGCGACTTCAGAGCCGGAAGAGCACGGGTTATGCCTCCGCCTGCGGTCTCGCCGCTGCGACCGCGCACCGGCAGCGTGTATGTGCGCACGCGCTGGCGCTCGATCTCCAGCCCGACCGCTTCTTTGATTGCGGCGAGGCGGCGCTTGGTGATATCGAGCCGAACGATGCCGGTCTCGGTCTGATGCATCCCCGCGACCACCAGGTGGACGTGGCGATGACGTGTGTTGCGGTGGATGGCGGCGATCCAGCGCACGCCAGAGACTCCGGCCTCGGCCTCGAGGCCGCGCACCGCGGCCCTGGTCAACCGCTCCAAGTCGAGGCCCGTGGCGTGCTCGGGCGAGATGACAAATCGCGAGACCGCGCGTCGTCGATCCATGAGGCTGCCACTACGGGCTCGATACAGCTGCGGCTTCGAGCTCTCCAGCGAGCGGGCCACAAACTCGGCTAAGGCCTTGCGGCCCTGGGTTCCGACCATGCCGTCGGGACCGAAGAGCTCGGCGCGAGCGCTGGCCTGGTCGCGGTAGGCGACGTACTTGAGCAAGCCCGCGACTTCGCGATCTGCTCGCTCCGACTCGGCCTCGGGGTGAAGGTCGCGATGCTGGACGTAGCGCAGGAAGCCACCGACCGCGCGCCGAACCTCTGCGACCGCGGCCGCCGGCGTGAACTTCACCCTGACGATGCAGCGCTCGCTCATCGGCTGATGGCCTCGTCCGAATCGACGGCGGAATCGCGGAGCATGGCCAGGCGCTGCTCGGCGGCTTCGGTCGCGCGCTGGGCCAGAGACTGCATCCGCCGCTCGCCCTCGGGCAGGACCGAGGCCACCATCAGGACCGCGTGCTCGGCCGCGACCAGCGCGGCCAGGCTCGCCGGCTGAGGGTTGCCGCCGGGCGCCGCTGCCGCGAGGGCCTCGCCGATCAGGTGGCGCGCGGCGGGGCTCGGGCGCAGCCCATGCCGCCGCCCGTAAGCCACGACCGCAGCGTGCTGCTCGGGGTCGAGCCGGAGGTTGATCCGTCGGGAAAGTCCCATCAACCCCTAACGGGTGCGGGGAATGGCGTCGGAAACCTCCGAATGCCGTCGCTTTCTCGAAAAGAGGCCGAATGCGAATTCGACCCGCCCCTCGAACTTTTAGCGTCGGAGGACGTTCGCCAAGCGTCGCCTCGACGCTGGGCCGACGCTTCAGCCGCTCATCTGGACCGCCGAAGGTGATAGCGGCATTATCAAAACGGCACAAATCGGCCTCCTCGCGGCTCGTCTAGGTGAGCGCACGCGTGCGGGCGCATCTCACCCGGGAGGTCAGCGATGTACGCGACCGGCCTCGTCCCCGATTCCTCGTGGACCTCATTACCCAGCCTCGACCTGGCGTCCTTGGCCGTGCGAGCCAGGGATCCGGATGCGCCGCCGTGGGAGTGGGACGCGACGCTCCGCCAGGTCGTGCTCGCCTATCGCGGCGACCCGGCGCTTGGGCCGCTGGTGCTCGACCTGCTCAAGCCGGCGATGGCGCGCTGGCTTCGCTTCCTCGACGCCGAGCCGCCCGTCCTCGCGTCCGACGACCTCCAGCAGCAGATCGTGCTCGAGGTCCTGGAGGCCGCCACTTCAATGCCGTTGCCGGCGGGCATGCGCTACGTGGATCGGGCCATCGTCCGGCGGGCTCGCCGCAGCGTCTCCCGCTGGCTGTACGCCGAAGCGGAGCACAAGGACTGGACCGAGCCGCTCTCCGACGAAGACGAAGAGGACGACGAGGAGGACGAGGAATGATGGCGCTCTCGACCTTCGATTCGGTCCGAACCGCGCTCAAGGACCTCTGGTTGGACCAGGTCCGCTGGCTGATCCCGACCGACCCTCGGGCCATCGTGCTCTGCTGCTTTTTCACCGTCATCGGCGGAATGGGGGCGGCACTCCTTTCTGAAGGCGAACCGATCGGATGGGGCTACCTGGCCATGGGAGCGGCCGGCTGGCTGTTCGCCCAAACCCGTCTGATGCCGATCTTCATCTGGCTGGTAGTCACCGGCATCGGGCTCTGGGCAATCTCGTCCGGAGCCTCCAGCGCCTGGGTCGAGGTCGCCTACGCGCTCGTACTCGTCGGAGTCTCGCTGTTTCCCGTTGCCGATCCCGACGTCTATCCGCCGCTTGGCTCGCCGACCGTCAATCCTCAGCCCAGCCTCAGCCGAATCTCAGCCGCGGCTGAGGTTTCTCCGCCGACTCCTCTTGTCATCCGCACCCTGGGGCGCTTGCAGGTCCTGGCCGGCAACCAGGATCTGGCTCCGGCGCTTCTTGACAAGCGCGTGCTCGGCTACCTCTGGTGCTGGCTGCTCGCCGCCGCCATCCGGACCAAGGACGGCGCGGTCAGCCGGGTTGATTTGGCTAGCGAGCTCGCGCCCGGACCCAATCGTCGTGCGCAGCTAGAAAAGCTGCGCCGGACGCTTTGGGACCTTCAGCACAATCTCCCCCAGCCGCTCGCAGCGCTCGTCTGTGCCGACCGCAACTTCGTCCGTATCGACCTCGCAGCCACGAGCTGCGATCTGGTCCAGCTCCGCGATCTGATCGCGGTTCTGTCGAAATCGGTAGATACCGAAGTCTCCGAATCCGATCTGACAGCCCGACTGGAGTCGATATCCAGCGAGCGTTTCCTGCCCGAGTTCGACGACCTCGCCCGCTCCGCGCATCACAGCCGGGGAGCGGGCATGCAGGCAGTCACCGACGTCCGCAACTGGGCGCTGCAGACCCGCATCGAAGCGGCCCGGCTGCTCGCCCGCAGATCCCGTCCACGCGCTTCTTCAGGGGAGTGACAACCATGGCCATCAACCACAAGCCACCGTTTTGGCGCCGCCGCAGCTACCAGGTCGCGGCCACCGTCCTGGCGGTGCTCATCCTCGCCGCACTGGGCGCCAACTTCTACCTCGCCCAGACCTATCAGCCCGCCGGCGCGGTCAGTGAGTATCTGACCGCTTTGCAGGGCAAGGACGCACAGGCGGCGTGGAACGTCGCCGAGGTCGAGGCACCGCACGCAAGTATCGGGGCGAGCCTGAACGACCTGAACTCGTTGCGGCGCGCTCTAGCCCAGGGCGCTCCAGACATCAAAGCCTTCGACGTCACCAACAGCCACTACGCCGCCGACCAGACGACAGCGCTTGTCGACGTCAGCTTCCAAACCGGCGCCGGATCACGGCAGACGTCCTTTCACGTCGTGCGAGGATCCGAACGCCACTTCGGCATCTATCCCAGCTGGCGGGTCGTGATCCAGCCCGCGATCCTCAACCTGACCCTTCCGCCCGCCGCGCAAACGGTGATGGTTGATGGCCAGGCGGTCCAGACCTCGGGCCAGACGATGGCCATCGCGCTCTGGCCTTTGCGCCACCGAGTCACCTTCCCGGGCACGGCGATGCTCGAGGAACAGTCCGTCGCGGTCGATCTCTTTGATTCGAATGCCGCCGCCGTGGCAGCACAGCCGACGCTCACGCATGCGGGACAATCTCAGGCCATATCGGCGATCAAGAGCGCCTTCGCCCAGTGCGTGGCCCAGACCAGCGCTGCACCCGATGGCTGCCCGCAGCGCTACGAGGACTCCTTCATCAATTCAGGCAGCTGGCGGTTGGTCGGCGATCCAAGCCAGAACGTCGCGATCGCCGTTGACAAGCAGGACAACCTAGTCGCCACTGGTCACTACCAGATGGTCGTGGCCTATCAGCAGTCCAACGGAACGATGCACGCGGCGGTCGCCGGTGGCTTTGCTGCCCAGCTTGCCCTCGGCGATTCGGATGTCACAGTGACATCGATCGCTGCCTCGGCTGAGGTTTCGGGCCTGCAGCGGCCGACGGCGGCTACCGACGAAATGATCAAAGGCATCGTTTCTAAGGGCTTGGCCGCTTGCGCCGCGATTCACGCAGCCGATCCACCGGACTGCCCGCAGCAGTTCTTCTTCCCGGACGCCAGTATTCTCGGCTGGACGATGAGCGGCGACCCGCTCAGCGGAGCGACCGTCACATTCGATGCCGGCAGCGGCGCGTTTACCGTTCATGGCAGCTTCGCGATGACCGTGACTTACGAGCTGACCACGCATCCCGAGACCGAGTCGAGCTCAACGACCTCGTACGACGCGGTTCTGCTATGGGACGGCCAGAACCTCCAGCTGGTCACGATCTCGGGCGGTTACCAATAGTCGGATTCCGAACCAGGCAGAGCGGCCGCCGCGGCCGCTCTGCTCGCCTCTTCCTCAGCGTCGCAAGAGCGGAGGGTATGCCAGCTAGAGTTCAGACACGGTGTCGCGTTCGCGCATGCCATCGATCCAGGGTTTGATCAAGAGGCGGGTCCTGGAGCCGCCGCGGCTCCCAGGCTTTCAAGCCGCCTCAGGGTTGCCAGACCGGCAGATACGACCTGTGATCAGTCGTGATCGCTGTCGCGCTGCCATCTGCGGTGACCAAATAGATGTCGCCGCTACCCGGACCGAGTGAAGCTCGCACCGCAAGGCCCGCACGCGGGTTCTTCGGATCATCGACGAGCATGAACGTGTTCGAGCCAGCGCCAGAAAGCGCCGGCGGTGCGGCCACCGGCTTGGTGGTAGCGCCGCAGGTTGCATTGACCGCGCCGGTCTGGGCATCGAAATGGATCACAGACTTCTGCGGCTCGGCGAGCCCGGCCACGCTGGACTTGAATGTCGGCGACGGCGCCGCCCAGCCTGAGGTCTGGCTCCCTGCCTCGTCGAAGACGGCGACCTGCTCCCCATCGGCGACGTAAATGGCGTGAGAGAACCAGAAGACGCCGGAATAGAAGCCACTCACCGAATACACGCCCTCGGCGAACGGCTCTCCGTTCGGCGAGTCCTGCCATTGATCCGGAACCGGAGCGGCAATCTCACGGTCGACTCCCGCAGCTCCAGGCGGGCTGCCGATGGCACGTATGTCGAGCGTCCAGCCAGCCCAGTTCCCGTCCGGGGCGTCGTGCTCGATCAAGGATGCGACCAGCTTGCCGTCCGGTGAGACAGCGAAGCTATCTATTGCGGACCCGAAGCTCCAGAAAGGTGCCGATCCAGGATGCACCGCGTAGAGCGTTCCCGCAACCAGTCGCGAGACCCGCGCGTCCTTATATATGAGAGTGCCGCCATCCGGCGTCCACATCAGCTCATCGGCCCGTCCACTAGAGCTCATCTGTTGTGGCCCTGCACTCGGCGAGCTTCGGTACATCACGTTCCCGTTGTCGAGGTAGGCAAAGCCTCCGACCTTCCCGGTTGGACACCCAGACGCCGCCAGAACTGGTGCCGCAGGTGTCGGCTTGTGGGTGAGGATGACAACGGCGCCTCCACCGATCAGTAAAGCCGCGATCAGCCCGGCCGCTACGACCCGGCGGTCGAGGCTGCGTAGTGGCACCGTTTTCGCGGCTGCCTCCTGAGCCTGAATCTGTGCATAAAGGTGATCGCCGTAGAGGCCAACGAGCCCAGCAGGCAAAAGAATGAGAACGAAGCCCCGAAACTCCCGCACTCGCTCGACGGTCATCCGGCACCGCGCGCAAGTCTTGAGGTGCTCAGCGAACTGCTTCCGCTCGTCGCTCGACATGCGATTGGCGAGATAGCGACAGATGTCGCTAACAGGCCGGTCGTCCGCGGCGGCCTCCCCGGGCAGATTCGTTGTCACCATGTCCAGCACGAGGCGAGCGCGCCCTCGGGACAGCAGGTGCCGAGCCGACTCGGCGCTGGTGCCCAAACGTTCCCCGACCTCTGCGGCCGTTAGGCCTTCCACCAGGGTGTGGTACACGGCCTGCTGCTCAGCCTCGCTGAGCGACCGGAAGCTGGCTCGAAAGGCGTCGCGTCGCTCCGCCGCATCCTGGGCCCCGACCTGGTCGACCGGGTGGGTTGGTCGCAGTGCTTGGCTGCGCTCGCCGGCGAAGCGTTCTTTGCCGGCCGCCCGCTCGACGATGGTCGTGATCATGGCTGCCCAGTTGTCGACCGGCTTACCAGCCGCCAGGATCTCGTAGACCCCAATGAAGGTCTTCTGCGCGGCGTCTTCGGCGTCGGCTTCGTTGCGCACCCGATCGCGGGCGAGGCTGAGGGCCATCTGGTAGTAGTCCGCGTAGAGCTGCTTCCAGCGGTCGTGAACTCCGTCGGTAACCGGGCGTTCAGCGACCGCCACGACTCAGCTCCGCCGGCCGCGTCTAGATGGTCGGAGGAACGTTTCTCCGACGTTCCACCAACTCAGATCAACGGTTACCGCCCTACGGGTTCGGCGATCGGCCGTCAGATGCCGCTTCTCCCCTTGCCAAGCAGGCTAGGGGTGCGTCTGCGTACCGTCCATCCTCAATTTCCATGGTCCTGGCCTGGAAATCCATGAGGGTGGACTGGCTGCGACTTGACCCGAAACATCCGTCGGGAGGACGGCACCCCTTCGGCCGAAGCCTCAGGCTCCCTACCTGCGAGCAGCGGCGGAAATTCCTAACGAAGCGAACGGCTGACTCTGACCCCAGCGGACCGATTCCGTCCTCGACGATGAGGCGTCAAATGACACCAACCTGTGCACCAAACGACGCCTTTGGCGTAACAAGATAAGGCGCCATGGCGCCAACGGCTGCGGGTCACAATGGCAGCGGCACATGGGCGCAGTTCCGGCATATCCGAAGACGTCGGCGTATGGTGAGGCGCCACCAGTTCTCTATCACTACACACGGCATCGGGGTCTAGTAGGCATCATCGGCGAAGGCAAGCTCTGGGCGAGCCAGGTCCAGTTCCTCAATGACTCACTCGAATTCGAACAGGCATGGCGCGTGCTGGAGGCGTGGCTCCCGCAAGATGGTTTCGGACAAGCGTTTCGCAGTCTGCTGTCGCGCGACAGACAGCTAAAACACGGCGTGTGTGTGACGTCCTTCAGCGAGCGCGATAACGACCTGAGCCAATGGCGTGCATACGGCGACGTTGGTAATGCCTACTCCATCGGCTTCGACTTGAAAGCGCTGCTTGAAGTCGCTCAGCTCTACGGAGGCCGCTTAGTCAAGTGTGCCTATGCTGCGGCGGAGCAAACCAGAGAACTCGGCCGGGTAGTCGGACCGCACTACGAAGCATTCGCGGCCTTCTATGAGAGGGTCGGCGGTGATCTCAAACCGCATGCGGCCGACGTGAATGAACTCGTGGATCGGTTCATGGCCGAGTTCTTGGTTTTGGCGCCCACGCTGAAGTCGGACGCATTTAAGGACGAGCACGAATATCGGTTGATATTCCCGCCCCCGCACAAGGATTTGCCGTTGAAATTCCGCGAGGGCCGAACGTTCGTCATCCCATACCTTGAGATCGAGTGGTGCAAGATTGAGCACAAGTTCCCGATTGCCGATCTCGTCGTTGGCCCGGGACCCCATACGGACCTGGCGGCCCAAGCTGCCTCGACGGTGCTTTTCGCGCGAGGCTACTTCAACGGTCAGGTCCGGATTTCGGATATTCCGTATCGAGGTTGATGACAAGGCCCTTAACCGAAGGCCAATGACCACTAGGCGACAGCTAGTCCGCGTAGGAGTTAGGAACGTACTGCGCGATTACTGGGCAGGGACCACGGTTGGGCACATCGATGATTCGTTCAGATCAGCCGGCTTCGAACCTAACCCGGAGTTCGTTCCGAGATCAAGCGGACAAAGGCGGGGCCTGGTGGACCAGTTCTACGCGAACATCGACTGGACGAATAGTGACGCGGTCAACCGATTCCTAGCGGACGTCTTGCAGCCTGTCCTAGTTTCACTTCAGACCCAGGCTGACCGGCCCGGAGCCGGTAGCGATTACGCAGCGACGACATTGGGCCGACTCGTCAAGCTGCTCGAACTTGACGGGTATTCGACGAAGGACGGCCGCATTCGCCTTGTGGGCTCGACGGCCCTAATCGATCAAGCGCGACGTGCCGGTGATGTTACTGCCCTAACTGCCATGCTCCCTCGCCTTGAAGATGCAGATGACGATCCGTGGCTTGCCATCGGAACTGCTAAGGAAATCGTCGAGCATATTGCGCGCGTCATCATCTCCAAGGGCGGATCGCCGGAACCTTCGCGCGATACGGATCTTGGCGAGTTGACTCGCACAGCCCTAAAGATGCTTGACCTGCTCCCCGCCGATGTCCCGGATACGAAGAAGGGATCGGAAAGTATCAAGAGAGTGCTTCAGGGCTTGGTGCAAATCGTGCAAGGTACGGGCGAGCTCCGGAACCTATATGGCACCGGCCACGGCCGGGCGGCGTTGGCGAGGGTCTATGGCCGTCATGCTCGGCTCGTAGTCGGCGCGGCCCTCGCTTGGTCGCATTTCGTTTCAGAAACCTGGGATGCGAGGGTATCCGACAAACGGCGCAGGCTAACGTTCGCTTTGCGGTACTCGACAAGGTCCTAGGTTCGTCCGCGCACGAAAGGCTCCAGCGTAGGGATCCAGTTATGGCGACAGTCCCACAAGATGGCGTCAACCAGCGCGACGAAGGGCATGAACGAGCGAGGTCCTTTGGCTTCGGGGTCGACGATCTGAAGTGCCACCTCCGGGCTGCCCCGAACCTCGACACTTACCTCCTCATCCTGGAGTGGGCCAGCGGGATACCAAATGCCACTCTTCGTGACGGCTGAGGTGCCCGCGTAGCCAAAGTGCGCGACAACGGCACCGTCATCAACGAACGCTGCATGCCCGTCGGCCCAGTTAGGCATTGGCAGAGCCAGCGTTTGCCCGCGGACGACTACGTGGCTCACCACGTCGTTAAGTCCTGGGGCCAGTAGCAGCAGCTGGCGGTGTTTGTCAGCGTTGTCGAGCCGGTTGAGAAGATACATAGTGTTCGACCGCGCCTGTGCGCCGCGGTTGTACGGCTGCAGTGCTTGAATTTCCGTTTTTGCCTCGGCAGACATGCCATCAACGGCCGTCTTGAAACGGCCCCGCCTTTCTGCGTCTCCGATGACGTAGCGGCGACCCTGCTTGGTCCATATGTCGTCCCGTTCGATAGGAAAGCTCGCCTTGCTGCGTCGGCGTGCCGGCACCATTGCGACGGCAAGGTGGTCGAGCGCTGATCTGACGTTGTGTAGAAAATCGCCCGCGATGATGGACAGCGCCGGATCAGGCTGCTGCGTGATCCTCAGGCAGTATCGCCAGCAATCGGCATGTTGCTGACACCCTGGAGTCTCTGGACCACATTTGACTGCCTTGTAGGGCTGGCTGTCCAGATACGGACGTAAAGCGGTCTTGAACTCATCCGCGTGTTTCTCGGCCCGCTCGAGCTTCAACCACCACGACTCAGGCATCCTGGCACTGCATGAGCGTCGAGGCACGCCACCTTGGCCAGCCTCGCCTCGCCTTTTCGATGCAACGAGTTATCGGCCAGATCATTGGTTTTCACCGCCTGCGTCTTGGGCCGGCTCAGGGGGGTAGAGCTCAAAACCTTCGGTGGTGGCTGCTGCCCTTAACTCACCATCAAAGCAGGCGAAGACCAGGTTGTCGTCCTCGTCCATCGCGAGGAGCGCACTCAGCTGAATAGCGTCGTAAGCCCTCAGCGCATGGTTCTCTGCTAGATCGCAAGCCCTGTCAAGTAGAGACGCATCCACGTCGACTAGACCGATGTTTGCGAAGAGATCCGCGGCAGCCCCTTTCGCGTCGTTACGCGCGACCTCATCGAGCCGCCCTTCGCGTCGCGCAGCCGCAAGCGCAGCAAATGTCTCGACGCGCGATATCGATGCCGTTGCGATGCCGTCAGCAGCGTCAACCGCAGCCGCGAACTCGGCCGAGCCCTCCTCATCGATGAGCAACTTTGCAAGCGCGCTGGTGTCCGCGTAGATAATCACCTGCGCTGATCCCGCACATAGTCAACGATGCTCTTCGGGCCGCTCGATAACTTAGGTCGCTTAGGAAGCTTGGTGAGTTTTCGCGCAGAACCGCCCGTTCTGCGGGGCCGAGCGCCTTCGTGTGCAATGACTTGATCAACGATCTGCTTAGTGACTTCCCAGCAGATCGAGGCAGAGGCGGTCGTCGGATGAAAGGCTTTGGCTTGAGATTCCCACGGATGGACAAGGTTTCGGTAGTCCCGCAAGAGAACACCGAAGTCTTTGAGGTCAACGGTGATCCAATTGGCTTGGACCGCGACATTAATTAGATCGGCGAGTCGCCATCGACCCCAGGGCTTCGGCTTCGATCCGTCCTTGGGAGCAGCTTGAGTCCGATTAGCTTCTGTAGCGTGCCGCATTGCCATTTGAAGAAGGGCGCCCTCAAGGAGACTGCCCATCATGGTTATTGCGGCGAGTCCGGCGCCCGCTTTCAGGCTGATCACCGCCTCATTCCATCGTTGAGCTAGAAGCTCCGCATTTTCCGCATCGGCGAGTCGTGAGAAGTCGGGGGTTACTTCGTCGGCAGGCACCGCACCACCGGCAAGGACTGGTTCTTGAACGACAACGGGCGTAGTCGCTTCCGGCGGTACGTCGGCTGCTGGAAAGCGCCATCGATCCTTTCGAAGGGGTTGCGGAGTAGGGACAGTTACCGCCGACAGTGGTGCAGCGTTAGCCCACTCTCTGAAATCCCGCCGAATGCCGTTGGAAGAGACCAGCGTCAACGCCCAGTTGACGGCGGGACCGTCAATTAGTATCGGCAAATCTCCCGGGCCCATAATCGGCGCATCCATGGTCAGCGGGAGAGCTTGATCGGCCGTCTGTCGATAGTGAAGATGGATTGAGTGGCCGGCCGCCAGCCGGGGGGCATCTTCGTCAATTCGAACGTTGATCGCCGTCTCTGAGGAGCTAACGTCTCCAATTCCGACCGGATATGTCAGGCGAATGAGCGCCGCTGCATTGAGATACGCGTTAGTGCGCTGGTTGTACGGGATGCCAAACAGATAGGGATATATGGCCGCCCACGCGCTTGGAAAGTGCTGATGCGCATCCTCCAGCGGTTCCCACAGCTGCCCGCTCGCAACCAAATTCGAGGCGCCATCAATCGTCCACTGCGCTTGATATTCCGGGAATCCAGCTCGTCGCCCCTGGCCCCAAGTCTCCCCACCAGTGACCCAAAAGGCGTCGACCCGTTCGCCCAATAAGTTGAAATTCAGAGGATCAGTCGCGTCGAGCCGACCCGCGATTGACGCTGACCATCGCTTCGCAGCCTCAGCTGATGACATGTGCTGAGCAACCACAGCAACGTTCGCTCCGACTAGGTGCACCTCGGTGACGTCTGGGTAGATCGGCCGCGCGACTACCGATACAACCTGCCATTGAGGGTTTGCTGCGGACCTCATCGCCACCCAGCACCAAGCAAGGCCTCGGTGGTGGCTTTGGATTGCGTCCCCTACGACAGATCGGGTCTGGTCCGGCAACCGCCACATGCCAGAAGCCATATTGCCAGAGGCAGGCGGGGCACCCGTAACCTCCACAGCGGCTTACGGATAGCGCGGCCGGCTTTCACCACCTGAAACGACCTGGCCGCATCGTGGACGCCCCATCCAAAGTGTCTCCGGGCTTCGTCAGACGATCAGGCTTAGGCCGTCTATCAGAGGTGTCGGGGATCCATCACCGCCCACCACGTCGGCCGAGGTCGCGTGGTTGGCTACACACCGCGGCCAGACGCCGTGCACAGGTCGTTCGGCTATTGGAACCCGTTCGAACGACTGGGTGGAGAGAACTCGGTTTTCTAGGCCCGAATCGGAGCGATCCTCAACCCCCCAATCCGTGAGACTCGGCAACCTGTGGGCCAGAAAGGGGCATAGGTGTGGGCCAAGACGACGCGTTCGGCGTAACAAGCAAGTCGGTCAATTCTTGCGGTTTTAGCTCCAGCCCATCCAACCGGGCGGAATACATCCGACCTCTGGTCGGCAGTCGGCGCGCAGCTGCGCGTGATATGCGTTCTGGGCAGCGTTGAGTCCATCCCATAAATGCGGGTTCGCCCAGAATGTATTCAAGGCTACGCAGCTTGCCAGCCGTTGAGATTGGGAGTTCAGCTGAGCCAAATAAGCTTCGGCGACCCGTACGTGACCCAGCTCGTGTGTGAGCATGACCTGCTCAAGCGCGTTCCAGCGGCTGACCAACGTCATGGTCACGGTGCCGCCCTTTGGTGACCATTGGGGCAGGATCACGTCGTGGAAATCCCAGTGGTAGGTGATGGTTCGCGGCGTATAGCAATAGGGGGCGTTGGGCACCGCCTCATGCTCGCTCTCGAGTGCCCAAGCGGTGCCTCCGGGCACAGCTGGATCCGGCAAACAAGGACCGTAGCGGTCGCAGATGTCGGCATCACTGAGAGATCGGATCAGCGCGCCCTGTGTTGTACCGGTGACCGCGAACCAGGTGATGGTCACGTTGGGCGGCACGCCGGACGGCTGCCACAGGGGTGGATTGTCGCCCAACCATCTTGACTGTAGGTCTTGAACCAGCGCGCGCAGGCTGGAGATCTGCTCGGACTGAGCGCTTTTGTCACTGGCCAGTTGAGCGTTCGAAGCATCGAGTTCAGCGATCGACGCCGACAGAACCGCGTTCACAATCAGACCAGCTATTGCGCCATAGCAAACGATGCGAATAAGGAGCAACCGCTGGGGCCATACGTGACGCAGCCAAAGCTCCCCGGCCTTGTTCCCCGCCGAAGTGGCCACTGCCAGCACCGCTTGACCCACGGCGGGCGTAGTTTAAGTCCGCCGAAACTCAGCGCAGTTAGTACTCAGCCCGCTAGCTTGAGGCTCGTGCGCCACAGCTCAGGAGGTCGCGCGTCCCGTGTGGATATCCCTTGGCTTGGGGGCAGTCGTCAGTCGTCCCGGGGCGTGTACATCAATCGCTGAATCGAGGGCTACTGCCACGAATTGTTCGACTTCGATGCGCATCGCGCCGTCTGTCGCAGCGGCTTTCCTGCGCCTGATCGCGGTTTCACCGCTTCGCATTCCTGAGATGACGATCGCTCGGGGGCCTGACCGAGCGGCGTATGCGATAGCTCGATTCCACGAGGGGCAGTCGAGGCAGCCAACCCAGCGTAAGCGAGCGCGGCTTGAACGTCGTCTCGGGTCCATCACCGCCAACCACAGGTGACAATTCGCTACGACTGATCCAATGAGCAAAGGTCGCCGGGCTGGCACCGGGCTCGTGGTCGTGATCGCCGCAGTGGTTCTGGTAGCCGCCGGCTGCCTTGGCCTTCTCGAGGCGGGGATACCACTTGGCGGGATTTCGCGGGGGCAGGCTATTGCGATCGCCGAAAACCGCGGATTCCTGCCGAGCGACCGGCAGCTCTCTTGGGCCATCCCTGGGCCTTTCACACTATTTCAGGGCCGCGGGACCAGTGAGGTTGTGCCGCCGTATCACCTGGTTTGGGCAGTCACGTTCAGCGGTACTTTTGCGCCGGCTAGTTGCGGGCCTTTCATCCCGGGCAAGGCTCCCCAGTGTCCGCCGCCGAACCACACTGAGACGGTTGTCCTCGACTACTTTGACGGCACGTTCATCATGGCCCACTCGCCCTGACCGCCAACCGCTGGTAGGGTCCCAAAGTGCCAGCCGATTAGGCCGCTTGCAAAGCTCACCTTTACTAACGGTCCAGAAAACCGCTGCACCGAATGACGCGCCGGTGACGCGTCGCGAAAACGAGCGGTTGACAAGACGCGAGACGCGGGCCGTTTTCAGCAGAAAGCCCGAGTACTGCCAACAGTGCAGCCTACAGAATGGACTTCTGCGACACGCGGCAGAACTCGGTGGACAACAGGCGTTGACAGATGTATTCGCGTTGGACTCTGGCGGCCTTCGGCGACATGCCGTGGAAGTCGCGAAGGTCAACTTTTAAGACCGATTGCCGTTTCGCCATGACCGTGAACGCGGGCAGGCCGCTGCGATAACCAACGCGTGCAGATTCGCGTTGGACGAAGTGAAATGCCCCGCGACGGAGGGCGAGTCGCTGCTGCTTGTTTGGGCGTGATCGTCGAAGTTCTCGTAACGGTTGCATGTGCTCCCGCAGGATTCACACCTCCGCCGCCGAACTACTCCACGGACGTCGTCCAAACGGCATCGGGCACCACCTTTGAGTACACAGGCCAGGGAAGCTGCTACGCAGCGGCAACGCTATTCACGTTCGGGCTAACGATGCCGAGCGGAGACTATCTGGACTTCAGTGTCACGATGGACGTCGGCCAACATCCGGTCGATGGAGGCGACAATGCCATCTGGCTCCAGGGTCTCACAATCAGACCCGGCAGTGGGAGCATCACCGTGAACAACTGGAATACTCGCGACCGCGCGGATGGGGAGCTATCGGCGACCGCGTCGTCATTTTCCATCCACGGCCACTGGAGCTGTCGGTTCGACGACCAGTAGAACTCCCGGCCCCATCGGCGCGGCTTATGGTGCGCTGCCATGACCTGTCGCCCGGCGACCGATGCTGGCGATAAGTCGTAGATATCGATAGGCGTACGCGCCATGGAGCGGTCACCAGAGCGCCTCGGCCTTTCGCGCGGCGTCAAGAATCGGCGATGCCTCAAGCAGAGCCGAAACTCGAAGCGAGCGGCGGGTTGGCCAATCGAGGCTGACGGTTATCGGACCAGGGCTTGGGAGTTCGAGCACGAAGTACCTGCATTCCATCCAGCCACGACTGCTGTGGCCCGAGAAGTCAGGCTCAAGCGGCAGGGTTCGGCCGCTGGCGTCGACGAAGGCGATCGTCTTGTAATCCACGCTCGGCTCGAGTTTTCGGCTGGCCGGGTCATACGCCGGTGGATTGCGCTGAACCGTGTACAGGAGGAACGAGAAGCCTGATCGGTATGCGATGAACGAGGTGGCGATGACAGCGAGTTTGCGCGTGCGGTGTACGAGCAGCCTGACCGGAGCCGTCCGGCCCATTTCATGGTCAAATCGAACGTGCTCGAACCGGATCTCGTCGGTCATTGCCCGACGGTTTTCCAGAGCGGTCTGGCAAGTGCCGCCGCTTCCAGAATGGGCGACACATCGATCGTGTGTGTTGTCTCAGGGATGTCAGCCGCTTCGTAACTCGCTGTGATAGTCATGCCGTCCGGCGGCGGCAGTGGCCTGACTGACCAGACGTAGTGCCACATGGACTCGCTAAAGTGACCTTCGATCGGCCGGACCATCCCCCAGCTTGGCGGGGGATTAGGCACCGGTGAAAAGAGGATCCCGGTCATCTTCGACTCGAGTCCGTCTGCGAAGCGGATGGCGATAGTCGGCCGCCCGGCTGACCCCGTGGTGATCGCAGACCAGTCGCGGGTCACCCCAATCTGGATGAACTCGAACCCAGAGCTGTAGGTGACGAGCCCTCCCATCCACATCGCAGCCGCATCGCTCTTGCCAAGCAAGAGCGTGAGGTCAACCGGAACGCCGAGCTCGAAACGGAAGTGATAGCCACGGTTGCGCAATAGCGGCCAACGGCTATCGCTCACTGAGCCGATTGTGACGCACGGAGCTCTATGGCAGGCCGATTACCTGCAGTCACCATCGCCAAACTGGAGCCATAGACCGCAACCCATTCCAGCCCTAGCCACCGGGACCGTCGGGGCAAGGGAGTTGGCACGGTTCAGTCCAGAACTTACCGGGATGCTGTCGATAAGAATGGGCTATTGCAACCTGGCACTCGGTGCGCTGGCGATCAGGTGAATCGCCCTGGGTTTGATGGAGGCGATTCGCTTACCTGAGGGCGCAGCTGGGACGATTGGACATGTGGCTGACTAGTACGCCGGCAGCGCTTGACCGGTGAAGACGATCGCGGCGACTTCGACCAAGAGGGCGCTCAGGTAGAGGCCGCAAACCACTCCACCTAGCGACATCCCGGCTATCGCGAAGCCTCCGCCTTTCAGCACACCTTGAGATTTCAGAATCCTGCGTCGAGCTGTCCATCCGAGTCCGACCGCGGTTGGTCCCAACAGGAGGCCAAACGGCCAGATCAGCAGCACTGAAAGGATTCCAACGGTCAAGGCCGCAATGGCCAGCGGGTCGCGACCAGCTTGGGGCGACCTCGGCTGCCAAACTGCGCCGTCCCAGTACCAGCGGCCATCCGGCGATACCAGTCCGCTCACTCCCATTCCAAACGGCCCGAGCAGGAATTGGTTGCGCAGATTGCTACAGTCGATCAGGCTGTTGAACCTCGCGTTTTAGGCTCGATTTCTTTTGAGTGGATTGTTAACATTCCGTCCGTCGATTCGCTGGGTTAGGCGACGGATACGCCGCTAAGGGGTCCTGGTTGTGGAATCGGTAGGCCAGCTTTCTGCTGACGGAAACTTCTATTGGGACGGGCAGAACTGGATCTCTACCCTCTCGCCGGACGGGAAGTGGCGCTGGGACGGCAACTCCTGGATAACAGCGGCGCCAGTTCGAGTCACATCAACGGGTCAGAGCGCCACCGCCAGTCCCCGCTCGCGAGGCTTCTTCGGACAGATCCCAGGATTCAGAAGCCACACCGTATGGAAGATGGCAGTGGCGGTCATCGGCTACCTACTGATTGTCCTTTTCATATTGGTAGGGCTGACACCCGAGTCGCGAGGTGGATTGGCTTTGGGACTCGGTGCTCTTGCGATCGTGATGCTCGCAAGCAACGCCTGGGGCATACGGACACGGCTACCACTGTTCGGATCGTCGATGAAGTGGTTAGCCGCGTTGGCATGGGCGGGCCTTGTGGTGCTCATTCTGGGAACCTTCACTGCCATACAACCAACGGAGCCAACCACCAACGGACAGCAGGTCGCACAGGTAACGACAACCGCCAGTCCGAACATCAAGGCCTCGTCGGTACAGAACTCGCCCTCCGCTGCGTTGTCCCAGCGTCCATCGCCATCGCCTAGCCCATCGCCATCGCCTAGCCCGTCACCGTCGCCTAGCCCGTCACCGTCTCAGGCACCGCCGCCACCGCCATCATCCGCGCCGGCTCCGCCGCCACCACCCCCGTCCCCACCACCCCCGCCCCCACAGAACCTGTGTGGCGCGCCTCCGAACCCATGGGGTTACAACTTCTGCGGTGGGAGCCTGATCTACAACCCGCCAGCAGGCTTTTGCGGCTACTTCAATTGCATCGCGAGCTTCTGGAAGAGCACCAGCGGATACGTCGACGAATGCAGAGATGGGACGTACAGTCACTCAGGAGGCCGGTCTGGCGCCTGCTCATACCACGGCGGCGAACTGCGTCCTTTGTACGCCTAACCACAAGTGACCTACGCGCCAACTGCGGTCCAGCCTAATCAGATTCCGACTCTTCAAGTCGTCATGACCGAGGGCGGGCCGGTAACGCTTGTCGATATAGATGGGCTCAAGGCCGCGTTAGGGTCAGCTCAAGCAAAGCAGCACGAACTCGAGCAAGAAGCACAGTCCTTGAGTGGACTCGCCGCGGGGCTATGGATCCAGCGCGGACGGCTGTTAGTTGCGGGCGACACTCGATGGACGCCGCCGCCATCGATCGCGGCGTTAGTCGCCAGCAACAAATCGCTCGACGTTCAAGTTCACGACCTCGACGCGAGACTTGCTGAAATCCAGAATGAGACGCACTCTGGGCTAGGCCGCATCGTCGCCAAAGCGACCGAATGGAATGAACATCGCAAACTCGTTTCCGAGCGCGCGAATCTCGATGGACAACTTCGGACGCTTCTAATCCAGCTGGGGCGCCAGTCACCTGAGGTCACCTTGCCTGACGCTGATGTGATGGCCTCGCAGGCGAAAGCAGCCGAGCTGCAAGCACAAGGTGCGCTTACGCAGGCTGCCGCCTCAGCAACGGCGGCAAACTCTCTCGAAAATGAGCTTAAGCGACGTACAGAAGCCGAAAGGGAAATGGGTTTCGATTCGCTTTACCTCGCCGCCTACGTACAGACACACGGACCCCAGCCGATCCAGAGTCCGCTTGTTCTCAAGCGCGGCGAGCAAGCATATGTCTCAGTCGCCGCCACGTTGGCGCGTCAGCAAACCAGACGCCAGTGGGTTGGAGGAAGCCAGGGCTTCAGCTTTCCAATCGGCCATACCGGGATCCGGTACCGAGTCGGCTCGTATCGCGGCCATCCGGTGGAGCAGCAGTTTCTTGCGAGGCTTGACAACGGAACGCTAGTCGTCACGAACCAGCGCGTCGCATTCATCGGCAGTACTAAATCGGCTTCCACCGCCCTTTCGAAGATCCTTCATGTCGAGTGCTATTCAGATGGCGTAGCGATATTCCAGGAAGGTCGGGAGAACCCCGACTATTACTTTCAGGCCCAACCGAAATACGTGCTGTTCTTCATAAATTGGTTCGTAGCAAAAGGCTCGACCTAAGATGCCCTCCGAAGCATCACTAATGGTTTCGAACCGTAGAGTCACCCCTCAGCGATTGGGTCGGAGCCGGCGCCGTGGACCTGTACGCCTATCCATGCGCTGGCGGTCGCGATATCCGCACCCTTCTCGCAATAATTCTGAGCAACGGTGACTGGGCACTTCTCTCCTGACAAGAAGCATTGGTGGGATGGGTCGGATTGGCGGCCGGTCTCGGACGATGGCAAGTGGTGGTGGGACGGCACCCAATGGAACCCGGCGCACGAAGCTGCGATCAATGTGATGCCATCGGCTGCCGATATTGCTGCACGAGATGTGACGCTCGCCGACGGCGGCACGGACCTCGCTGCAGGCGGTGAGGCCACGGCAGTCTCGAATGCCTCTAACGAGTCGACCCCGGTCGGTGACGAAGCTCCTGAGGTAGGGCCGGATCTCGTGCTAGGTGGCGAGGCGCCGGAAGATCTGAACACGTCAAGCGAGACGACATCCGTTAGCACTAACGAGGTCGAGCTTGAGCAGGAGGTCGCCCTAGCAGACCAGGGTCTGAAAGCAATGGACCCAGCCGGTGAGCTCTCGAAGAACAGCGGTGAAGATGTCGACGCCGAGATCGAACCCAACCCATCTGGTGGCTATCGAGTCAATCCGATGGGCCTAATCGTTTCGCCTGCAGGCGAGTGGTGGTGGGCTACTAGATGGTCGGAATTAATCAAGAAGCCCGCAGAGCCGAAGCCAAAGGAGAAAGGACCCAAACTTGGGTTTGGGCAGGTAATGCAGATGGCGACGCTCGCTCAAGAAATGAAGAGAGCCATTGCTGACAAGGGTTCGGTCGCGGCAGTTGAGGCGGAACTCCAAACCCGAGCGGATGCTCGCAAGGGCCTATTTGCCGCGGTTCAGGCATCCTGCCCTCTCAAGCTAGAACCGGGCATGCCTCGCCTCCCTGGCGCGATCGAACTGTTTCCAGATGAATTCCTCGCAACGACAGCGAAGGATTGGGGACTCAGCTCGCAGCGCTTGACAATCACGACGCATCGCATCATCTACACGAGAGGAAGAGTGAGCAAAGCCGCGGAGAGCATGTATCTGCAGGATGTCCGCGATGTGAAGTATCTGCAGCCGGTTTTCAGCCTTCCCAAGATTGCCCTTGAGACCGCCTCAGGCATCTCCAGCCTCGAAGGACTGCCCGCTATGTCCCCTAGCAAGGCACAGAAGGTGCGAAACGACATTCTCGCGATGGTGCATTTTGCGAGGCAGAGGGCCCAAGCTCCGCCAGCGACGAATCAGCCCGCCACGGGCCCAGAAGATATTCCTGGCAAACTCAAGCAGTTAGCTGAGTTGCACGCCATGGGGATACTCACCAATGAAGAGTTTCAGGAAAAGAAGGCGGATCTCCTAAAGCGGCTCTAACCGCCCAGCGGGCCCGCGCCGTTCGCGGTCGACTGTTGCCCGCCGGCCGCCCCGCTAGCCCCCCTTCGCCGATACCCAGATTCGCGCGGGTTGGTAGACCATCTCGCCTTTGGTTTGCTGTCGATAAGAGTTGGCTATCGATAGCTCCCCACTGTCGTGATCAAGTTCCGGCACAGGCGCGCATTCCTATCCCGGCCGGGACTCGTTCAACGACCCTCGAACTTCGGATCCCGTTTCTCGAAGAATGCCTCGATCCCCTCCACATAGTCATGTGAAGATCGGAGCATTGCATAGGACTTGCGTTCGATCTCCATGGCGGCAGACAGGTTTGTGTCCATGCCTTGATAGAGTGTTTCTTTGAGAGTAGCCAGGGCTAGCGGTGACCGTTGGCACAGTTCATCGGCGATTCTCAGCGCTGCTTCTTCAAGTTCCTCCGGAACTACTACTTCGCACACCAAACCGCACGCCTGAGCCTCATCCGCCTTCATCCGCCGGCCCCGGAGGATTACATCTCTAGCGCGTGACCAGCCGATGAGTCTCGGCAGCCGCTGCGAGCCTCCAGAGCCTGGCATCTGGCCCCGAAGTGTCTCCGGTAATGCAAACTCGGAGCGGTCGGTGCATATCCGAATGTCACAGGTCAGTGCAAGTTCGAGCCCAGCACCAAAGCAGAATCCATCTACAGCCGCAATAACTGGCTTTCTGCAGCGCTCCGCCGCCGCGAGGTTGACCCCAAGGTGCGCGAACTCGTGCGGCTGGTGCTCAAGGAAGCCACGCATATCCCCGCCGGAGCTGAAGATGCCGCCGGACCCAGTGACGATTACTACTCTGACCTCGTTGTCTCGATCGAGATCTCTAAAGATGTCCTCGACCTGCTGACGCATCGCCCATGTGATCGTGTTCTTCTTGTCCGGCCGATTGATGGTGATTCGGGCGACCGGTCTGTTGCCGATGCGCCGATCAACGATCAGGTCTTGAGTTGTTGTCATTCCGTTTTCCTTAGCCATTGCCAAATACGGTCAGGGCTCGCCGGTAGCTCATCGATGTCAACTCCCAGGGCGTCTGTCAGCGCGTTCGCGATGGCAGCAGGCGCACTCATCGCATTGCCTTCACCGATACCCTTGGCCCCGCTCGGAACGAACGCGGTGCTCGATTCAAGATGGACGATTGAAGGCGCGAGTACCTCGCCCGGGGTTGGACAGAGGTAGTCCTGGAACGAGGTTGCAAGCGGAGTGCCCGATTCGTCGTAGATCAGCTCTTCGAAAAGGGCGCCGCCCAGTCCGTGGGCCAGCGCACCATGCACCTGTCCATCCGCTAACAACGGATTTAAGATGCGGCCCGAGTCGTGGACCGTCAGGTACTTACGCACGACAGCCTGTCCAGTATCGGAATCCACCGCGACTAAGCAGCTGTCAACGACTGCTGCGTAACAAATTGATGAATCGATCGTGTCGTCGGACGCGGGAGCCGTCGCGTACTCAGAACTGAACGCCTCGACCGCGTGGAGCATTGGCTCAACGCCACTGGGAAGCGCCCCCGGATCCCAGTGGGCTAGCCCGGCGACTCGGCGGATAGGTATCCGGCGATCGGTACCACGCACGCGAACCTGGCCACCCAGAAGTTCCAAATCTTCAGCTTCCGCTTCGAGCATGCCAGCTGCGATCTGGAGGATCCGCGCTCGCAAGGAACCACAGGCGCGGA
>JACZCV010034839.1_pt1 | contig 34464 bp, 30 predicted proteins | sample 8641841 | NCBI WGS metagenome assembly JACZCV01 (sample SAMN15324606, study PRJNA640507) | soil metagenome | isolation source: monocropping sugarcane control | place: China: Luxin town, Laibin City, Guangxi Province | collected 2019-07-25 | depth 10cm m
GGTCGGCGCTCACCGGCGTTGCGCCGTCGGTGCCCGGCACCGTGCGCTACGCTCCGCCGCGCCTGGATGAGCACGGCGCCGACATTCGCGCCCGCGGATGGGCGGTGTTCGCGTGACTAACGGAAGGCGCGGGTCGCGCCCGCCATACCCGGTTGGCTGTGCGCTATATCGGTAACAAGACCCGCCTGCTTCCCTTCATACTCGAGGCGGTCACCGCACTCGGCATCGGTCCGGGCGCGGCCCACGATGCATGCGCGGGTACCGCCGTCGTTGGGCGCGAGCTCAAAGCGACGGGCTGGCGCGTGGCGTCGAGCGACATCATGACGTACTCGTACGTGTTTCAGCGCGCGTACGTGGTGTCGCAACGTGTGCCGAGTTTCGCCGATCTGCGTGCCGGGGATCCGAACGTGCGTCGCGCGATGCGCTCCCCGCGCTTTCGCGAGGCCGTGACACGTCGCGGTCCGAGTGCGCTGTCGCTCGTCTGCGAATATCTCGCGCGGTGGCTCGAGCCCGAGCGCGGATTCATCGCAGCGCACTACGGCCCTGCCGGCGGCCGAATGTATTTCACCGACGACAATGCGATGCGCATCGACGCCATTCGCACGCGCCTGCACGTATGGCACAGCGAAGGATTGATCGGCGACGACGCGTTTTACCTGCTGCTCGCCGCGCTGATCGAAGCGGCCGATCGTGTCGCCAACACCGCAGGCGTGTACGCTGCCTACATCAAGTCGTGGCAGCCCAACGCCAAGCGCGCAATCGATCTCGAGCCGCGCCTGCCGCTCCGCGGAGCGCGCGGATCGACCGCTCACCTGGCCGACGCGCAGAAGGTGGCGAGTCAACTCGGACCGCTCGAGCTCCTCTACATCGATCCGCCCTACAACAGCCGTCAGTACGCGGGGTACTACCATATTCCAGAAATCATCGCTCGCGGGTGGTTCGAGGCCGTGCCCGCGATTCGCGGCAAAACCGGCCTGGTCCGCGACGCAACCGGCAGCACGCGCAGCGCGTGGTGCTCGGCGAAGGGAGCGGAGCGCGCGCTGCGCGACCTGCTCGCCACCACCGGGGCCCGACATGTGCTGGTGAGCTACAACTCGGAGGGTGTGCTCGGTGAAACAGTGTTGCAACGCGTGCTGTGCGATGCTTCCGTCGATGGACGCAGCCGCCGATTCGTTCGCGACTACCGTCGCTATCGCGCCGACAGCGACCACGCAAAGCGACGCTACCGAGTGGATGCCTTACGGGAGCTTCTCTACCACGCAAAACTTCGGTAGTCCTTCGGGACGTTACGTTCGGCCATTCTGCTCGTCCCACCAGCATGGCTACCCTCGTGCGACCGCTCCCGAGTTCATCAGGACTGTCCAGAGGGCGCATGAAGAGTTACACTAGCGGCGTGAAAACGACCTCAGTGATGGTTGCGCCTCGCGCCGCGGATTCGCAGGAAGCGGATCATGAAGTGATCGGCCGAGTGCTGGCTGGTGATCGCAACGCGTTCGGAATGCTGATCAGACGCTACAGCGATCCGTTGTATCGGCACGCGCTCGGCATGACGGGAAGTCCGGATGTCGCCGAAGACATCCTTCAAGCGTCATTCATAAAAGCGTACCAGCATCTGGCCGAGGTGCATGGGCGTTTCGATGCTTGGATTTTCCGGATCGTGGCGAACGGGTGCAAGGACTGGCTCAAGAACATTCGCCGCACGCATTTGAGTTACGAGGAGGATGATCAGCCCTCCGCATTTGCGACGCCGGAAGAAGAGCTTGACCGGACCGAGCTGCGGTCGGATCTGGATCGCGCGTTGGCCCAGCTGGCGCCGTCGCTTCGAGAGGCTTTCGTCATGAAGCATGTCGAAGGCCGGTCGTACGAGGAGATGGCGGATCTGTTAGGAACCACTGTCGGGGCACTAAAGATGCGCGTGCACAGGGCACGCGAGGCGCTCCAGGTCCTTTTAGAGGAAAAATACGCCTGATGCTCGATAACCTTGATCCCCGAGAGCGCCGGAGCGAAGACACGCCCAAGTCGCGTGAGACTTCGGCGGCGCGTCCGCTGTCCGATCGCGAGGTCCCGTTAACCGGTGACACCCGGACTGCGACCCTGAATGCGTGGCTCGACGGCGAGGTGCCCGAGAGCGAAGCCCGCGCGACTGCCAACGCGCGCGACGTCGAGTTCTGGCTGCGCATCGAGAAGGAAGTCGAAGTGCGCCGCGAGGCGAAGACGCCAGTGCACGTGTATCGCCAGATCATGGAAGCGCTCCCGCAAGATGCGCCCTCCGCGCTACCGTGGTACAGAAAGCAGGTGACGGTGAATCCCATGGTGGCGATGGCGGCGACGGCAGGTGCCGTGGCCGTCGGTATGGCGATCGGCGCCGCGCTGACGAAAGGCCGCTGACAGCCTTCAGGTACGACACAGGCGCACGCTCACCAGCGTGCGCCTTTTTTTGTCCGTGCGGCCGTGCCTAAATGTGAATAGCGTGACCGGAGACGCCTAACGCTGCTTCCTTGGTGGCCTCGCTCAGCGTGGGGTGCGCGTGAATGGTGGCGGCCACGTCCTCGCTCGACGCGTCGTACGCGAACGCCAGCACGAGCTCGGCCGCCAGCTCCGACACCGTTGGGCCGATCAGGTGCGCGCCGAGCAGGAGGTCGGTCTTCGCATCGGCGATGAGCTTGACGAAGCCGGTCGTCTCGCCCGCCGTGCGCGCGCGGCCGTTGGCCGAGAACGGGAACCGGCCCACGCGATACTCGCGGCCGCTCTCCTTCACCTGCTGTTCCGTTAGCCCTATGGCGGCAATCTCGGGCCACGTGTAGACAATGGACGGGACGGGCCGGTAGTTCATGTGCGTCCGCCGGCCGGCGATGGTCTCGACCGCGACCACGCCTTCCTCTTCCGCCTTGTGCGCCAGCAGCAGTCCGCCCACCACGTCACCGATCGCGTAGACGTGCGGTACGTTGGTGCGCATTTGCGCATCCACGACGATCTCGCCGCGCTTGCCCGTGGCAAGTCCGATTGCGGCCGCGTCGATTCCGGTGAGCGACGCCTTGCGCCCAACGGCGACCAGCACGCGGTCGGCGGTGAGCGTCTCCTTGGCTCCGTTGGATTCGACGTCGACGCGAATGTGATTGCCGTCGCGCGTCGCGCCCGTGACCTTCGTGCCGGCGCGAATGACGAGGCCCTGGGCGCGGAACACCTTGTCCGCCTCCTTCACCACCTCGGCGTCGTTGCCGGCGAGAATCGTCGGCAGCAGCTCGACCACAGTGACCTTTGCGCCTAACCGGCGCCACACCGAGCCGAGCTCGAGTCCGATCACGCCGCCGCCGATTACGACGAGATGTTCGGGAACCTCGCGCATGGCCAGTGCGCCGACGTTGGACAACACGCGGTCCTCGTCGAAGGGGAGAAACGGCAGCGCGATCGGGACGCTCCCGGTGGCGATCACGACATCACGGGCGCGGTACGTGGTGGTCGATCCATCCGCGCCGCGCACCTCGACCACGTTGCCGGGCCGCAGCGTACCGCGTCCCTTCGCCCACGTGACGTTGTTCTTCCGGAACAGGTACTCAATGCCGCGTGTGTTCGCCGACACGACGCGGTCCTTTCGCGTGAGCATCGTCGGGAGATCGAGCGTCACGTCGCCGACCTTCACACCGTGGTCGGCGAGGTGCGTACGCGTGAACTCGAAGTGCTCGGACGACTGCAGCAGCGCTTTCGACGGAATGCATCCGACGTTCACGCAAGTGCCGCCCAAAGTGGCATCCATCTCCACGCAGACGGTGGAGAGACCGAGCTGCGCGGCGCGAATCGCGGCCACGTAGCCACCGGGACCGCCGCCGATGATGACGACGTCGGGAGAAAGCGTATCAGCCATTGCCTAACCGGTGAACAGATGGGCGCGCGGCGATGTTCCCGCGCGCTTGGTGCGGATCAATCGACGAGCATGGCCGCCGGATCCTCCATCAACTCCTTCACGCGCACCAGAAAGAGTACGGCCTGTTGGCCGTCGACGAGGCGATGATCGTACGACAGCGCGATGTACATCATCGGCCGGATCACCACCTGTCCGCCGATCGCGACCGGCCGATCCTGGATCTTATGCAGGCCGAGGATGCCGACCTGCGGATAGTTCAGAATGGGCGTCGAGACGAGCGAGCCGAACACGCCGCCGTTGGTGATCGTGAACGTGCCGCCGGTGAGGTCATCCATCGTGAGCTTGCCGTCGCGCGCTCGCGCGGCCACAGCCGACAGCTGGCGGCTGAACTCGATCATCCCCAAGCGGTCGGCGTCTTTGATGACCGGAACAACGAGTCCCTGATCGGACGCGACCGCGATGCCGAGGTTCACGTAGTGCTTGTAGATGATGCTGTCGCCGTCGATCTGCGCATTCACGAGCGGATACGCACTCAGCGCCATCGTCGCCGCGCGCGCGAAGAACGGCATGAACGTGAGCTTGACGCCGTGCTGTTTCTCGACGCGTTCCTTGAGTCGCTCGCGCACGCCCATCACCGCGGACATATCGACTTCGTTGAACGTCGTGAGGTGCGCGGTTGCGTGCTGCGCCTGCACGAGATTCTCGGCGATGCGTTTGCGACGCGTGGTCATGCGCTCGCGCGTCTCGCGTCCTTGCGCCGCAGGTGCAGCCGTTGGGCGAGGCGCGGGCGCAGGAGACGGCGCTGCCGGAGCCGCCGGGGCGGATGGCGCGGCGCTCCGTTGGGCGGTTGCGCCATCGCCGTGCGCTTCGATCACATCGCTCTTGGTGACCATGCCGCCGCGGCCGCTGCCGGCAACGGACCCCAGGTCGATGCCGGCATCTTCGGCAACGCGCCGCGCAGCTGGTGATGCGCGCGTCGCACTCGGCGCAGATGGCGGTGCGGGCGCTTGTGTTGCCGTCGGCGCAGACTGCGATGCGCTCGCGGCCGCACCGGTCGTCGCTGCACGCGGCGCCGCCGCCGCAGGAGCCGTGGCGGTCTCGTCGATTTGGCCCAGCTCGTCGTCCACCTTCACGACGTCGCCTTCCTGGTGGAGACGCTTCACGAGCGTGCCGGCTTTCAACGCCGGTACCTCGACGGTGATCTTGTCGGTTTCCAGCTCGACGATCGTATCGCCTTGCGCAACCGTGTCGCCCTCGCGCTTCACCCAGCGCGCGACCGTCGCTTCGACGATCGACTCACCAAGCGGCGGCACTTTGATCGAAATCATCGCGTTGACACGTGTGGTAGAACGGTGTTGGCGTGCGCGTTGCTCCGCGCACGAGCGCTCGGTAGCATTCAAACTCCAAATATAACCCGACGACATCATCGTGCGAGCACTCACCATCTCGGCGCATGGAGGACTCGACCGCCTCGAGGTGCGCGACATTCCGGTTCCGGAATTGCGCGCGCGCACGGACGTTCGCGTGCGCGTGCAGACCGCGGCGCTCAATCGGCTCGATCTGTTCGTATTGGAAGGACTACCCGGTATCACGATCACGCCGGATTGGGTGGTGGGCTCGGACGGGGCCGGCATCGTGGACGCGGTTGGGCCGGATGTGCAGGATGTCGTCGTCGGCGACCGCGTGATCATTCAGCCGGGCATCAGCGATCGGACGTGCGAGTACTGCCGCGCGGGTGAGCAGTCGTTGTGCATCGCGTACAAGATCCTCGGCGAGCACATGCCGGGGACGTGCGCCGAATACATCGTGGTGCCGGCGCCCAACGTCCGGCGCATCGCGCCGACCGTGCGGTGGGACGTTGCGGCGGCGCTTCCGTTGGCCATGCTCACGGCCTGGCGGATGATCGTGACGCGCGCGGCCGTGCAAGAGGGCGATCTGGTGCTGATCTGGGGGATCGGCGGCGGTGTGGCGCTGGCCGCGCTGCAGATCGCGAAGCTGCACGGGGCGCGCGTGTGGGTGACATCGGGCAGCGACGCGAAGCTCGAGAAGGCACTCGCGTTAGGCGCGGACGCGGCGTTCAACCATCGCACGCAGGACGTGGGACGCGAGGTGCGCGCGCGAACGGGCAAGCGCGGCGCCGATGTGGTGGTGGACACGGTCGGCAAGGCGACGTGGGGTCAGTCCTTGCTCGCGTTAGGCAAACGCGGCCGGCTGGTCACGTGCGGGGCGACGAGCGGGCCGATGGTCGAAACCGATGTGCGCCGACTGTTCTGGAATCAGTGGTCGATCCTCGGCTCGACCATGGGCAACGACCGCGAATTCGACGCGATGCTTCGCGCGTTCGAGCGCGGACACCTGTCGCCGGTGATCGATTCGGCGTTCCCGCTGGCCGACGGCCGCGCGGCGTACGAGCGCCTCGGGTCGCCGGAGCATTTCGGCAAGGTGGTACTGCGCCTCGGCGAGGCCGGCTGACATGCGCTTCCCCCTCGAGACCCGCTACGCGGATTACGATTCGAAAGGACATGCCAACAACGCGGTCTACCTCACGTACTTCGAAATCGCGCGGCACCGCGCGTGGGTGGACTGCATGCACGGCGACGCGGACTTCCCGTTCATTGTCGCCGAGGCGACTGTGCGCTACGTGAGCGAGGCGATGATTGGACAGTCGCTCGACATCGAGATCGTGACGAGCGAAGTGCGCACCAAGGCGTGGGTGTGGTCGTACGTGATCCGCGCGACGGAGGACGATCGGGTGGTCGCGGAGGGACGGACGGTGCAGGTGATGTACGACTACGCGGCTCGTCGCACGGTGACGATTCCGGACGCCTTCCGGGCGATGCTCACGACGATATGACGCGCGTCGAAGAGCTGATTGTCGTTCCGGCCACGCCGGCGCAGGCGATGCGCGCGCTCCTAACGGTGGCGCGCGCGCACGACTGGATGGCGCCCGACGTCAATCTCGTGCCGCGCACGTCGAGCCCCGTGTTGGGCACGGGCGATCACTTCGCGCTCGAGCTCTTCGGCGGCATGCGATTCGAGTACGTAATCGAAGCGACGAGCGACCGCGAGGTGGCACTGTCGTACGATGGTCCGTGGAGTGGGGAAGAGCGGTGGAGCTTCGTGGCTGACGGAGCGGAGACGCTGGTGCGTCGCTCGTATGAAGTGCACAGTGGCTCGCCCCTCGCGGCATTTGCGTGGGGCACCGTTGGGCGAGCGGTGGTCGCGATGCACATACGCTTCGAGTTGTCTCGGTTCCGTTCGGCGATCGAGCGGGATCCCGGTCCGCGCGGCGAGATCGAGGCCGCGTCCGGTCCATTGCATTCGACGCCGCGTGATGCTTCCTCGGGCGCGGGCCGAGCGACGCGCCCGCCATTTCCGGTGGACGATGGCTGATCGCGCACAGTACGACGCCACGGAACAGGCCGGCATCCGCGATGCATTCGTGCGCGGCGAGATGCCTTTGTGTCCGCGGTGTCACGTGCCGATGACGAAGCGCCCGATCGGCGGCGGGTCGTTCGGCCTCGGGTACGCGCGGCGGCGGGAATGGCTCCTCTGTCCGCGGTGTCGGCGGAGTGCGATCTTCGACGTGCGGCGCGGGACGCGCAACTAGTAGAGCGGACACAGCGCGGACACGGCCGGACATACGCCGATAACTAACGGCGTCTCCCTGGCCGCGCAGTCGCGAAACGGTAAGTTGGTGGCATGGACACAGGGGCGCCGGTCGCATTTCTCGGGTTGGGCGCCATGGGGAAACCCATGGCGAACCGGCTCGTGGACGCCGGATATCTGGTCACGGCGTGGAATCGGACGCCGGGTCGCGCGGATGCGCTGATCAAGCGCGGCGCACGCGTGGCAGACAACCCGCGCGATGCCGCGGCCGGGTCGCGCGTGATCGTCCTCATGGTGTCCGATCCGGCGGCGGTGTCGGCTGTGTTAGGCGGAGACCGCGGCGTGCTGGCCGGTGCGCGCGAAGGGAGCACGGTGGTCAACATGTCGACCATCGGACCGGCGGACTCGCGGCGATTCGCCGGCCAGTGCGGGAAGGCAGGCGTACGATACGTCGAGGCGCCGGTGATGGGCAGCATCGGCCAGGCGACATCGGGAACTTTGGTGGCCATCGTGAGCGGCGACACCACCGCGGTGGCGGACGTGTCGGGGATGGTGCTCGTGATGGCCAGACAAATCATCCGCGCGGGCGAGATCGGACAGGCGAGCACGCTCAAGTTGGTGATGAATCTGCTGGTGGGCGGCACGATCGAGCTGTTAGCCGAGTCGATCGCAGCGGCGCACCGATCGGGTCTTCCGCTCGAGCTGTTCCGCGAGACCCTCTTGAGCTCCGTGCTCGCATCGCCGTTCGTGGGTTACAAGTCGCCGTTGTTGTTCGAGCGACGGTACGACCCGCAGTTCAGCACGCGTCTCATGCTCAAGGATCTGGATCTGGTGCTCGCGAGCGCCGCCGAGCACGGGCTCGCGCTGCCGGCAACGGCTATCGTACGAGAGCAGTTCGCGCGGGCCGTGGAGGCCGGGTTAGGCGATGACGACGCGGCCGCGGTGCGCGAGGTAATGGACGGCGACGGGACGGGTCCGCGACCGCATCGTTGAGGGCGCGTGGCGAGCGGCTGAGCCAGCTTCGTAAGCGGCGCGGCTACAATGGCTTAGATTGTCTGGCCGCGGTTGTCCGGGTGCCCCGCACGGATTACATTTCTGTGCTATGACATCCCCGCGTTCTCTCTCCTCTGCCGTACCCGCATGACCGCCCCAAACAATCGCGAACGGATCGTTTCCCGGCTCATCGACGAAGAGATCAAAGAGTCGTTCATCAACTACTCGATGAGCGTGATCGTGTCGCGCGCGTTGCCGGATGTGCGCGACGGACTCAAGCCCGTACACCGCCGGGTGCTGTACGCGATGAACGAGCTCGGGCTCGTGCCGGGGCGGCCGTACAAGAAGTCGGCGACGGTCGTCGGCGATGTGTTAGGCAAATACCATCCGCACGGCGACGTCAGCGTGTACGACGCGCTCGTGCGCATGGTGCAGGATTTCTCGCTGCGGTACCCGCTAGTGGATGGGCAGGGGAACTTCGGGTCGGTGGACGGCGACGGCGCGGCGGCATACCGGTACACGGAAGCGCGGCTCATGGCGCTCGCGACCGAGCTCCTGTCGGACATCGACAAGAACACGGTCGACTTCTCGCCTAACTTCGATGACCGGCTGCAGGAGCCCAAGGTGCTCCCGGCCGGATTCCCGAACCTGCTGGTGAACGGGTCGTCGGGCATCGCGGTCGGCATGGCGACGAACATGCCGCCGCACAATCTGCGAGAAGTGGTGAACGCGGTCGTCCACTTGATCGACAACCCGGACGCGACGCCGGGCGACCTCCGGAAGCTCATCAAGGGACCGGATTTCCCGACGGGCGGCTACATCTACGGCCGGCAGGGAATCAAGGACTATCAGGACACGGGGCGCGGCCGAATCGTGATGCGGGCGCGCGCGGTGATCGAAGAGAAAGAGTCGTCGAACAAGTCGCAGATCGTCGTCACCGAAATCCCGTACCAGGTCAACAAGTCGAAGCTGGTCGAGCAGATCGCGGGGCTGCACAGCGAGAAGAAGGTGGAGGGGCTGTCCGACCTGCGCGACGAGTCGGACCGCGACGGCATGCGCATCGTGATCGAGCTCAAGCGCGACGCGATTCCGCGCGTGGTGCTGAATCAGCTGTACAAGCACTCGCAGATGCAGGCCACGTTCGGCGTCATCAATCTGGCGCTGGTGCCCGACGCGCACAGCGGCCAGTTGGTGCCGAAGGTGATGCCGCTCAAGGAGCTGCTCGAGCACTACATCGCCCACCGCCACGACGTCATCGTTAGGCGGACGCAGTTCGACCTCGACAAGGCCCTCGAGCGCGAGCATATCCTGGAAGGGCTCAAGATCGCCGTCGACAACATCGACGAGGTGATCAAGCTCATTCGGAAAGCCGCGGACACGCCGCAGGCCAGCGCCCAACTGCAGCGCCGGTTCAAGCTCTCGGAGAAGCAGGCGGACGCGATTCTCAACATGCGGCTCGCCAAGCTCACGGGCTTGGAGCGCGAGAAACTCGAGGAAGAGCTGACGGAAGTGCGCGGGCAGATCAAGGATCTCCGCGCGATTCTCGCCTCGCGCGATCGCCGCATGAAGATCTTGAAGGACGAGCTGCACCAGATCGCGTCCAAGTTCGGCGACGACCGGCGCACGGAAATCACGAGCGACGAAGGCGAGTTCACGATCGAAGACCTGATCGCCGAAGAGGACATGGTGGTGACCGTGTCGCACTCCGGTTACATCAAGCGCACTTCGGTGTCGACGTACAAGAAGCAGCGGCGCGGCGGGCGCGGGAACAACGGACAGGCGCTCAAAGACGAAGATTTCATCGAGCATCTCTTCATCGCGTCGACGCACGATTACATCCTGTTCTTCACCGACGACGGGCGCTGCTACTGGCTCAAGGTCCACGAGATTCCGCAGGCGGGGCGCGCGGCCAAGGGCAAAGCGGTCGTCAACCTGATCAACGTGTCGGCCGACACGACGATCTCGGCGATGGTGCCGGTGCGCGAGTTCAGCGACTCGCAGTATCTGTTGTTCGCGACGCGCCAGGGCACCGTGAAGAAGACGGCGCTTTCGCAGTACGCAAATCCACGGACGACGGGCATCAAGGCGATCAAGATCGAGCCGGACGATCAACTCATCGACGTGCAGGTCACGAGCGGCAACAACGACATCGTGCTCGCCACGCAGCACGGATTGTCGATCCGGTTCCACGAGCAGGACGTCCGCGAGATGGGACGTGACACCACGGGTGTGAAGGGCGTCGAGTTGCGAGAGGGCGATGTGGTGAAGGGCATGGTGGTGATCAAGCGTGAGGCGACGCTGCTCGTGGTGACCGAGAAGGGCATGGGCAAGTGCTCGCCGATCGACGAGTACCGCGTACAGAAGCGCGGCGGCAAAGGGATCATCACGCTCAATCGCACCGACAAGACGGGCGACGTCGTGGCGCTCAAGGAAGTATTGCCCGACGACGAGTTGATGTTGATCACCAAGCACGGCGTAGTAATCCGCATGCCGGTGAAGGGCATTCGTGTGAGCGGCCGCAACACGCAGGGTGTGAAGCTCGTAAACCTCGACGAGGGCGACCGGGTGTGCGACGTGGCGCGGGTGGTGATCGAGGATGACGAGCAAGGCGGCGGCGACGAAGGCGACGAGCCGGTGACGCTCGCGCCGGAGGAAGAGCAGTAGCGGTACCGCGCACCGGCGGAGCGCACACGCGGCTCGTTTCGTGCCTCTGGCGGGGTCGGGTGTCCCATAACAGAGTGCAAGCATGACGTCGATCGCGCCGTCTCCGAGCACGCGTCTCGTTAGTCTTGCCGACATCCGCGCGGCCGCGTCGGCGCTGCGCGGCGTGGCGGTGCGCACCCCGTTGCTGCCCGCCGACGAGCTCGCCGTGACGGTGGGTCTCGAGGCGGGCGCGTTGTTCGTGAAGCCCGAGATGTTGCAGCGCGGCGGCGCGTTCAAGTTCCGCGGCGCGTACACGTTCCTGTCGCGGCTTACACCCGAGGAGCGGGCGCGGGGCGTGGTGGCGCCGTCGTCGGGGAATCACGCACAGGCGGTGGCGCTGGCGGCGCGGCTCTTCTGCGTGCCGGCCACCGTCGTGATGCCGACGACGGTCACGGCGGCCAAGCGCGCTGGTGCCCAACGGTTAGGCGCGCGCATCGAGCTCGCGGGCACCACGACTGCCGATCGGATGGCGCGCGCGGCGGAGCTCGTAGTGTCCGAGGGCCTCACGCTCGTGCCGCCATACGACAACCACATCATCATCGCCGGACAAGGGACCACCGGGCTCGAGATCGCCGAGGATATGCCTAACGTCGAGACGGTGCTGGTGCCGGTGGGCGGCGGTGGGTTGAGCGCGGGCGTCGCGACGGCGATCAAGGGGCTCGCGCCGCGCGCGCGCGTGATCGGCGTCGAGCCCAAGGGCGCGCCCAAGCTCACGCGCGCGCGGGAGCAGGGTGCCCCGGTGCGTCTGGCGAAGACGTCGGGTCTGGCGGACGGCCTCCTGGCGGTGGAGGTGGGCTCGATTCCGTTCGCGCACCACCAGGCGTACATCGATGACGTGGTGCTGGTGGAAGACGGCGCGATGCGCGATGCCGTGCGGTATCTCCTGGACCGGCTCAAGATCGTGGCGGAGCCGAGCGGCGCCATCACGATCGCGGCGCTCATGGCGGGTCTGGTGGTGCCCCACGGCGTGACGGTGGCCATCTTGAGCGGGGGCAACTTGGAGTGGTCGGGGCTCCGCGAGCTACTGACGGATGGATAGGGCGCGCATTCTCATCGCCGACGAGGACGACGTCCTCGCGCGCACCATCTCGTGGCTGCTCAAGGAGCAGGGGTTCGACGTCACCGTTACGTTAGGCGGAGAGCGCGTGCTCGAGGCGCTGGCGGAGCACGAGCCCGACCTCCTGATGTTCGACGTGATGATGCGCGGCGTGGACGGCTACGACCTCCTGCACCGCATCAACGCCGACCCGCGGTGGCGCGACATGCCGGTGCTCGTCGTGTCCGCGCTGCCCACCGACGAGGCGACCGCGCGCCTCTTGAGCCTCGGCGCCACCGACTTCGTGAGCAAGCCGTTCCACGTGCGCGAGCTGCTGGCGCGCATCCGCATGCAGCTGCGCGTTCGGCAGGAGCTCCTGCACGCGCGCTCGGCGCTGCGGTCGACGGAGGTCGAGCTGGATCGCGTGCGCGCGGAGGCCGAGAATCGCCGGAAGATCGTCGACATCCTGCACGAGGTCACGGGCGACTTCTCGTCGGAGGAGCTGTACCACATTCTCGTTAGGCGAGTGGCGCGCGCGTTGGACATCTCGCATTGCTCGCTCGTGTTGGCGCGGCCGGGGGATCAGGTGGGCGTGGTGGCCGCGGCGTACGAAGCGCCGGGCCTCGCGCACCTCGAGATCCGGCTCGAGCGGTATCCGGAGATTCGCGCGGCCCTCGAGACGGGCGAGCCGGTGCTGATCGAAGACGTGGATGCGAGCGCGTTGTACAACGACGTGCGCCTCGATTGGGCGGCGGCTGGAACGCTCGTGCCGTATCGCTCGGTGGTCGCGCTGCCGTTCCGTCTCGATGGCGAGCAGGCAGGCGTGATCTTTCTGCGGACGCTGCTGGACGAGCCGCCGCTGGCGCGGTCCGACGTCGAGTTCGCCGACACTGTGGTGCGCGCGGCCGTGGCGGCGATCCGGCGCGCGCAGATGATCGAGTCCACGCGCGCGGACAAGGCGCGCTTCGAGGTGCTGGCGCTCACGGACCCGCTCACGCAGACGCACAACCGGCGCGCGCTCATGGAGCGGCTCACGTCCGAGCTCGAGCGCGCGCGCCGGTACGCGCTGCACCTCTCCGTGTTGATGGTGGACCTCGATCACTTCAAGGCGATCAACGATTCGTACGGGCATGTGGTGGGCGACGAGGTGCTGCGCGGTGTGTCGCGCGTGTTGCAGCACGAGGCGCGGGCGGTGGACGTGGTGGCGCGGTTCGGCGGCGAAGAATTCGTGGTGGTGCTGCCGGAGACGGGCGAGGAGGGCGCGGTTGCGTAAGCAGAACGCATCCGCGCCCGCGTCGAAGAAACGCCGCCGGTGACTGGCGGTGAATACGGGTGGCTGCGAGTGACCGTCAGCATCGGTGTCGCGACGGTGCCGTCGCCGAGCGTGAATTCGCCGGAAGAATTGATCGCGGTGGCAGACGAGGCGTTGTATCGCGCGAAAGCACAGGGCCGCAACCGGGTGTGCTCGTGACGCAGGGTACGTACTGCCCAACGTGCGGCGCGACGTATCCGGAAGACGCGCGCTTCTGCACGCGCGACGGGACGCGGCTCGAGCCGGTGTCGATTCCGCCGGCGCCGCCGTCGGTGCCCACAGATCCCGTGGAGACGCCGGGCCGCGCGCCGTCGCACGCGCGCGTATTCGAACCTGTGCATCCCGAGGAAGCGCGTGCCGCGCGGCAGAGCCGGCGGTCGCGATCGTCGGCCGCGGCGGGTGCGGTGCCGGCCACCGATGTTCGGGAGCCCGCGGCCGAGCTGGCACAGCTCGTTGGGCAGACGCTGGACGGCCGCTATCGGATCGAGGAGAAGGTGGGCGAGGGCGGGATGTCGTTCGTGTACCGCGCGACGGACGCGAAGACGGGCGACACGCTGGCGATCAAGATGTTGTCGCCGGCGTTGAGCCGCGACGACAACGCCATGGCGCGGCTCCGGCGCGAGGCTGAGCTGGCGGGCAAGCTCGCGCACCCGAACGTCTGCCACATCATTCGGTTAGGCGAGGCGCCGGGCGGTATGGTGTACGTCGTGATGCCGTTCATGCCGGGGGAGCTGCTGTGCGACCGCGCGATCCGCGAGGGTCAGCTTGCGTTAGGCGTGGTGTCGCAATTCGTGTCGGAGATCGCGGCCGGCCTGCACGTGGCCCACGAGCTCGGCATCGTGCACCGCGATTTGAAGCCCGAGAACGTGATGCTCTGCCCGCGGGCCGATGGCACGACGCGGGCGGTGGTGATGGATTTCGGCCTGGCGAAGGAACGCCGCGTGGGCGCGGAAGTGCGCAAGCTGACGGCCACCGGTATTGTGTTAGGCACGCCGGAATTCATGAGCCCGGAACAATTGCGCGGCAAGCCGCTCGATGCGCGCAGCGACATCTATTCCCTGGGCCTCATGACGTACGAGCTCCTCACGGGGCAGCTGCCGTTCAGCGGAAAGACCCAGCAGGACATGATGACCGCGCGTCTCAAGGGCGACCCGATGTCGCTGCGCGCCATGCGTCCGGAGCTGGGATTCTCGGCCGCCGTCGAGAAGGTGCTGCTGCGCAGCTTGGCGCGCGATCCGGGCGACCGGTACGCCACGGCGCCGCAGTTCGCTTCGGCGTTTGCCGCGGCGGCGCGCGAGCGCTAGTGAGCTGCGTTTGCGCCCAATGGGGAAGGAGGGAAGCGCTCGCTGCCGCTTCCCCCAGCGGAGCGCTTCCCCAAGCGAGCGCAGCGAGCGCTTCCCTCTTCCCTAACTCACACGGCGTTGCCGACCGCGGCCAGTCGTCCCTAACTTGAGTTGATGCAACGCTTCGCCGCTTTCGATCCGCCGGAGTACACGGCGTGGACGCGCGTCGACGCGGACGTCGATGCGTTTCGCGAGACGATCGCGCGAGACCCGGCGCGCGCCGAAGTGGTGGACGCCCTCGACGACGATGGTCGGCTCTCGCTCTACCGCGGACTGGTGCGCAACCGCCTGACCGATGTGGCGCTCAAGCGCATGGTCCGGCAGGGCGTGATCTCCAAGGCATGGTTAGGCACGGGCGAGGAAGCGGCGACGATCGGTCCGGTGCACGCGCTGCGGCGGGGCGCCGGCGCGGCGCGGAGCGCGCAGCGGGACGTGGCCGCGCCGATGATTCGCAACGGCGGCGCGTGTCTCGAGATGGGGATGGCCGTGGCCGACACGCTGCGCGCGTACATGGGCACGGGGGACGGTCCATCACACGGCCGCGATGGCCACTACGGCGACATGGCCACCGGCGTGCTGCCGCCGATCAGCCACGTGGGCGACCTCGTGCCGGTGGTGACGGGGATCGCGCTCTCGTTCCGGCTGCGCGGGCAGGACGCGGTGGCGATGACGTGGATCGGCGACGGCAGCACGAAGGCCGGCGTGGCGCACGAGGGGCTCAATTTCGCCGCGGTGCAGCGGGCGCCGGCGGTGTTCATCATCCAGAACAACCAGGTCGCGTTAGGCACGCGCCTCGAGCAGCACCACGCCGCGGCGGGGCACGGGAACTTCGCCGATTGGCCCAAGGCATACGGCATGTGGGGCGGCGTGTTCGACGGGAACAACGTGCTCGATGCCTACGCCGCGGCGGCGCTGGCGGTGGCGCGGTGCCGGCGCGGTGAGGGGCCGGCGCTCCTGGTCGCGGAAACGTTCCGCATGGGCGGGCACGCGACGCACGACGAAGCGGAGGCGCGGCACACGTTCGCGCCGTCGCTCTTCTCCTCGTGGGGCCGGCGCGATCCGGTGGCCCTCTACGAGGAGTATCTGTGCGACGCCGGCGTGTCGCGCGAGCGCCTCGAGGAGATCGCGGCCGATGCCGCGGGAGAAGTGGAGGGCGGCGAGGCGGAGGCACTGGAGAGCCGGGCGCGGCGCATGCCCGCCGCGGAGAGCGCGCTCGACGGCGTGTACGCGGAGACGGATTCCTAACGGAAGGCCGATGCGGGAGGCTCCATGCGATGGCTGTGGGTGGGTGGCGCCGGAGTCGCAATCGCGGCGGCGTGCTCGACGCAGGATCGATCCGGGTCGCCCACGTCGCCGGTGGACAGCACGAGCGCGGCGCTCGCCGGCCAGCTCGTGGTGCCTGACGGATTCCAGGTCGCGTATTTCGCCCGCAACCTGCCGGGTGTGCGCTTCATGGCGCTCGGTCCCGACGGCGCGCTGTACGCGAGCGAGCCCGCCGCCGGCAAGATCGTGCGCCTGTGGGACGTGAACGGCGACGGCGTGGCCGACAGCGTCGCGACGGCCGTGGGCGGGCTCGACCGGCCGCACGGACTGGCGTTCCACGGCGGCGACCTCTACATCGCGAGCACGTCGAGCGTATCGCGCGTCCAGTTAGGCGCAGACGGCCGCGCCACCTCGCCTCCGCAACTGCTGGCGTCGCTGCCCAGCGGCGGACACTGGACGCGCACCATCGTGTTCGGCGCCGACAGCATGATGTACGTGTCCATCGGCTCGTCGTGCAATCTGTGCGTGGAGACGAATGCGGAACGGGCCGCGGTGATGCGGTTCGACGCCAACGGGCAGAACGGCGAGCGGTTCGCGTTCGGCCTCCGGAACGCAGTCGGGATGGCCGTGAATCCAACCACGCACGACATGTGGGTATCGCAGAACGAGCGGGACAACCTGCCGCCGGACCACCAGAACCTACCGCCGGAGGAGATCAACATCCTGCACGAGGGCGGCGACTACGGTTGGCCGTACTGCTACACGCTGCACGGCGCGGCGGTGCCGAATCCCGAGTATCACGATGCCGCGCGATGCGCCGGAACCGTTCCGGCCGCTCTCGAGATGCAGGCCCACTCGGCTCCGTTAGGCATCGCGTTTCTGGCCACGGCGACGGCGTTTCCCGACGAGTATCGCGGCGACCTGCTGGTGGCGTTCCACGGGTCGTGGGACCGCGACGTGCCGACGGGCGCGAAGGTGGTGCGCGTGCACGTACAGAACGGCGTGCCCGTGTCGTATGACGATTTCGTCTCGGGCTGGCAGCGGCCGGATGGGAGCCGGTGGGGCCGTCCCGTGGATGTCCTGGTGTACAAGGACGGCACGGTGCTGGTGAGCGACGACCTGGCCGGCGCGATCTATCGCGTGTTCCACTGAGAGCGTTACGAGCGCATCCACCGTCGCGTCTCTGTACGTGAGACTTTCCCGATGGGGCCTGGTCGTCGCGGCAGGTGCGGCGTGCGTGATCGGGGCGGCGCCTGCCCGGGCGCAAGAGGCCGTCATCGCGCACGCGGACACGTTGCTCATCGCCGGCCGCGTGTTCTCCGCCGAATCCCTCTACTATGGCGCCGTGCGCATGGACTCGCACGACCCCGAGGCCCGCCTCGCGTTAGGCAAATACCTCGCGTCGCGCGGCGCGCTCCGCGTGGGTGCGGTGCTGATGGAAGAGGCGCGGTACTTCGGCGGCGACGCGGGCGAGGTGGCGCGCGCGCTGGCCCCCGTGTACGAAGCGCTGGGCGACTACGCCGCGCTGGCGTCGCTGCCATCGTCTCCGCTGCCGTACGCCGAGCGTGCGCGCGCGGAATGGTTGGGCGCGCATCCGCCGGCGGCGGCGGGTCCCGATTCGGCGTGGGTTCGCTATCACGTGAGCGACAGCCACCTGCTCGGGCAGGTCGTGCTTCGGTTAGGCGCCGACTCCGTGGTGGCGGCGATCGACGCGCGCGTGCACGGGCTCGTGCTGGACCCATCGTGGATGCAGCGGCGGGAGATCCGGCGCTTCGCCTCGCGCGGCGCGCGCAGCACCGGCGACGTTGCTGCGGTCGCGCTCGCCGTCCGCCTGGGCGCCTTCACCCTGACCAACGTGCCGGTGCGGTTCCAGCTGCAGCGCGCACGCGATATCGCGTTGATCGGCCTGGATGAGCTGGCCGCGCTGGCGCCCACGTTCGATCCGCTCGATGACCGGATGCTGCTCCGCCGCTCAGGCGGCGTCGCGGCGAACATGCGCGGGTTTCGCATCCCCACCCTCGCCACCGAACAGGGCGTCTTCGTCATTAAGACCGAAACGGTCTTCCCGATCGGCCACCCCGACGTCCAACAGTACCTGCGTCGGGCGCGGTGGACACTGGACGCGCAGAACGGTGAGGTGATCGTCTCCGGGCGATAGTCAGCGTTTGGCGACGCCGTACTTGGCGAGGATGGCGCGCACCTTGTCGAGCGGGATCGCGTCCGCCGTGTGCCCGTTGCTCGTGACCGTCGTCGCCATGAACATCGAGTTGTAAATCGCTTCCTCGGTGGACTCGATGACGGCCTCGAAGAGCGGCGACATGTCGTCGTTGGACAGGTCGGCCGTTGGGCGCGCTGCTGGAGGCTGCGGAACGGTACCGGGAGCGGACAGCGTCACGTGCCGGCGTACTTGCTCGGCGGTCGAGAACGCGATCACGTAGTCGCCCGACCCGTTGGCCTCGTCCGAGCCGGTGCGCGCGAGCCCGGACATGGCGCGCGCCGCGAGGCGTTGCACGTTGCGGTCGGACAGCGGCGCATCGGTGGCGACGACGATCATGATCGAGCCGTCGCCGCGCTCGGCGGCCACGTCGTTCTTGAACGAGTAACTGCCTAACTCGCGGCCGACGGGCGCGCCCAGCACCTGGAGGACGCCGCCGAAGTTGGACTGCACGAGGACGCCCACCGTCCAGCCACCGAGTGAACGCGGCAACACGCGCGACGCGGTTCCGATGCCGCCCTTCCATCCGAATGCACGCGTGCCCGCGCCGGCGCCGACGCTGCCTTCGGCCACCGGCCCGCTCGACGCCGAGGCGAGCGCGCGGTGCACGTCGTCGGGCGTGACCGGGCGCGAGCGGATGGCGTTGAGCGATCCGTCGTTGGTCTCGCCGACCACCGGATTGATGGACACGACGCTCTGCATCCCGGGTTGGGCGAGCATCTCGGCGACGAGCGCGTCGGCGGCGCGCCAGACGCAGAGCGTGCAGGTGAGCAGGATGGGCGTCTCGAGCTCGCCTAACTCATTGACCTGGGTGGCGCCGACGAGCTTGCCGAAGGCGTTCCCCACGTACACGGCGGCGGGCACGCGATCGAGAAACATGTTGCCGGCGTGCGGGAGGATGGCAGTGATACCGGTATGAACGGAATCGCCTTGGGTGATCGTGACCTGCCCAACGAGCACGCCGTGCACGTCGGTGATGCCGTCGAGTGTGCCGGGTTGGAAGATGCCCGGCTTGACGCCCAGTGCACGGGCGCGCACGCGCTCCTCTTGTGCGCGTATGGCGCGCGGAGCGAGCGCGCCGAGATATGCGACGGCGAATAGGACGCCGAGCGCGATGTCGCGAAACGGAAACGACGAGTGAGTTCGCATGTGTCACGTGACGGTTTGAAGCGATGGATTTGGGGGCTTGACAGCCAACGCCGTAGAGTATAAACTCGGCGGCCCTGGGAGTCGCGTCCCGATGTTCAGTCGTCGTTGCTCGCGCTGGTGTGCGCGTGCGAACGGCAGCATTCGATGCATACGAGCGCATCGGATGCCCATCGGGGACGCGACTTTCTGTTTTCCGGAAGCTCATGCCGGCTTTCACGTTAGGACTATGATGATTTCTTCGTTCGTCACTGACAACGCCACAACCGATCCAGGCGGGAACGCTCCGTAGGCGGCCCTCGGGCCATCGCATCGGAGCGAGATGTTGCGCCCCGCCTTGCCACGAGCAGGCGGGGCGCTTTGTCGTTAGGCCATCGATGTCATGGGTTGGGCAGGAGCAGACAGTGACGCAGGTCCGGCACCGACCGGCGGGGCCAAGGCGCTCGAGCAACGGAACGCGACTCCCATGCTCGGTACGCGTCGACCGCAATCGTCGGCGGTGTCGGTCGTTCGTTCGTCGTGCGCGGGTCGCCGCTGGTGGGTTATCGACACATCCCTTTCACGGATCCCGGTTTCGAACCCGGGGGCCCACCGCACCATTCATCCGCGCACGATGTCCGTTTACCTCGACCACTGGAGGGCGAGATGATCGATTTCACGCAGCACGTGGCGACTCGCCTCAGGCGGTTGGTGACGCCGCAGGCCGAGCCCATGCCGGGGACGCCGCAGGTGCCTAACGACGCCGGCGGGTACGTGTGGGCCGTGGACGCGTGGGTCCGGCTGGACCGGTTCCTCGTGCTCGGGACCGAGGGCGGGACGTTCTACGTGGGCGAGCGTCCGCTGACGCGCGAGAACGCGACGGCCGTGGCCATGTGCCTAACGGAAGACGGTCCGCGCGTGGTGAGGCGCGTGGTCGAGGTGAGTCTCGAGGGGCGGGCGCCCGGGAACGATCCGGCGCTGTTCGTCCTCGCGATGGCGGCCGCCGCGCAGGCTGCGGCGACGCGGGATGCGGCGTTGGGCGCGCTCAACGTCGTGGCCCGCACGGGGACGCACCTGTTTCACTGGTTGCAGTACGTGACCGCGTTCCGGGGGTGGGGCCGCGGGGTGCGACGGGCGGTGGCCCGCTGGTACACGGCCAAGCGTGCGGCAGACCTCGCGTACCAGGTGCTCAAGTACCGCACGCGCGACGGGTGGTCACACGCCGACGCGCTGCGGCTCGCGCATCCCAAGGCGCCGTCGGACACGCATCACGCGCTGTTCCGTCACGCGTTGCAGCGAGAGGACGAGCACGGCGAGCACGAGCGCCGCGCGGATCCCGACGTGATGGGTCGGATCGCCGCGGTACAGTCGATCCGCACGATGTCGCCGGAGCAGGCGGCCGCCGTGATCCGGATTTATCGGCTCACGCGCGAGATGGTGCCGACGGAGCTGCTCGGCTCTCCGGCGGTGTGGGCGGCGTTGCTCGACCGAATGCCGCTCGCGGCGATGGTTCGGAGTCTCGGTGTGATGACGGCGGTCGGGTTGATCACGCCGGGGAGCGAAGCCGCGCGGTACGTGGCCACCCGGTTAGGCGACCCTGACGCAGTCCGGCGAGCGCGCGTGCACCCGGTGGCGATGTTGTCGGCGCTCAAGGTGTACGCGAACGGGCGCGGCGAGAAGGGTCGCCGGACCTGGGCGCCCGTACGCGAGGTGGTGGACGCGCTGGATGGCGCCTTCTACCTGGCGTTCGAGAACGTGCGGCCGTCGGGGAAGCGCATCGTGCTGGCGCTGGACGTGTCGGGCTCGATGGGAAGCCCGGTGATGGGCATGCGTCATCTGTCGTGCCGCGAAGCGGCGGCCGCAATGGCGCTGGTGACGGCGGCGTCCGAGCCGGCGCATCGATTCGTGGCGTTCACGAAGGGAACGTATCCTTCGCGGTGGCGGGCGCGGTTCGGCACGCAATTCGACGTCGGCCTAACGGAGCTCGCGATCTCTCCGCGGCAGCGGTTGGACGACGTGGTTCGCGCGACGAGCGCGCTCGCGTTCGGCGGGACGGATTGCGCGCTGCCGATGGTGGAAGCGCGGGCGCATCGCTGGGAGGTGGATGCGTTCGTCGTGTACACCGACAACGAGACGTGGGCCGGGCCCGTGCACCCGGCACAGGCGCTCCGCGCGTATCGGGAGCGGACGGGCATCGCGGCGAAGCTGGTGGTCGTGGCGATGGCGTCGAACGGGTTCAGCATCGCGGACGCGGACGATGCAGGCATGTTGGACGTGGTCGGGTTCGATGCGGCCACGCCGCAGGTCGTGAGCGACTTCCTCAGTTAGGCGTAGGTGCGCGCGCACCACGCCCACGGCGGCGGGTGCTCGCGAGGCAAGACGGCGGGCCGCGCACAACGCGCGGTCCACCACCTACACCTTCACTGGGGGACACATGTTGAACCGTGTCCGGGCGTTCTTGGAGCCCGTCGAAGATGAGGAGCCGCCCTACGGCGACTTCGTCGTCGTCTCCGGACCGTTCGGATCGTTGTGCGTGTCGCGCGATGTGGCGCGTGACATCGAGCGCGTGCTCGATCGCCGGTGGCGGCCGCGGTGGGTGGTGTTCCGCGACCGTGTCGGTTCTCGCGTCCGCGTGCGCACGAACGAGATCCGGCTGGTGGTGGAGTCGACCGCCGCGCAGCGGGCCGGTGATCGTCAGATGGACCGGGCGCGTCGGCAGGAAGAAAAGGCCGATCGCCGCCCGTGGGAGGACGACTGAGGATCGGTGCACGCGTTGCCACGGCGTGAGCGTGGCGCTATTTCTGTCCCGCCACCGATCCCCGGTTTCCTTCACTCCAATCGACACCATGAAAACAACGCGTTGTGCTGTCGTGTTCGCCGTGGTCATGCTCTCGGCATCGGCCGCGGCGACACAACAACCGCGACGGCATTCGCGCGCGGCCACTCCCGATACGACGGCTGCGGCAACGCCGCTCGATCACTTCTTGAAAGGGTTCAACTTGCGATCGATCGGTCCCGCCGCGTACAGCGGACGCGTGACGGCGTTCGCGGTGCCGACGCCGTATCACAACACGATCTACGTGGGCGCCGCCGGCGGCGGCGTGTGGAAGACGTCCAACGATGGCATCACGTGGCACGAGATCGCCGACTCGCTCGGCGTCACGACCATCGGCGACATCGCGGTGGCGCCGTCGGACACGAACGTGGTGTGGGTGGGCACCGGCGAGAAGAACAGCCTGCGATCGCAATCGTGGGGCAACGGCGTCCACAAGTCGACCGACGGCGGACGCACGTGGCACCACATGGGACTCGCGGACACGAAGGCCATCGGCAAGATCGTGATCGATCCGCGCGACCCGAACACGGTGTACGTGGCGGCGTTGGGGCACTTGTGGGGGCCTAACGTAGAGCGCGGCGTGTTCAAGACCACCGACGGCGGCACGACGTGGACCAAGGTGCTGTTCGTGGACGATAGCACCGGGTTCGTCGACCTCGTGATGAGCCCGGGCAATCCCGACGTGCTGTACGCGGCCGCGTGGCACCGCGTGCGGTGGGGCGGGTCGCACATGCAGGGCGTGGGTGCCGGGAGCGGCATCTACCGCACCGCGGACGGCGGCCGCACCTGGCAGCGCCTAACGGACCCCGCTCGGCGCAACGGTTTGCCTAACGGGCACATGGGGCGGATCGGGCTCGCCGTGACGGCGGCGGACCCGCACACCGTGTACGCGATGATCCAGGTGGACGAGGGCGTGACGGATGCCCAACAGGGCCGCTACGGCGGCGTCTTCCGGTCAACCGACGATGGGACGTCATGGACGCAAGTGAACGACCTGCAAGCGGTGCCCCACTACTATTACGATGCGATCGTGGCCGACCCGACCAACGCCGACCACGTGTATGTATTGTTCTCGCCGATGCTCGAATCGAAGGACGGCGGCAAGACGTTCGCGCGCGACTCGCTGCACCTCGTGCACGTCGACAACCACGCCCTCTGGATCGATCCCGGCGATGCGCACCACATGCTGCTCGCCAACGATGGCGGCGTCTACCTGACGCGGGACGGCGGCAAGGCGTGGGCGCACATGGTGCTGCCGATTGGCCAGTTCTACACCGTGATCGTGGACAGCTCGGTCACGCCGTACCGGATCTGCGGCGGCCTGCAGGACAACGGCGTGTGGTGCGGGCCCAGCGCCACGCGCGATACGTTAGGCATCACGGATGCAGACTGGTATCCGGTGGACGGCGGCGACGGGATGTGGGTCCAGATTCCGTGGAACGACCCGTACACGGTGTACGGCGAGTATCAGTTCGGCAGCATGACGAGGTTGGATCTGCGGACGTCCAAGCGCGACGACATCAAGCCGCTCGCGTTGGACGCCGGCGAGGGGAGCGGCTATGACTTCACGTGGGGATGGACCGCGCCCATTTTGTTGTCGCAGCACGATCCGACAGTGCTGTACGTGGGTGCGAATCATCTCATTCGCATGACCGATCGCGGGGACAACTGGAAGATCCTGGGGCCGGACATGACGCGCGCGACGCGCGAGCACCCTGCGCCGGAGGAAGGCAATACATCATATCATGCGCTGTTTTCCATCGCGGAGAGTCCGCGGAGCGCGGCGATTCTGTGGACGGGCAGCGACGATGGACTGGTGTGGGTGTCGCGGGATACCGGCGCGACGTGGACGAACGTGACGGCCAACTTCCCCAAGGGTGCGCCGACCGACTGCTTCGTGTCGACGATCGTTGCGTCGCGCTACGCCGATGGCACTGCGTATCTCACGTACGACTGCCACAGCCGCGACGACTATCGGCCGCACGCGTACCAGACCACGGATTTCGGCAAGACGTGGACGGCGCTGCCGACGGCCGGGTTGCCCGCGGACGGCGGCAGCTACACGATCGTCGAAGATGCGGTGAACCCGCGCCTGCTCTGGTTAGGCACCGAGACCGGCGCGTACGTAAGTGTGGACAAGGGCGCGCACTGGTTGCGGTTCGGACGGAATCTGCCGCCGGTGCCCGTCGAGAAGATGGCCGAGTCGTACCGGCAGAAGGAGCTGGTGGTGAGCACGCACGGGCGAGGGATGTGGATCGCGGAGATCGGCCCGCTGCAGGAAATGACGGATTCGTTGCTCGACCAACCGGCGCACCTGTTCGCGATCGCGCCGGCACTGCAGTACCGGTATGCCGACACGTATCCGAGCTTCGGCAGCCGCCCGTTCGTGGCGCCTAACCCGCCGCGAGGCGCTCGCATTTTTTATTGGCTGAGGGATGCGCAGTCGGGGCCCGTGGACATGCTGATCACGACCGCCAAGGGAGACACGGTGAAGTCGCTCAAGGTGGCGGGCTACGCGGGACTGCAGAGCACGACGTGGGATCTGTCTCGCGACAAGCCGCGGCCGCGCGAGAAGGGCGGGCCAACGTCGACGGCGGAGCTCAAGCGTGTGGAGCCCGGCGATTACGTGGTGCACCTCACGGTCGGCAAACTCAAGATGGAGCAACCCGTGAAGGTGCAGGCGTGGCCTGCGGACACGGTGGGCTGGGTGCGTTAGGAACCCACGTACCAGTAGGTTGGTGCGCTTCTACGCGTCGCACACCTCGCGAAAGTACTGCTCGAGGTCGATGTGCAGTGGCGCGTGATTTGTGTCGGGCTGCCACGTTAGGCGCGTGGAGAGAATTTCGGGCCGGTTATCACCGGGGCGCCACCGCTCCACGACTCGAGCGTCGACATCTACGACCCAGTATTCGGGTACGCGCTCGCGTTGATATAGGCGCCGCTTGATCTCGCGGTCGGCACGCGCACTCGAAGGCGAGATGATTTCGACGGCGAGCAACAGCTGCTCGACATCGGACCAGGTGGACGGCTTGTGTCCGTCGACGAGCGGCACGACAAAGACGTCGGGATCCACCATCCGGTCCGCAGCAAACTCCACGTCAGCCGGCGCGATGATCGTGTGGCCGATGTCTCTCGGACGCACGTATGCTTCGAGGATGGTGCCAAGATGAAACGCCGCGTCCTGGTGCTTCCACGACGGCGCCGGCGTCACGAGGAGCTCTCCGTCAACGACCTCGTAGCGCCGGCCATCGTCGGGGAGTTCGCGGACTCGAGCCGCGGTCCAGGGTGTGCGTGCACTCGCCATCACCATAAGCCTATCCTCCAGACGAAATTGCGGCAACGACGCATGCGCACACGATTACTCGCGCGTGCGTATCGATTTTCATCGTTTCATTTCGGCGCCAAGCGAAGGATCGCGGGGTCTGAGAGCTGGGGCCACCGCCAGCTCGGTTCGATTGTCCGACCGGCGTTCTGATGTCGTGCGCGACTGGTAAACGTTCACCCCGGAGGACTCGCCGGACGGAACGGGAGGCGATACACTGGTGAGCGGTCAGCCCAAGGCCATCCTCAGGAGAAATCCATGAAGACACAGTGGGTCGCACTCGTCGCGCTCGCGCTGCCGGCCGGCGTCTTTGCCCAGTCAGCGGGCGGCAACACGGCAAACCCGATTACCACGGCGTTCACGCGGAGCATCGGGTACGAGAGCAAGAACATCGAGCAGGCATTCGATTCGATTCCGGAATCCAAGTTCAGCTACAAGCCGACGCCGGCGCAGTTGTCGTTCGGGTACATCGCGCAGCACGTGGCGGACGACAACTACCTGTTCTGCGAACAGTTCGGCGACCTGAAGCCGAGCCGCTCTGACAAAGAGAAGAGCACGCCGGATTCGGTGAAGGCGACCTGGCCCAAGGACACGCTGGTCGCGCAGCTCAAGGCGTCGTTCGCCTATTGCGACAAGGCGATGGGACAGTTGCAGGACTCGAAGTTAGGCGACGAGGTATCGCTGACGTACGAAGGCCAGACGTTCAAGCGGAGCCGTGTCGGCATGGTCCTCGGCCATGCGTTGGACCTGGCGGATCACTATAGCCAGTTGGCAAACTACATGCGCTTGAACGGCATGTTGCCGCCGACGGCGCTGCCGAGGAAGAAGGGCACCGCCTAACGTTCGACCATTCAGAGGAGCGTCCGTCATGCCCATGCCGCGCATTGTGCACCACGCCATGCTGGTCACTGCAATCGCATCGTTTGTCGTCGCAGGACCGGCTGCCGCGCAGAAGTTCTCGATCACCAGTCCAGACGTGCACGCGGGCGCAAAGATCGCGGTGGCGCAAGTGTTCAGCGGCATGGGCTGTACGGGCAACAACATTTCTCCCGCGCTCGAGTGGCACGGCGCACCGGCCAAGACGAAGAGCTACGCGATCACCGTGTACGATCCCGACGCGCCGACGGGAAGCGGGTGGTGGCATTGGGTGGTGTTCAATATTCCGGCGAACGTGACCAAGCTTCCCGCCGGAGCCGGGGATGGATCGAAGCACTTGATGCCGGCGGGCGCGGTGCAGGGGAACACGGATTTCGGAACCGCGGGCTACGGTGGTCCGTGTCCGCCGGCGGGCGACAAGCCGCACCACTATCGTTTCACGGTGTACGCGCTGGATACCGACAAGCTCGATATCCCCGCGAGCGCGACGGCGGCGTATGTGGGATTCAACCTGCACGCGCATACACTGGCCAAGGCAGAGATGGTGGCGTTGTACGGGCGGTAACGCGGCCGTTGCGTTAGGCGTGCACTATCGTTAGGCCTGATCGACGAACGCCGCGTAGTGGCCGAGCGCCTCACGGAAGGAGCGCCGTCCGAAACCGACGCGGACAGCGCGGCTCGACTCGTCGAACACCGTGCCGGGGAGCAGCAAGACGCCGGAGCGTTCGAGGACGAGGTCGCAGTACTGCTCGACGTCCGTGACACGCGCCGGCTCGACGAACGCGACCGGGCCGGCGCGCGGCGGGATCCACGTGAATTGCGTTCGGCGCGCGTCGAGAAAGGCGCGGAACGCCGCGAGGTTGTCGCGGATGATGGCGACGTTGCGAGCCACGATCTCGCGGTGATGCTCGAGCGCGATGGTCGCGAGGCATTCGCTCGGCGCGCTGCTGCAGATCGTCGTGTAGTCCTTCACCTGCGACACGCGGCGGGCGAGCTCGCGATCGCGCACGGCGAGCCAGCCGATGCGGAGGCCCGCGAGGCCGTACGGCTTTGACATCACGCCTAACGATACGCCGCGCTCGTAGAGATCGGCGACCGCGGGGAGACGGTCGCCCTCATCATATTCGAGCCCGCGGTAGACCTCGTCGGAGAAGAGCACGATCCCGCGTTCGCGCGCGATCGCGACGATCTCGTCGAGCATCGGCGCCGCCGGGAGCCAGCCAGTTGGGCTGTGCGGGATGTTGATGACGACCGCACGCGTGCGCGGACGGATGGCGCGACGCAGGTCGTCGGGGTCGAGCGCCCAACCGTGTGCGGCCGACGCCGGCCATGGAGCGACGTCGCAACCTAACGCGCGAGGGAGCTCGGCGAGCGACTGGTAGGCCGGGTGGTGGACGATCACATGGTCGCCCGGCTCGAGCGCGGCGTTCATGAACGTGAACACCCCTTCCTGCGCCCCGGAGTGGACGATGATCTCATCGGGCTGCATCCGGGTGTAGAGCGAGGCGATGCGGGCGCGGAGATCGGGGTGGCCGGTGGTGTGGGTGTAGCCGAGTGAGAGGGCGCGAAGGCGCTCGGCGGCGTTGGGATCGAGCGCGGTGAGCTCGGCGACGGTCCACGACTCGCAATCCGATGCAGACATCATGTAGCGAGCGGTGAACTCGCGCTTGTCGTAGTAGCGCTCGAGGCGGAATGGTCGGAGTTGCACGGTGGTATCGACGCCGATCTGGTTGGTGCGATGTGAGCCCGGTCACGTTTGATTCGGTAAGGCTGTCCAGGCGCGAGCGCCTTTGCAATGGGACGGCTCTCACGTTCTCAGCGCACCGGTCATTCCGACATTAGAGGCGTTTCGACCGAGCGCCTTACGGGCACGCCCCTCGCACTATGAACTCGAGGACATTCCTCATCGGGGTGCGTCTCGTGCCAACGATACCACTACTAGACCGCCGCGCGACTCTCAATGATGCGGCCTGCCATCACCGCCTAACGCTGTCCCTGTTCGCGGTCGTCCTGCTCGCCATGTGTGCCGGTCACCCGCTTCACGCGCAAGCGTTCCTGCACCTGAGCGCGACGGACTCCGTGCGAATTCTTGCGAGGGAGCTGGTGCACGTCCCTGGACAGCCGCCCGCTTTGTCGATCGATTACGCTGCGACGAGTGGCCTCGCGGATACGGCGGCGCTCAGGCGGCGCGCGATCGCGATTCTCCGCGCCGAACGGCCGCACCTGGACAGCTTGCACCTGGTCAATGTCGTCGTGCGCGCGGTGGACAAAGCGTCTGATTCGAGCAGCACGCTGTTCCACCGCAAGTTGTACGGTTTCGTGCTGCAACTCCGGACGGATGGGAACTGGTACTTTCTCCGTGGCTCGACTCCGGTCATGCTCGCCGCGGATTCGACGTCGCTGCGTTAGGCGAACAGCGGTACGCTAGGGTCGGGTGCGGAGCGCTTCCATGAAGCGCCGCGCGCGCTCGCGCGCCGGGCCGGGCGACTTCGGCCTGGGTTGGCCGTGCATCGGTTCCACGGCGAGCGCGACGAAGGTCGGCCCGGTCGCCTCGAGCACCTGCCTCGCGTCGCGACGCCATGCATCGTCCGACGCGTAGGCGTACACCGACTCGAAGCCCGCCGCGCGCGCAAGCGCCGGGTAGTCGACGATGCCGGAGCCAGGGACGGGCTGCGAGCCGGTTACCTCGTACACGCCGTTTATGAATACGATGAGGACGAGATTCGTCACGCCGGCATTCGCGATCGACACGAGCGAGCCGAGGTTCATCAGCATCGAGCCATCACCGTTGCAGACGATGACGCGCCGGTCCGCTTGGGCGAGCGCCAGTCCCAGGCCCATCGATGGCGCGCTACCCATGGCCGACGGCACGAGCACCATGTCTAACGGATGTTGTGGGAGGAGCATCCAGTCGCGCGCGGGCGTCATCGTCGTGACGACGATGTCCCGCGGGCCGCGCGCCGCGTGCACAGCGGTGAGGGCGTCCTTGGCCGACATGCGGGTGGCGCGCGTCGCCGGCGTCGTCGTCGGGGCGCTCATGCCTTACCTTCTCCGAGGAGTATCGCGCCGGGCACGCCGGCCTCACGACACGCGGTCCAGTGTGCCGTTATCTCCTCGACTTGCGACGGGTCCGAAATCAACCGATAGTCAATCATCCACGCCTTGAGGGTCGGTTCGGTAAAGACGAGACACGTGTCGCCGGGAAGGGTCTCCTGACTCAGATAACTGCGATAGCCGACGACGGCGAAGAGCGGCAATCCGAAATCATGGAGCGCGTTTCGGATCGCATCGCCCGATTCCAAAAGGCCCGTACACTGGATGAGAACGATTGGCGTGGCACCGCCCATGTGAAGACCCGCCGCCACCTGCCACGCTTCGCCTTCGCGGCAGACGCGAACGACGTGTGTTGCCCCACGCTCTTCGATTGCGGATTGCCAGCGGCCGATCGTGCTATCGGGAACAGTGACGACGTGCGTTACGCCGAGCTGCTCGAACAACTCAGAGATTTTCTCGCCTGTGAACATTCCGTGGCCAGCATCGAAATGGTTGTTGTCTCAAGCGCCTAACACACTCGACAACATGCCGAGTACCTATTATGGCCGGTGACCCCAATGTGAGTAACTTTTGGGTGGGCATCATCGCGGCGGCCATATTAACATGCAGCACCGCTTATGGCCTCCGGACCGGACGCACCCGGCTCTTCCGCCGGGAGGTGTCGAGACGCGACGATCGATATCAATTCTGGCTGGCGATCTGCCTGTCTGCCGCAGTTGCGATTGCCGCGCTTCTGCTCGCGCTCTCTGACCTCCACTGACCGAGCGTCGACATAGCTGCCTAACCCAGCCTGATCGGCAGCTCCCGCACGCGCTTCTTCGTCAGCGCAAACACCGCGTTCGCGACCGCCGGCGCAATCGGCGGCGTCCCAGGCTCGCCGATCCCGCCCGGATGCTCGCTACTCTGCACGATGTGCACGCCGATCTTCGGCGCCTGGTTCATCCGCATCACCGGATAGTCGGCGAAGCTGCTCTGCTGCACCCGCCCGTTCTTGAGCGTGATCTCGCCCATGAGCGCCGCCGAGAGCCCGTAGATGATCGCACTCTCCATCTGCGACTCGACGATGGCGGGATTCACCACGATCCCGCAGTCGACCGCGCACGTGACCCGATGCACGCGCACCTTCTGCGCTTCGATGCTCACCTCGGCCACCTGCACCACGATCGTGTTGCCGAAGCCGTCGAGCAAGGCGATGCCGCGCGCGTGTCCGTTAGGCAGCGCCGTGCCCCAGCCGGACTTCTCGGCCGCCAGATTCAGCACCGCGAGCCGGCGTGGCGAGTCTGCCAGCAGGTGACGCCGGAGCTCCACGGGATCTTTCCCGCCCGCGGCCGCCAGCTCGTCCACGAAACTCTCGACCACGAAGTCCGTGCTCGAATGCCCAACGGAACGCCACCACCACACGGGCACCGGCGTCTCGGGGATGCCGTACTCGACGTGCATGTTGGGAATCGCGTACGGGAAGTCGTCGCCGGTCCCCGACACGGCGTCGCCGTCGATGCCCTTCTCGACGGCCTGCTTGCCGTACTGCGACAGGATCGAGGGCGCCACGAACTTGTGCGTCCACGCCACCGGCCACCCGTTCGCATCGAGCTTCGCGCTCAACCGGTGCAGCGCGGCCGGCCGATAGCCGTCGTGCTGAATGTCATCGGGCCGGTCGTAAATCACCTTCACCGGCGCACCGGCGGCCTTCGACGCCTCGACGGCGTCGGTCACGAAATCGGTTTTCGACCGCCGGCCGAAGCCGCCGCCTAAAAATGTGGTGTGGATCGCGATCTGATCCTTCGATAGGCCGGTGATCTGCGCGGCCGTGTCGAGCGCACCCGTTTGACTTTGCGTGGGGACCCATATGTCGCAGCCGTCGGCGCGCACGTGGGCCGAGCAGTTCATCGGCTCCATCGTCGCGTGCGCCAGGTACGGCAGCCGATACTCGGCCTCCACGGTCTTGGCCGGATCGGCGCTCGCGACGCTGCCGCTATCGCGCACCACGGCCAACGGTTGGGCGAGCCGGTCCTCGAAGATCTTCCAGATGCCCGGCGTATCCAACGTCGCGTTAGGCCCGAGGTCCCACTCGACCGTAAGCGCGTCACGGCCCTTGTACGCCGGCCAGTATCCATCGGCCAGGACGGCCACACCGCTCGAGATCTGCACCACCTGCCTAACGCCGGGCACGGCCTTGGCCTTCGCGTCGTCCACGCGCGCGACCTTCCCGCCGAACACCGGACACCGCTTGACCACGGCCACGAGCATTCCCGGGCGCTGCGTATCGATGCCGAACCCCGCGGTGCCGTTGGTCTTTGCCCGCGTGTCGACGCGCTTGGTGCGCGTCCCCACGATGCGGAATTCGCTCTGCTGTTTGAGCTTCGGTTGGGCGGGCATGGGCAACTTGGCCGCGGCGGCGGCCACCTGTCCGTACGTCACCGACCGCTTCGACGCCGAGTGAATGACCTTGCCGCTCTCGGTGTGACACGACGCGGCATCGACGCCCCACTGCGTCGCCGCGGCAGCCACCAGCATTTCGCGCGCGGCCGCGCCGGCGGCGCGCATCGGGTCCCACGAGGTGCGCACGGACGTACTGCCGCCGGTGCTCAGCCGGCCGTGCCGAAGCGTGATGAACGCGGCGGTCACGGGCGCCTGCACCACTCGCACGCGCGTCCAATCGGCGTCGAGCTCCTCGGCCAGGATCATGGGCAGCGCGGTCATCACGCCCTGGCCCATCTCGGATTTGTCGAAGTACACCGTGACGGTGTCGTCGGTGCCGATCACCAGCCATGCGTTGGGCGACAGGCCGTCCGCGTCGCGGCTCTCGTTGCCTAACTTGGTAAGGCGGTCGGCCGACGGCAGGTAGAGCGCGATGAGCAGCCCGGCGCCGGCCCCGGCGCTCGAGCGCAGAAAGTCGCGGCGGGTGACGGTGGTGGCCATGTCACACCTCCCGCGATGCGCGGTGGATCGCGCTGCGGATGCGGCCGTACGTGCCGCACCGGCAGATGTTGCCGGACATCGCGTGATCGATGTCGTCGTCGGTGGGCTTGGGGTGCGCGGCGAGCAGCGCGGCGGCGGACATGATCTGCCCCGACTGGCAGTAGCCGCACTGCGGCACGTCTTCCTCGACCCACGCCTGCTGCAACCGGTGCCCGTGCTCGGTGGCAAGGCCCTCGATGGTGGTCACGTTGCGGCCGCTCGCCGCCGCGATCGGCGTCATGCACGACCGCACGGCCTTGCCATCCAGATGGACCGTACACGCGCCGCACTGGCCCATGCCGCACCCGAACTTGGTGCCCGTTAGTCCGATGGAGTCGCGCAACACCCATAACAACGGCGTGTCGGCGGCCACGTTTACGCTATGCGACCGCCCATTGACGAGTACGGTGAACGACGGCATGGGACCCCGCTCCGGTGCGTGTCTGTCTCAAAGTGTACCGGCTGGTCCGGCTGGACGCTACGTGCATTCCGAGACAGGTGCATGGCTGGGCCTGCCCATCGTAGGCGGGCGTCGTGTCGGGGCCGGGCCGCGAGTTTCGATTGATGAGAGACGGGTGACACGGCTCGCGCGGCGGGCTCGGCTCAACACCGGCCACGCGCGACCAGTACGCGCTCCGACGGAGGAGTCATGCGCAGGAGTTCCTGGTTCGCTTTCGGCCTGGCCGCGGTCCTGACCGGGGTGCTGGCCGGCTGTTCGGAGAAGCCTACAGAAATGGCGGCAGTGCCCAACGGCAATCGCTTCGCCCAGGGCGGCGACACGATCACGCCCCGCTTCGTTAGGCAGCTCGCGAAATCCCGCGGCATCGTGGCCTACCCGGAGCCGCCGCACGTGCGGCCGGCGCTCGTGCGGTTGGGCCGCGAGCTCGCGTTCGACAAGATCCTGAGCGGCAATCACGACGTGTCGTGCATGACGTGCCACCTGCCGCGCTACGAGACGGGCGACGCGCGCAGCCTGTCCATCGGCGCGGGCGGGACGGGCCTCGGGCCTAACCGGACGCACCCGGATGGCATCAACATCCCGCGCAACGCGCCGCCGTTCTTCAACCTCGGCACGATGCGGCACCTGTTCTGGGATGGGCGCGTCGAAGTCGACGCCCACGGGCACGTGAGCACGCCCGCCGGCGCGCAGCTCACCCCGCAGATGACGAAGGTGTTCGAGTTCGGTGCGCTGTCGGCGCAGCCGATGTTCCCGCCCACGAGCGCCGCCGAGATGCGCGGATCATCGGGCAACGAGCTCTCGGGCTTCACCGACAACGACGTGACGCAGATCTGGGCCGGGCTCATGCATCGGTTAGGCACGATTCCCAGGTATCGCCGGATGTTCGAGCAGGCGTATCCGGGGACGCGCTTCGATGACATGAATTTCGCGTACGCCTCGAACGCGATCGCCGGGTTCATTGTGAACGACTTCACGTTCCGGAGGTCGCCGTGGGACCGGTTCCTGGATGGCGACGACCGCGCGCTCACGCAACGCCAGTTGGACGGCGCAGCCGAGTTCCTCACGCTCAAGTGCTCGATCTGCCACAACGGGGCGACGCTCAGCGACGATGAATTTCACAACGTCGCGGTACCGCAGATCGGACCAGGCAAGGGCAACGGTGCGTCGCTGCTCGATGACTTCGGGCGCATGAACGTGACGGGCGATCCGGCGGATCAGTATCGCTTCCGCACATCGCCGCTGCGCAACGTGGAGCTCACGGGTCCATATGGCCACGATGGCTCGATCATTTCGCTGCGCGACTTCATCGACCACTACAGCAACTCGGACGAGAAGCTGATGGACTACAATCCGGCGCAGTTGATCGCGCCGCTGCGCAGCACGGTGTTGGACAACAAGTCCGCGGTCATCGCCGAGCGCGACACGCTCATCGTGGGAGTCGTGTTGACGCCGGAGATCGAGGACAAGCTGATGGATTACATGTCGGCCCTGACCGAC
>JACZCV010089457.1_pt1 | contig 31473 bp, 31 predicted proteins | sample 8641841 | NCBI WGS metagenome assembly JACZCV01 (sample SAMN15324606, study PRJNA640507) | soil metagenome | isolation source: monocropping sugarcane control | place: China: Luxin town, Laibin City, Guangxi Province | collected 2019-07-25 | depth 10cm m
AGGCGCAGCCCGCGCCAGGGCGCCGGCCGAAGGATCGACCCGATACAGCCGGGTAGGGAGGGAGAAGACCCCGACGAGCTCGCCGCGTGTGGGGGCAGCCGCCGATGCGGTCAAGGGAGTGAGAGCGCCGATGCCGAGTGCGCACGCCAACAGGCACGTCGCGAACGTCCGCCGCGGCCCCATTGCGCCGCGATTATGCCACCGCGACGGGATCTCGTCGAGAGTCAGACGGTCAGTGCGCCATCAAACGGTGTAACACAGCGGTACGGAGCGGCACTAGGCGGACAACCGAGTTCAGAACCTAAGATTGGGGAACCCGTTCCGGAGTAGCTCAACGGTAGAGCAGGCGGCTGTTAACCGCAAGGTTTAGGGTTCGAATCCCTACTCCGGAGCCAAAATCGTGTTTCAGATCAAGACAGGCGCCCGACGTACAGGTCCACCACCTCTTGGTCCTCCAGCAGGTCGCGACCCTTGCCCTCAAGGCGGTTCTGCCCGAGGACCAGGACATAAGCCCAGTTGGCGTGCCGGAGGGTCTCCCGGGTGTTTTGCTCGATGATCAAGACGGCGACGCCCGAGTCGCGGATCGCTTCGATCCGCTCCCAGATCAGGGCCTGGAACTTCGGCGCCAGGCCGGCGCTAGGCTCGTCGAGAATCAGGACAGAAGGGTCGACCATCAGGCCTCGTGCCAAGGCGAGCATGGTGCGCTGGCCGCCGCTCAGGGTATTGGCCTTACGGTGCGACGATGCGGCGAGGTCGGGAAACAGCCGGAACAGTTGGTCGATACGTTCGCGCACGCCCCTCTTGCGGCTGTAGCCTCCCATGTCCAGATTCTCTCGGATCGTCAACTCGGGAAAGACGTTGGCGACCTGCGGCACGTACGCCAGCCCCTGGCTGACGAACTTCTCGGCGGGTTGGCCAGTGACGTCTGCGCCGAGCACTCTGACGGTGCCAGAGGTTGGCCGGATCAGGCCCGCGATGGCTTTAAGCAGTGTGGACTTGCCGGCACCGTTTGGCCCCACGATGGCGGTGATCGCGTGCCGCCGCGCCACCACGCTCACGCTCGTTATCACTGGCGGGCCGCCGTAGCCGGCGGTGAGCTTTTCGACAACCAGGGGCGGATCCGTGTCCTGAACCGTCTGGATCATTGCGTGACCACTGCGCCCAGGTAGGCGTCAACGACGGCCTGGCTCGACCGAAGGGACTCAAACGGTCCTTCCGCGATAACCGCGCCTTGTGCCATCACGATGACGTGCTGGGTCACCCGCTCGATGAACGGGAGATTGTGCTCGACCAAGATCACGGTGGTGCCGCTCGCGATGAATCCTTCGATTGCCGCCGCCATGCGCTCGCCAAGCACCGGGTTCACGCCGCCCATTGGTTCGTCGAGGATGACGAGGTGCGGCTGGGCCAACCGGATCCGGGCAAACTCCACCAGCCGCTTTTGACCGCCCGACAGGTTGCCCGCCGGCTCATTGCGCAAGTTATCGAGCCCGAGTTCGGCTAGGATCTCGCGCGCCTCAGTCAGTTCGGATCCGGCGGCCGCGCGCTGGGAGCTGGACAGGCCGATCACGCTGCGCAGGAATCCCTCACGGCCTGGATCCCAGCGCGCCATGAGCACGTTCTCGAGTGCTGTTAGGGCAGGCCATTCGCGTGGAGTTTGAAACGTCCGGATCAAGCCCAGTCGCGCGATACGATGGGGTGGAAGGCCGACGATGTTCTTGTCCTTGAACATCACAGTGCCTGCATGGGGCAGTTTGAAACCGGAAATCAAGTCGATCGCCGTGCTCTTGCCGGCGCCGTTTGGGCCGATCAACCCTGTCACCTGACCCTTCGGCGCTTGGAAGGTGCATCCGTCGACCGCGTACAGGCCGCCGAAATGTTTGGACAACCCTTTCACCTCCAGGGCCGGCAGCGCCGCTCGCTCGCTCATGTCGTGGGGGCAGCGACCGCGGTGGCCATGGGCTCGGGGCTGACGAACCGTCGCTCGGGTAGGAGGCCCTGCGGCCGGAAGCGCAGGAACAGCACGAGCACCAAGCCAACGAGGACGCCACGCATCGCCAGCAGGACTTGAGGATGCAGGATGTTCAACTGACCCAGGATCGGAACCTGCGGCAAGAAACGCGTGGACTCCTGCACAAGCACGCCCATCACGAGCACGCCGATAACCACGCCCCTGATGTTTCCGCGTCCGCCGACGAGGATCGCGGCATACAGCGCTATCACTTCACCAATAGGCGACCACGCCGAGGGATTGAATGCGCTCAGGTAAGCGGCGAAGAGGGCGCCGGCGAGTCCGCCCAACGCAGCGCCCAGAACGTAGCCCTTGAGCTTGAGCCGGTAGATATCGCGACCGAATGCCGCCGCGGCCCGCTCGTCCTCACGAAGTGTGCGCAGCGACATACCAAAGCGACTCGCGGAAACGCGGGCCATGAAGACATACACGGCAACGAACATGGCCACGCTCAAGCCGAGGAAGAAATACTGGTAAGACTTGTAGTCCAGCCCGAACCAGTCGCCCATGGGATCGAACAGTCCCGACAAGCCGTTGAAGCCGTCGAACATCGGCGTGTATTGGCCCGCGATGATGTATACGACGTACACGGCGCCGAGGGTCACGATCGAGAAGTAGATGCCCCTCAGGTGGCGTAGCGCGATCAGACCCACGACCAGCCCCACTGCCATCGCCGCCACCACCGCCAACAAAACGGCGACGGGATACGGAAGCGTGAGTCCGAGAATGTAGTGTGCCGGTTCAATCGGCGGTCCGATCGTGAGGACTAGGGTCATGTACGCGCCCACGGCAACGTAACCGTAATAGGCGAGATCGAAGTCCCCCGACCAGCCCCAGATGACGTTCAGGCCTAGAGCCATGATGCCGAAGATCGCGCCCTCTGAGATCACTGCCACGATGTATGCGCTCATTCGAAGACCGTGCGCCGGGCGCTGGTGAACAGGCCGCGTGGCCGGATCAAGATCACGAGGGCCAAAATCGCGAAAGCGATAGCCACGTTGTAGCTCGCACTGACGTTGCCGCCGACGAATGGAACCGGGAGTGTCGGGACGAACTCGAGGACAAGGCCGACGATGAGCGCTCCAACCATCGTGCCAAACGCCCGGCCGAGCCCGCCGGCCACAGTGGCCGTCAGTGTGATGAGGAAGAAGCCGAACCCGAAGTAAGGGCTGAACGTGCCCACCTGCTCCGCCAGGATGAAGCCGGCGTAGCCGGCCATCATGCCGGCCAAGAAGAAGGTGGCGGCGGCCACGCGCGTGGCGTTGATCCCTGTGACGCGCGCGAGCTCGCGATTCTGCGAGACGGCGCGCAGAGCCTTGCCGAACTTGGTCCACGAAAGAACGACGTACAGCGCCACCGTGATCGCGACCGCCGAGACGATGATCTCGATGTCGAGCGCGTTCCACAAGAACGGTCCGACGCGTTGAGGCGCGCCTGGATCGATGGTGTAGGCGAGATTCTCCGCCCCAAAAAAGATGACCAGGACGTTCTGGATCACAAACGAGATGCCGAGGGTCGCGATGAACACGACGGTCGGGCTCGCGCCGAAACGGATGAACGGACCGATGACGCTCGAGAACATCGCTACGGCAACCAAACCGCCCGCCAAGGCCGCAATGACGGCCGCGGCGAGCGCGTTGCCCGTCCGCTCATGGACGATGTACGCGGCATAGGCGCCGACAGTCAGGATCTCGCCGTGCGAGATGTTGGCGACGTTGGTCACCGCGTACTGCAGCGTGAAGGCCACCGCTGATAGGGCGAGTATCGACGCAGTGACGATTCCGAACCCAAGCGTCAGCGCGGCGTCGTGCACGGCTCAGCCTCCATTCTGGCGGTGCACTTCCCGCCCCTGCGTGACGCGCCGACCAGCCTGCTTTACGACGAGGACTTTAGGTCGGGGTCGCCGCTGCGAGCGAAGCTGCGTCCAACGTGACAACCTGGACCTGCTGACCGGCGAGACTCTCCTGAAATCCTCCGTATGGCCCGAAAGCGTTGTGGAAAGAGTTGTAGTCGAGGGGGCCGCTGGCGCCCTCGTAATCGATTTTGGTGCCCGCCTTGACCATCGTCTGGCACGTCGCGTAAGTGAAGCATTCCGTGCCGGGGTCGCTTGTCACCGACGCGATCTGTGCGTTGATGTCAGAACCCACGATGCTCTTGGCCTGATCGATCGCGAGTGCCTGGCTGATGACGGAGTCGTATGCGTAGTTGGCGTTGGCGAGGGGCTGCTGGCCGGCGCCAAACAGGGCCCCGAACTGCGTGTTGAACTCATCAGCCGCCTTACCCGTCACCGATACGCCGTAGATGGAGATCAGATGGTCGTGCGCGACCGGGTAGGTGATGGCCTTGAGGTAATCGTCGCCGCCGGTCACGTCCGTACCGACGAACGGGATTGCGAGGTTGTCGAGGGACTTGAAGTTTTTGAACAAGACGGCGGCCGTTGGTGCGTCGGTCTGCGTGAAGATGACGTCGGGGGCATCGGCGATCACCTGCTGCACTGTCGACAGATAGGAGGATTGCCCGGGCGCGATCGTGTAGTTCTTGACAATTGTGCCGCCGAGCTTCTTGAAGGTGGCCGTGATGGGCGGCGGGAAGGTCTGGGCGGCGATGTCTGAGTAGAAGATGAGATCCGCTTTCTTGTAACCCTTGTTCCAGGCGTAAAGCGCCATGGCGACGGAGAGCTGGGAATCCGACGGGCTGTCCCGCCACAGATATGGGTTGGTGTTCTTGTCGAAGAGCGTGCTGCCGCCCTGGAACTGGGTCGGGATCTTGGCGGAGGTGACGATCGGCGTCACAGCGCTGATCTCTTGGGTTTCGGGACCGATGATTCCGACGACGTTGTTGAATCCGAGCAGCTGGCGCACCGCAACCGCGCCATCAGCCTCGTCGCACTGAGTGTCCGCGTGTTGGAGTTGTAGCTGTTGACCGAGGATGCCGCCGGCGTCGTTGATCGCCTTCTGCGCGACCTGGGAGCCCTGCAGCATCGCTTGACCGAGGCTCGCCAGCGGTCCGGTAAAGCACGAAAGAACACCCATGGTGACGGGCCCGCTAGGTAGGTGGCTCGCGGTGCTGGAACTGCCTCCACATGCCACCAGGGCGAAGCCCGCTGTGAGCGCCGCTGCGAGCTGCCGCCCGCTTGCACGAAGACCTCTGGGCCGCATTTCAGTCACCTCCCCCAACTAACTGGCGCGGGTTCGAAGCGAGCGTAGTTTAGCCTCGATCGGATGTCAATGGTCGAACCACTGGACCACTTGGCGTAGACTCCCAGCCATGGCCGACCCTTCGGTCACGGCTCTGCGCCCGCTCGAGCGGAGCCGCCTTTATGAGGACGTCGTCGAGCGGCTCGGCGAGTTCGCTCGAGCGACCACCATGGAGCCCGGCGACCATTTCCCGCCTGAGCGAGACCTGGCTCGCCAGCTGGCGGTGAGCCGAACCTCGGTCCGGCAGGCATTCGTGGTCCTCCAGGCTCTCGGTTTTGTCGACGTACGCCATGGCGAAGGCGTCTTTCTCCGACGAATTCGTGGCTTCGGCGAGTCGTTCGCAAAGCTCGTCGAGCGAAGGCGCCGGCTGCCTGAAGTGCTCGAGGCGCGCGAGGCTCTCGAGGTGAAATTGGCCGAGCTTGCAGCGGCTCGCAGAACCCATAACGACCTCGCCGCGATGCACAGGTCGCTCCAGCAGATGGAGAGAGAGATCGCCGAAGTCGGCCTTGGCACTGAGGGTGACGCTGCCTTCCACCACGCAATTGCGCTCGCGGCTCACAACGAGGTCTTGCTACGCATGATCGACACCATGTCCGACGTGATCCAGGAGACCCGCGTCGAGTCGCTCAGCGAGCCCGGAAGGCCACCGCGCTCATTGGCTGCGCACCGTCTGATCCTGAAAGCCATCGATGCGGGTCAGCCGCAGCACGCCGCGGAAGCGATGCGGGCGCACTTGCGCGAGGTTGCTGACGTTGCCCTTCTGCGCTGGCAGCCCAACCACCCGAGGGTCTGACCGCTGCTGCAGCCGGATCGGTGTGAGAAATGCGGCGGTGCGCTCGATCCTGTCGCGGTCTGCACCAAGTGCGGCTTCCACATGGCGCTCGGTGCCTGGGGCCGCATCGAGCACCTGGTCGACCATGCGTCGTTCCACGAGTTCGACCGGCACCTGAGGTCCGGCAACCCCATCGGTTTCACCGACGGTGTGAGCAGCTACGAGGATCAGCTGGCGGCATCGCGGTCGGTCACCGGGTTGCTCGAAGCCGTGGTCACCGGACAGGCTCGCATCCTCGGGCACGCCATCGTGCTGGCGGTATTCGACTTTCGATTCATGGGTGGCAGCATGGGCAGTGCTGTGGGAGAAAAGCTTGCCCGAGCCTTTGGTGCGGCGCGACGAGAGCGCAAGCCTGCGATTGTGATCTGCTCGTCCGGGGGGGCCCGGATCCAGGAAGGCATGGTGGCCCTCTTTCAGATGGCCAAGACCGCGCTGTTCGTCGCGCGACTGCGCGAGAGCGGAGTGCCCTTGATCACCGTCCTCTCCGATCCCACCATGGGCGGGGTCCTGGCTTCCTTCGCGAGCCTGGGCGACGTCATCATCGGCGAGCCTGGCGCCCGCATCTCCTTCGTCGGTCCGCGCGTCCACAGCCAGGCAGGCGACGATCCCGCGCCACCCGGCACCGCCGAGTTCGCGCTGGCCCACGGAGCCATCGACGCCATCGTCGATCGCCGTCAGCTGAGGCTGGTCGTGGGTCGCCTGGTAGGCATGCTGCTCGGCGCCCAGGATGGCCCTTTGCAGAGGCCGCGCTCGCGCGAGCTTGTGCATCACGTCAATCACGAGCGCCCGGTCTGGGATACGGTCGAGCTAGCTCGACATCCCGCGCGGCCTTCGGGCCGTCAGCTCATTCCCTCAGTCTTCAGCGAAGCGTTCGAGCTGCGCGGCGACCGCGCCGGCGAGGACGACGATTCGGTAGTGGCGGCGATCGCGCGCTTGGGAGGCAGAGTCGTGACGGTCGTCGCCGAGGATCGGCGATCGGCAACGGCCGGTCGAACCAAGCCGAGCGGGTACCGCAAGGCGCAGCGCGCGTTTGCGCTCGCTGAACGGTTTGGCCTGACGTTGATCACCTTGGTGGACACACCTGGAGCGGCGACGGATGAGGAAGCTGAAGCGGGCGACATCACCGCCGCGGTGGCGGAGGCCCTGGCCAGGCTCGGGCGCCTGAGGACGCGGATCATCAACGTCGTGGTCGGTGAAGGGGGGAGTGGTGGGGCGTTGGCCCTGTCGATCGGCGACCGAACGCTGATGATGGAGAACGCGATCTTCTCAGTCATCGGCCCAGAGGCGGCGTCCAGCATCTTGTATCACGACCGAGAACACGCCAGGCAGCTAGCCGTGCGGCTGAAACTGCGGGCGCCCGATCTGCTTCGGCTGAAGATCATCGACCGGGTCGTGCCGGAGCAGCCTCCAGGGCACGAGGCGCCTGACGTCATGGCTGCCGTCCTGCGGCAGGTATTGCTCGAGGAGATCGCACGATTGGATGGCGTCTCTGTCAAAAGCCTCCTCGAGCGCCGCGAGACGCGCTACAGGCACGCCCACGACGTGCGAGGACGCCTTCACCTGTTTGCGAGGCCCGCCTCGCGTGAAGGGGATGACTCGTCGGCGATGCAGGCCTGAGCCTCAGGTCTTGATCGCCTGTCGCAGATACTCGAGTGGGTGATGTGCTTCGCGCCCGGCGAGGTGTCCGATCTGTTGACGGCATGAAACACCGGTCGCCGCCACGAGCACGTCCTCGCCCTCGGCCGCCAGCGCGGGCAGCAGTCGAAGGTCGGCAATCTTGACTGACAGTTCGTAATGCTCGGACTCGAATCCGAACGAACCTGCCATCCCGCAGCAGCCGGCGTCGAGCTCGACGACGTCTAGACCAGGGATCTGTCGCAGCAGCTGCACCGTCGCCTGCGCACCGGTGATGGCCTTTTCATGACAGTGGGGATGGACCACCACGCGACGCCCCTTAAGGCGGGAGTCCGGCTCCAACGTGAGCGTTCCCTGCCGGATCGACTGGAGTAACAGATCCGCAACCGGCATCGTCTGTGCGGCGACACCTTTGGCCATCGGATCCTGTGGTAGCAGGTCCAAGTACTCGTCGCGCAACGTCAGCAGGCACGACGGCTCGCACCCCGTGATGGGGACTCCCCGCTCGGCGTACGGGGCCAAGCGCTGAACATTGTCTCTCGCCATGTTGCGCGCCTGGTCGAGGAGGCCTTTCGAGATGCTGGATCGCCCGCAGCAACCTCGGCCCTCGACGATTACATTCCAGCCTGCAGCCTCGAGCAACTCGATCGCCGCCCGTGGGACCCTGGGCTCGGTAAACGACGTAAATGAATCGGCCAGGAACACAACTTCAGCATGGTTTTCCGAGGTCGCCCGGCCCTGCCGCTTTCGATTCCAGCTCATCAGCGTGTCGCGCCGGAATTGTGGGAGCGGCCGCTGAGACGTGATTCCGAGCGTGCGATCCATTAATTTCCGAATGAATCCGCTGCGGCCTGGCAGGTTGGACAAAGGAGCTGCTGCGCACCCGATGCGGTTCAGAGCTCGGATGCTGCCAAACGCTCTCGCCCTGAGAGAGACCCCGTGGATGTCCTGATAGTGGGACAGGAACTCACTCTTCAACGAAGCCATATCAACGCTGAGCGGGCACTCGCTCTTACATGCCTTGCACTCCAGGCACAGGTCCATGATCTCGTATAGGCGTTCGTCGCCAAGAGCCAGATGCGGATTCGGCTCGGAAAGTGCCTTCACCAGGGCGTTGGCTCGCCCGCGCGTAGCGTGCTCCTCGCTGCGAGTCGCCATATAGGAAGGGCACATCGTGCCTGAATCGGTCTTTCGGCACGCCCCGATGTTCATGCATCGGTCCGCCGCCCCCCGCATGTCTCCGCCGAGGTCGAAGTGCAACCTTGTGACAAGCGGCCGTGCCGGCGGAAGCGCAGGATCCCGTAAGTGCTCGATCATCGGGGGCGCGTCGACGATTTTTCCTGGGTTGAATCTACCGTCGGGGTCGAACAGCCGCTTGACGTCTCGCATCGCTTCGTACAGCTCCGGCCCGAACATCCTCGCGTTGAACTCACTCCGAGCGAGTCCGTCACCATGCTCACTTGAGTTAACGCCGCCGAACTCGATGACAAGCTCCAGCACCTCCTCCGCCACCGCGCGCATCGCTCCAACCTCTGGCGCCTTGGTCACATCTACGAAGGGCCGTACGTGGAGGCAGCCGACCGAACAATGTCCATAGAACCCAGCGGTCATCTGGTGTCGCGCCAGAATCTGCTCGAAACGCGCCACGTATGCATCGAGTCGAATCGGCTCAACCGCCGTGTCCTCGATAAAGGCAAGGGGTCGTCTGGCGCCCCGGCTTGCGGCCATCAGCAAGCCCAAACTTGCCTTGCGGACCTTCAAGACCGCGGCGCGATCGCCGGCGGACATGGCTCGCAACGTGTGGTAGCCGTGATGGTGCCGATCCCACAACAACGCAAGCCGCTCGACACTAGCGGCAACCTCGGGCTCCGACTCACCAAAGAAAGTAACGAACAGAAGTGCTTCAGGCCGGCCCTCAAGGATCTGTGACAGACCGGCATACTCCGGCTTCGATCGCGAAAGATCGAGGATCGTTCGGTCCATCAGCTCCACAGCAGCCGCGTCGAGGGACAGCGCGTCTGCAGTGGCCGCAATGGCCTCGCGCGTCGAGTGGAAGTGGCCGACCGCTATGGCTTGCGCCTTCGGGACCGGTACGAGATTGAGCTCAGCCTCGGTAACCACGACCAGGGTACCCTCGCTGCCAACCACGAATTTGGCGAGATTCAGGCCGGGGGCATCCCGGAGAAGCCTGTCGAGCCGGTACCCCCCCGAGTGACGCCATGATTTCGGATAGTCGCGCCGGATTCCGGATTCATGAGTATTCGCGATTTCTGGAAGCATGCGATAGAGCTGAGCCTCCAGCGTGGTCGCCTCGGCACGCTTGGTGCGCTCGGCACCATTAACAGGAAGGAGGCGGGCGCGGCTGCCGTCTGAAAGGATCACGTCGAGGGCGGCCACATGGTCTGCGGTCGTGCCGTACTTAATCGAGTTGGTCCCAGATGAGTTGTTGCCGATCATTCCTCCAAGCGTTGCTCGGTCGCTTGTCGAGGTATCCGCCCCGAACATCAATCCGTGGGATGACGCCGCGCGATTCAGCTGGTCTTGCACGACGCCGGGCTGAACTCTCGCCACACGGCCCACCGGATCTAGCTCGAGCACTTTGCTCATGTGCCGGGAGAAGTCCATCACGAGGGCCTGTCCAACGGTCTGCCCGGCAAGGCTGGTGCCCGCGCCACGCGGTAGGACGGGGACGGTCGCCAAGCGCCCCGCCTCAACGGTGGCCACAACGTCGTTTACGTCCTTTGGAAGCACCACGGCGATCGGCTCGATCGCGTACATGCTTGCGTCGGATGCATAGAGGTGAAGGGAATAGGCATCGGTCAGGACCTCACCCTGTAGTTGTCGCCGAAGTAGTGCCGCCACGCGGTCGCGAGCGTCGCGCAAATCAGCCTTGACCATGACCAAATCAGAGTCCCTTTGTGCAGGTCAGCCGATGCGATGAATTCAAGCGGTTGCTCTCCGCAGGTCCTTCTGGCTTCGGCGAGCCCGTTTCATAGCTACAAATCTAGCCAGTGTTGCGGTTGCATCCATACAGCAACGCTGGCGCAAAACGGTGATAAATAGCGACACTCAGTGGCGCTCCGCGAATATGAAGCGCGATTTCTGAACGGGCCGGGCCGATCTGTCAACCGCAAGGTTCAGGGTTCGAATCCCTGCTCCGGAGCCAAATGTAATTTCGAAACCAGGCCTTGCCGCCAGTCGCGAGTGGGCTGGCGAGGTAAGGGATGCTTTCCTCTTGGCGCCACCTCACGCGCGACTAGCGCGTAATGCGTGCGGAACGAGATTCACAAAGATGTTCGGTAGCGAACCTCTATCAAGTCGAACCCCGGAGAGCCGTCAACCTGGCGACCTCCGTCTGGGGCCCAGCCCTCCCGCTCGTAGAACTGTCGGGCCCGCTGGTTACCCTCGAGGACCCACAGCATGCAGGTCGTATAGCCCTGCCTCCGCATTTCGCTAGTAGCAGCGCTCATCAGCGCGTGACCGATGCCCTTGCTGACAACGTTCTCAAGCAAGTAGATGCTGTTGAGCTGGGCTTCGGAGGCTCCGGCATCCGACGCCTGTGATGGCCCAGTGGATGCGAAACCGACGGTTGTGGGACCTTCAGCTGCTACCCAGACGGCGGATCGCGCGGGATCTGCGCCAAGCCAGCTCCGCCAGACGGTTATACGCCTCTCGCGCTGACTGTCCAACTGTCGGAGGTATTCGTCTGGCATTAGACCTCGGTAGGCCCACTGCCAGGCCTCGATGTGAACAGCAGCCAACTGCCTGGCTTCCGCCTCGTTGTCGAGGCCACGCCGGACTACGCATCGAGCGGAGGCTAGATGTCTCCCCGGATCGTCCCCGACGTCCACAACGAGGAGTTTGAGCCAACCGCCCCGCGTCACCAGGCCCGAGTGATGTGACTGCGCGCGGTCCGGCGTCAAGAGTTGGTACTGGGACTTGAAAGCCCGTCCACTTGTCTCGTCTCGCTACGGGAAATACCAATCTGCAACCCACCGTGAGACACCGCTAGTGCGTTTGATTGCAGAGACAATGAACGCGTGATGATGCCGCGATAACGAGTTCGCAGCGATCGCGAATCGAGTTGTGAAGGTGATCTGCACGTTCTTATGCGTAAACTCCGTCATAAATCAATGGAACAAATGAACTGATGGCTGAAGCACTGCCCGATTACATCGCTCGCAATCAAGCGGTGTGGACTAGGGCCAACAAACGATTCACTGCGGATCTCGCCCGCGAGGCGTGGTCGCAGGACGATGTCTCGTGGGGCACGTGGGATGCACCCGAGGCATCACTCAACGTCCTCCCCGATGTGCGCGGTCTCGACGTCATCGAGCTTGGATGCGGCACCGGATACTTCGGCGCCTGGCTCAAGCGCCGCGGCGCACGCCGCGTTGTCGGAGTCGACGTGACGCCGGCACAGCTGGCGACGGCGCGTCAGCTCGATCGCGAGTTCAAGCTCGGCGTCGACTTCCTCGAGGCCAACGCGGAGGCCGTGCCTCTGCCGGACGGATCGTTTGACCTGGCGATCTCCGAGTACGGCGCGTCGCTCTGGTGCGATCCGTACGTGTGGATTCCCGAAGCAGCGCGGCTCCTGCGTCGCGGCGGCGAGTTGATCTTTCTGCGCAACAGCACCCTCGTGATCCTGTGCTCGCCCGACGAAGCGAACGTCACCCAGCGTCTCGTTCGTCCCCAGAAAGGCATCAATCGATTCGACTGGGTCGACGAGGATGGCCCGACGACGGAGTTCCACATCGGCGGCGCCGACATGTTCCGGCTCCTTCGCGACACCGGATTCGATGTCCTGGACTTTCGCGAGCTGTACGCGCCCGACGACGCGAAGGATCACGACTACTACCCGTGGGTCGGCGCCAACTGGGCCAAGCGGTGGCCCGCCGAGGAGATCTGGCGCGCCAAGAAGCGTCGCCGTCCGGTCCGGCGACCCGCGGTCGTAAAAGCCGGCGCGTAGAAAAGACATACTTCTCGCCGCTCCATGAAGGTCGGACTGATGGTCTTTCTCGCCAATGACCGGCGTACCTACGCCAAGCGGCCATACACCGACATCCGCGCCACCGCGCAGAAGGCCGAAGCCGACGGCTTCGACAGCATCTGGCTCGCCGACCACCTCGTGTATCGCGCCCTGGACAAGCCCGATCGCGGCATCTGGGAATGCTGGACCATGCTCTCGGCGCTCGCCGAGGCGACCCAACGCGTCGAGCTCGGCACCCTGGTGGTGTGCAACTCCTTCCGCAATCCGGCGATCCTCGCGAAGATGGCCACTGCCGTCGACGAGGTGAGCGGCGGCCGCCTCACTCTCGGCGTCGGCGCCGGGTGGAACCAGCCGGAGTACGAGGCGTTTGGCATGCCATTCGACCACAAGGTCGATCGCTTCGAGGAAGCCTTGCAGATCATCAAGCCGCTGCTGCGTGACGGGCACGTCGACTTCGAGGGCAAGTACTACCGAGCACGCAACTCGGTCGATTCGCCGCGGGGTCCGCGATCATCGGGACCACCGCTGCTGGTCGGCGCCGAAGGTCCACGGATGCTGAAGCTCGCGGCGCAGCATGCAGACCTCTGGAACACCGGCTACATGGGCCAACCCGAAACGATCGCCGAGCCCCTCGCCAGGTTCCAGGCCGCCTGCCGCGAGGTGGGACGCAATCCACACGAAGTGGGCATCACCGCCCTCGTTGGCCTGTGGTTCTCCGACCTCGAATCCATCAAGCCACCTTTCGAGCACGCGCTCGAGGGCACCGTCGAAGACATCGCCGCGGCCATGCGCGGCTATGAGGATCTTGGCCTGCAGCACATCATGGTTCAGGTCGAGCCTTACCGGCCCGAATCTATCCAGCGGCTCACCGAGGCACTACAGCTCTACCGGCGCGAGAGCTGAGCTCTAGCTCGCAACCTCGATTCGATCGCCGATCCGAACATCGCCGCCGCTCAATAGATCTGCGCGCAAGCCGCCCTTGTGCACCAACCCCACGACGACGCCGGGACGAGTCAATCGCTGCAGGTGCACGCAGGGTTCGCACAGTCTCTGTCCGAATGCGCGCACCGTTCCGATTCGGAACTCTCTGCCCACGAGCGCGTTCAGGTCTATCCCCGAAGTGACCAGGTTCCGCCGCGACTCTTCCGGCGCGAGGCGCTTGCCGTCGGGCAACGTCAGCTGGTCGAGCACCTCGCGCTCGATGAGCGTGATGTCGTAGCCGCGCAAGCGGTCCGACTGCGGCGTGAAGGTGCCGGCCTTCGCCTCATAACGGTCACCCTTGAGACCTCGGCCGGGAACCGCGGTCGCATCCGTGACCGCCCGCATCGGTGCTTGCTTGGTCGGAGTGACGTAGATACCGACGATCTCCCCCACCGTGCGATCGGCGCGAGCCGCGCCCCGTACAAAAGGATCGATCGGGACGAGGATCAACCCTTCGCGGAACTTGAGCTCCTCAACGCCTCGACCGATCAGCTCGGGTGCTTCGGGGCTCGCAATGACCGCGGACGGTGAGCCGAAAAGCAGCACGCCGACGGATTCGCCGTGGTGGTCTGGAGATTCAACGATGCCGATCCAGTGGCCCGGCCAGGCGAACGTGCCCGGATTGGCGATTGAAACCAGGCCCGAACCGGTTCGTGCGAGCCACTGCCGCAGCACCGCGAGCCACTCATCGGCGGCGCCGGCGGCCGTGGGCAGATCGGATTTCGGGCGGCCGATGAGCTCGGCGACGAATCCCGTGACCGTGTCCCCCACGTTGGCCTGGACATTCCTCATGTCATCCATTGTGCTGCACTAAGCGGCGATCGACTGGAGCGCTGCCGCCAGGCGGCGCACCGACTCGCGCAGCTCATCGTGGTTGGCGGCGCAAGCGAAGCTCAAGCGCAATTGACGTGACGCGGGCTCGGTCGCGAAGAACGAGCGCCCGATGCCGACCAGCACGCCGCGCTCGCGTGCCGCGTCGGCCGCGACCACGTCGTCGACTCCATCGGGAAGGCTTGCCCACAAGTGCATCCCGCCCCGAGGCAGTCGAGGCACGGTTATGTCAGGAACAAATTCGGCGAGCGCTTGCAGCACCACGTCGCGGCGCTCAAGCAGCGCTCGACACACCTCGACCACGTGGCGCGCCCATCCCGGTGAACCCACCAGCTCCAGCGCGGTTTCCTGCGTCAGCCGGTTGACGAACAGGTCGTCGACGATTCGGATCGACCGCAGCCGGTCGGCGACGGGACCACGTGCGACCAATGCGCCGAGCCGCAGGCTTGGCGACGCCGGCTTGGTCAGCGATGAGATGTACACGACACGACCGTCTCGGTCCATCGAAATCAGCGTCGGCGGATTCGTCCTTTCGTATCCGAGCCATCGTGCCCAGTCGTCTTCAATGACGAACGCACCGGCTCGGGCGGCGATGTCGAGGACCTCGCGCCGCCGCGCGGGATGCATGACGGCCCCGGTCGGGTTGTGATGAGTGGGTTGCACGTAGAGCGCCCTCGAGCCGGTCGCTTCGAACGCATCCTCGAGGAGCACCGGAATTATCCCGTCGTCATCCAGCGGCACTGGGACGATGCGGATGCCTGCCGCGCGGGCAACCGCCAGCGCGCCTGGATAGGTCGGCGCCTCGACGAGAAGGGTCGCGCCCGGCGCCACCAGCGCGCGGAACGCAGCGGTGATGGCGGACTGGCCGCCGTTGCAGATGACGACGTCGGCGGCGCTGAACGCTGTGCCGTGGTGGCTCGCAAACCACTCCCGCAGGCCGTGGATCCCTCGCGGATCGGGAGGCTCCCAGGTTTCCTGGCGCCGGGCCGCGCGGTGGCCGGCGCTCGATAACGCCCGAATCGGCATCAGCGACTGGTGGAGGTAGCCGCCGGCCAGTGACAACGCCCCGCGGGGACTCACGTCGAGGTAGGTCTGGAGGGCACGCGAGTCGATGGCCCGATCGCCGAGCGCCACCGTCTGCCACGACGTGTCCACAGAGTTGGGGCCGCCGCCACGCGGCGCGTGGTCCGCGACGAAAGTGCCTGAGCCGGGGAGGGTCTTGAGCGATCCCTCCGCGCTGAGGCTCGCGAGCGCCCTGGACACGGTGACCGGGCTGACGCGGTAGCGGGTCACGATCTCGCGGGTCGAGGGGAAGCGTGCGCCCGGAGTCATCTCCTGTGCGCGCACGCGCAGCGCACCGATCAGGCTGCGAACGCTGCTATCGCTCATTGCCGCACTGACGATAACACTTGCATTCACTAAACGAACGAGCTAGCCTGTGCCGTGAGCACATCGAGTATCGGTATCGCCCGATCATCGATAACGATATCGGGCTTGGCTCTGGGCGCGGTGGCGGTGGTGATGTTCTCCGGCACCGTCCCGGCCACGCGCATCGCCGTCCAGACCCTCGACCCGATCGTGGTTGGCGTCGGGCGCTCAGTCCTCGGGGCGTTGATCGCGATCGGCTACCTGGTCGCCGTTCGTGCGCCCTGGCCGAACCGCTCTCAATGGCCGGGAATCGTCGTGATCGCGGCCGGAGCTGCTGTCGGTTTCGGTTGGTTCAGCGCCGAGGCCCTCAAGACGGTCAGCGCCAGCCATGGCTCGGTGGTGATCGGGATCCTGCCGATGCTGACCGCCGTCTTCGGGACCCTGCGCACCGGCGCCCGCCCAAGGCCGCTTTTCTGGATCGCGACTGCGGCCGGCACGGCCGTGGTCGTCCTGTACGCCGCATCGAGCGCCCGAGTCGCTGCCATCGGCCTCGGAGATGCCTACCTGTTCGGCGCTCTTGTCTGCGCTGCCGCGGCCTACGCCGAAGGCGGCCGGCTGGCGCGCACCATGCCCGGCGGCCAGGTGATCGCCTGGGGCCTGGTCACCGCGTTGCCGATCTCAGTGCCGCTGTCAGCGCTGGCGTTGCACAACTCTTCGTTCGAACCGAGCCCCGCATCGCTGGTGGCCCTCGTCTACATGGCCATCTTCTCGGTGTTCGTCGGCATGGTGCTCTGGTACCGGGCCATGGGCCTGGCCGGGATCCCGCGCGTCAGCTCCCTGCAGCTGGCTCAGCCCCTGCTCTCAGTGATCTGGTCCTGGCTCATCATCGGCGAACCGCTCCGGGCGGACACGATCGTGGCCGCGGTCCTCGTCCTTATATGTGTGGCCACCGCCCAGCGGGCGCGAATCTCGGAAACCAAAGGCCTGAAGTAGCGGTACGGCGGGCGCCAAAGATGGGGCGCCATACACGCCGGGCGAGACTGCAGGGGTCGATCTCTTCGATCCGCCCAACTCGGGGACCTTCTATCCACGCTGGACGGCCAAGATCCAGGCTGACGGCAGCTTCGTCGTGAACACACTGGCCAACAACGCGAGCGGCCACAATGCCCGTTACGAGGGCTGCGACTCGTCGGGTCACTGCGCCTCGACGAACGTCACCCTGCCCTGAACTGGTGCGACACTAGACCGAGGGACGGCGATGGTTCTGGCTGCCACGGGAAATCGCCGCATCGTCGGCAATTGCACGTCAGGGGGTGTAAATGGCTGAGCGCGAACACAACGAAGAGGCGCCTGGATGCAGTCGCTGCAACGACGCATCGGCGGCAACGCCGGAGGTCTGCGGCTGCATCGAGGACGGGTATGAAGAGGCATTGCGCCGGTGGGAGAAAGCGTGCTCGTGCTGCTTTTCGTCGGCCCACCCGGAAGGGTTGGAGGCCGCGGTAGCGGCGGCGAGGGGCTGAGATGGCGACAGACACACGGGTCCACGACCCGAAGAACTGCGATTGCGAGATCTGCCACCCGGCCTCGGTGCCAATGGCCGGACCGGATCCATGCGACTGCGTCGAGGACGGATTCCGCGCCGGCCTCGAGGCGTGGAAGGAGAACTGCAGCTGCTGCTTCAGCGAGGCCTATCCGGAAGGGATCGAAGCGGCCCTCGCGCTGGCGAGAAGCAAAACCGCCTGACAACTCGCGGCGAGTGGTACGAGGCGGCGGTCACACGCCGCCTCGCCGCAGGAGAAGACGTGTTCGCGCCAGCGCGGCGAGTGGTGGAGTTGGGCGCACGCACCGTGCTGGACGCCGGATCCGGCAGTGGCCACCTGGCACGCTTCCTGGCGAGCAACGGGATCGAGGTCGTGGGCTTCGACATCGACCCAGAGATGCTGGAGGCGGCGCGTTTACGTGCGCCGGAAATCACGTGGTTGCGCGCGGACATCGCCAGCATCAACCTCGGCCGGCGGTTCGACGCCGTCCTGGTCGCGGGCAACACCCTCAATTTCGTCGCGCCAGAACGGATCCCTATTGCTGTCGCTCGAATGGCTGCTCACGTCGAAACCGGCGGGTGGCTCTGCGCGGCGTTCTCGCGCCAGGGCCGCTTTACAGTCGACGACTACATGCGTTGGGTCGCCGGCACCGGGTTGATTTCGCAAAGTGTGGCTTCGGACTGGTCGGGCAGTCCGCTGACGGATGAGTCATCCGAGGTCGTCGCCATCCACCGGCGTAGTTCAGTCGAGAAGCAACCGGATCGAAGCGTCAGCGAGCCAGCGCTCCCACCGCGCGCCTGACCATCCGAGCTCTTCCACGAAAAGCGAATAGCACTCGGGGCTGGCGATGGCTGTCAGCGTCGCGACCGCATCACCTGCGCTGATCCCGACCCGCAACTTTCCGGCCTCGGCGACGGGTCGCACTGCCCGCTCGAGCGCCGACCGCTGCTGCTCGTGGACCTGCCGGCGTGCAGCTTCGAGCTCGGGCCGTCCGGTTCCGGCCTCGCGCAACACCCCGAGGAGCGCACGCTCCCGCTGCATGATCGTGCGCACCACCTTCGCCGCGCCGGTCAGACGGGCTCGTGGGTCCGCTTCGCTCAGCGCTCGATTGGCGAGCGCTCTGATGTCGGCATCACCGCCCGCCTCGGCGATCAGAGCCGAGAGCATGGCCGCCTTCGAGCCGAAAACCGCATAGACGGTCGGAGCCGAGACTCCTGCGGTGGTGGCGATCGTTTCGATGGTCGACGCTGAGTAGCCCGATGTCGTGAAAATGCGATGCGCCGCGGTCAGAATCGCGCGCTTTGTCGCCTCCGCCGCCACGTCGCGGACCCGCGAGCTATACGGCCGCCGGCGCCTTTGACTCGCGACCTTCACCGTGGACCGAATAGTGCGATCGATATCCGGCAAGTCGCCCGATAACGGCCAGCGCCGGCAGCGCCGCACGCGCAACGGGTGACAGGCGCGTAAGGCGCCACTCGCGACGGTAGGCCTGGGCGACCACAGCGATGAGCAGGGGGTTCGGCCGCCGGCCGCCCGCCGCCAGCCGGCCGTCGCGAATCAGGACGTGAATCGTCTCCACGAAATCCTCGAAGCGCAGCGCCGGGGTGATCTCCGCCAGGACGCTGAGCTCATCGCTGCCGGCATTCCACCAGGTGTGATTGATGCCCTGCGGGACGACGATCACATCGCCCGCCTTGGCCTCCATCCGCCTGTCACCCATGACGTAGCCGAACGTGCCGTGCTCGACCTGGAAGCGCTCCTCCTGGTTCGGATGGGAGTGCTCCGGTGGCGCCGGCCGGCCGGGTGCCACCCGGCTGCGGCAGCGGACGAACTTGCCTTCAGTGGTCGCAGAGGTGGTCAGGAACTCGATCTGCTCCAGACCTTCGTCCAGGACGTCTCCAACGCTCGCCATCGCTATAGCCCTCCCTAATGACTAGAGAGGACTATAGCGAATTCGCGAAGCAGGCGTCTTACTCCTTGATCGTCTCGGTGAAGATCTCCTCATCGAGGTCCGGCACGGCGGCGATGCTGGCCCGCCGGTCGACCCAGATCGGGTGCGCCGAGCCGCCCAGCGCCGCGATTCCCTCGTAGTCGCCGTACTGGTTGCCGAGCTCGGCACCGCAGCAGGTCTCATTGGTGGGCGCGGTCGTCACCCGCGCGTTGGCCGAGAAGGTGGCGCCGCGGTCCTTCGACTCGCTGAAGAACACGTCGGTCGAGGCGCGCGTCGGGTCGTTGCGCGTGTCGTACCAGCTGAGCACGACGTTCTGCGTGGTCGGGTCGACCGCCAACCACTGGTTGAACTGGTCGTTCAGCACAGTCGCGTCATCCAGCCTCACGGCCGCGGACCAATTGGCGCCGTCGTCCGAATGCGAGACGAACAGGCCGACCGCCCCCGATGCGGTGGCGTCCGTCCACGAGCAGTAGAGACGGCCACCCGCGTCAGCGGCGCATGACGGGTAGATCAACGCGCCGCGCAAGGCTTGCGCCGGCGGCAAGGTCTCGAATGTCGCGAGGGTGTTTGCGATCAGGTGAGCAGGCCCGAACGACTGCCCGCCATCCACCGACTCGCTGACCCTGATGGCGGGGTTGATCGCATCTGTCCATGCGACGAAAAGCGAACCGTCGGGAGCAACGAACGGATCGGCGCCGATGACCGCGGCCTGGCCCCCATTCTCCGGGCTGGCCTCGACCGGGGCGGAAAATGTGGCGCCGTGGTCAGTCGAGCTGCTGACCAGAACTATGTCGTTGCTCGACGACTTGCCGTTCTTGAAGCTGGCATTGTCCCAAGCGACGTACACCGTGTTGAAGTGCTTGCTCGACGGGTTGGTGTCGACGGTGATCATCGGCTTGTCATTGAATTTGCCGGTGCCGACGTTCTGGTTGAAGAAGGTGGCACTCCACGACTGGCCGTGGTCACTCGAGTGGGCGACCGCCATCTCGGTGCCCACGATCGCGTGGAAGGTGCGGTTGAAGAAGACGACGATGTACGAGTAGTAGACGTTGCCGAGCGTGTCCCAGGCCACTCCCGGATCCGACGCGAAGTCCTGGCCGTTGGTCGAAAGCGCTGGCGGCAGCGGCAGGTCGTCGGCCTGCCAGGAGCCGTTCTTGCCCCCTGCCGTCGAGAAGTAAGCGCGCATGGGCAGGCATGCGATCTCGTTCGAGCCCCCGACGATCTGGCTCGGGTTGCTTGGGTTGATCGCGATCGAGGTCTCGCTTTGAGGCGTCGCCTCGTTGCTCATGTCGATGTTGGGCGGCTCAGAGAAGTTGCCGCTCGACGTGCCGCACGGTGGCAATGAGGTCGCGTTGAGCAGCAGCTGACCCTTGAACCACCATGTCGGGTTCTCATAAATGGCGGCGCTGCCTGCCGCCGACGGCATCACCGAGATCGCGGCAGCACCGATCAACGCGACGAGAGCACCCGCGCCAAGGCGCCATACCTTCGACATCGCGACCTCCACCACACACCTTCCTTGCCGGCGGCAAACGAAGCTTCAGTCTAGGCAGGTCCCGGCCGTGATTCCAATTAGGACTTACATCACAGTGACGACGTCGTACAGCGATGTTGGAGATCCACCGAGTTCCAAGTGGAAATTCGGAACCGGTTTATGGCAACGTCAGATGGCCCCGTCGGAGGCTCCAGCTGGAGCCAGGTTTTCCAAGGAGGATGTGGTGAGGCTCAGGCCTTTGCTTCTGTTTTCGATCGCGGGCGTCGCGCTGATCGCAGGCCAGACCGCGGCCACCGCTGACACCAGTCCGCAACCGGTCGACAACATGCACAACGTGCAGAGTGCGCCGGCCCCGGACTCGTCCGCTCAGTTCGGCACGGCGCCAAAGCCAAGGGCTGGGGTGCCCATTTGCACGACGGCAACGTCGACCGCCGCCAACGTCAACACCAACTGTGAGGCCACTGCCGGTCCGCACAACGAGACGTCGATCGCGGTCAACCCGACCAATCCGCTGAACATGATCGGCGGCGCCAACGACTACGAGCTCACGCTCAACACTGTGGGCAAGCTGAGCGAGACGATCCTCTCCCAGGCCCACGTCACCTTCGACGGCGGCAAGACCTGGTCGGACTTCCCGCTGACCACGGACCAGGCTTACCAGGCGACCGGCGACCCGGCCGTTGCCTTTGACGCCACCGGGCGCGCTTTCTACGCGACGCTCGGATTCCGGTTCGTTTCGGCCACCAATGTCATGAACGCGGACGTCGTCGTCAACAACTCGAGCGACGGCGGCAAGACCTGGTCCGAGGCCGTCGTCCAGCACGGCAGCGGCCTCTTCAGCAGCCCGGGCAACTCTCTCGACAAGGAATTCATCACGGCCTGGGGCAGCGGCAACGCGGTCGTGACCTGGACCAACTTCCTCCAGGACCAGAAGGGAAACCTCGTGTCGGTCACCACTCACAGCTCGGTGACTCATGACGGCGGCAATACCTGGTCCGAGCAGAACACCATCTCCGGCAACTTCGTGTCGTCCGACTTCACGACGCCGAAGGTGACTGCGGACGGCCGGCTGTTCGTGAGCTTCATCAACACGCCGGCAGGCTCCAAGGACGGTCGAGACCAGGTCTTCATCGAAGAGCTGAGCACCGCCACGGGCGCTCTGATCGGAGGCCCGACCGAGATCGCGACGGTCTTCGACGGCAACACCGACTACCCCATCGCGTTCGGCCGGCAGACGTACCAGGATTCGGTCTTCCGCAACGGCGACCCGTTCAGCCTCGCGGTCGACCCGACCAACGCCGCGCACATGGCGGTCGTCTGGTCTGACATGCGCAACAGCACACTGCCCGCGCCGATGGACCCGTACAAGGCCAAGACCAACTCGGACGTGATCGTGAGCCAGAGCTTCGACTCGGGCGCCCACTGGTCCACGCCGGCGGCACTGGCCATCGCCAACGACCAGTTCATGCCGTGGGGCACTTACGACACGAACGGTCTTCTGCGCATCGGCTTCTTCGACCGCCAGTACGACCCCGCCAACCACGAGTACGGCTACTCGCTGGCAACCGAGACAGCTCCTGGATCGCTGACCTTCACCACGACCCAGCTGTCGACTGGCCTGTCCGACCCGACCACCGGTGACCGCTGGTTCGGCCGCAACGTCAATCCGGCCTTCCCGCACGCAAGCGCCTTCATCGGCGACTACAGCGGCATCGCGGCCACTTCAGATGGCGGCGTGATCGCCCTCTGGACCGACATGACGCAGCCGGCGACGTTCAACAACATCACGCGCTCCGGCGAGTACGCGTTCTTCGCCAAGTCGGCGTAACCGGCAGCCGATCATCTAAGAACGACCAGGGCGGTGGGTCGCAAGACCCGCCGCCCCACCCTCCCCAGCCGGGCGTTTGAATTTGAACTCGGCGCGGCCGCCCGGCGCGGTGTAGCCTCCCGGCAGTTTGGTCAGCGCCGGTAGGAGCGCCGGCGCCTGTGGCAGTTGTTTAGGGGAGGACAGCCCATGCCGCGTTCGCTCTTCTCTGTCGGCCTGCGACGCTCGCTCGCGTTGATCGGCCTCGCCTGTGCCATCGCCCTGGTGGGCACAGGCGGCACCAGTGCAGTCGCGTCGGACTCGCAGGGCGACGGGTCCTACCTGGCTCTCGGCGACAGCGTGGTGTTCGGCTTCATCACCGGCGATGGCTTCGCATACGTCAATGCCAACAACTTCGTCGGCTATCCGGATTACGTCGGCCGCGCGCTCAACCTTGACGTGGCGAACGCCTCATGCCCAGGCGAAGCATCCGGTGGATTCCTGACCGCTCCGCCCGGAGGCAACGACAACGGCTGCCGTCCGTTCAAGGCGCACTTCCCGCTTCACGTCTCCTATGCGGGGGCGGCGACGCAGATGGATTTCGCCACCAACTACCTGCGCAGTCATCCCGACACCCAGCTCGTCACGCTTGGCCTTGGCGCCAACGACGCCTTCATCCTGCAGCGCGTCTGCGGCGGCGACCCGAACTGCCTGGCAGCGGGCCTGGCGGCGATGAGCGCCAACCTGGGCACCATCCTTGGGAACATCCGAGCCACCGGCTACCACGGCGTGCTCGAGGTCGTGAACTACTACTCGCTGGACTACGGCGATCCCGCTCAGGTGCAGGGGGCTCAGCTCCTCAACCACTTCGCCACGGCCACCGCGTCCGCGCATGGCGCTGTCATCGCCGACGCCTTCACGCTGTGGAAGAACGCAGCCTCGGCAGCGGGCGGCCACTCTTGCGAGGCCGGCCTGCTGAACATTGCCGGGGGCGCGCCGGCGCCGGCGTTCCCGAACTGCGACGTGCACCCGAGTCAGTCAGGACAGCAGCTGATCGCACTGGCAGTCGAGACCGCGTTCGCGGCCGCGACCGTGCAGGACAACCAGAACTAGGAACCCAACCTCACCACCGCGGGTAAAGGCCTATGTGGCGGGCCGTCGGGCGCTTGCTCATGTTGCGTCTGCCGGCTCGCTACTTTTTCACAAGGGGGGCAGGCCCCCTTGTGGGGAACCCCCGCGCCCCGCGACGTTTGGGCTGCCAATCTGATGCGCAGTCAGCTCGGCGGAGCCGGGCCAACCCCGCGACGAGAATCGCTACTCAGCGGCCTCCACGGTAGCCGGGTACCCGCCACTCGCGTCGTGACTCTCGTTGCCCACCAGCGCCGGCCAGAACACGCACATCAACGTCATCGACGTCCTGGTCCGCAAGACGTGGCGGTCGTGCTGATCGAGCGTGTACATCGAGCCGGGCCGCAGGTCATGCGTCTCACCGCTCGCCACGTCGACGACTTCCCCCTCTCCTGAGATGCAGTAGTTCGCCTCGTAGTGATTCGCGTACTCGAGCTCGAGCTCCACACCGGCGTCGATCTCCGTCAAGTGCAGCGAGAAGTTGACGCCGTCATCGCGTCGCAGCAGACGCCGGCTGCGCCAACCGTCGCCATTGACGTCGCGCTCCGTTCCGGCCAGTTGAGCGATGTCGCGGATGATCATCGTTTCTCGCCGACCCGATGCCTGGCGCCCCAGCGCTTCTCCTCGCGCGCGACCAGCTCGAAGAAGTCCACGATCTGCGCCTGCAGGCTCGGCGCTTCGCTTTCTACCGGACTAGTCGGCACCCACGCGTAGCCCGAGCAACAGGCCATTGCCGGCAGGGCGACGTCGATGAGCCAGCGGCCGAACCTGGACCTGAACATCTGAACCTCCCCATCTCAATGCAGCGCCGTGATGATCGGAGGACCGGGCACGCTCGGGGTCTGAAACGCGTGGGCCGACGCGATCGCCAGGCCCACCACCGCCCCGATGCTGAAGACCGCGACGAGCAGCATTCGCACGGTCGAGAACCCAGGGTGCGGAATCAACCCCGACCCGGTGGGGCCCATCCGCATGAGCCGCGTTCCAAGCTGCAGTCGCTGCGTCGCTGAGCTCGCGAGCAGCTGGTAGGCCGCGGGCACGTCGATCCGCTTGGTCAGGCCGTTCAGCGGGCCGTCGCGCATCCGGCGCGCGGCCATGCCGAGCACGAATCCGTCCTTGAGCTGCTGAACCGCGTAGCTGCGCACTTCGTCCGCGCGCAGCGCGCGACCGAGCAGGAAAGCGGCCGGGAAGCCGAGCAGCATGACGCCGACCGTGAACCAGAAGGTCTGGTCGTAGCCCTTGGCGACCTGCTGGAGAACGAAATGCTGAATCGCCGGTGGGATATGGCCTCCGCCGCCGGCGGGCGCGTGCACCGCGGGCAGGTTGGCGGTGATGCGGTTGGTGAGGATCGTCGCCATCACGGCGACGCCGAACCCGGATGAGACGCGCTGGACCACGTTGGTGACCGATGTCGCGCGCGCGATCTGGTGCGGCCGCAGCGTGACGTACGCCGACGACATCGCGGGCATCATCGTGAAGCCCATGCCGACGCCTCTGAGCACGAGGATCCAGATGAATGTCCACTTGTCGGTGTCTGGAGTGAGGCCGGTGAGCATCAGCGACGAGATCGTGATGGCGACCAGCCCGATGGGCACGATCTTCGCCGCGCCGATCCTGTCCGTCAGGATGCCCGCGGCAGGCATGACCGCGGCCGCGCCGACGCCCTGGGCCGCGAGGATCAGACCGGTGTCGAAAGCGCCGTAGCCCTGGACCTGCTGCAGGAACAGCGGCAGCAGCACCATTGCGGCGAACAGTCCGAAGCCGATGAGGATGCTGAGGGCCATCGCGGCGCTGAAGGCGGCGTCGTGAAACACGCGGATGTCGATGAGCGGCTCGGCCTGGCGCAGCTCGTACAGGCAGAAAACGACGAGCAGCGCGGCGCCGCCGAGCAGCGGCAGCAGAGTCTGCCAGGAACCCCACCCGTATGTGCTCGGCTGGCTCAGGCCGTAGACCATGCCCACGACGGCGGGCGTCACCAGGAGCAGGCCGCCGAAGTCGAGCCTGCCCGATCCCTGGCGCGGGCCTCGCGCGCCGCGCAGCACCATCGCCGCGAGGATGCTGCCCAGGATCCCGATCGGCACGTTGATGTAGAAGATCAGGCGCCAGCTGTACGACTGGATCAGCCAGCCGCCCAGGGTGGGTCCGAGCGCAGGGCCAAGCAGCATGGGCACGCCCATTACGGCCATCAACCGGCCGCGCTGGTCGGGCCGCGAGATGCCCATCAGCATGGCCATGCCGACCGGCATGATCAGTCCGCCGCCGACTCCTTGCAGGATCCTGAATCCGATCAGCGCCGTGTGCGACCAGGCCAGGCCACAGAGCGCCGAACCGACCGTGAACAGGACCTCGCTGATGATGAAGACCCGCTTGGCGCCGAATCTATCCGCGAGCCAGCCACTCATCGGAATGACCGCGGCCAGGGACAGGCTATATGCGGTGACCACCCACTGGATGTCGCTGAGGGTGGCGTTGAAGTCCTTTTCCAGAGTGGACAGCGCGACGTTCACGACCGTCTGATCGAGGATCGTCATGACCGTGCCGAGCAGGAGCACTGCCGCCGCCGTCCACATGTAGCGCTGGTCGATCGCGCTGGACTGCCAGGTGCTTTGGCCGCCGCTAGGCGGCGCTGCGCCGGGCGCGGGCCTGGTGGTCGTGGCGGTGGCGGGCATCTCCCTCTGTCAGCGCCCCTCTGAGGTTCGCTTCAACCCGGCGCTGGCGGCAAGGCCCAGCGCGGCCACCAGCCCCAGTGCACTCGCCGCGGCGACGACGGCTCCGACCCAGGTGGCCGCCCAGGTCGAGGACGTCCAGGCGCCATTCGCGCTGGGGTACGGAATGATCCACGGCGCGAGCACCGTCCAGATGCCGGCGCCCAGCCCGACCACGAACACGAATGCCAGCAACATGCTCGCGCGGAGGTCGTTCATCGGCCCGCCCTCCATCGCTCGGCTTGCAGCGGGGATTGAGGCGGGTGCGGCGGTTCTGTGTCGTGCGGCGATTGCGCCGGTTGCGGATACGTTTGAGCCGGACCGTTGGCCGGCGCCATCTGGGCCGGCGGCCCGGACGGCTGCCGGTTGAGATCGGCCACGAGCGCGTTCGCGAGCGCCACGAGAGCAGCATCCATCTCCTGTCCGTTCGCGCCTTGGCCGGCCGATGGCGTCCCGCCGCGCGCTCCGGAGTACTGCCCCGCCGGCGCAGCGCGCAAAGCACCAGCGAGCTGAGCCGCCACCAGCACCAGGCAGAGGACCGCCAGCGCGATCAACCCGACTCCGGTCCAGAACTGGGTCTGGGTCACGTTGGTCCAGTCGCCCGAGCTCGGCTGCTCGCTCAACGCCCAGGGACTCAGCGCCAGCCACCCGCCCGCCAGGCCCGTGATCAACGACCAGGCCGCGCCAACGATCACGCGCAGCACCATCGCCTACTCCCTCCCTCTTGTCAGTACTGCGGTCAAAGTGTCAAGAATCGTGGCGAGCTTCTGGCGATCGCCGTCCGAAAGGGCCGCCAGCGCCGGCCTGATGTTGGCGCTGATGTTCGCGCTCACCACGTCGAGCGTACCGGCGCCGGCTTCGGTGAGCTCGAACCAGCAGATCCGGCGGTCCTCGGTGTCTCGCACCCGGCGCAGGAAACCCATGCGCTCGAGCCGATCGCACACCGGCACTATCGCCGCCGGGGATACCCCGAACTCGTCCGCGAGCTGGCGGCCGCTCGCCCGGCCGAGGCGGTCGATCGCCTTGATGATCCGAAGTTGCGGGATGGTCAGGTTCAGGTCGAGCAGGCGATCGCTCGCATGGGCGGAAAGGGCGAATCCGAAGCGCCGAAGGGCCTGCTCCGCAATGTGCTGGGACTCGCCGCTTGAGGGCGATGTCATCAACCCCGCCTTAATCATTAAGGCTGACTATAGTGCGGCTCGGTGACGAAGTTCGGTTTCGTTTTCCTGGTGCTCCTGGCGGCGACCGCGTTGTGGGCGGGCGCCCGGCATCCGGCGCGCGAACCCAGACCGAGCGATCCGGCAGTCGCGCGCAACGAACGCCTCACTGCGCTGACCGGCCTCGTCCTTTATGTACTGCTGGTCGCGATCGTCGTCACGGTGGCCGACATCTCCGGACTGCTGACCATGCACTACCTGGTCGGCTTCCTCCTCATCCCGCCGGTGCTGTTGAAGATGGGTTCGACTGGCGTCCGGTTCTGGCGCTACTACTTCGACAGTGGCGGACCGTTCCGCCTAGCCGGCGCGCCGCCGAGGCTTCTCCGTTTCGTGGTCGCGCCGGTCCTCGTGGCCTCGACGATCGGGGTCCTCGGATCCGGGCTGGAGCTGTGGCTCTTCGGCTTGCGCTTCGGATCTCTGTGGATGCCGATCCACACAGTGAGCGCGGTCGTGATGCTGCTCGCGGTGACCGTTCACCTGCTCGCGCATCTGCGCCGCAGTGGCGAGGTGCTCGTCATCCGCACCGCGACCTGGCCGCGATCATGGGTTGTCGCCAGCCTCGTGTCCGGGGCGCTGCTGGCGCTCGCATCGCTGCTCTACGACTCCCCGTTCCCTGCGATCAACGGGTCATGATGGCCCGCAACCAAGTGTGCGCCCGGCGGTCGCGGCCGGGCGGCTCTGCGGCCAGGGCTAGGATGAAAGTCGTGAGCGACCACACCCGCGTGAACAAGTTCGCCGATGACTTCGCCGCCGCCCACAAGCAGTTCATCGAGCTCGTCGAGTCGATGAGCGACGAGCAGTGGAAGATGACCGGCAAGAACTTCCCCGACCGGCTCAACGACGAAGACGAGAGCCGTCCGCTCGGCGTGATCGCCCTGCATGTCGCCGACGGAGAGCTCTTCATCATGGAGCGTATCGACCACATGCGCGACGGCACGCCGTTGCGAATGGTGAACTTCCGCGAATCGAACGCGAAGCAGGCGATCGAGCATGCGGCGGTGACACGCGGCGACGTGCTGAAGATGCTTCGGGCCAACCACGAAAGCATCCCGCCTCGCGTTCGCGCCATCCCCGACGACGCGCTCGACGTCGTCCACGAGACGCCCGCGGGCCCGGCGACGATCGCGCAGCGACTCGAGCGCGTGCTGATCGGCCACATGAAGATGCACCAGGGATCGATGGAGGCCGCGATTTCTTCTTAGTTACGCTGCATGCGAACGAGGAGATCGGATGGAAAAGGTAAAGACCGTAGAGGCTTACATCGCGGCCGCGCCGCCAGAGATGCGGGCCAAGCTCGAAGAGATGCGGAGCATATTTCGGTCGGCGGCCCCGGCGGCCACGGAGAAGATCAGCTATGACATGCCTACGTACACATTCAACGGACGGAGGCTTCACTTCGCGGCGATGAAGAAGCACGTGGCGGTGTACGGCCTTGTTCACGTCGACAGCGACATTCCGGAGGCACTGGAAGCATTCGTCGATAACCGCAGCACGCTGCATTTCGCCGTCGACAGCCCGCTGCCGAAGGCTGCGATCCGAGATGCGATCAAGCAACGGGTCCGCGAAGCCGAGACGGCGGGCGCCTGATGGGCGGACTGATGAAGCTTCCGGACGACCTACCGGTACCCACCGACGACGGCGCCGCTGCTCACCTGCGCGGCATGCAGATGCCGCACGTGGTCCTGCATTCGACGGGCGGACGCAAGGTTGATGTGGCGAGCCTGGGCGCCGGGCGCACCGTCGTCTATGCGTATCCGCGGACGGGCCGGCCGGATCGCCCGGTGCCGAATGGCTGGGACGCGATCCCCGGAGCTCGCGGGTGCACGCCGGAGTCGTGCAGCTTTCGCGACCACTTCAGCGAGCTCAAGGCGCTGGGCGCCCGCGTCTACGGCCTGAGCACGCAGGACACCGACTACCAGCACGAGGCCGCTCAGCGTCTCGAGCTGCCGTTCGAGCTGCTGAGCGATTCGGATTTGAAGCTGACGAGGGCGCTGCGCCTACCGACTTTCGAGTTCGACGGGCAGACGCTGTTGAAACGGCTCACCCTGGTCGTCCAGGAAGACCGCATCGAGCACGCCTTCTATCCCATCTTCCCGCCCGACCTGCACGCCGAAGAGGTTCTCGCGTGGCTGGCGGCGCACTCGAAGACGCGTAGCTTCTAGGTTCCGACCTCTACCCGGCGACCGCCCTCGTGCGGCACAGGGACTTCTTCCGCCTCGTTGTGGACGTAGTGGCCGCCGCGCAGCGCTGAGGCCAACGCCGCCACGAGGCTGGCGGCAATCGAGAACGAAAGCACCAGCACCAGGCCATGCTGGAACGGTCCCGCGATCAGCGACGGGAAGAAGCTCTGCCCGGTCAGGCGCGCGGCGTCGGCCGGCGGGAGCGATCCCAGGATCGGGCCGAGCAGCGTCTGGAGCGGGTTGTAACCGAGGAACGAAGCGAAGAGATAGCTGATCGGCGGCAGCCCGGCCAGGTGATGCGCGATCGTGGCCGGCACGCCGTTGCTGACGAGACCGGTGTACATCGCGCCAGGGACCGTCGCATTGAGGCCGACGATCATCAGCGTGAAGAAGAGCCCGATCGAAAGCGGCATGCCGACGTTCTGAAACGTGACCCGGATGCCCGACGCCACGCCCCGGTGCTCGGCGGGAACTGCGTTCATGATGCCGGCGGTGTTGGGCGAGGCGAACAGCCCCATGCCGACGCCGTTGAAGAAGATGATGGCCCCGAAAGCGGGAAACCAGAAGTCTCCGGGCAGCAGCATCAACAGGCCGAAGGTGGCCGCCGAGAGCAACATCCCTCCGGTCGCGAACGGCCGCGCTCCGAACCGGTCGGAGAGCATGCCCGAGATGGGCCCGGCGACGAGGAAGCCGACGGTCATCGGCAGCATGTAGATGCCCGCCCACAACGGCGTCTGCGTGTAGTCGTACCCGTGCAGAGGCAACCAGATGCCCTGCAGCCAGATGATCAGCATGAACTGCAGACCGCCGCGAGCGATGGATCCGAGCATGCCCGCCAGGTTGCCGGCCGTGAACGCGCGGATCTTGAAGAGGTCCAGGTGGAACATCGGATCCTTCGTCCGCGTCTCCCAGAACGCAAAGCCGCCCATCACGAGCAGGCCGCCCAGCGTCATACCGATGACGAATGGATTGGTCCAGCCCATCGACTGGCCGCCATAGGGCTGCAAGCCTGAGGTGATGCCGATCAGGATCGCTGACAGTCCCGCGGCGAACGTGATGTTGCCGATCCAGTCGATCTTGGCGCGGCGGCGGGTGCCGATCTCGCGCAGCTTCCAGAATCCCCAGACGGTGCCGATGATGCCGATCGGCACGTTGACGAGGAAGATGAAGCGCCAGTTGATCGCGGCCAGCACCCCACCGACCACGATGCCGAGGAACGAGCCGGCCATGCCCGCGATCATGTTGATGCCGAGCGCGAAGCCACGCTGGCTGGGCGGAAAGGCATCGGTCAGCAGCGCGGCCGAGCTCGCCATCACCATCGCGCCGCCGACGGCCTGGACCATGCGCAGGACGATCAGCTCGATGGCGCCGGCCGATCCCTGACTCCATACCGCCGACAGTCCGATTGCCGCCAGCGTGAAGATCGCGAAGCCGATGTTGTAGACGCGAGTGCGGCCGAACATGTCGCCGATCCGGCCCGCGGTCACCACGAGGACCGCGGACACGACCATGTAGCCCATCAGCAGCCAGAGCAGGTAGTTGAAGTTCGCGGGATCGAGCGGGTTGATGTTGATGCCGCGGAAGATCACCGGCATCGCGATCAGGAT
>JACZCV010043512.1_pt1 | contig 30604 bp, 25 predicted proteins | sample 8641841 | NCBI WGS metagenome assembly JACZCV01 (sample SAMN15324606, study PRJNA640507) | soil metagenome | isolation source: monocropping sugarcane control | place: China: Luxin town, Laibin City, Guangxi Province | collected 2019-07-25 | depth 10cm m
GTCTCTGGATGGAGAGTACCGGATCGCTTGCGCCCTAAGCACGGCGCTCACGTCGCGCGGACCATTGATGTTGTTCCTCTCCCCAAGGCGGCGTCGCCGCCGCTTCCCCAAGCGTAGCGCTTCCCCAAGCGAGCGATAGCGAGCGCTTCCCATTTCCCGCTATTCGTCCCCGACCGAGCGTCCTAACGATACAACTGATACTTCCTCGTTTCGCGCTCGAACCGGATCGTTGCCGGCAACCCTGCATCAATGAGGCTATCGGGGTCCGCGCCGGAGAGGAGCGCGGTCCGCGCCGCCGGGACACCGAACAACTCGTCGAACGAATCCGTACGGATGTGCAGTGAGTCGCCGTTCACGCGGGCGACCGCCCAAAAGATCGCCGCGCCTAACCGGGACGTCTGGATGCGATCCCGGTCGGTGATGATGATCTTGAAGCCGTTCACGTTTTTCCCGCCGTACTTGTGGTCCGTCGGGTTGTGCGGCGTGAACCGCTCCGTTTCGAACTTGACGCCGCCCAAATTCCGGTCGGAGAGCAAGTCGACCACGCGCTTGGCATTGAGCCACGGCGCTCCGATCACTTGAAACGCGTCGGGCGTGCCGCGCCCAACGGAGAGATTCGTCGACTCGAGCCACACGGTGCCCGGATACAGCGTCGCGCTGGCGAGCGACGGCATGTTGGGCGACGGTTTGATCCACGGCAGGCCCGTTTGGTCGAACCATTCCTCGCGATGCCAACCGACCATCGGAATCACGTGCAGATCGGCGTGCAGTCCGAGGGTGTCATCGTAGAAGCGCGCCAACTCGCCCATCGTGAGGCCGTGGCGCATCGGAATGGGGAACAGCGCGGTAGGATGCGCAGGACGCGATGGTGTTCCCGTTCCGGAATATGCAACTGTGCTGTCCAGCACCGGCCCCTCGACGTGCATCCCCGTGATCGGGTTCGGCCGATCGAGTACGATCACCGCAACGTGGTGGCGGGCCGCCGCGCGCATCGCGTAGACCATGGATGCGACGTACGTCCAGTCACGCGCGCCCAGGTCCTGGAGGTCGATGACGAGCGCATCGAGACGGTCGAGCAGCGAGTCGGGCGGCGCCAGCACGGTGCCGCCGTACAGCGAATAAATCGGCAGCCCCGTGCGCGCGTCGCGACCATTCGCCAGATTGGTGCGATCCTCGGTGCCACGGATGCCATGCTCGGGCGACAAGAGCGCGACGAGCTTCGGGGCGGGTGATGTTTCCGTTCCTGCCTTCGACGCCTGATACAAGAGATCGATGTCGCTCGTCCCGTGTTCGTCGACGCCGGATTGGTTGGTCAGCAAGCCGATGCGTTTCCCCGCGAGCAGCGATGCGCTGTCCCTGAGCAGCACGGTGATCCCAGGCACGACGTGTTTGTATCGCGGCGGACGGCCCATACCGCTCACACACGCGAGCGCCATCACAATCGCTCCCGCTTCAACACATCCTTCGCGTAACCGACGATGCATGGCTCGGCTCATTCTCCATTTGGGACGGTAGAAGATACACCGCGCGTGACGAACGCGCGCCACACGTTCAGTTGGGCGTTCGCGATGCTCGGGATGCTCGCGGCGCTCCCATCTGCCGGCGCGCAGACGCTCACGCCGCATCTTGCGGACGACGCACCCGCCGGGGCGGTACGCGATTCGATGCGCGCGGTGCTCGAGCGCGGCCTGGCAGACAAAGCGTATCCGGGCGCGGTGGCCATAGTGGGCGACAAGCGCGAGGTGCTCGCGACGGTCGCCGTCGGCCACCAGGACTGGGTGCCGTCGCCCAAGGTCGACGAGTACACGATGTGGGACCTGGCCTCGCTCACGAAGGTCATCGGGACGACGACGGCGCTCATGCAGCTCTGGGCGCAACACCGGGTGGATCTCGACGCACCGGTGCAGCACTACCTGCCCGAGTTCGTCGGTCCGCACAAAGAGCTGGTGACCGTCCGGCATCTGCTTACGCACAGCTCCGGCCTGCCGGGATGGCGACCGCTCTACAAGGAAGCGACGTCGCCCGCCGACGCGCTGCGCCTCCTGTACAACACGCCGCTGGATACGCTGCCCGGCGTGCGCATGGTGTACAGCGATCTGGGCGCGATGCTGTTAGGCAAGATCGTCGAACGTGTGTCGGGTGAGCCGTTGGACGTGTACCTGCGCCGCCACGTATTCGCCCCGTTAGGCATGACGTCCACGATGTTCAAGCCGCCCAAGCGGCTGCTCCCGCGCATCGCGCCCACCGAGCGCGACCCGTGGCGCGGCCGCCTCGTGCACGGCGAGGTGCACGACGAGAACGCCTACTTCCTGGGCGGGGTGTCCGGACACGCCGGCCTCTTCAGCACGGCGACCGACCTGTCGCGCTTCGCGCGGATGTACCTCGAGGGCGGCCAGCTGGAGGGCGCGCGCATCCTCACGCAAGCCGCGATCGACACGTTCACCCGCGTCCAGGACTCGGCGCTCTCCAACCGCGCCCTCGGCTGGGAAGTGCCTAACGGAACCAACTCGGCCGGCCACCGGTTGTCGAGTCGCGCCTTCGGGCATACCGGATTCACCGGCACGTCGATCTGGATCGACCCGGCCCGCGACCTCTTCGTCATCCTGCTGACGAACCGCGTCGACCCGACGCGCGACAATCCGCGCCTGGGCCCCGTGCGCGTGCAGCTCGCCGATGCGGTCGCAGCGGTGGTCGACGCCCATGGTCCTCCCGCGTCGTCGGCGGCCGGCACCGGAGCCTCTCCATGAAGCTCACCCTGCTCGATTGGTCGCTCGTCGCCGCGTACTTCCTGATCTCGACGTGCATCGGCTTCATCTACACGAAGAAGGGCGGCGAGAGCCTGAACGAGTATTTTCTCTCGGGCCGCGACGTCCCGTGGTGGTTGGCCGGGACCTCGATGGTGGCCGCGACCTTCGCCGCCGATACACCGCTCGTCGTGACGGGTCTCGTGGTCGCGAACGGCGTCGCGGGCAACTGGCTGTGGTGGAACATGCTGATGAGCGGCATGCTCACCGTATTCTTCTTCGCGCGGCTGTGGCGGCGGGCGCGTGTGATGACCGACGTCGAGTTCGCCGAGATCCGCTATAGCGGCAAGCCGGCCGCCGCGCTGCGCGGCTTCCGCGCGTTGTATCTCGCCATCCCGATGAATCTGATCATCCTCGGATGGGTGACGCGCGCGATGATCAAGATTCTCACCATCTCGTTAGGCGTGAATCCGTACATCGCGGTCGCCATCTGCTTTGGCGTGACGATGCTGTACTCCGTCGCCGCGGGTCTGTGGGCCGTGTTGTGGACGGACCTGATCCAGTTCGTGATCAAGATGACCGCGGTGATCGTGCTCGCGGTGTTCGCCGTGAAAGCAGTAGGCGGGATGGACGCGCTCAAGCGCGGCGTGTCGGCGCACTTCGGGAGCGAGACCGCGGCGCTGTCGGTGCTGCCCGTTTCGATGCAGCACGGCTCGATCGCCGCCTACGCGTGGATGCCGCTGCTCTCGTTAGGCGTGTTCCTGTTCATGCAGTGGTGGGCGGCCTGGTATCCCGGCGCCGAGCCCGGCGGCGGCGGGTACATCGCCCAACGCATTTTCTCGGCGCGCACCGAGCGCGACGGTGTGTTGGCCACGCTGTTCTTCCAGGTCGCGCACTACGCCATCCGGCCGTGGCCGTGGATCATCACCGGACTGGCCACGATCATCCTGTATCCGACGCTGCAGGACAAGGAATCCGGCTACGTCCATGCGTTCGTGGATCTCCTGCCCACGGGCTGGCGCGGCTTCATGCTCGCCGGATTCGCGGCCGCGTACATGTCGACGATCGGCACGCAGCTCAACTGGGGCGCGTCGTACCTCGTGAACGATTTCTACAAGCGCTTCGTGAAGCGCGACGCCGACGACCGGCACTACGTGAACGTGTCGCGCTGGGCCACCGTCTTCCTGTTCCTGGCGTCGATCGTCGTGACGTGGCAGCTGTCGTCGGTCGAGCAGGCGTGGCGCCTCCTGCTTGCGTTAGGCGCGGGCACGGGCCTCGTGCTCATCCTGCGCTGGTACTGGTGGCGCGTGAACGCGTGGTCGGAGATCAGCGCCATGATCACGTCGTTCGTCGTCGCGATCATCGTGCTGGGCTACGCGGGGCAGATGCTCCACGCCATGGGGCTCGTATCGCGGCCCGACGCGTTCGTGCCGGCGGTGGTCGCTCAAGGCGGGCCTAACGCAGACGCGTGGGTCATGATCATCACCGTCGCCATCACTACCGTGGTGTGGGTCTCCGTCACGTTCCTCACGGCCCCGGAACCCCAGGCGGTGCTCGAGGCGTTCTACACCAGAGTTCGCCCCGGCGGCCCCGGTTGGGCCCGGATTTCGGGCGCACTCGGCTTGGGTCGGGAGTCGATCCCCGGCGGCGCCGGCGCTTGGGGCAACTGGCTCGCAGGCATCGTCGCGGTGTATGGAACGTTGTTCGGCACCGGGAAGATCATCTTCGGCTACCCGGGACAGGGTGTCGTCTTGTTGGCCATCGCGCTGGCTGCGTTTCTATGGATCGCGCGATCGTTCCGGTCCGAAGGCGCGGACACGCCGAAGCCGGTACCCGTGGGAGCCGCGTCGCCTGTTGCGGCCGGAAGCGACGATTGAACTTTCGCACTGCCCTGTGCTTGCTCCATTGAATCGTCGTATACAGTGGACTAATTTTCTGGAAAGCGGGACAGGCCCGCCACTTACACAGAGGTATCGATGAGCACCACTCAGCAACCCGCAGTCACGATCACTGTCACTCCGGGCGCGACCGTCGAGGTCAAGCGCTTCATGGAGCAGGAAGGCGTGTCCAGCGACCAGGGCGGGCTCCGGGTGAGCGTGCAACCCGGCGGCTGCAGCGGCTTTCGCTACGGCCTGCTCATCGAAGAGCAGTCCGCTGAAGACGACCTGATCGTCGACCAAGAAGGCTTCAAGGTCTTCATCGACCCGTTCTCCGCGCAGTACCTGAACGGCGTCACCATCGACTACGTGTCGTCCATGCAGGGCTCCGGCTTCACGTTCAAGAACCCGAACGCTACCGGCGGCTGCGGGTGCGGAAGCTCCTTCACTGCATAGGGAAGCGGGAAGCGGGAAGCGGAAAGGGGGAAGAGGGAGCGGAACGAAATCGATGATCGGTCCGGGAGAGTAACTGGTGCTTGAACTCTCCCCCCTCTGACATCGATTTTCTTCGACTCCCTCTTCCCCCTTCCCTCTTCCCTCTTCCCGATTTGTCGCGCTTTTCTCTCCTCGACGCCGTCGTCCTCTTAGCCTATCTCGCTGGAACGACGGCGCTCGGCATTTGGGTGGGTCGTCGGCAGCGTGACTCGAAGGACTACTTCGTCGCCGACCGCTCGATTGCTTGGTGGGTCGTTCTCTTTTCCGTCGTCGCGACCGAAACGAGCGCGCTGACGTTCATCGGCGCGCCGACGTTTTCCTACCTCGGCGATTTCGGATTTCTGCAAATCGTCGCCGGCTACATCCTCGGCCGCATCGTGATCGCATTCACCTTGCTGCCGCGGTACTACGACGGCGAGCTCGTGACCGCGTACGGTTTGCTCGAGCGGCGGTTTGGGTTAGGCGCGCGGCGATTCGCGTCGATCGTGTTCATGGTCACGCGTGCGCTCGCCGACTCGGTGCGCATCTTCGCCACGGCAATCCCGATCGCGATCATCGTCGGGTCTGTGCTGCCGCGCCGTCAGGCGATGCCCGCCGCCGTGCTCCTGCTCGGCCTCCTCACCATCGTCTATACGTATCGCGGCGGCATGAAGGCCGTCGTGTGGACCGAGCTGCTGCAAGCGGCGGTGTACGTGGGCGGCGGAATCGCCGCCATCATTCTGATTGGCCGCGTCGTGCCCGGCGGATGGGGCGACATCCTCAGTTCCGCGCGCGCCGCCGGCAAGCTGCGATTGATCGACACGTACACCGGCATCGATCGCGCGAACACACTGCTCGCCGGGCTCGTGGGCGGCGCGTTTCTCTCGATGGCATCGCACGGCGCCGACCAGCTGATCGTGCAGCGTCTGTTGTCTGCGCGCAGCCTTCGCGATGCCCAACGCGCGATCATCGGCAGCGGCGTCGCCGTGTTTTTTCAGTTCGCGCTCTTTCTCGTGATCGGCGTTGGGTTGTGGCGGCTCTATGGCGGGCGCACGTTCGCGACCCCGGACGCGGTGTTTCCCACGTTCATCGTCGAGCACATGCCGCAGGGTTTGCTCGGTCTCGTACTCGCCGCCGTGATCGCAGCCACGATGAGCACGCATTCTGGTGCGATCAACTCGCTGGCCGCATCGACCACGCACGACATCTATCTGCCGCTCACCAAACGCTCGAGCGACGACGCTCGCACGCTGCGTGTCGGCAAATACTTCGCGCTAGCGTGGGGCATCGTGCTTACCGTCGGCGCACTGCTCTTTCGCGAGCAAGGCACGCCCGTCGTCGTCGTCGCACTCAGCATTGCGTCGTTCACTTACGGGGGACTACTCGGCGGCTTTTTTCTCGGTATCTTCTGGGCGCGAGCCGTGCAGCGTGACGCGATCATCGGAATGTCGGTCGGCACCTTCGCGATGGCGCTGATCGTCTTCGCCAAACAGATCGCCGACGCAGTGCCGTCGGTGGCACACTCGCTCGGTCCGCTGGCGCGCATCGCGTGGCCCTGGTACGTGTTCATCGGGACCGTGATCACGCTGTTCGTCGGCATTCTCTCCTCGTACACACATCCCGCTCCCGCGGGCACTTCTGGGCGCGTATGACGACCCTCGTAATCGGCGTTGATGGTGGCGGCTCCAAGACACGCGCCCTCGTGGCGGACAGCGAAGGAACTGTGTTAGGCGCAGCCGACGGGCCCGCGAGCGCCATCCGTCCCGGACAGGAAGAGCGCTCAGCAGGCATCATCGCCGAAACGGTGCGCAGCGCGCTCGCGCTCGTCGAAGTCGAGGAGCCCACGGTGCGTGTGTTGTGCGCCGGCGTTGCCGGAGCCGGACGCGCCGCGCCGCGCGATGCGCTCGCGCGCGCGCTGGAAACCCACGACCTCGCCGAAGAAGTGATCGTGCAGCCCGACGCCGCGGTCGCCCTCGAGGACGCATTTGGCGACGGACCCGGAATTCTGCTCGTGGCAGGCACGGGCTCCATCGCGTTCGGGCGCGGACCGGCAGGCAATGAGTCGCGGTGCGGCGGCTGGGGACCCGTGTGCGGCGACGAAGGCAGCGGCGCATGGCTCGGCCGCCGCGCGCTGTCGGTGGTGACCGCCGCCATCGATGGACGAGAGCCGGACACGGCGCTCGTCGGTGCCGTGCTGACTGCCGCGCAGACCGATGATCCGACGGATCTCATCGCGTGGGCCGCGTCGGCCACGCCCGGGCAGTTGGCCGCGCTCGCTCCGGTGGTGGTCGCCGTAGCGGATCAGGGCGACCGCCGCGCCAATGCGCTGCTCGCGCTCGCGTGCGAAGAGCTGGCCCTGCACGTGCGCACCTTGTCGCGCGTGCTGTTCACGGACGAGCGCGCCTCCGTGCCCGTTGCGTTAGGCGGCGGGTTGCTCGCCCCCGGCGCGCTCCTGCGCAAGCGCATCGAGCAACGGCTCAAGTCGGCGGTACCGGGCGCGGCGCTCCGCGCCGAGGAAGTGAAGCCCGAGCGCGGCGCGCTTCGCGCGGCCTTGCGGGCGCTCGCCACGGCGTGATCGACCCGCCCGTCCGAATGTTTCGTCGCGGCACATGAGGCTCGCCGGCATCGCCCTGGCTCTCGCGGCGGTTAGCGTTAGGCCGGTCGCCATCGCTGCCCAACAGCCCGATACGACGAAACGCGATACGACGAAGACGGACAGCACCGCTCGGCGGCTGGCGAAGGTGGTCGTGACGGGCACGCGCCTCACCGACGTCGACGAGCGAATCCCGTCCCAGGTCGAGTCGATGGACTTGCAGCACGTCTCGCAGGGACCGGACGCGGCGTTTCGATCGCTTCAGCAGCTGCCCGGCGTAACCTTCTACGACGACCAGGGCACGCGCCTCCAGCCCGAGTTGGAAGTGCGCGGTTTTCAGATCTCACCCATCGTCGGCACGCCGCAGGGCGTGAGCGTGTTCCTCGACGGCGTTCGCGTCAATGAGCCGGACGCGCAGGAGGTCAACTTCGACCTGCTTCCGATGGCGGCCATCGACCACTCCGAGCTCGTGCGGGGGTCGCAGGCGCTCTTCGGGCGCAATTCGTTAGGCGGAGCGCTGCTGTTTTTCACGCAGCGAGGCATGCCGACCCCATCGGCGCATATCGAGCTGACGACGGGGTCCTTCGGCGAACAGGTCGGCACGATCGCCGCCGGCGGCGTGAGCCATGGCATCGACGGCTTCATCATGGGCTCGGCGTCCAACGAAGACGGCTGGAGGCAAGCGACGCCCGCGCGAACGCGGCAGCTGTTCGCGACCGTTGGGCATCGGTCGGCGTCGGGCGGCTCCGACACCAGCGACATCGCGCTGAGCGTGCTCTATGCGCGCAACCGGATCGCAGAGGCCGGTTCGCTGCCGGAGACGTGGATCCAATCCAACCCGCGCCTCAATTACACGCTGGGCGACTTCTTCAAGCCGGACCTGATTCACGTCGCGCTCCGCGGCTTTCGCGGCGCGTTAGGCGGCACGCTGCGCGGCACCCTGTACTTTCGCCGCAACGACATCGAGCAATTCAACGTCAACGTGCCGCCGCCGAGCACCGACGCGTTCATCGACAACAAATCGGGCGGCGGCACAGCGGAATGGACCCGGCCGTTCCTGCTCGGGTCGCTGGCCACGGCGTTGACGCTCGGCGCGGAATACGCCCGGCAGAACGTGCAATTCCGTCTCACGAATACCGGCGGCGGAGGGCCGGGTTCCGTCGCGGCGCATGGCCTGGTGCACGCAGATGACGCGGCCGCCTACGCGCAGGCCGTGGTGGGCATCACGCCCACGCTCTCGGCGACGGCTGCGCTCCGCCAGGACTACGTGCGCATTCCATTCCGCGACGAGATCGATCCGGCCAACAACGGCACGAACACGTACGATCGCCTGTCGCCGTTCGTCGGCCTAACGCTCAAGGTGTCGGACGACCTGCGCGGGTTCGTGGCCTACAAGAGTGCGTTCCGTGCGCCGGCGCCGCTGGAGCTGGCGTGCGCGAGCCCGGACGCTCCCTGCTCGCTGCCCTCCGCCCTCGGCGCGGATCCGGCGCTGGCCCCCGTCACCACGCACGACTACGAGGCCGGCTTCGACGTGGACCTGCCTAACCGAACGTCGCTCGACGTGGACGGCTTCTGGACGGACGTGTTCAACGACATCGTGTTCGCGGCGCCCAACCTGACCCAGGTCTACTTCGTCAACATCCCCAAGTCGCGTCGCGCCGGTGTCGAGATCACGGCCCAAACCGCCCTCCCAGCGGGGGGACGATTGTTCGGGTCGTACAGCTACGTCGCATCCACGTATCGGAGCACGGTCCAGATCTCGACGGCCGATACGAATCCCGTTCCCGCGCGGCCGGGCGATCAGATTCCATCATCGCCGCGGCACCGCGGCCGGGTGGGCGTGGGGATCACGCGCGTCATAGGACCGCTCGCGGTCGATGCCCAACTCGATGTCCGGGCGTATTCCAGCCAGTACCTGCGCGGCGACGAAGCAAACCGGCACGCGCCGGTGCCGGGTTACGCCATATCCGGGCTCAGTGTTCACGCCGAGTATGAGCGCTATCAGATCCAGCTCGAGGTCGACAACCTGTTCGACCGACGCTTCGACACATTCGGCATCATCGGGGAGAACAGTCTGGGCGCGCCGCCGGGAAGCCCTCAGCCTAACCAGGGGGGCGACCAGGGCGAGCTGGCGAACTTCTTCACGCCGGGGTTGCCACGCCGCATCGTCCTGTCGATCGGAGCCAAATTCTAAACGCCTCCAGAACGAGCACGATCGCGCCGCGAGAGCGCCAGACAGGACGTATTCATAGACCCATAGCCTAACCTCGCTACCCACCGCCACTTACAACATACCTTCCGTGAATTGGCTCGCCAATTCACGGAAAAATCACACTCGTCGCTGCCTCTCATGCCAGTTCATGAAGCGCTGCATCGTCCCATCGTACAACGCTCTTGGCGCGTCCACCGGAAGCCCCATCGCAAGCCTGACCCCTTCTGCCAACGCCCGGTGGCTGAGGGGATACAACTGAAACTTCAGAACCAACGCGAATCCCCCTCTCTCCACTACCTCCGATATCCATATCCGCGGCATATGCCGCACAACGAAAACCGGTGATAGACCCAAGTGGTCGCACAAATCCATTTTCAGCCGAAACTCCGAGTCACGAATGTAAGGAAGTGTGTTTTTCACCTCCACACCGTATGACCTCCCGTCCTTCTCAAAAATGAAATCGAGGTTGTCCTCGGACTAAGTCCAACATCCGCCCCCTGTATTCGCGCGTGTTGCGGCCCGCCTGTACGAAGCCGAAGCGCCCGAAACCATCGCTCACCAAAAGCTCTCCGGTATTCCCGAGTGCCGCAGTGAAGTCAGGATGAGAGTACTCGTTCACCAACCTCAGCAACTCCGCCAAAGGGCGACGTGTGTACCGATTGCTCCGGTGCCAGACAAAGTTTATCGGAGCGCCGTGGGCTAACTGGCGCTGCTCTAGCTTTATGGACCCCTCCTCTGCCAGCTCACGTAGCGCCCTCTCGGTTATCCAGTGGAAGTAGTCATCCTCCAACCGAACTTCGATCTGCCGGACTGAGAATACCTTCTCGCGATTCGCGTCGAAAAATTGACGCAACCTCCCGATTGCCTCGACTTCAACACGATCGGTAGGCCTGCCCTTCTTCCTGACATTCGGCGACGGTTCGAGAGGGTCCCACAATTCTGCCCGAGCTTGATTTTCGCGCCTAACGGGGCTTACGCCCGGCAGACCGGCGGCCGCGCCAGTACAGAATGCCGCCAAGGACGAGGAACGCGCCCGCTCCGCCCAACACTTTCACCAGGAAGAGGATCGCCTGTTCGCCGCCTTCGGGCGGAATCCCGGCCAGGATCATCGCGAACGCGGTCATGAGAAAGCCGCTCGCACCGCACACAAGTGCCACCGGCCGTCCACCCGGCACTCGGCCTGCTGCGCCTTCCGACGACGGCGGTGCTGCCGCCGCTTTCGTTCGCACGCCGAATTGCAGGATCAAGCTCAGAAAGAGATACAGATACGGGATGAAGTACAGGAGGATCTGCGTATCGAGCAGGATCAGGTAGGCGCGTTCCACCGTCGTCCCCTTCCCCAGGAGCGAAATGCCTAACAGAATGCTCGCGAGCACCGCGGGCACGAGCATCGCGACATAGGGCGTTCCGTACTTCGGGTGTAGCTTGCCGAAGGCGCGCGGGAAGTATCGGTCGAGTCCGATCACGAACGCGACCCGCGCCGGGCCAACGAGCCAGGCGCCGACGCCTCCGATGTTCCCGATGGTATAGAACGCCGCGGCCGCCGCGCCCATCCACGCGAGTCCAGCCCCCAAGCGAGCCGCGCCGATCGAGATCCCCTGGATGAATCCCGCGGTCAGGTTCACCTGATTGCTCGGCACCAACCACAACATCGCGCCCGAGCCAAGGAGATACGCCGCCGCGATCAGCGGTGCCGCGATGAGCACCGAACGCGGCATGGTGCGCGCGGCGTCGTGCACTTCGTCGCCCATCGCCGACGAGAGCTCGAGCCCGCTGAACGCGAACGCGATCGACGCCCACAGATTGAGCGACGCCAGGTTGTCGAGGTGCGGCGTGAGCGACGCGCGCGTGAGCGGGTTGGCCGGCGGACCGGTGAGCGCCGCCGCCACCCCGACGATCACGAGCAGTGTCGCCGGGATGTAGGTGCCTAACGCACCGAAGTTCTGCAGCCACTTCCCGCGGCCCGCGCCGGCGACGTTCACCGCCACCGCGACCCACAACGCGATGAGAGTCGCCGTGAGCACGTAGGCGCGGTTGTCCGCCAGTCCGCTCTCGCCCTTGCCGACCACCCACGTCGCGATGACGGCCGTCGAGATCAAGAGGTTCGGGTAGTACAGGACGTTGTTGATCCAGTAGCACCATCCGCACAGGAAGCCGTGTCCTTCGCCTAACGTCTCGCGCGTCCAGGTGTAGATGCCGCCCTCGCTCGGGAACCGCGCCGAGAGCGCGAGCACCGCGAGGCCCTGCGGGATGAAGAAGAACGCCGCCGCGAGAATCCACAGAGCGAGCGTGCCCGGTCCGGCCTTCGCCGCCGTCGCCAGCCACCGCAACCCGATCACGGCCACCATGTTGAACAGCACCACGTCGCGCAGGCCGAGCACGCGCGGGGGGCGCTCGTGTCGCGCCCCTGTTTCGTTAGGCATCGTGGCCGTCATGGATCGCGATGTTGCGGGTGATGGTGTGAACGGCAACGGCAACACGGTGATACGACGCCAAATCGAATGATCCGTGTTACCGCATCAGTGTGCGGTAGTGTGTCGCATGATCCCTTGCCCATGTCCTCTGCCGAGCGACAGATTATGGTCATGCCACGCGCAAGTGAGGCCTGGACCGCCGCCGCAGTTCGAGCGATTCCCGAAGACGGCAAGCGCTACGAGCTCATTGACGGCGAGCTCGTCGTGACGCCGGCACCGGCCGGCCGGCATCAGAGGGCCGTGCTCGAGCTCATTCGGCGACTGGACTCTTGGCTGCTCGAACAGGGAACGGCCTGGCTGCTGATGTCGCCGGCGGACATTTCCCTCGGCGAGGATGAGATTCTCCAACCAGACGTATTCGTGTATCGCACCGCCACTGGTCACGCCCTTCAGGATTGGAGCGATATTACTTCGCTGGTTCTTGTGATCGAGGTGCTCTCCCCGAGCACCGCGCGCTACGACCGACACCTCAAACGCCGGCGCTATCAACGCGCCGGAGTACCAGAATACTGGATCGTCGATCTCGATGGACGCGTCGTCGAACGCTGGGGCCCGGATGACCAACGCCCCGAAGTGTTGACCAACCGTCTGCAGTGGACGGTTGATCCGTCCACGCGGGCTCGCCTCGACATTGACTTGCCATCATTCTTCACCGCCGTACTCGGCGAAGCCTAACTCAGACGTCGCGGACGAGCACACGGCGTCGTGTGCGCATTCGATCGTCAGGCTCGCCCTCTCGACAGCCCGGGGTCCGCCTCGGCCCTCAAGACAGCCGGAGTCCCACCAAGCTCGCCCTCCCCTTCCCACCGCGCCATCACCGCCGACGCAAGACAATTCCCAACCACGTTGATCGACGTCCGCGCCATGTCCATGAGCGCATCCACGCCCACGATCACCGCAACGCCCTGCAACGGCAGGCCGAATGTCGCCAGCGCGCCGGATAGAATGACCAGCCCCGCGCGCGGCACGCCGGCCACGCCTTTGCTCGTCAACATCAACGTCAGCATCATGAGCAGCTGGCTCCCGAGACTCATCGGGACGCCTGCAGCCTGTGCGACGAACACGGACGCTACCGCCAGATAGAGCGTGCTGCCGTCGAGGTTGAACGAGTAGCCCGTGGGCATCACGAATGCGACGATCCGGCGCGGAACGCCGAAGCGCTCCATCTCCTCCATGGCTAACGGAAGCGCGGCCTCCGACGACGCCGTCGAGAACGCGATCAGCCACGGCTCCTTCACCGCGCGGATGAACCGCCGCACCGGCACCTTGGCCAGCGCGGCCACCGGCCACAGGACACCCACCGCAAATACAATGAGAGCTGCGTAGAGCGTCCCGACCAACAAGCCGAGCCCGCGCAGCACGCCTAACCCATTCTTGCCCACCGTGTACGCGATCGCCCCGCCGATGCCGAACGGCGCGAACGCCATCACCAGTCCGGTAAACTTGAACATCACCTCCGACAGGCTTTCACAGAACGCGACCATCGTCTGCTTGGGCCCCGGACGCACGCGCGTCACGCCGACACCGAACAACACCGCGAAGAAAACGATCTGCAGCACCTCGTTGTTCGCGGCCGACTCGGCGATGCTCTGCGGGACCACGTGCACGAGTACGGTGTCGGCGCTCAGGTGCGTCGCCGCGAGCGCGGTGCCCTGCGCGGCGGACGCCGACGTGATCTGCACGCCGTGACCGGGCTGGATGAGATTCACCGCCACGAGTCCGACCACCAACGCCAGCGTCGTCACGACCTCGAAGTACACAATCGACCGCAGCGCCAGCCGCCCAACGCGTTTGAGATCGTCGCCGTGTCCCGCGATGCCGACGACGAGCATGCCGAAGATCAACGGCGCGATGAGCGCGCGGATCATCCGCAGGAAAATCGTCGACAGGATTTGGAGGTGGATCGCGACGCCGGGGGCGAACCACCCGATCAGCGTCCCCGCGACCATCGAGAACACGATCCATTGCGTCAGGGTGACGCGGCGCAGCCGGCGCCAGATCGTGCCCACCGCGGTCACACGCCCGAGCCGCTGGTCTCGCCCGTCGGCCCGGGCGTCACGCCTGACGATTGGCGCCTGAGCACGGAGTGGCGGTACCCGTAGAAGAAGTAGAACACGAGACCCAGGATGAGCCACGCCACGAACCGCATCCACGTGATGCCCGGCAGCTGGTACATCAGGTAGCCACACGCGGCGATCGAGATGAGCGGCGTGATGGGGACGAGCGGAACGCGGAATGGCCGCGGCCGGTCCGGTTCCTTGCGCCGCAGCACGATCACGCCGGCCGACACGAGCACGAAGGCGAACAACGTCCCGATGTTGGTGAGGTCCACCACCTCGGAGATATTGGCGAACGCCGAGAAGGCAGCTACGAATACGCCCGTGAGAATGGTGCCCACGTACGGTGTCTTGTACTTCGGGTGGACCTTCGCCATCACCGGGGGCAGCAGCCCGTCGCGCGCCATCGAGAAAAAGATGCGCGGCTGGCCCAACTGAAACACCAGCAGCACGCTCCCCATGGCGATCACCGCGCCCAGCGCGACGATGAAGCGCGACGCGTTGAGCAGCCCCGCGGGCCCCGACGCGTACTGCAGCGCCGTGATCATCGGCTCCGCCGTGCCTAACGTTTTCCACGGCGCCACGCCGGTCATCACGATCGAGATCGCGATGTAGAGCACCGTGCATACAATGAGGCTCATCACGATGCCGAACGGCATGTCCTTCGCCGGATTGCGTGCCTCCTCGGCTGCCGTCGACACGGCGTCGAACCCGATGTAACTGAAGAAAATGATGGCCGCTGCCGCGCTGATGCCGGCGAACCCGTTGGGCGCGAACCCGCCGTTGGATGCGTCGGTCCAGTTGTGCGGTTTGATCAGGAATACGCCCACCGCGATGAAGAACAGGATGATGCCGATCTTGAGCAGCACCATCGCGTTGTTCGTATCCGCGGACTCTTTGATGCCGATCACGAGAATGACCGTGATCACCGCGACGACCGCGACCGCCGGCAGGTTGATGATGAACGGCAGACCGAAGACGTGCGGCGCGTTCGTCCACGCCGACGCCATGTACTGCGTCATCGGATCGTTAGGCGTCGACGCCAGCGCGCGGAAGGCGTCGTGCGCGGTTCGGTAGTCCGTCGCCAGCCACGCCGGCAAGTTCAGCCCGAAGTGGCCGATCAATTCGCGGAAATAGCCTGCCCACCCGATGGCGACGCCGATGTTGCCGACGGCGTACTCGATGATGAGGTCCCAGCCGATGATCCAGGCCACGAACTCGCCGATCGATGCGTACGCGTACGTGTACGCGGACCCCGAGATCGGCACCATCGCCGCGAACTCTGCGTAGCAGAGCGCCGCGAAGCCGCAGGCGACCGCCGTGAGCAGAAACGAAAAGACGATCGCCGGGCCCGCCCCTGGACGGGACGGATCGCCGACGATCGCCGTGCCGGTGGTGGCGAAAATTCCGGCGCCGATCGTGGCCCCCACGCCTAACGCAGTGAGGTGCCACTTGTTGAGCGATCGCTTGAGCCCCCCCCGACGCTCGGCGTCGGCCTCGCAGTCGGCGAGGGACTTCCGCACGAAGAGGGACGATGCCACTAGATCGTCCCTCTCTGTGTGCCCGCGCGCGTCGTACTCAGCGGCTGACCGCGCCCACCGCCACTCCGCCTACCTCGGCGGCCGCGGGCTCCTCACGCTGAATGCGCATCCCGTAGAACGACCGCCACACGAAGTAGACCGAGATCAGGAAAAAGATCGCCGCGATCAGGTGCACCAAGCCGGCTCCCTGGCTCACGCGCAACGATACCGCGAGCTCCACCGCGAGCAGGCCGAACAACGTCGTGAACTTGATCACCGGGTTGAGTGCCACCGACGACGTGTCCTTGAATGGGTCGCCGACCGTGTCACCAACCACCGTTGCGGCGTGCAGGTCCGTGCCTTTCTGCTTGAGCTCGACCTCGACGATTTTCTTCGCGTTGTCCCAGGCGCCGCCGGCGTTCGCCATGAAGATCGCCTGGTACAACCCGAACAACGCGATCGAGATCAGATAACCGATGAAGAAGTACGGCTCGACGAACGCGAACGCGAGCGCGGCGAAGAACACGGTGAGGAAGATGTTGAGCATGCCTCGTTGGGCGTACAGCGTGCAGATCTCCACCACCTTCTTGCTGTCCGTCACCGACGCCTTGGTCACGCCTTCCAGCCGGATGTTGCGCTTGATGAACTCCACGGCGCGGTAGGCGCCGGTCGTCACGGCCTGCGTCGACGCGCCCGTGAACCAGTAGATGATCGCGCCGCCCGTGAGCAACCCGAGCAGGAACGGGGGGTGGAGCATCGACAGCTTGTCCAGGTTCTCCGTTAGGCCATGCGTGAGCGCCACGATGATCGAGAAAATCATCGTCGTCGCGCCGACCACCGCCGTACCGATGAGCACCGGCTTGGCCGTCGCCTTGAAGGTGTTGCCCGCGCCGTCGTTCTCCTCGAGGAATTGCTTGGAGCGCTCGAACTGTGGCGCGAAGCCGAAGTCCTTCTGCAGTTCGGCCGAAATGTTCGGCTCCTGCTCGATGAGCGAGAGCTCGAAGATCGACTGCGCATTGTCCGTCACCGGGCCGTACGAGTCGACCGCGATGGTCACCGGGCCCATGCCGAGGAACCCGAACGCGACGAGGCCGAAGGCGAACACCGCCGGCGCCACCATGAGCGCGTCCATGCCGAGGCTCGCTACCCAGGCGCCGATCGCCATGAGGCCCATGATGACGATGCCCAACCAGTACGCGCTGAAGTTGCCCGCCACCAACCCGGACAGAATGTTGAGCGACGAGCCGCCTTCCTTGGACGAGCTCACGATCTCGCGCGTGTGGATCGACTCGACCGACGTGAACACCTTCACCAGCTCGGGGATCAATGCCCCCGCGAGCGTCCCGCACGTCATCACCGTCGAGATCTTCCACCACATCGTGCCGTCGCCTAACGTCGGCAGCAGCTCGTACGATACCACGTAGGTAAGGACGATCGACACGATCGAGGTCAACCACACCAGCGACGTGAGCGGCGCCTCGAAGTTCATCTTGTCGGCCGCCGCGTACTTCGCCTTGGCAAACCACCCGTTGATCAGGTACGACGCGCCGCTGGCGATGATCATCACGACGCGCATCACGAAGATCCACACCAGCAGCTGCACCTGCACCGTCGGCTCTTTCACCGCGAGCACGATGAACGTGATGAGCGCGACGCCCGTCACGCCGTACGTCTCGAAGCCGTCGGCGCTCGGCCCAACGGAGTCGCCGGCGTTGTCGCCGGTGCAGTCCGCGATCACGCCGGGGTTGCGCGCATCGTCTTCCTTGATGTTGAACACGATCTTCATCAAGTCGGACCCGATGTCCGCGATCTTGGTGAAGATGCCGCCCGCGATACGCAGCGCGGCCGCGCCCAACGACTCACCGATCGCGAACCCGATGAAGCACGGGCCCGCGTAGTCGCCCGGAATGAAGAGCAGAATGCAGAGCATCATCACCAGCTCGACGCTGATGAGCAGCATGCCGATGCTCATGCCCGCGCTCAACGGAATCGCGAAGCACGGATAGGGCTTGCCGCGCAGGCTCGCGAACGCCGTGCGCGAATTGGCGAACGTGTTCACGCGGATGCCGAACCACGCCACGCTGTAGCTGCCGGCGATGCCCAACAAACTGAACAGCAGAATGATGATGACCTTCGCCGCGCCGTAGTGCTGCAGCACGCCGAAATACAGCAGGATCACGATGCCGATGAACACCTCGAGCAGGAGCAGGAACTTGCCCTGCTGCACGAGGTAGGTCTTGCAGGTCTCGTAGATCAGCTCGGATACCTCGCGCATGGACCGGTGCACGGCCAACCGCTTGAGGTTGCTGTAAATCACGAGGCCGAACAGCATGCCTAACGCACAGAACACCAGGCCGAACATGAGCAGCTTGTGACCGGGGATGCCCCAGAGGAACGACACGCTCGACAGATCGGGGATGCGGAGGTTCGCCTCCCCGCCGGCGTTCTCCGCCGCTTGCGCGACGAGCGCGGGCGCGGCAAGCGCCAGTGCGCTCAGCGCGAGCAACGGAGAGAAAAGCACGCGCGCTGCGCGTCGGACGACAGGTGCCAACCAGTTCATCGGGAAACGCCTCCAGAGAGTACGAGCGATACAAAACAAGATGCCGGCCGCCGCTTGCACAGCTGCCACGACAATGATCGATGCTTCGGCCACGCGAGGCAACGGCTCAGACCGATTCCGCGCGCCGCCACAGGAGAAACACGGGTATGCCCACCACGACAATCGCGAGTCCCGCCAGCGCCTGCGCGCGCGTCTTGTCGGCGATGAGCAGAATGATCGCGGTGATCGCCGCCAGCGCGATGTACAACCCCGGAAGCCACGGATACCCCACGGCACGATACGGACGCTCGGCGTCGGGGCGTTTGCGGCGCAGGATGAACAGGCCGGTCGTCGTCAGCGCGTAGAACACCAGCTGCGCGAAGATCACGTAGTTGAGCAACTGGCCGTAGGTCCCAGTTAGGCAGAGGAGCGACGTCCACAGTCCCTGGTACACGAGACCCGAGGCCGGGACACTCCGCTCGTTCAGGTCGCCCACCTTCTTGAAGAACACGCCATCGCGCGCCATGGCGTAATACGCACGCGGGCCGGCGAGAATGAGCCCGTTGCTGCACCCGAACGTGCTGATGAGGATCGCGATCGCCATCACGGTGCCGCCGCTCGCGCCGAACAGCACCGAAGCGGCCGCGGTTCCGACGCGATCCTGCGTCGCGAATTGAATCCCGCGCCCCATGATCGTCGTCGCGGTCGCGGATCCGGACATCGGCAGTGTGAACAGGTAGCCGACGTTGGTCAGCACGTACAGCAGCGTGACGAGGCCGGTGCCCAACGCCAGCGCCAGCGGCAAGTTGCGCTTCGGGTTGTGCACTTCGGACGCGGCGAACGTCACGTTGTTCCACGCGTCGCTCGAGAAGAGCGAGCCGACGAGCGCGGCGCCGAACGCCAGCACGAACGCCGAGCCGAGGTCGACGTGGCCGAAGAAATGCCCGCCCTTGAAGTTGGCCGCGATCGCCGTCGCGTTGCGCCCCAGCGTTAGGCAGAGGAGCACGAGCAGCGCCAGCGCGCCGGTCTTCACGATCGTGAACGTCGTCTGGATGAACTTGCCCTCGCGCACGCCGCGCAGGTTGATCCAGGTGAGGAACCAGACGATGACCAACGCCACGAGCCGCTGCGGGCTCAAGCCGACGTCGATCGGTCCGCCGGCGGTCGCGAACGAATGATGCGGGAACCAGCTATAGAGATCCGGCGAGATCGCCGGTACGAGCTCACCCAGGAATCGCGCGAATGCTACCAGCACCGCGGCGATGGTCCCCGTTTGAATGACGACGAACAGCGTCCACCCATAGAGAAAGCCCATGAGTGAACCCATCGACTCGCGCAAAAACAGATACTGACCGCCCGCCTTCGGGAACATCGCCGCCAGCTCTCCGTATGCGAGAGCGCCAAGCAGCGTCATGATCCCCGTGACGATCCAGACCACCAGCAACCAGAACGGCGAACCGACCGACCGCGCGATATCGGCCGACACGATGAAGATGCCCGACCCGATCATGGCACCGGCGACGAGCATCGTTGCGTCCACCAACGTGAGCGCTTTGACGAACTCGTGCGGTGTCTCGGTGGTCGCAGGGCGATCGGCCACGACGGTGGTCATGCAGCTCCTCAATTGGATTGAGCAAACCTTCCGGCTGGCAGGCAAAGCCGGACGCGCTTCACGAGCGCCACGACCAGGGCCGCAGGCGCCCAAAGTGACAGCCGCAGGAAGCTAACAAACGGCCGAAACACAAGCCAGAGGACGGACCGTCTACAGTACGAACTCCGTGACGAACACCGAAGCAACTGGTGTCCCGTCCGTCTTGTGCGCGGGCCGGAAATGGTATTCGGAGAGCCGCGACTTGAGCTCTCGATCATAGCCCGAGTCGCCGGTGGGATCGAAGTCGAACTTCACCACGTGACCGCTCTGGTCGATCGTGAAGCGCAGCTGAACGGTCTTGCCGTGCAGACCTTTTGGAACGGGTAACGGCGGGATCACCGCGAAGTCTGGCGTCGCCGGATACACCGTTCCCTCGCCGCCGCCGGTACCAGGCCCATTGCCCGATCCCCGCCCCGGGCCATTGCCTGCTCCTACACCGCCTCCTGTCCCCGGTCCTGACCCAGCTGTGCCGTCAGTGCCCGCGCCGACTGACGGTGCGATCGCAATGACCGTCGGAGGCGCAGCGGTCGGAACGGCCGCCTGCTCTGTCGGAGCAATCGTCGGTTTGACAATCGTTTTCTCGATTGGCTTGGGCGGCTTCTTCACAACCGGCGGCTGGATTCGCGGTTGAGGCGTCTTGGGTACCGCGGGCTGCGGAGTCGCGAGCCGCATGAACTTGACCCGCTCCTGCACCACACGCGCGCCACCGAGTCCCGGACGACCACCTCCACCGCCGCCGGCGGGTCCTGCGCCCCCCGCACCGCGCGCGATTTCGGCCTTGTTCATCGCCAGCATTCCGCCCATGAGCAAGAACACGATAACCGCGTGGATCCCGAGCGAAGCGAGCAGTCCCCACCGTGCCTGCCGCTCGGTTGGGACACCGATCGGCGGTCGGTAAGGCGGCAGCGGCCGCCCAGGCTCGCTCGTCAGAGCGCGATTGGACTTCGAGATTGGCTCGACCTCCACCCACCGTCGTATCCGAGCACGACCTGCAGGTTCCCCAACATAACGAAAAAGGAGTGCCGGACGGTGTCAGCCCCATCGAACACGGGCAACTCGCAATTGCGGAAACTCATGAGGCTGCTTGTCCGTCCTCGTGTGTCGGTTGGCCTGCGGTACAACCTCGGTCTCATCGACACCCTCGACAACGCCAATGTGAAAAATCGCACGTGGGCGCGGGTGGCCGGCCCCCCGTTCTAACGCGAACCGGGCTCGCCGGGCGGATGCCGTGGCGAGCCCGTTTCGTGTGTTGCGCCTAACGGATCGACTTACTTGGGCGGGAGGCCGATGATCTTGACCCCGGCGCCGCGCGCCACGTCCATGGCGTGAATCACGTCCTGGAACGTCACCGCGGTGTCGCCCTTGACGAAAATGATCTTGTCCGGGCGCGGATCGTAGATCTCGTGCAACCGCTTGCCCAGGTTGTCCTTCGTCACGTCCTCACTGTTGATCTTGTACTTCCCGCCGGGCAGCACCTGGAGCACGATCTGATCCGGGTTTTGCGTCACCGGCACCTGTGGCGGATTGGGATCGGGCAGCTGCGTGTCGATTGCCTTACGGGCCAACGGCACCGCCACCATGAAGATGACGAGCAGTACGAGCAGCACGTCGATCATCGGCGTGACGTTGATGTCGTTGGTGAGGCCTCTCTCGCCCTGGCCTGACATGGCCATCGTCGCGGTCTCCGTTACTGTTTGTTAGGCGTCGGCGACAGAATGTCACCCGGCACAGTGGACCGCGTTCCCGGCGTCTGGTCCGTAATGGCCGCCATGACGCGCACGCCATTGTGCTCGATGATGTCGATTGCGTCGAGCACCTTGGCGTACTTCAGGTTCCGGTCCGCCTTGAGATACATGATGAACTCTTGCCGTCCGGGCGCCCCGAAAATCTCCTTCGTCCGGTCGCCCAGCGTCGAGTTCTGGATCGGTTTCTTGTTCAGGTAGTACTGTCCGTTGGCATCGATGCCGAGGACCACGTCATCGTTGTCCTCGGGATGCGCCTTGATATTGATGCCGTCGGGCGGCTGCGCCTGAAAGCCCGAATTGATGAGCGGCGTCACGATCATGAAGATGATCAACAACACGAGCATGACGTCGATCAGCGGCGTGACGTTCGGCTCCGCTTTGACGGCACCACTTCCACCTGCAGACATCGCCATGAGTCGGCTCCTCGATCAGAGGTGGCGATTACTGGGAGATCGGGCCGCTCTGCGAGCTCGACGCCGACGTGGCGTTGAATTCGCGCGTGAACCGCGACCGGCCGAACTCGCCGGCGACACCCTTGATCAGATAGTCGATCATTTCCTTCGACGTGTACGTCATCTCGACGGAGAGATTGTCGATCTTGGTCGAGAAGTAGTTGAAGAACCACACCGCTGGAATGGCGACGATGAGACCGAAGGCCGTCGTGATGAGGGCCTCGGAAATACCGGCCGACACCGAGCCTAACCCGCCCGCGCCCGACACCGCCATGCCTTGGAACGCGTTCACGATACCCATGACCGTTCCGAGCAGTCCGACGAACGGCGCCGTGGCACCGACCGTCGCGAGCACGGCCAGGCCGCGCTTCAGCTCGGACACGATGATCAACATGTTGCGCTCCACCGCGCGCTCGGCCGAGTTGATGTCGGCGACTGTCACCGACCCGTCCTGCAGCAGCGGCTTGACCTCGCCTAACGCACCGCCCAACACGCGGGCCACGTGCGACTTCTTGTAGTTCTCGGCGAGCTTGATGGCTTCGTTGAGGTTGTCTTCCTCGAGGAACTGGGAGAACTCCGGCGCGAACTTCCGGGTCTCCGACTGCGCCTTGCGCAGCCGCCACCACTTCCCGATCGCGATGGTGAGCGAAAAGATCGACATGATCGCGAGGACGATCACGATGCCCTTCGCGAACCATCCCATCGTGACGAACATTGCGGAAATCGACAGACTCATGGACCGACGTCCTCCGACGGTGTGCGAATGGTGAACCTACGACCCAACTCGATCAATGCGGTTTCGCGAACGAGAACGGGAACTGCACGAGCTCTTTCACTTTCCGTCCGCCCGTTTCGGCGGCATAAAACTTCATGCGGGGCAGCACGTTCTTGACCGAATTCGTGAACAGGTCGTTCGTCGACTTCAGCACCTTGAAGGTGCTCATGTCCGCCCGGCCCGTCGTGTCGATCACGAACTGCACGAGCACCTCGCCCTCGACGCCGGCGCTCTCGAGCATGCTCGGGTATTGCGGCTTCGGATTGTCTTCCCTGGCCAACGCCGGCTTTTCGACCTGGAACTCGAAGTAGGTCTGGTCCGGGTTCACCGGTCCCTTACCACCGACCACGCCCTTCGACGTGCCGCCTTCGACGCCCTTTCCGGAGAAGTCGGCTTCGTTAGTCACCGCTTTGGACAGGTCGACATCCGGAATCTTGGTCGGGATGTTGATCGGCGCCGTTAGGACCTGGAAGCCCTTGGGAGGCGGCGGGGTGACCACCGTCTGTGGCGGCGGCGGCTTCGGCGGCTCCGGCTTCGGTGCCGGCGGTTTGGTCTGGACGAACTTGACGTCCTCTTGGCGGTGCTCTTTCTCGTTGCGCAATCCCGCATTCAGCGTGACCGCAACCGCGAGTCCGATCAGCGCCGCGTGCAAGATGATGCTCGCGACGATACTGCCCGGATTCTTATTGCGCTTGGGCTTGGATTCGAGCAGCGTGGTGAACATGCTCGATCACACTCCGCGGTGAAGGGTTCCACACCAGTCCGTAACGCTTCGAGAACTTACCGGCAGCAAATGAGGCGGTAATGCCGCGGACATTAAGAAATCGTGAAGCCGTTGTTAGCTTTCCAACACGCTGCCGACGGCCACAGTCCGATGTCGAGCCCGGCTATGCGGCGGCTGGACCTTCCGCGCCGTCCCGCAAAACGTGGTCCGGTTCCTCTTCCGACACCGGAAGCGTCACGGTGAACGTGCTGCCGCGCCCGTAGCGCGATCGAACCGAGATCGTTCCGCCGTGAGCTTCCGCAATCCATTGACTGATCGCGAGGCCCAAGCCGAACCCTGACCGCTCGGTGCCGCGGGAGCGCGCACGATCCGCGCGATAGAAGCGCTCGAAGATGTGCGGCAGGTCGGATGCGGAAATGCCGATCCCGGTGTCGCGCACCGAGAAGGCGGCGGTGTGCTCGTACGAGATGAGGGAGATCTCGACGCTGCCGCCGCGCGGCGTGTACTTGATGGCGTTGGTGGTGAGATTCAAGAACAACTGGCGCAGCCGAGCCCGGTCGCCGAACACCGCGACGCGCGCCGGCTCGGCCATGGTCACCGTTAGGCCGGCGGGCTCGGCGAGAATAGTGGCGGTCTCGAACACCTCGCGCGCCAGCGGCTCGAGCTCCACGCGCTCGCGGTGCAGGTCGAAGCGCCCCTCGTCGGCGCGCGCGAGCGTGAGCAGACTCTCCACCAGATCCGCCATGCGCGTCGTCTCGTGCAGCGCTTCCTCGAGCGCGACCATGCGCTCGGCGCGCGTCGATCCGCCGCTCATCGAGCGCTCGACGTCCGCGCGGAGCACCGCCAGCGGCGTCTTGAGCTCGTGGCTCGCGTCGGCCGTAAAGCGCCGCAGGGCCGAGAACGATTTCTCGAGACGCTCCATCATCTCGTTGAGCGTGATGCCGAGGCGCGCCATCTCCTCGTTCGCGTCGTCGATCGGGAGGCGGCGGTGCAGACTGCGTCCGTCGGTGATGGCGCGCACTTCGTTGATCATGTGCCCAACGGGACGGAACGCGCGTCCGGCGATCATGTAGGCGAGCCCAACGGACGCCATGAGCAGCAGCGGGGCGACCGCGAGGCTGGTCCCGATGAGCTCGCGGATCGCGATGTCCGTGGACTTGACCGACTCGGCCGCGACGACGCGCTGCACGTTAGGCACGTCCATGTCTTCGTTCACGGCCACGAGCAGCAACCGGTCGCCCCCCACGTCGAGCAGCTCGCCTTCCCCGCCCGGTTTCACCGCGATCGCCTCGCGCTGCAGCGTCGTGCGATCGTCTTCGGAGAGCTGGCGCAGCGCGAACGAGCCGTACAGCAACCGGCCGCTCGGGTCGAGCACGAGCACGTAACCTTCCATCCCCTCGAGCAGCGTGCGCAGCTCGGGTGAGATCATCGGTCCGTTGAGCGTGTCGCGCGTGACCGTGACCGGACCGGACTTGCTCGCCTGCGAGATGATGGTGGACGCGAGGTTCGCCTGCGCGAGCACGTGTTTCAACAGCTCCTCGTAGGAGCTCGCGCGCCGCGCCGTCCACAGCGCGGCGGTGAACGCGATCATCGTTCCGACCATCGCCCCGGCGTATGCGATCGTGAGCCGGGCCCGGATGCTTCTCACCGCGCTCCTCCGCGCATCACTCGCGTATCACGTAACCCACGCCGCGCACGGTGTGGATCAGCTTCACCGACGCGTTCGCGTCGACCTTCTTCCGCAGGTGGTTGATCACCACGTCGACGATGTTCGTGCCGGGATCGAAGTGGTAGCCCCAGGCGTACTCGGTGATGAGCGTGCGGCTCATCACGCGGCCGGTGTGGCGCATGAGGTACTCGAGCACCGTGTATTCCTTGGGCGTGAGCTCGAGATCGCGGCCCGCGCGCCTAACGGTGCGCGTGTTCTTGTCCAGCTCCAGGTCCTTGACGCGGAGCCGCGGCTCGGCAATGGCGAGCGGCCGGCGGCTCAGCGCTTCGACGCGCGCGAGCAGCTCCTCGAACGCGAACGGTTTGGTGACGTAGTCGTCCGCGCCGGCGCGCAGCGCCTGCACCTTCGCGTCTACCGCGTCCTGCGCCGTGAGCACCAGCACCGGGCGCTGAAAGCCGCGGGCGCGCAGGTTGTGCAGCACTTCCATACCCGATCGGCCCGGCAGCCGCATATCCAACACGATAAGGTCATACGCATCCGAATGGGCCCTCTGTTCGCCCTCTTCTCCGTCGGGCACGAGGTCGACGCCCCAGCGTTGTTCCTCGAGCCCGCGTTTGACATACTGCCCAACCGTCGGATCGTCTTCGATCACCAGGATCTTCATTGCATGAATCGCTCGCTCATTCCGCCGTTGGGCGGTGGAATCCGTATTCGCGAATCTTGCGATACAGCGTCTTGGGCGAGATGCCGAGGATCTCCGCCGCCTTCCCCTGGTGCCAGTTGACGTGCGTCAGCACCGTCTCGATGTGCTTCCGCTCCACGTCGTCGAGCGGCACCATCGGCTCCGCGCCCCGCCCGCCGGCCGACGCCGGTCCGCCTAACGGAAGGTCGGCGGCGTGCACCACGCCGTTCGTCGCCAGCAGCACGGCCCGCTCCATCACGTTGCGCAACTCGCGCACGTTCCCCGGCCACGCGTAGCGCTGCATCGCCTCGAGCGCGTCCGGCGCCAGCGTGGGCGCCGACGGCCCGCCGAACTGGGACAGAAAATGATTCGCGAGCAGCGGCACGTCCACCGTGCGCTCGCGCAGCGGCGGCAGCGTGATGCTGATCGTATTGATGCGATAATACAGATCGCTGCGAAAGGTTCCGTCGGCCACGCGCTGTGCCAGGTCCTGGTTGCTGGCTGCCACCACGCGCAAGTCCGTGTGGACCTTCTGCGTGCCGCCCACCCGATAGAAGCTCCCCAGCTCGAGCGCCCGCAGCAGCTTGCCCTGGAGCCGCTGATCCAGCGCGCCGATTTCATCCATGAATATGGTGCCGCCCGACGCCAGCTCGAACAGGCCAAGCTTCCGCGCGACAGCACCAGGGAACGCACCGCGCTCGTGCCCGAACAGCTCGCTCTCCAACGAGTCATCGGGGATCGCCGCGCAGTTCACGTCGACTAACGGACCGGCCGCGCGGTGCGACAGCTGGTGCAGCGCGTGCGCGATGAGCTCCTTGCCCGTTCCACTCTCCCCCGATACGAGCACCGCCGAATCGCTCTTCGCCACGCGCTCCACGAGCGCGAGCACCGCCTGCATCGGCGCGTACTGCGTCACCACTTCGGGCACGGCATCGGCGCGCGCGAGCCGCGTCTGCAGCAGCGTGTTCTCGATCGACAACTGGCGCTTCTCCCATGCGCGGCGCACGAGCACCTCGATTTCGGCCATGCGATACGGCTTACTGAGGTAGTCGTACGCACCGAGCTTCATCGCGCTGATCGCGGTCTCGATCGTGCCGTTGCCGGTAATGATGATCACCTCGGGCGGCGACACATCCTCGCGCACCTGCCGCAGCACCTCGAGCCCATCGAGCTCGGGCATGACGATGTCGAGCAGCGCCACGTCGAACGCTTCGGCGCGCAGCGCGTCCAACGCCGCCCGGCCATCGGTGAACGTCCGCACATCGTGACCGCGGCCGGCCAAGAACTTCTCCAGGAGCGCGCCGAGGTTCGGCTCGTCTTCCGCGATCAGCACTTTGATCCGTGCATCGCCTCTCATGTCGTCTTCTCCTTGCCCTGGTCGTCCGTCGTCGGTTTGGCCTGACCCGCTGGCAAGTGCACGCGGAACGTGCTGCCCACACCGAGCTGGCTGTCCACTTCGATGCGCCCTCCGTGATCGGCGACGATGCCGTAGCAGATGGACAATCCGAGACCGGTTCCCCGGCCCGGCGACTTGGTCGTGTAGAACGGTTCGAACAACCTGCCTAACTCACTGCCCGCGATCCCCCGGCCCTGGTCTTCGACTTCGATCACCACGCCGCCATCCGGCGCGTCGTTGCGGCTGCGGATCGCCACGCGGCCTGTTCCATCCATGGCGTCGGCGGCGTTGAGGAGCAGCGCCATGAGCACCTGCGCCAATTGCTCGCGGCTTCCGTACACCGGCGGTTCGATGTCCGCCTCCAGCGACGCTTCCACCTTCACGTGCTTGAAGCGCGGATGATGCTTGAGCAGGAACAGCGTGTGCTCGACCACTTCGTTCGGATCCACCGCTTCGCGCGCGTCGCCGCGCGGGCGGCTGAAGTCGAGCAACCCGTCCACGATGCGCTTGCTGCGGTGCACCTCGTGGTCGATGATGTGCGTGTACTCGGCGATGGCCTCGCGCAGCGGCGCCGGAACGTCGCCCTCGTTGAGCTGCAGAGCCAAGCTCTCGGCGCAGGCGGCGATGGTGGCCAACGGGTTGTTGATCTCGTGCATGACACCCGCCGACAGTTGGCCTAACGCAGCCAACCGCTGCGCCTCGGCCACGCGCTCGTGGGCGCGCTTCCATTCCGTGATGTCCTCACCGATCGTGATCACGTGCGTCACCGCGGCGTCGTTGATGCGCATCGGGATCTTCGACACGCGGTACGTGCGCAGCTCGCCGGCCGCATTCGACGGCATCTCGAACTGCGTCATCGCGCCGGTTCGGAACACCTCGTCGAATTCCTGCCGCAGCATGTCGGCGGGTTGGCGCCGCAAGATCTCGAAGATCGTCCTGCCTAACGCTTCCTCGCGCAGCACGCCCTGCAGTCCGGTCTCGCGCTTCCGGTTCCACGCGTGCACGCGGTATTCGCGGTCCACGACGTAGAGTCCCACCGGTAGCGAGTCGACGATGCGCTCGATGAACCGGCGCTGCTCGTCGATCTGTCGCGTCCGCTCGACCACGGCTTCCGCGGCGCGCCGCGCGCTCTCATCCGCGGCAAGCGCCGAACCGACCAGGAATCCAGCGGTCGTGAGCACCGTCCGCTCGAGCGGCGACATCGGTGTGCGACGCACCGTCACCAGCGTACCGCCGGTCCCATCGCCGTCGGTCGCCACGAGCGGCGAGAGCACGATCGCGTCGGCGTGCCCGTTCCGCCTGCCATATGGCGTGGGCAGCTGATCGGCCGTCACCTCTATCGTACCGCCGGGCGCGCGCGCGAGTCGCTCGGCTTCTTCGCCGGCCGTGTCGGGCGGCACGCGCCACAGCGAGCACTCATCTAAATCGAGACCGGCGCGCAACCGCTCGAGGAGGTCATCGAGAGGGTCGGCGAGCGCTGAAGCTGCTGCTCCTGTGGCCAGTCGCTCGGCGAGCGAGGCGATCAGAAGCAGAAGTTCACTGCATGAGCTATCGACAAGAGCATCCGACGGCGCCACACGTGGTTGACGAGGCACGGATCCTCGAATTGGTAGGTGCCTCTAACCTAAGCCAGGGACCCATCGGCGGACAAGATGACCGAAGAACTCTCCATCGCCCATCCGGCTGCGAATTCGACAGTTGCCTGTCAGCCAGGCAGCGAAATCGGTCAAATTCGGCAAGAAATTCCGGTACGGCGGTTGCGCTCCTCGGCCTCGCTACTCGAACACAGGAGATTTGTCTATGGCGTACCGTGGAAGCGCACTCGTTCCGTTCTTCGGCGGCGAAATGCGGCCGTTGTTCGGACTCCGCCGTGAGATCGACCGGCTATTCGATGATGTCGTTGGCTCAGCGAGTACTCGTTGGACACCAGCCGTGGATGTGCGTGAAACCGAGAAGTCGTTGGCGATCGACGTCGAGCTGCCGGGGATCAAGCCGGAGAACGTCGAAGTGGATGTCGAGAATGGCGTGCTCTCGATTACCGGCGAGAAGCGCTCGGAGCGTACGAATGAGGAGAAGGGCCGGTATCACATGGTTGAGCGCAGCTACGGCTCGTTCTTCCGGTCGTTCCAACTGCCGGCAGGCGTGGACGAGTCGCAGATCAACGCTTCGTTCCATGATGGCGTGTTGACGGTCGACATTCCGAAGGCGGCGCTGCCGCAGCCTCGGAAGATCCAGATCGCCGGTCCCACCGAGAAGGACGCCACGTCGGCGCCGGCCCGCGAGCCCGTCACACGGAGCTCGCGCCCCGCGAGCTCGTCCGAGCCGTCCGGCGACCGCATGGCAGCGAGCGGATCGGAGCAGTCGCCTAACGAATCGCGCCGGTAGCCTCCCACTGGCGTCGGTGCAGCGAATCGCCGCCGCGGCTCAGGCCGTGGCGGCGATTTGCGTCAGGATTTCGTCGTTGGTCCGCTTGTGCCCGGGCGAGTCTTCGATGTGGCGCCACGCGATGCGGCCGTCCGTGCCGACGAGAAAGTACGCGCGGTTGGCGTAGAAGCGGTCGGGCATCAACACACCGTACGCACGCGAGATGTCGCGCTTGAAATCGCTCAACAGGTCGACGCGCATGTTGTGCTTCGCCTTGAACTCGCGCAGCGTGGGCACCGAGTCGACGCTGATCGGAAGCACCACCACATCCTTGCCGGTGAATTGATCGAAGTCGTCGCTCAGATCGCAGAGCTCGGCCGTGCAGGTGCTCGTGAAGGCCAACGGGAAGAACGCGATGAGCGCGCGCTTCTTGCCGCGAAACGAGGACAACGAAACGGGCGAGCCCGCGGTCGAATCAGCTGTGAAATCAGGAGCGACGTCGCCGACCGCCGGGATGGAGCCCGTCGCGGCGGATGAAGCTGGTGCGGACATCGGAGCGGTTCCTCGTTGGTCGAGTGCGGGCAGCCTAATGGACTATCTCGCCAAGAAAAAAACGGCAACTGCTTGAAAGGATAACAAAAGTGAAACAAGGGATA
>JACZCV010052273.1_pt1 | contig 27649 bp, 28 predicted proteins | sample 8641841 | NCBI WGS metagenome assembly JACZCV01 (sample SAMN15324606, study PRJNA640507) | soil metagenome | isolation source: monocropping sugarcane control | place: China: Luxin town, Laibin City, Guangxi Province | collected 2019-07-25 | depth 10cm m
CGGTTCGGGACCGTGAGGCCCCGGGTTCAAATCCCGGGCCCCCGACCAAATTCCGAACTCAAACCTGAGACTGTAATCGTCACTTAAGTGACAACGCCGCTGTACTGGTGTAGCACGCATGTAGCACACCTACTATCAGAAGGAACTAAATGCGGAGAGTCTTTGAGGCGCGAGCGACGGTGGACCGGACTTTGATGCGGCCGCGAGCGGCTGTCGAAGCCACCACTGCGCCGATCGCGGTCGCAGACCAGACCGACCACTACGTTGCTGCCCAGCTGAGGCGCGCTGTAGTCCCCATCATTTGGTCCTGGGCTGCGATCCGTCGCTCGTCCTCCGACTCCTGGAGGCTCGTCGGTTTTAGCGCACGCACAACGCTGGCCTTGTCCAGCCAAGGCGATAGTCCCCTTGCCTACGAGCGGCTCATGATTGGTTCTGAGGTCATTGACGGACAAACCGCTGCCGATCGTTTCGAGTCCCGCGACCTAGGTCCGCTCGCATCGTCGCTTGGTCTCACTCTCAACCTGGCTGGCGACTCGTACCTCGGGCATCGATTGCCGTCCGGCACTTCGCTCGGAATCGGCCCAACCGCGCAGTGGCCGGAGTACTACATCAATTGGCCATTGGCTGTAGACAACGAGAGCCGGTACTTCGTGTCGCTATCCGACCCGGTCAGCGCCCCTGGTGCACCGGCGTTTAAGCACGGTTACGAGCCTGTCTACAGCAAGTTGTATGGCGTGCGCCATTACCCCCGAGGCAGTTACGAGCCCCCTATGAGCGCATCTGTCAGGGTTGTGTACCCATACCGAATCGGTGACGTCTGGCTGAGTGAAAGCGGTCTCGTAGCTTATGTCGACTGGCTCGGCAAGGGCTCACCAACCCCTCATACCCTTCAGATCTCCAGCCGGGCGGCACATGACGATCCAGAACCAGAAACGCGGAACTCAGCGATCGGCGGCGCTACAACCGCGGTTGCCATCTCCTCGACCCTGCCTCCCGTCGAGGCGGATCTCTTCCTCATAGAGCCTGGCACAGCAACTATTTGGGATAGCCGGACATGGCTACCAGAATCCACTGGCTTGCCCCTGACCATCACCCCAGACGTCGAGGAGGAGGTCGAGCTCAAGGCCGATGTGTCGTCCCTGCCAGCTTCTGACCTCGACAAATTAGCGGCGGATCCGGAATTCGTAAATCTTCTAAAGGCCCGATGGATCGAGATTCAGCGATGTCTGACGGCCGAGGCTTATCTTGCGGCCACTGTCCTCACCGGGAGTCTGCTGGAAGGCGCTTTGATTTCCTTCGCGATGGCCAGGGAAAAGACATCTATGGTTGCCAACGCCGCGCCTCGTGACTCCAAGACTGGCGCGACGCTGCCGATTCCGAAATGGACGCTCGAAAAGCTAATAGCAGTCGCGATGGAGCTCCAGTGGATCGGTGGAGGAATCCTCCGTATGGCGGATGTGGTCCGGACGTTGCGCAATACGATCCATCCCTGGGAAGCGCGGAAAAACGAGAATATGATCGACCAAGCGACCGCACAAATTTGCTTCGACGTGGTGCAAAGAGCGATCGCTCAGCTTGTTAAGTCGAGTTAGGCAGCCGGGTCGTTCGACCAAGGCGGACGCCCTCTGAAGTCGAATTCCGTCTGCTAGGGATCCAGCCAACGGCGGGAACCATGTACTCGCGACTTCGGACGCAGGCCTCGTACTCAGGTGGGGGCCCGGCAAATCGTCCACCACTCAAGGAATCCTCGCCGCTTATGCCTTAAGCTCCACCGCCTCAAACGGCCTCCGGCGTGAAGCTCGCGGCCAGGCGGTCAATGCCTGTTGCGGTGTGTGGCGATACAACCATTTGCGAGCCGCGCTCTTGGCAAAACCTCGCTCCAGAAGAAGATCCATCAGCTGGGTCTTCTTGTCCATCCGTGCGTCGCGTATCTGAAGGTAGCTGTGAATCTGTTGGCGAACTGATTCGTCGACGATGTATCGTCCCGCCTCTCTTGGAGCGAAACGCTTGAGCAACTTGTAGTAGTACCTCTCGCTGATTCCGTGGGCGTCCCACGGTCGAAGGGATGCATCGTCGAACTTGTTCTGTGCGAGGATTGCGAGCGTTGCTTTGCGGCTGACGTACCGGCGCGTTGATTCGGCGCCGCGCGCCGGGTCAAACCCCGGCTTGAGTAGTCCCTCCAATAATGTCGCGGCGGCCGCCGCGCTGTCCGGCATATGCATCGCTGCGCGTACGCGCTCGACGGCCTTCGGATAGGCCAGAGCAAAAGCTTCCGCCAACCCTCCTTCGCTCGCATCAAGTAATCCGTGCCATTGCGCAAGTAGGAGCAATTGACAACCTACCTCGGATGCGCTGGACCTCTCATCAAGAGTCAGTATCGGAACGCCATGGCTGTGAACCGCCTGAGCTGCGAAGCGCCATGGCCTTTCCGCGTTGCGCGTAATGCCCGGCCAAATTCGAAAGGCGAGTGCTCGGTCAACGGGATGAGCCGTTAGGCGGGCGACAATAAGAACCGGTTCGACACCAACGAGACCCGCACCAGGACCCTCGCGACCGATCAACGGCTCGACCAGCTGCTGAATGTCGTTGCGCGGACCGGTAATCCATGTGATTCGGCGCGTGATCTGGAACCACCAACCTCCAGCAGCAATGCCTGCCAGGGGCACGAACACAAGATGGTTCGGATCGAGAAGGCCCTTAAAGAACTCGGCTCGGCTGGACTGGTCGAACGATTTCTGCAACCAGAATCGCAGCCAGTCCGCCGAGAGGACACCCCCCTTGTTGACCGCGACGACAAGGTCTCCGGCGAGTTGCAAGGCCCCTGCGATTGGGGCGGCATGGGGCGGGAGGCTTGCAGCTTGGAGGACCTGTATCACAGATGCCATTTCCGGATTCGACGGATCCAGGACCGGCCATATAGATTGATCGCTTCGATACTCTCTAGTTCGAAAGCCCGGAGCGAACACGAATGGAAGCCCTCCGGAATCAATCGAAACCGTGCGTAGTTCTGCTCCGCCGAAGTACTGGCCGGCAAGCAACTCCAGTTCGCCAGCCACCTCCTTCAGCAGAGGCTTCAGTTGCTCGGGATCCGCGCTCTGTCCAACACGCCTCTGGACGTCGGGCACGAGCATCTCGGACCAATGTCCCACTTGGGCAGCATACCTAGGTGTGAAGTGGCAGTCAGGCGTCTGGGTGGACTCCGGAAAGGGCGTCTTGATCCGCAGGTCTATGCAGCGCAAGTCGCGACGGGTAGCGGTGGCGAAAGCGATGGTCCTCGTAGGTCTTGGCCTCAGCAGGCGGCCAACTTTGTCGAGACGGTGGAGCACGTCATCAGGGACACCATCGCGGCCTTCCGCGCCGTCTCATCTCTCTAACACCCGTGATTGCTGCGATACGAAACCTCGAGCAACTCCAACGCGGTCCAACCCATTGGTGACTTCGGCGACAGCTTCGTTTCGGACGCAGGATATCGCGCGCCTACTGGTGTTCCGTTCTAAGCTCGCCGCGTGAGCCAGTGGGAATCTGCAACGACGCTGCAACTTGCGCTGCGAACTGCGGAAGGAGCTGCCGTCGTGTATGCGGCCAACCCGGTCATGCGAGCAATCCTCACAGCGATCCCGTTTGTCGGCGGCCTAGACGCGATTGTCGGCACAGCTGGGTCGAACATCGCGCTGGATCGCCTGCGCGTGCTGATCCAGGCTTTGGGGGATCAGGTCGCGCAACTAAACACGAAACTCGACACAGCTGTCACCGAGGAGCAACTGCTCGACTCGGCTATCCGAGGCCTCCGCGGTGCGACCGAAACCGGAAGCCGTGAAAAGGTGAGGACAATCGCGGCCGCGCTAGTTGGCGCGATATCTGTTGACAGGCCGGCCGACCTGGATATTGAAAGTGTCATTGCGACTCTGGTCAGTCTGACACCCGCGGACCTTCTCGCCGCGCGTGCACTGGTCGACCATCTCGGACCCGGGACTTTCCCCCCGCCACCAGAACTCGGGCCCGACGCGCTCTTTTACCTGGGTCGTCTACAAGCCGCCGGTCTTCTGGAGAGCGTCGTTCTGCCAGCCAGTGAACGGTCGGCCAGACCTGGGCCGGGATTCCGCACTGACCCGGCGATTGAGTTCCGCTTCACTCCAACATTCGGACGCATACTTGAGATCCTCCGCGCTGGCGGAGTCGACACGACTTAAGTGGCGCGCCCGCTGGTTTCGTTGGAACTTCGACGCTTCCGCGCCTTCGAACGCTTCACAGTGACGTTCGGGCCGACGGCAATTCTGGTTGGGCCAAACAACGCGGGCAAGAGCACAGTGGTGTCCGCCCTTAGGTCGATTGCCTACATGGTTCGCACAGCAAAGAGAATCAGACCCACCGGCAGGGGGTTTCGTGGCGACCGACGCATCTTGAAATATGAACTGGTGACCGCCCAAGTCGGCCTAGCAGAAGACAGTCTTCGATGGGAATCTCAAGACGGCGAGGTTTCGATTCGCGCTGCATTTGCGAACCGGTCGCGGCTGTATGCGATCTGGCCAACCGAGAGCCTCGGCGACCCGTACTTCTTTGTGCAGGGTCCAGACGGGCGGCCGTATCGCGACATCCCCGACGTCCGAGAGAATCTCCCGTCAATTGGAGTGCTGCCAAACCTCTCGCCAGTCGAGCAGCGCGAGGAACTGCTGGCTGAGGAGTATGTACGCAGCAATCTGGGAACTCGTCGCTCCAGCCTCCACTTCAGAAATCAACTCTTGTTGTTGGCGCGGGGCGAGCTTCCAGGCTTGGATTGGGATGGCTGGATCGCTTTCCTCAGGGTGTGGCTCCCAGAGATTCAGCTGCGCCCGCCTGAACAGTCAGAGGGCGGGGTTGATGTTTTCTATCGGGAGGAACCTAGACCAAGTTGGAAGGAACTTGTGTGGGCTGGAGACGGCTTCCAGGTCTATATGCAGAATCTCTTCCACCTCTTTCGCCTACGTGGTTCCGATGTGATCGTCCTCGATGAACCCGACGTCTACCTTCACGCTGACCTTCAACGAAGGTTGACACAGGTCGCAGGCGCCTCAGAGGCCCAGGTCGTAGTCGCCACACACTCGACTGAGGTGGTTGCTGAGGCAGGTACGTCGGCGATCGTTTGGATGGATAGAACCCGCACCCGAGCGTATCGAGCTCCGGATGATGAGTCGCTGAATACACTGGCGGGACAACTGGGCTCGCAGTTCAATCTCCGCTTGGCCAAGGTCCTCAGGGCACGCCACACACTGTTTGTCGAGGGTAGTGACGCCAGCTATCTGAAGGACCTCGCTCGGTTGATTGGAGCAGTCGCCTTCGCGAACGAGGTGCATCTGGCAATTGTGCCCATAGAAGGCTGGAGCAACCAGTTCAGAGCCGAGGCTTTCGGATGGGTGAATGACAAGTTGCTCAAAGGCTCGATGAGCGCAACGATTCTTCTGGACCGTGACTACCACGCGGATTCGCACGTTGAGCATGTACAGCAGCATTTCGAGTCGGCCGGACTTGGATGCCACATTTGGAAGCGAAAGGAAATCGAGAGCTACTTCTTGCACCCCGGTGCAATGGCTCGAGCCACCACCGCAAGTGAGGAGGAGATTGCGGCGAGCTTGGCGCGCACAACGGCCGGAATGTACGAGGACGTGATCTTCCAGTTCGTTGCCACTGCCAAGCAGGACAATTCAGGCGATCGCCACCTGGCGGACTCGACTATCGCGAGGCGGTTCATCCCCTGGTTACGCGAACTGTGGACAGACCCTGCCGAACGACTGTATCGCTGTCCAGCAAAGGAGGTTTTGTCTGCCGTCAACACGCAGCTCTCGGCGACCGGTCACAAGACACTTACTTTCAACGGGATCATTCGGAAACTACAGCCTCATGACGTGCCTGAAGAAGCCGTCCATCTAATACGCTCTATTAACCGCCGACTCACGCGTGCTTAAGGGCTCGACTGGTGCCCACGAACGTATTCCTAACTGGCCAGTTCTCGATAATGCGTCCATCTGCCTATCCGGTTAGCTCCGGAAGATCGGTCCTGAGTCCTTGACCTCGGCGTAGGTTGTCGGCGCAACTCTGCTGCCGATACCCAGCAGCGTTTGGAAGGCAGCCATCGGGCTCCGCCGGCGGTTGAATCGAAAGACGAACTCGTCCAGATAGACCTGCATCTGGTGATCGGAGACGCCCTTATAGGTGCCGCGAAGCCAGGTCTTGAAGTTGCTGATCACGAGGTGGACGTGAGCTAGGGCCAAGGCGGCATCCTTGCCCGTCAAACCCTCCGCTCGGAGGCTGGTCGACTGGTGTTCCACTCCAGGCGAGACGAGTGATTGAGGACTTTCACAAAGCCCTCAGTAAGGCTGGCCTACCCCGGATTAGATTCCACGACCTCCGACATTCATGCGCGACGCTATTACTCGTTCAAGGAGTGTCGCCGCGGGTCGTGATGGACGTTCTCGGCCATTCGGAGATCGCCATGACAATGGACACGTACAGCCACGTCGTCCCAGAGCTACAGCGGGAGGCCGCCGACAAGATGGAGTCGCTGCTTAAACATCCCAGGCTCGTCGAACGCGAACGTTGAGACCCGCGGATCGTGGATAGCCGGTCGCGCGCGGCAACCTAGCTTGGTATGTGAATCAGCATCAACCTCTCGCCTTAGCCGAAAAGTGACATCCTTTCTCCTCGGCGTGCAGTGAGTGACACCGACAGCGAGAACGACAAGCGCGATCGCCTCGCGAGAGATAGGTTGCTGGCACTCGGGCGGCATGATCTTGTCTCGCCAGATGGCAAGTCATCGTGGAATGGCGAGCAGTGGGAACCAATCCGGCTAAGCCTTAGCTACAAGGTGGACTCGGCAGAAGAGATCATGAAGCTCCGAAGGTCCTCCCAGGGCGTAGAGAGATTCCCGTTTCTCCGACTGCCATCCAAGGAGCAATTGCGGCAACCCCTACCGGATCCGCAACAGGCGGAGGCGTGGGCGCAACGGATGTCAGAGTTAGTTCGGGCGAAGCCTGTGTCGAACCTGCCGGCGTTTCCCGTTCGACGATCGGCTGTTGGGTTGGTAAGCACCGTGATCAACATGCACTCGGGCAAGATCTACACCGTCTCGACGGTGCGTATGCTTTTGAGACAACTCACTAGTGGCGGGGAATTGAAGACCCTGACTCTTGGCGAATCGCGCGTCTATCAGGGCCGATGGCCCTTCATCGCGAGGCTGCTATTGCGCCAAAACTATCTTGAGCGCGACCTGTTGGACGGAGGCGGGTTGGCTCACGGGCCTACGGTCGCTTTGGATGAGCTTCATAGACGGGTCTGTCGGCTCGTTAGTCTTGACGACCCAGACGTGTGGAAAATGTCGATCGACCTACAGAGGGCAATGGCCAAAGTCGATTTTCCCCCGTTCGCCTCACGGTCTCGACAGGCAGAACAATTCAGAGAGTAGGTATACCGTCAGGCGCTCCTCTGGGGAGTGCGGTCAGCGCAAGGCTCTGCCGGAGTTGCCCAGAGGTCGACTAAGGCATAACGGACAGGGTTCGGGGTGGGATCGGGGCCAGCGATTCTGTCGAACCGCAATTGGCTGGTGATATGGACGCATTCTGCCTATCCGGTTAGCTCCGGTACGATCTCGGCGTGGCGCGCCCGGATTTTCCCCGGACGATAGTTGAGTTCCAGCGTCGCTTCCCTGATGACGCCGCCTGTCGTGAGTACCTCTTCGCCTGCCGCTGGCCGGATGGATTCCGGTGCCCGGCCTGTGGGTCCGACCGTGCTTACGAACTGCCGAAGCGATTCCTCTGGGAGTGCTCGAAATGCCACCACCAGGTCTCTGTCACGGCGGGCACCGTGCTCCACAAGACGCGGACACCCATCCATCTCTGGTTCTGGGCGGCCTACCTGACGAGCACCGCAACGCCTGGCATCTCGGCTCTACAGCTGCAGCGCCAGCTTGGATTGAAGCGCTACGAGACGGCCTGGTTCATGCTCCACAAGCTGCGGCGGGCGATGGTCGCGCCAGAGCGATCGCCGCTTACTGGGGTGATTGAAGTTGACGACGCTTATGTAGGCGGCGCCGACTGGGCGCGGCGCGGCGGTCGAGATGCTTTTGGCGCAGCCACGATCGTGCTCACGGCAGTAGAGGTCCGCGGGAACGGGTCCGGGAGGATCCGAATGGAGGCTGTCGACGATCTGTCGGCCGATGCCCTTTGCGGCTTCGTCCAGGACAACGTGCTCGAAGGGGCTACGGTCAGGACGGACGCCTGGCAGGGCTTCAAACGTCTGGGCCGGCTCGACCCTATTTGCAAACACCAGGTCGTTCTCAGTCCATTTCGTTCCAGCCCATAGCTTCTCTGCAAGCTGCCGCTTGGCGTGCTCTCGGAGCTGTGCACCAATCGATGGTGGAATGACCAGGGCCCTCCGGCTGCGCTCTGTCTTCGGCTCGACCAGGGTCAGCTTCTGATTGATTCGCTGGAGCTGATGCCGAATCTTCAAGACCCCGGCATCGAGGTCGATATCTCGCCACTGCAGGCCAAGGGCCTCCCCTTGCCTCAGGCCGAGCGCAAGCGCTACTGAGTAGAGAGCCTCGAGGCGATTGCCGTGGAGGCTGTCGAGGAACAGTCGAGCTTCATGCGGTTCCAACGGACGGATCGTCGGGCGCTTTGCCCTCGGCGGATCAACCAGGGTAGCGACGTTTCGGTCGACAAGCTCCCAGCGACGCGCGACGCTGAGAGCCGTGCGCAGGACCTGATGCGTATATCGCACCGTCTTGGCCGAGAAGCCGGCGGCCAGCCGCTCATTCATCATCTCCTGCACTTGCTGCGGGGTAAGACGATCGAGCCGAATCTTGCCCAACGCCGGCACCAGGTGCTTACGCACGTTGACCGTGTATCCAGCAAGTGTCAGCGGACGCAGTCGCGGGGCAACTGATTGGGCGAGCCAGTACTCGAGGAACTCGGCAACCGTAGGCACACGATCTGTACGTAGATGCCGGCGCTGCAGCTCCAGCTGGATAGCGAGCAGCTTTTCCCGAACGTCTTGGCGTGTTCTTCCGTACACGACCCGGCGCCGGCCTCGTGGCCCGAACGATCCGCACCACATCCCGTCGGACCTGCGCCGATAGATGCTCCCGTCGACGAGGGCTGAACCGCTCAGCGCTCGAAGTCGCGGTCAGGACGCGCCCATGCAGGCAGCCACTGCTTGGTGAGCAACTCGGGTGTAGCCACTCGCTCTTCGATCCAGGTGAGGAGACGTTCGCGCGGGATCCGCACGGAGCCACCGACTTTGATTGAAGGCAGCGTCCCTCGCGCCGCCAAGTCCAGAACCTTCGAGCGACTGACCGACAGGAGACGTCCCGCCTCGCGTGCGTCCAGCAGTAAAGGAGAGTTCGGAGGTGGCGCAGCGGGGATCTGGCCAATCGCGGGCTTGCTGAGTTCGTTGAGCGTGTCGATCAGCTGGTGGAGCGTCGTCACGACCTGCTGGATTGGAGCGATTTGTGTGGCGGGGGGAACGACGATCGGCCGCGTTCCCCCCGCGTCCCCCTCCGGCCGCCCCAAGACTTCAAGCGACGGACGCTTGGTTGAAGCTGCACGCGTCATAGCGCGCGCTTCCTAAACGAAGAGATCGATGACTTTGCGGTCGAACCCAGCCGCCGAGCGACCGAGCCGCCGACCGACTGTGCCTTGTTCATGAGTCTTGTCGGAGGAGCGAAGGCAACCACGCCGCCGGCCCAGCCTCGCGCCACTTGAGCAGCAGAGGCGTGGCCGATCCTCACCGCCTGGAACAGCACCATCGGCGAGAGCGCAGCGATGAGGAGCACTGCTACTCCGGACGCCATCCAGTTTTCGGTGGCATCTGTATCGGTGGGCGAGACGAGCGCTAACACGACCAGCCGAAAGCCGATGTACACCGCCGTCGCAACAACGAACTTCGAGAGCAAGAGGCCGATCACGAACGACGCCAGCTGGGTGGCCGCGCCGGCCAGCCGCGGCCAGATCGAGAGCACGCAGACCAACGGCACGAACGCCGTGATGACCAGGATCAGAGCCGAGCGGACGACCAGCTCGAGATGGACCATGATCGCGAGCAGACTGACGACGAGCGCGGTGAAGATCAGGCCGAAGGTGCTGACGTGCGGGCCACTGCCGCCGCCCTGGGTGACGGCATTGCTAACCGCGACGCTGTGGATGAGAAGGTTGTTGAGGCCCCCGAAGTCCGGCGTCCAGACCGTCGCCAGCAAGGCCGCGTAGCCGGCGACGTACTTGACGATGCCGAGCCCGGCATACGCGGCAGAGCAAGCCGCAACCACGCGGACGACTAGGCCCAGCCCCGAGCCCAGTGAACCCCAAGCGATTCGCTCGATTAGTGCCAAAGCCACGACCGCGCCCACCAAGAGAAGTGAGATCGCGAGCATCCGGTCGTAGACGGGCACGATCGCCGAGAGATCCGGTTCGGTCGCCTGGCCAAGAGTCGAAAGCAGCCATTGCATGCTCGCGACAGCCACCGAGGTCGACCAGTTGGCCAGCGCGACCGCAAGCGAATTGACGATCTGCGTCGCATAGCAGCTGGAGTCACACATGCCGGCTACTTGAAGAGTTGGCCGGCATAGTTCGCCGCCGCCACGCCTACGTAGAGGAGCGCCACCGAGAAGACGGAGACGGCAATCCCGTTCTTGGCGCGCTCAGCCAGTTGCTGGTTGGCCGTGAACGAAGCGAAGACGAGACCGATGAGGGACACAGTCAGACCAAGACCGGCGACCAAGGTCAGCACACCGGCCGCGTTGTTGGTGAGGTGGACGAGACCGTGGTAGACGTTTGGTGGCAGCCCGCTGAAATCGGGCTGGACTGATATGTCACTGAGAAACCGCATCAATTGCCTCCTTCGCCGGCACGACCGGCGGCAAGCGGTGGACGGGGGAGAGGTCCGACACGCCGGCGCCAAGCCGGCACCTGATCCCAGCGGCGTAGCTGCAGCCGCGCCGGCGCGGCGTTGGCGTAGACGAGGACCGCGTCGCCCATGCGGCGCAGCTCGTCGACCGAGGCGAGTGGCTTGCCGACTCGCTGCTCCAGAGAGCTCGAGGAGCGGCCATCCGACTGCCGCGATCGGAAGGTGCGTGTCTCGTCGCCGATCGCCCGCGAGAAGACCTCGAGTGTCCTGATGTCGCCTTGCCCAGGGAGCAACAGACGAGCCCGGCAGTTGTTCCAGACCGTCCGCGCTTCCTCGAGTCCGTAGCCGGCCTCGATCTGGGCGAGGTCGTGGTAGCAGAGCAGGAGCTGGATCCCCTGACCAGGGCCACTGGAGGCGTAGCCGGCAAGCCGCGGGATGCGGGCGAAGTTGGCCGCCTCGTCCAGGGCGACCAGCAGTCGAGGCGATAGAAGACCTCCTAGCGCGCGAGCTCTTGCTGTCGCCTTGCGCAGCAGCGACATGAGCAGGGCAGAAAAGAGCGGCCGGCAGCGTTCGGCATCCTCCGCCGGAGCCACCAGGTAGAGGGTTCGCTCTCCGCGAGCAGCCGGTCGAGGTCTAGAGCGTTGGGAGTCGATCGGGTTGCCGCCGCGACGCGCTCGTCGTTCCACAACGAGAGCGCCGCGCGCGCCGTTGACGCAACCGACCCTGCTTCTTTGTCCGGCGTCAGCGCATGGGCGAGGAGGAGCTCGGCCGCGGTCGTGTCCTTCTGGGTGCGGGCCAGGCCCACGTACTGTGAGGTGGTTGTGCGGTTCAGCCGCGCCACGACTGAGCGCATATCGCCGGCGTGCTCGCGTTCGCTGATGACAAGGCCGCTGATCAGGCTCGACGCGGCGAGGTACCAGTGCCCGTTCTCGCCGCGCTTGCCCTTGGCGGTGAAGTGGTCAGCCAGCTCCGCCGCTGCACCTGATGTCGAGGCGGCTTCGAGCGGGTTCCAGGTAGAGGCCTGAATGCCCAAGCGTTGGAGCCATGCGTGGTCGTCGTCGAGTGGCGCGAATACCCAGACTGGCCCGACCGTTCGACGATGCCCGACCGTCAGGTTGACCAGCTCTTCCTTGGTCGAGGTGGCAACTGCGGCGCCCGACCAGGTGAGCAGTGTCGGCACGACCACGCTCGAGGTCTTGCCCGAGCGCTGCACTCCGAGGAGCAGGACGTTGTCCTCGGCCGGTGACTGGATCACGCGGCGGTTGAAGAAGCCGAGAACGATTCCATCGCCGACGAGCTCGTGCGCGGTCCGTACGCGGCCGAGGCGATTTCGGTCGGACCATTCGGCCCACCGACTGCTGCCATGGCTGCGCGGCGAGTCGGTCCCGACAAGCCACGCGGGGAGTAATTGGCGCGCCGCCCCAACGACGGCGCGCCAAAGCAGGGAGGGGAGCGAGTTGAGGAGGTCGTTCATCACGCTGCGTGCTCCCGTTGCGCCTGGCGGTAGTTCTCGTCCAGCTCGCGCTCCATCCGCCGCTGGTAGCGGCGTGCAATGGACCGCAACGCGACCAGCGAGCCATGATGGGTGAGAGGTCGCTGCGGCGACGTCGACCGTGTTACGTCAGGCGCCCTAACCACATCGAAGCGATGCCGGGTTTGGACCTCACGCGCCGGCACATTGGGAGCAGCTGTCGCTTCAGCAGCAGCCGGCGACAGTGGTTTGGACGGAACACGCGCTGAACGCTGACGTGTGATTTCAAGGGACAACTCCTCCTTCATGGCGGCCAGCCGCTGCTTGGTGACGTCGACGCGTCGATAGCCGCCGCGACCGTCGTGGTGCATCCCGGCGAGGACCAGATGGACGTGGTGATGCGGAGTGTTGCGATGGATGGCAGCGATCCAGTGCAGCCCGCTAATGCCTGACTCCTGCTCGAGTCGGCCGACCGCGGTGGTGGTCAGCCGGCCAAGGTCGATTCCAGCGGCCGACTCCGGCGAGATGACGAATCGATACACGGCACGACGTCGGTCGTGGAACTCGCCGTCGCGCCCGCGATAGACCTGCGGGCTCGACCTCTCGAGCGCATTGGCGACGAAGCCGGCGAACGTCTTGCGGTCTCCGCTGGTCAGGGCTCCGGATGGCCCAAAGAGCTCAGCCCGCATGCTGGCCCGGTCGCGATAGGCGACGTACTTGAGCAGGCCGGAGACTTCAGGTCGAGGTCGACCGGCTGGCTGGGTGGGGTGGAGGTCGCGGTGCTGGACGTAGCGGAGGAAACCTCCGACCGCCCTGCGAACCGCTGAGCCGCTGCCTGCGGGCGTGAACTTCACCGCCAGAATCACGCGGTCGCTCATCGGTCGGCCTCGCGAAACATGGCCAGCCGTTCTTCCGCCGCAACCGCCGCTTGCGCTGCCGTTTCCCGCCAACGGTGCTCGCCGTCAGGCAGTACGGCGGCGACCATGAGGGCGGCGTGCTCGGCAGCGACAAGAGCGGCCAGCGTCGCCGGCGAGTCAGGCCTCGGCCCGGGCTCCGTATCGAAGGTGAGAGCAGCGGCGACCAGCTGGCGAACTGTCGTGCTCAGCGACTGACCGCGCGCCGCCGCGCGGTCGGCAATGGCCGCGCGCTGAGCGGCGGTGAAGGTGACGGGAAGGCGGTGGCCTGTAGATGTCCCCACACCTATTAACTGGGCATTGGAAAGGGCCAAAAACCGTGGCCAAGACGTTGCTTTTCGCAGTTCGCACGCAGTTCCAACGGCCCGAACTCGCGCCGAGAGCTGAAACGGCGCGGATTGCCCCGAAAAGCAACGGTCAGGCAACGGCAAACCAACGGGCCGTTGAGAGCGTCTGGTCATCTCAAAAGGAGGTGGCCCATGGTCACAAACGACGGTCCGGAGCTCGTGCCCGAGCAGCTCAAGGCGCGAGACCGGCGCAAGCGATCACTCCATCCCGAGTTGCTCGATCGGTTCGCGCGGCAGGATCAGCGCCTGTTCGATCTGCTCACCCGACTTCGGGCGGGCGAACCAGTTGGCGAGCCGCTCATCGCTGAGCTGCTGCCGGCAGTCCACGCCAAGGTCGAGCGAATGAGCGCGCTGCGTCTTTACGGCCGCGAGGACCTCAGACAGGAGCTCATCGTCGAGCTGCTCCGCAGCGCCGCCAAGATCCCGCTCAGGACGCCGCTGTTCCTCACCCGCAGACTCATGCTCGACGCGCTCAAGCGACTGACTCGGCGGCTGGAGCGCGAGTGGTACCGGCAGCTCGATGAGTGGTACCACCAGCAGGATCGGAGACTGGCGACGGCCGAGGAAGCTGTGGAGGGGGAGGAGGAATGACCGCCCTGCGCAGTTCCCCAATGTCGGATATCCTCGCGGCCACGGGGAAGGCTGGGATGCAGGCAGGGGCCGGCGAGAGGTTCTGGACCAAGCGCCGACTCGTTCTTGCCGTCGGCTACGTCCTTGTCTTCGTCGTCGGCCTCGACATCCTATTTGCAGCCGACCCGACCGGTCTTGTCCTGATGGCTGCGTCGGTAGCCGGCGTGCTCTTCCTGCACCGGACTTGGCTCGGCGTCGTGGTCTGGACCTACGTCCTGGCCTCGGGCGTTGTGGCCGTGACGGCTGGAGACGACACCGGAATCTGGGGGATCGGCGCCGGCATCGGCTTTGGCCTGGTGGCCCTGCCCATCTGGAAGCGACGTGCTCCAGCGCCAGCCCCGGCCTACCGATGGCAGCAATCAGCTTTCATCCCGCCGCTGCCCCAGCCCGTGACTGCACCGCAGACGCCTACCCCCGCGCCAGCTCCGACTCCTGAGGTGATCGTCCCAGCGGCTGCATCGCATCCAGCCTTTGCGCCATCGGTTCGGACCATAGGCCGAATCCAGGTCGTCACCGAAGCCGGTGACCTGAGCTCGGAACTTCTCCGCAAGCCAGTACTGGGATTCCTCTGGCTCTATCTGCTGGCCCGCTCGGTGTGGAAGCCGGGCGACCGGATCACCCGGGCTGCGCTGATCGACGAAGTAGCCCACGGCGTCAAGGACCCGCGCAGCCGGCTGCGCGGGTACCTGAACGATCTCGGTGACCTTCCTCAGCCGATCGGCGCCATGGTCAAGACGAAGGCCAATGACGAGCTAGTCGGTTTCGACCTCGGCGGCGCCGATGCCGACTACGCCGAGCTTTCGACCCTGGGCGAGCGAATAAGAGAAAGCAGCGGTTCGCTCACTGAAGACCTCGTCGCGCGTGCGCAAGTGGTGCTCTCCGAGCTCGGCAGCGGTGAATTTCTGCCCGGCTTTGAGGAGATAGAGAAGCGTGCCACTAAAGGCCGGGGTATCGCCGGTCAGGTCGTAGCCGAGGTGCGGTCTCAGATCGACACCTTGCGCGCCGATATCGCCGTAGCCGTTGGCGAGGCGTTGCTCGACCGTGGGCAGGCCGCACAAGCGGTGGCGATTCTCGATCCCATCGTCAAGCGCTCGGAGGACCGCGATGACGTTGCGCGAACTCTGAGCACCGCCCTTCGCGAGCTCGGGCAGCATGACCGAGCCGCGGATGTCCGCCGGCGGTACGCCGTCGGGCAGGAGACGTAGAGATGAAGACCCTTGCAACTCAACTGCGAAACCTGCAGGAGCGCCTTGGGGTGCGCCAGGAGGTGATCGCCGGAATCGCCGTGGCAGCGCTGGCGCTCGGCGCCGTCTCCTTCACATTGACGACCCGCGTCGGTACGCCGGCCGGTGCGGCTCTGGCCTACATGGCGGCAGTCGATCGGGCTGACACGGACTATGTCTGGTCCCACTCGATCATCGACTCGGCATCAACGGCGCCGGCCACGATTTCATTTGTCAACCTCGTCGGGCTGATGGCGCAGTTGAAGACGTCAGCTCACAGCCGTTCTGGATTCGACGTCCAGAGTGTTGGCTACGTCACCTCCGGCACCAAGGTCGTGGTCACCTACGACACCTCGAGCGGCCGAGCCTCGACAAGTCTTGTGATGCGGGGAGGGGTTCCGCACTCCTGGCCCGTATTGCTCGAACCCGCCGGGCTCGAGATTCACCTCCCTACCGGCGCCGGAGCTGTCGCGATCGATGGTCAATCGATCGACAGCGCCACTGGTGACATCAAAATCGCCGTCCTGTCCGGACACCACGTGCTTTCAATAGCCGCGTCGCGGCTATTCGAGGCTTACACCGGCGATGTGGAGGCGCAAGATCAGTTGCCTTCCTTTGCTCGAGCTGACATTTCCAAGGTCAAGCTCACCGATGAGGCGGTTGCCGACGCCAAGCAAGCGACCACAAAAGCAATCCAAAACTGCGCCGGCGCCACTGTGCTAAAGCCCGACGGGTGTCCGCAGGCCTTGATCGGTGACCTGACATCCCGCGGGGTCACCTGGACGGTCCTGGGTGATCCGCTAGCCGATGCGTTCATACGCCTGGACGACCAATCAGATTTTCAGGTCACTGGCCATTACCTGATGCGGCTGAGTTACGACAGCAGTTACGCCCATGGCATACGCGCAATTGCTGTGGGAGGGCCTTACGTAGCCACCCTCAAATGGGACGGACAGGCGATGTCTGTGACCGGATTCGAGTCGGATGCCGCGGCGACTGCCGTTTCGCAACCATCGGCAACCGACGCTCAGGTCCTAGCGGCGCTGAAGCATCAGTTCGATTCTTGCCTGACTTTGCAGGCCGGCGGATCGGACAGTTGTCCACAGCGGGTCGCGGCGTTCGACGCGTCCAACTTCGTCTGGCATGCCAACGGCGATCCGCTTCGAGGCGCAGCGGTCGCCTGGGATTCAAAGCAGGGCTTCTACCGGGTTACTGGCACCTTCGACTTTTCGGTGGACTACGACTCGACGCCGCCCCTCAGCCCGACCCGCCATTATCAGGACCACTCTTCCGGGCCGTATACCGCTGATCTCTACTGGGATGGGTCCAAGGTCGTTTTCGTGGGGTTTGAGTGATGAGCCTCGTACCTCAGGATTACGAGCCAGTCCAAGTCCGCCTCGGCGACATCTCCGTCAGCCAAAGTCGGGTTCAGACGCCTTATGGCGCTTATCCGCTAGCCCAGACCACCTGGCTGGTTACGAACCAAACCTACGTGACCGAGTCGATTCCAGCATGGGCGATCGTACTGGCGATCATCTTCTTCGTGTTTTGCCTCCTGGGCCTACTATTCCTGCTGGTCAAGGAACGCAGGCTCTATGGCGCGATGCAGGTCAGCGTCCAGGGTCCCGGGCTGTCGCACAGCGCCTACATCCCGGTAAACAGTGAGATCCAGATCATCCACATCAACAACACCGTTGACTGGATCCGGGCCCAAGTGGCCCAGCTTCCGAATGTCTAACCGAGGAATCAACAGCGGCCGGCGTGCAATCGCGCGCGCCGGCCGTGTCTTGCGCTCGTCAGCCGCTCGCCTACGAAAGGCGGCTGGCCGGGAAGATCCATCGGCTCGACCGGGCCTACGCAACTGGCTGGATCGAATGATCGATGGCGAGAATTTCGCCGTTGGCGGCCCGGCAGGTGAGGATCTGGGCTACCTCGTTGGCTGGACGAGCCGCAAGATCCCAGTCGCAATTCGTCCGATGCTGCTGACATTGGAAGTTCCCGGATTGGAACTCGATCCTTGGGTGGAACTCCTCAGAGATAGGACACGCGACTTGCCGCAGGAAGTAACGATGATCTTCTGGGAGGGTCTTCCGCTAGCGGTCTGGGTTCCGTCCGGACGCCTGAAGAGCTCCTCGTTCAATCCCAATTGAAGCCAACCCTACGCGGCAGGTCCGTGCCAACGGCGGTTCACTCGCGATGGTCCTCGCCAAGGGGACGTTTTCCCGGCGACTGGAGCACTGATTCACAATGGCGCCACAGTGATTCAATCTGACGCCATACGGCGTAACAAGTTAAGGCCGCCGTGGGGCGGCAACTCATCCTGTCGTGGGAACACTCCCGGACACGCGATCCGCGTGACCGCCAGATAGGGCTTGACACGATGGCAATCAAGAAGTCCGACCTGTATTCCTCGCTCTGGGCCTCATGCGACGAATTGCGCGGTGGTATGGATGCAAGCCAATACAAGGACTACGTCCTTTTTATGCTGTTCATTAAGTACGTCAGCGACAAGTACGGCAACAGCAGCGACTTCGCTCCGCCGGTCACGATCCCCAAGGGAGCGAGCTTCAGTGACATGCTCGCACTCCGGGGCAAGAGCGACGTCGGCGACAAGATCAACACCCAAGTCATTGCTCCGCTGGTACACGCCAATGACCGGTTAGCGCGGAGCGATTTCCCGGACTTCAACGATTCGAACAAGCTTGGCGAGGGGCAAGCAAAGGTCGATCGGCTGACCAACCTAATCAACATCTTTGCGAGCCCGCAATTGGATTTCTCGCGGAATCGGGCGGAACACGACGACATCCTCGGCGACGCTTATGAGTATCTGATGCGGCACTTCGCAACGGAAAGCGGCAAGAGCAAGGGCCAGTTCTATACGCCAGCAGAAGTTAGCCGGGTGATCGCGCAGGTCATCGGCGTTTCCCCAGACAACACAAGAGCGGCCACCACGGCGTACGACCCGACGTGCGGTTCTGGCTCTTTGCTGCTAAAGGTCGCCGCTCAGGCTGGCAAGCACATCACTCTCGAAGGACAGGAGAAAGACGTCACGACGGCCGGCCTGGCCCGGATGAACATGATTCTCCACGACTTCCCGACTGCCAACATCGTGTCCGGTAATACGCTGGCGGCTCCGAAGTTCAAGGATGCTGAGGCACTCCGGACATACGACTACGTCGTGGCGAATCCCCCGTTCTCGGATAAGACCTGGACCTCCGGCATCACGCCTGCGAAAGATCCCTATCAGCGCTTCGAGTGGGGCGAGCCACCTGCCAAGCAAGGGGACTATGCATACCTACTGCACATCATTCGCTGCATGAAGGGTACTGGCAAAGGCGCCTGCATCCTGCCGCACGGCGTGCTATTCCGCGGAAATACTGAAGCCGCGATTCGTGAGCACCTCGTACGTTCGGGCTATCTCAAGGGAATAATCGGCCTACCCGCAAACCTCTTCTATGGCACCGGGATACCTGCTTGCATTGTTGTCCTGGACAAGGAGAACGCCGCAGCTCGCAGAGGCGTGTTTATGGTCGATGCCTCTAGGGGATTCATGAAGGACGGTCCCAAGAACCGCCTGCGCGAACAGGACATCCACCGCATCGTCGATGTCTTCACCAGGCAGATCGATGTCCCTGGCTACGCACGAATGATCCCGCTTGCCGAGATTGCCGACCCGAAAAACGATTTCAACCTCAACCTCCCTCGTTATATCGACACCTCCGAACCCGAGGACCTTCAGGACATCGACGCCCACCTGCGTGGTGGCATCCCAGAGCGCGATCTGGATGCGCTCGGCGCATATTGGGAAGTCCTTCCAACTCTGCGCGCGACGATCTTTGAATCGACAGGGCGCGCTGGCTACGCACGCCTACGGCTGCCACTGGCCGATGTAAATCGCGCGATCCTTAGCCACGCTGAGTTCTTGGCGTTCGAGGCAACGGCGCTCAAAGTATTCACTGAGTGGCGCGAGGCCACTAGGCCCTGCCTCACCAATTTCGACGCGGGCGGCCACCCAAAGGCGCTAATCAGCGAGATCGCGGAGGACCTGCTATCTGCGTTTCGACGGGTACCCCTTATCGACGCCTACGACGTGTATCAGGGTCTGATGGATTACTGGGCCGAGGTAATGCAGGACGACTGCTACCTTATCGCCACCGATGGCTGGATGAAGAGTGCCAAGCCCCGAGAGATAGTGCAATTGAAGACCAAGGACAACAAGCTCTTCTGGCCTGAGATGCACGACTATACGAAGGGCACGCGACGCTTCAAATCAGATCTGATTCCAGCCGACGTCATCGTGCCACGGTACTTCACACGTGAACGCGAGGCAATCGAGGCGCATGACGACCTGATCGCTGAGATCGACCAACGACTCGACGACATGCGGGAAGAGAACGGCGGCGAGGACGGCCTGCTCGCCGAAGTCATCGAAGGGGAGGGTGACCGACAGAGGATATCGTCGAGAGCCATACAGGCCCGCTTGAAGGAGATCGGCCAAGACCCACTGTTTATGGACGAACGGGCGGCGCTAGAGGCATATGGTGCCCTCCTGGATCAACAGGCCCAAGTGAGGGCCAAACGCAAAACAGCGCAGCTAGACCTGGACGGGAAGATCGACGCTCGGTACGCAGGGCTCGTCGAGGCTGAAATAAAGGCGCTCGTTGTGGACGACAAATGGATGAACCGATTAGCGGTCGCAATGCAGGGTGAGCTTGGCCACGTTTCGCAGAAGCTAACGAGCCGGATTCGTGTGCTGGCTAGACGCTACGGCACCCCGCTGCCAACGCTCATCGGCGAGGTTGACAAGCTCACGGCTCGCGTTGAGGAGCATCTCAAGAGCATGGAAGTGGCGCGCGGATGAGCACCGGCTACAAGCCGAGTGATCTCGGAGTCATTCCAGACGAATGGTCAACGGCCGCGTTGTCCGAATTTGCGGATGTCAAGACCGGCCCTTTCGGCTCAGCGCTTCATCAGAGCGACTATGTCAGCGACGGAGGTACTCCTATCATCACTGTCGAGCACCTCGGCGATTGGGGCGTAGTCCATGACAATCTACCGCGCGTATCTGATGCTGACTGGGACCGATTACGAGCATATTCGTTGCAGCCAGGTGACATTGTTTTCAGTCGCGTCGGCTCAGTCGACCGAAACGCACTTGTACGGGATGCCGAGAAGGACTGGCTGTTCTCAGGCCGTCTATTGAGGGTCCGGATAAGAGAGGGTGGTGTCGACCCTCGATTCTTGAGCTTTCAGTTTCACTCTGAGCCTTTCAAGCGTCGGGTTCATACGGTTGCAGTCGGACAGACAATGGCCTCGCTAAACACGCAGATTCTTAAAGGACTGCTTGTGGCTCTTCCGCCACTCCCCGAGCAGCGCTTCATTGCAGCGGCACTGAGTGATATGGATGCGTTGTTACAGGGACTCGATCGAGTCATCGCAAAGAAGAATGACCTTAAGAAGGCGGTAACGGAGCAGCTCATGACGGGCCAAACGCGGCTTCGCGGGTTTCACGACAAATGGGAGGTTCACACTCTCGACCAACTTGGTTCAACCTTTGCCGGGCTAACTGGCAAGACGAAGTCAGACTTCGGCGCTGGCGGTGCGCTTTACGTCACCTTTATGAATGTCATGACGAACGTCATTATCGACAATGGCAGTCTGGACCGAGTAAGAGTATCGCCGAAGGAGTCGCAGAACCCAGTCATTAAGGGCGACGTGCTGTTCACCGGATCATCCGAGACACCTGACGAAGTGGCCATGTGCGCGGTTCAGATGGCCGATGTGCCCAATCTGTACCTCAATAGTTTTTGCTTTGGGTTCCGACTACGTGACTCTCGCGAGGCCGACCCGCTCTTTCTCGCTCACTACTTCAGAAGCCCGGCAGGCCGCGAAGTGGTGAAGTCGTTGGCGCAGGGTTCAACACGATACAACTTATCAAAGCGGTCGTTACTGGCCGCGGCGCTTCGATTGCCCACACCCGCTGAACAGAGCGCGATTGCTCATGTTCTTTCTGACCTGGACGCTGAGCTGGCATCGCTCAAACTCCGGCGACGCAAGACCTGGGACATTAGGCAGGGGATGATGCAGGAGCTCCTAACGGGGGAGACGCGGCTTATGCAAGACGTAGCGATTCATGCTTAAGGCGCCACGCTCCGAGCGCACTACACAGAACCGCGTCGTGGCGCTGTTCACTGACGAGGCACGCGTCGACTCGCTCGGCTATCGCTATCTCGGCGATTGGAGCAAGCGCGAGAACAATCGACCTATCGAGGCCGCACTCTTCAACGCCAGCCTGGCGGCCCGGGGATACTCACCCGCCCACATCTCGGCCGCGCTCCACAAGCTCGAGACCGCTGCAGATTCGACCGGGGTGACGCTGTACCAGGCCAACCTCCGCACTTATCAGCTGCTTCGGTACGGCGTGCCCGTTCAGGTCGCCGCCGGCCAGGCATACGAGACGGTACACGTGATCGACTGGGAACACCCAGAGCACAACGACTTTGCGCTAGCACTGGAGGTAACCCTGAGAGGCGGTTACGAGCGCCGCCCGGACATAGTCCTCTATATCAACGGCGTGGCCGTCGTTGTGGTCGAACTCAAACGTAGCTCTGTCGAGATTGGCGACGGCGTGCGACAGCTGATCACCAATCAAGAGGAGATCTTCAATAAGGGCTTCTTCACCACTGTTCAGTTGTTGATTGCGGGCAGCGATTCACAGGGCCTTCGTTACGGCACGACGGGCACGCCTGAGCAGTTCTTCGTCCAGTGGAAGGATGAGGCGCCAACCGATGGCCCACACGACGCGGGCGGTCTTCTAGACCGGCCGCTGTCGCAGCTATGCAACAAGGCTCGACTTCTTGACCTAATCCGGAATTTCATCATCTACGACGGCGGACAGAAGAAACTGCCACGGCCTCACCAATACTTCGCGGTGAAGGCTGCCGAGGAACGCATCGCCAGGCTCGAGGGTGGAGTGATCTGGCATACGCAGGGCAGTGGCAAGAGCATCGTTATGGTGCTTCTGGCCAAGTGGCTCTTGGAGAGTAACCCTGACGCTCGGATTCTCGTCGTCACCGACCGTGATGAGTTGGATAAGCAGATCGAAGGTGTGATGAAGAGCGCCGGAGTCATTGGCGCCGAGTCGCCTTCACCGCGCATCACCTCGCGGGCGGAGTTCGTGGAGAAACTCGGGTCAGCAGCGCCCCGCTTGTTGTGCGCGCTAATCCACAAGTTTGATGTGGCTGACCTAAAGGGCGAAGCGCCACCGGTCAGAGGACACTTCTACGTCTTTGTGGACGAGTGCCACCGCACACAGGGCGGCGACATGAACAAGCAGATGAAACGCTGGCTCGAAGGAGCGATCTTCGTCGGGTTTACCGGCACTCCCCTCCTTCGCAAAGATAAGAAGTTAACGCGAGATGTGTTTGGCACTTACATCCACACGTATAAGTTCCACCAGGGCGTCACGGATGGTGTGATCCTGGACCTGAAGTACGAGGCTCGGGACGTGCCGCAGCGACTGACGTCGCAGAGCGCAATCGACAAATGGTTCGAACAGAAGACTAAGGGCCTTAACAACTTCCAGAAGGCCGTACTTCGCAAGCGCTGGGCGACCATGGAGGAGTTGATGAGCGCTGGTGAGCGGAAGCAGCGCATCATCGCCGACATCATCGAAGATTTCAGTCTAAAGCCGCGCCTGAATAACGATCGCGGCACTGCAATCTTGGTCTCTGCGTCAATCTATGACGCGTGTCATTACTACCGGCTGTTCCAAAACACCGCGTTCGGTCAGTACTGCGGCATAGTGACTTCATATGAGCCGAATCACAACGCAATTTCGCGTGAGCCGGCAAATAGCGACGAGCGCTACAAGTTCGACACATACACACAACATGTGCTGAAGAGCGGCTGGACTACAAAGCAGTACGAAGACGAAGTCAAGCGCCGGTTCATCGAGGAACCGGCAAACATGAAGGTTCTAATCGTCGTCAGCAAGCTGCTCACCGGCTTCGATGCGCCGAGCTGCACGTACATCTACCTCGACAACGAGGTACAGGACCACAACCTGTTCCAGGCGATTTGTCGTACCAATCGCCTCGATGGCGATGACAAGGATTACGGATATATCGTCGACTTCAAAGAGTTGTTCGGCGAGGTGCAGGAGGCGATTGCGGTCTATAGCTCCGACGAGCTGGATACTGACGAAGGAAACGGTGGTGACAACAACGTCTATGTAAAGGGCTGGCTCGAGGAAGGCAGACAGAAGCTGGAGGACGCGCGCGAGGCCCTGGCTTACCTGTGCGAGCCAGTTCCGCTACCCCGCGAGGTCGAGCAGTACCTTTATTACTTTTGCGGCGATGCCGCAAATCCTGACGCGCTGACCGAGACCGAGGCTCTTCGGGTTTCGTTTTACAAGGCCGTTGCCATACTTGTTCGAGCCTACGCCGCTATTGCGCAAGACCTCGCCGAGGCTGGCTACACCGACGACGAAGCCGAGGCGCTGCGGAAACAGATCGAGTTCTACAGCGAGATCCGCTCTGCGACGAAGAAGCACTCTGGAGAGGAACTCGATATCAAGCCTTACGAGGCAGATATGCGGCACCTTCTCAACACGTATGTCCAGGCTGACCCCGCTGCGGATCTGGGAGAGCTTGGCTCAATGTCTCTTACCGAGCTAATTGTCGAGTCTGGTATTCACGACGCGATCGCGCGCAAACTAAATGCGCGAGGCAGCCTTTCGAAGAACGCAATCGCCGAAGCCATAATCAATAACGTCCGGAAGACCATCATTCGGGACCAGTTAACCGATCCGCGCTTCTACGAGCAGATGTCGAAGTTGCTGGACGATTTGATTCAGCAGAATCGGGCTGACGCAGTGCAGTACCAAGCCTTCCTCCGAAAGGCAGAGACGTTGGTGAAACGGCTCGCTGCGAAAGAGCCTGACGAGGACGTTCCGGCGGCGCTCCACGGCAAGCCGGAGGCGACGGCGATCTACAACAACTTGCCCAGGATCCTCGCATCTGGGCTCGCCAACCCTGCTCAGGTAGCCGAGCCTCGCGCACAGTATGGGGATGAGCGGCTCCGATTGGCTTTGGATATCGACAGTGTGATGCGAGAAAGGGCGCCTGCTGGCTGGAAAGGCGACCAAGCGCGGGAGGCGCAGGTCTTGAACGCACTCTATCCGCTCCTCGACCGCGACCGAGCCGCGACGCTTGCCTTGTTTGAGTTGGTAAAGAATCAACCGGGCTATTAGTGTCCGAATCTATTCGGATCGGCGACGTGGTTGTCGCGCTGACTCGTAAAGATGTCATTCATGTTCACTTGTCGGTGCACCCTCCGACCGGGCGCGTGACGCTTGTTGCACCGATAGCGACACGCCCCGAAGTCGCACGCGCGTATGCGGTCTCGAAGCTGGGATGGATACGTCAACAGCAGGCGAAGTTGCGTACGCAGGCGCGCGAGACGCCCCGGCAGTTCGTGGAGCGTGAAAGCCACTATCTATGGGGCCGGCGTTACCTTCTATCCGTTGTTGAGGAGGAGGCGAGGCCCGCCGTCCGGCTCGACCATAGAACCATCAATCTCAGAGTGCGTCCCGGCAGCGGCAGGACGAAGCGCGAGGCGGTTCTACATCACTGGTACAAGGCTCTTCTGCACGAGGCGGTCCGAGAACTCATCGCGCGCCTGGAACCAAAGTTGGGCGTGGATGTGGCCGAGTACCACCTCCAACGGATGAAGACCAAGTGGGGCGGATGTAACCCTCGTGCGCGAAGCATTCGCCTAAACACTGAGCTCGTGAAGAAGCCCAGAGACTTACTCGAGTACGTGCTTGTGCATGAGATGCTGCACCTCATCGAACCCACTCACAGCGACCGATTCATCGCACTAATGAATCAGCACCTCCCTGGGTGGCGAGAGGCGAGGGCGGAACTAAACGAGTTGCCTCTCGGCGCCGCTGTTTGGAAGGAGTAGCAACCCAGAAGGCGTCGCAGGTGTGTAATCGCTACTCGCCGGTGTACCGGCTGCGCCTGCGCGCCCTTCTTAACAAGGTGGGCTGGCACGGCTGAATCATGCCATTACCCTACCCACAATCCATGGATGTCGCGGCGATGGACGACGACGATCTGCTAGTCCGGTTAATCGGACCACGAGCCCGGAGAAGTGTCCGCAACCGTGACCTGGGCTCGTTGCTGGACATGACAGATGACGAGCTGGCCTCCACTCCGCTCAGTCCCACTTGTAAGTCGCGAATCAGCGTCGTAGCCGAGGTCGCGAGGCGCCACCAGCCGCAGGCTCAAATACAACGCTGCATAACCGGCCCCCGCGACGTCGTGGCTATTTGCCCCGAGCTGCGGGCCTCCCCGGTTGAGAAATTGGCAGTGCTGTCTATCGATGCGGCAGGCAAGCTACTCGACAAACAAGTGGTAGCAATGGGCGCGATAGCCCACGTCGGCGTCGCGCCACGGGAGGTGTTTGTCCCAAGCATCGTCTCGCGAGCGACTTCGATCGTGCTCGTGCACAACCACCCCTCGGGCAATGTGCAACCGAGCCCGCATGACATCGCGTTTACAGGACGTATGGTCGAGGCAGCGCGGCTATTGGGTATCGAGCTGCTGGATCACTTGATCCTCGGGCGGCGTGCTTTCTTTAGCTTTTCGGTGCGCGGCTTACTGAACGCCTCTAATTCGCGAGTTTGGAACGCGGCATAGGCATCGGAGCTACTTTGTCGAACTTGCCGGTCGGCGCGCGGGGTGAACCCGTGAGACGGGTGTAGCGAATGAAGAATGCTCGCGATAAGCACTCGATATCGTGCCCATAAGACAAACAGCGGGGCCTCCCGGTGCTCAAAACACTCGGACTTGCATGTGATCTCGAAAGAACTTTGCAGCGGCTGCAGCCCACTCGCCGTCATAGAGGATCTCAATCGTCCGATAGACCGGGTCGACCTCGTCACACGCAATGGCGAGGAAGAGGCGGTGGCGTCCTTGTCTGTACCACAGCGAGTCGTCAACCGTAAGTAGTTCGAATCGCATCGGATCGCCCTGATCTTCCCACTCGGTTATCTGCAGAAGGTCACACTGCTTCGGGACGTTCCTATGGATGACCCTAGTTGTAGCGGTCTTGCTGTCCGCCCATCGAAGATTTGATGGAACAAACCAGGAATCGCCGATGAACTGTCCTCCCTCCGTTTCGTGCTCGACGCGCATCAGACGGACTTCGACGTTCGTCGCTGCTGAGCCGCTGTTGTTTATTGAGGCACGGACGCGGTAGGCATCAATCGGATGTATAGGCTCTCCTGTCCTTTCGTTCCATTCACCGACGTCCACGTTTTGCCTGTCGGGCGGTCCGTCGCCGATGACGAGAGAAAGTCGCGGGAGCCGACTCCATCTGATGCGGTCGCCAACGATGGCTAGCAGCAACGCAACGACGGTGGCGCCTATGGTCCCAATCGCTGTGAGCCAGTCAGTGATCACAGATGGGCTACCAGCGCGTCATCTCCAGTCAACGCTCACAGCCGCATCCGTAGACGGGGGTATCGTCCGGTCCGAGAACCAACGCTACCGCTACAGCCAAACATTGACTGTGTCGTGCCGAGGCCCATGCCTTCGTCCGGTACCGTCGTGATCGACAAATACGGCTTGGCCGGCACGAGGATTGCGCTGCGCCCCAGATTGACAGCCGGTGGCCTCACGAGGCCGGGCCGTCCCGAGTCAACCCGCAATTTCTTGATCAATGCAACCCGACGTGATTGCGGCACCTGCGGCATTGAATAGCTGATCAACTTCCAGGGTCAAACCCGCTGGTCTCAGCTCGTTCAGGATAGGCGACTCTGCAAACAGCACTGATCCATCAGTCCAAATCGAATGAATCAGCTCCGTTCCGATTTGGTCGGGATGTTGAGGGTTCGCGAATAGCGGCGCCAAATGCAGGGGGGGTGACACTTGCTTTCAATTTGACCGATTTCACTCAGCGTGTCCTGCTCATCGATCGCATCAGTCGTCGACTTCCACGTCGGATCCACGATCATAGGTCAACATCACTTTTGCGCCCATGCACCGCGAGGTATAGCTGGGAACATACCGCTGATCGGGGAGATGCTGGCGATAAGCCCTTTCAGAAAGGTACGCGAACTTGGCGGACGATCCTTTGCTTGATTCTGACTGGTGCTGGTGGCGCTGGTTTCGGCGGCGCTGGCGC
>JACZCV010070052.1_pt1 | contig 27245 bp, 24 predicted proteins | sample 8641841 | NCBI WGS metagenome assembly JACZCV01 (sample SAMN15324606, study PRJNA640507) | soil metagenome | isolation source: monocropping sugarcane control | place: China: Luxin town, Laibin City, Guangxi Province | collected 2019-07-25 | depth 10cm m
CCCCGTGGCGGCCGCCGGCGGGGCTCGTGTCGCGGCTCATCGACGCGGACAACGGCGACCTCGCCACGGCCTGGTGTCCCCACACGCAGCTCGAATGGTTCCGGTTAGGCACCGAGCCGACGATGTACTGCCCGGACCACGGCGGTCCGTCGTTAGGCGCACGCATCATCGGCGCCATCAAGGAGATCTTCCACTACTGACGGCGGTCCGATCCCGGAGCGCCGCGCGAGATCGCGGGCCTCCGCGCGAGACGTGGCCGGGGCCAGCAGACTCGGAACCGCGTGGCCATGCGCTGACGTTTGTCCCGCAGTGGGTGTCACGACTTCCAAGCCGGTTACCTTTCAGCGCATGGCAGGATCAGCTCGTCGCCTCCCTCCGGAGCGGAGCACCAACCCGACGTGGGGTCAGCGTGTAGCGGCGCTGCGGTACGTACCGCCGCTGCTGCGCATGGTGTGGACGACGCATCGCGGGTTCACGGCAACCATGGCGGTGCTTCGCGTCGCGCGCGCGTTTATTCCCGTCGCGACCCTCTGGATCGGCAAGCTCATCATTGACGCCGTCATCGCGTTGCGGCGCGACCCGTCCCATCTGTCGTCGCTGTGGAAGCTGGTAGCGTTGGAGATCGCCATCGTCGTCGCAGGCGAGGTGTTGGCCCGCGCGTCGGCGTTGATCGAGAGTTTGTTGGGCGATCTCTTCTCGAACTACACGAGCGTGCGATTGATGGAGCACGCGGCGACGCTCGATCTGCAACAGTTCGAGGATCCGGCGTTCTACGACCAGCTCGAGCGAGCGCGCCGCCAGACCGTGGGCCGCATCGGCCTCCTGGCGGAGCTGCTCTCGATGTCGCAGGACACGCTCACGCTGGCGTCGTTAGGCACAGCGCTCCTGGTGTTCAGCCCGTGGCTCGTGCTGCTGCTCGCGGCGGCGGTCTTGCCGTCGTTCATCGGCGAGACGCACTACGCGTCGCTCGAGTACTCGCTGCTCTACCGCTGGACGCCCGAGCGGCGACAGCTCGACTATCTGCGCTACCTGGCGGCCAGCGACACGAACGCCAAAGAAGTCCAGATGTTCGGACTCGCGCAGTGGCTCACCGACCGCTATCGCGTGCTCGCCGACCGGTTCTACGAAGAGAACAAACAGCTGTCGATCCGCAAGGGCATCGTGAGTACGGGACTCTCCGTGCTCGGCATGCTCGGCTACTATGGCGCGTACGTGATCATCCTCCTGCGAGCCGTTGGCGGGGTCATCTCGATCGGCACGCTGACGTTCCTCGCCGGATCGTTCGGCCGCAGCCGCGACATCATCCAGCGGCTCCTCATCTCGGCGAGCGACATCTACGAGCAGAGTCTCTATCTCAAGGACATGTTCGACTTCTTCGACATGCGGCCCAACATGGTGTCGCGGCCGGGGGCGCCGCTCGTGCCGGAGCCGATCCGTCAGGGTTTCGTGTTCGAGGACGTGGGATTCCAGTATCCGGGCAGCGACCGGTGGGCCGTTAGGCACGTGAGCTTCACGCTCCGCCCGGGCGAGCGACTCGCGTTCGTGGGCGAGAACGGCGCCGGCAAGACGACGGTGACCAAGCTCATGGCGCGCTTGTACGATCCCACCGAGGGGCGAATCCTGCTCGACGGGCTCGATCTCAAGGAGTACGACCTGCAGTCGGTGCGGCGTGCAATCGGCGTGATTTTCCAGGACTTCGTGCGCTTCGACATGCGCTTCGACGAGAACATCGGCGTTGGGCACATCGATCGGGTCCGCGACTATCTCGATCGTGTCGGCTCGACCGACGTGGCAATCGAGTCGGTGCCGCCCGAGTGGGCGTTCGATTCGAGTCCAGCGACGCTCCGGCAACCGCGCGAGAACGGGCACGCGACGGAGCCGGTCCCCGAAGTGCTGTCGACGGCCGCCGAGCAGTCGCTGGCGTCGGTGTTGCTGCCGCGATTCAACGAGGGATATCGGCAGATGCTCGGACGCCGCTTCGACGGCGGCGTTGACCTGTCGGGCGGCGAGTGGCAGAAGGTCGCGTTGGCGCGCGCGTACATGCGCGACGCGAAAGTGCTCATTCTCGACGAGCCCACTGCGTCGCTCGATGCGCGTGCCGAATACGAGGTCTTCGTGCGATTCTCCGAGCTCGTTGCCGGTCGTATGGCCGTGCTCATCTCGCACCGATTCTCGACGGTACGGATGGCGGATCGCATCATCGTCTTTCAGCATGGACAAATCGCGGAAGAAGGCTCGCATGCCGAGCTCGTGGCGCGCGGCGGCCTCTATGCCGAACTGTTCCGGCTGCAAGCGGCCGGATACCAATAGGGGCCGGCGTGTGAACTGAACGGTTTCCGCGAAGCTGTCGGGCAGCGTTTTTGCGCACCGTATCTGCCATGCATCGCCATGAGCACGATGAGAACAGCGCGCCCAATCAGGCGCGGACCGTCAAACCGACGGATCCCAATGCGCACCTCGCACGCGGCGTCGAGGGTGCCGAGCCTCCGTTAGAAGCGCAGGGCGCGCATGACGGTCGTCGCGACACGACGGCGGCCGGGTTTCGATCGATCTACGAGACGGCGCACTTCGGCCTCAAGGAAATGGGAGCCCGGCGCGCGACGCGCACGCTGCTCAAGCTGAATCAGAAGGATGGGTTCGACTGTCCGAGCTGTGCGTGGCCCGATCCAGACGGCCACCGGAAGCGCGCCGAGTTTTGCGAGAACGGTGCGAAGGCGGTAGCCGCCGAAGCGACGACGAGGCGGCTGACGCCCGAGGTGTTCGCCCAACACAGCATCTCGTCGCTGCTCGACTGCCGCGACGTCGAGCTGGATGGGATGGGGCGCCTCACGCATCCCATGGTTCGGCGGCGCGGGTCGGACCGGTACGAGGCGATCGAGTGGGCGGACGCGTTCGCCATGATCGGCGAGCACCTGCGCGTGCTCGATTCGCCTAACGAAGCGGTCTTCTACACGTCGGGGCGCGCGAGCAACGAAGCGGCCTTCCTCTATGGGTTATTCGCCCGCCAGTTCGGCACGAACAACCTCCCCGATTGCTCGAACATGTGTCACGAGTCGAGCGGCACGGGCTTGAGCGAAGTCATCGGGTTCGGGAAGGCGACAGTTCGCATCGACGACTTCTCGGCGGCGGACGCGATTTTCATCATCGGGCAGAATCCCGGCACGTGTCACCCGCGCATGCTCACGGAACTGCAAAAGGCCGTCGAGAACGGGTGCCGCATCGTGAGCATCAATCCGCTCATGGAGTCGGGGCTCATGCGGTTCGAGAATCCGCAGAAGCCGCTCAATCTGCTCGGCGTCGCGACGCACCTGGCGTGCCTGTTCGTTCCGGTGCGGATCAACGGCGACGTGGCGGTGCTCAAAGGCATCATGAAGGAGATGCTCGAAGCGGACGAGCGCAGCGGCGGACGCGTGCTCGCGCACGACTTCATCGCGCACCACACCGAGGGCTTCGAGGCGTTCGCGGCCGACATTCGCAACGAGTCGTGGGACCGTATCGTGGAAGAGAGCGGCGTATCGCGCGAGATGATCCGCGAGGCCGCGGACGTCGCGATCACGTCGGAGCGAATGATCTGTTGTTGGGCGATGGGCATCACGCAGCACAAGAACGGCGTGGCCAACGTTCAGACGATCGTGGATTTCGCCTTGCTGCGCGGGCATATGGGGCGTCGCGGCGCCGGCGTCGCGCCGATTCGCGGGCACAGCAACGTGCAGGGCGATCGCACCGTGGGCATCTGGGAGCAGATGAGCCCGGAATACCTCGCGTGTCTGGCGAGCGAGTTTCACTTCCAGCCGCCCGAGAAACACGGGTACGACACCGTGTGTGCGATCGAGGCGATGCACCGCGGCCAGGTGAAGGTGTTCGTCGGGTTAGGCGGCAACTTCCTCTCGGCGACGCCCGACACGAACTACACGTCGGAAGCGATCCAACGCTGCGCGCTCACGGTCCAGATCTCGACGAAGCTCAATCGGGGGCACCTGGTGACGGGCGAGCAGGCGCTGATCCTCCCGTGCCTTGGCCGCACCGAGATCGACGTCCGCCCGGGCGGAGAACAGTTCGTGACGGTCGAGGACACCGCCGGCGTGGTGCACATGTCGAAGGGGGTGCTCGAACCGGCGTCCGAGCTGCTGTTGAGCGAGCCGGCGATCATCGGCCGTCTGGCGACGGCCACGTTAGGCGATCGCACGACGGTCGACTGGGAGGCGCTCACCGACAACTACGACCGGATCCGCGATCACATCGAGCACGTCGTGCCGGGATTCACCCAGTACAACGCGCGCGTGCGCCAGCCCGGCGGCTTCTACCTGCCTAACGCGCCGTACCAGGGGCGGTTCAACACGCCATCGCGCCGAGCCCGATTCACGGTCCATCCGATTCCGCACCACGAGCTCGCGCCGGATCAACTGTTGCTCATGACCATCCGCAGCCACGACCAGTTCAACACGACGGTCTACGCGGAGAACGACCGGTACCGCGGCATCTCGAATGGGCGTCGCGTGGTATTTCTCAATCCGGCCGACATGGATCGACTGGGCTTTGCGCGCGACCAGTGGGTCGACATCGTGAGCCACTTCGAGTCGGAGACGCGCCGGGCGGCGCGGTTCAAGGTGGTGCCCTATCAGATCCCGCTGCGGTGCGCGGCGGCCTACTTCCCCGAGACCAACGTCCTGGTTCCGATTCGCAGCGTGGCCGACAAGAGCAACCAGCCCGCGTCCAAATCGATCGTCGTTAGCCTCGAGGCGGCATCCTCACGACCCGACTGACGTCGGCGTGCACTGCTCGATGAGCGACACGACCTCATCGAGCGTCGTGCGGGCGTGGTCGCGCGCGTACCAAGCGCGAATGTGGCGGTAGCGCTCCGGGGACGGCATTCCGAGACCCACGTCGATCACCCAACGCTGGAGCTCCCGCGGGCGTGGTCCCCACCAGCCGCATTCCGCGAACTGGTCGTCGAGGACCATCACCATCGGAATCGAGCGAGATCCGTTGGTGAGGTGCGCGTCCATGATGTCCGGATTGGCGTCGCGTCCCAACAACCTAACGTCTAACCGGTCGGCCTGCTCGGCGAGGCGCACGATGGGCGGGACGATGTTGACCGCGTCGCCGCACCAGTCTTCGACCAGCACGAGGACATGGCGGGGACAGCGGATCGCGTTGACGCGCTCGACCGCGGATGGCGGAATGGCGGCCAATCGGTAGACGTCCCGCCACAGATCCTGATTTTTCCGCGCGGTCGCGACGTACTGCTCGAAGGTGAAAGCGGCCTCGAACCGCGACTTCCAATCCATCATCCGGAAGATCGCTACTCCTGCCGCGCCACAGAGGCAGTGTCATCCCGCAAAACGTAGCCCGATCCACGCACGGTGTGGATGAGGGGATGCTCGCGATCTTCCTCGAGCTTCTTGCGCAGATAGTTGATGTAGACGTCGACCACGTTGGTCAGCGGATCGACCTGTTGGCGCCACACGTGCTCGCTGATCATTTGCCGAGACACCGTGCGGCCCATGTTGCGCATGAGGTACTCGAGGAGCGCGTACTCTTTCTGGGTGAGCTCGATTTCCTTGCCGCCGCGCTCGACGCGCCGGGAAATCGGGTCGAGCGACAAGTCGCGCACGCGCATCACCGCGCTTTCCGCCGTAAGGCTGGACCGTCGCAGCAGTGCCTTCACCCGGGCCAGGAGCTCGGCGAACTCGAACGGCTTGGGCAGGTAATCGTCGGCGCCGGCATCCAGACCGCTCACCTTGTCGGACACGGACGTGCGGGCCGTGAGCATGAGCATCGGTGCGCGGAATCCGCGCGCGCGCAGCTCACGAGCGACCTCGACGCCATTTTTCCGAGGGAGACCAATGTCGAGAATGACGAGGTCCGGCGAATGATCGAGCGCTTCCAGCAGCCCGGCTTCACCGTCCTGCGCGCTTCGAACGTTGAATCCCTCGCCGCTGAGGATCCGTTGTAGTACCGACAGTAGATCGCGATCGTCTTCGACGACGAGAACTGACGGAATTCCGTCCGAATGCTCGGTCATAGTGCTTACATATAGCTTCGTGGCCACCCAAAGCCAAGCAGTCGGCTTGAACGATGATGCGCACCGACTATTCTTCCGCCCGCAAGAACGTGACGCGCGACACATAATCCGGCGCGGTCGTGTGCTGCGTGGGGCGTGGCGTTCCGCAGCATCCGTCGCGATCCGCAACACCCATGTCGCTCGATCGAAACAGGGATCATGTGGTGCGCGTTACGAGAAGGTGCGTGCGTTACTCGGAACTTTCGTACGCGCACTGTGTTGGATCGTAAGACGAGGGTCGTTAGAGGAACGGCCCCGCTCTTGCTTTACTGCTGTCACCGAGTGGTCGAGATGCGAGTGCATCGGTGCGTTGGCGCATCCACTCCGAGTCTCGCGCTCACTGGAGGGATGATGGACTTCCTCGTGATGCTCGAGGAATGCTCCGACTCGACGCCCGTGTTGGCGCGAGTGGATTCTGTGCCGGCGCAGATGACGCCAGAGAACCGGCAGCGGGATGTAGTGACGCTGTACGGCACGCCGCGCACCGAATCGCTTGCGCTCGCAATCGCGGCGGCGATGGAGAGTCGTCGAACGACGGACGATGGCTCGGGAGCGTTCCGCCACCTCGGGGTGTGGCCCGAGCGTGGGGCTGTGGGAGACACAGCCTGGCGCGACGAGACGACCGGCGAACTCGTCACGCGAGACCTGAACATTCCGCTCGATGTGCTGCGGGGCGTTGCCCACCAGGTGTTGGGCCAATGTGGATCCGCGCTGCAGCGTCTCGTCGCGGGATTGTCGATGCCGGATTGGCCGGAAGGAGCGTGGCGCGCCATCAGCATCACGTTGGAACCGGTGACGGAACCGGCACGAGGCGCGCTGAACAAGATCGACGAGTTGCTCGACGTCTTTCGCGAGTCGGATGGACTAACCTACGAGTACGAGGGTGACTAACGCACCGTTCTCCGTCAGACCGTAGTGGCCGCTGCATGCGGCGCGGGGTCGTCCCTCAGGACGACCCCGTCGTGTTTGTGTCGGACGCGCGGCGCCCCTCAGGATCGTGCGGCACTCCATTCCCTTGACGACGCTCGTTGCAACAGGCAGGGTTGGGCTGGAGGTGGACCATGACGAGTTCATCGGGGCGCCGACCTGCCCGCCGTTCCTCCGGGGTCGAGCGTCTCTTCGAGGATGACGTGGGCCGGCTCTGGAGCGCCGGTCGCACCTTCACGCCTCAAGGCGGCGAGGCGGTGCTCTTCACGTGTATCGGAAACTCTCGCGAAGCGCCGCGCGCCATCGCGTGCCCGGCGGAATTTCATCTGGTTGACGCGACGGTCGACGACCTTCGCGGTCTCCTCGGACGCGCGCCGCGCATTGGCGTCCTCTAGGAAAAATCGGGCTCCCTTGCTACGCCCCGGGACCGTGGGCTAGCATAGCGAAGGGGGGAGATCGTGACCGGGTCGAGCCCGGCGCGCCATCACCATGACCGCTTCCGGCACTGCCGGCGCGGTGAGGGGACCGACAGCGGAGGACCTACCATGCGGGAGTACAGCAGCTCGGAGATCCGCAACGTGGCGGTCGTTGGACACGGAGCGAGCGGGAAGACCACCCTGGTCGACGCGCTCGCTTTTGTTTCCGGATCCAGCAAGCGTCACGGATCGGTACGTGATGGTACGGCACTCACGGATTTTGCGCCCGAGGAAATCGAGCGAAAGTACTCGATCAACCTCGGCTGCGCGTATGCGGAGTGGATGGATGCCAAGATCAACCTGATCGACGCGCCGGGATATCTCGACTTCCATGGTGACGCGATCTCCGCGCTAGCGGCGGCGGATGGCGCGCTCGTGGTGGTGAGCGCCACGGCCGGCGTCGAGGTCGGCACCGAGAAGATGTTCCGTGAGGCGGTCGAGCGAAAAGATCCGGTGCTGTTCGTGGTGTCGCTGCTCGACAAGGAAAACGCGAGCTTCGACCGCGTCTACGAATCGATCAAGACCCGCCTAACGAGCAAGGTGATCCCGGTCGAGATCCCGGTGGGCGAAGGCGCGGCGTTCAACGGGATCATCAATCTCTTCTCCCGCAAACTGCACAATTACAAGAAGGGCACGAAGACCGGCGAATACGATGAGGTGGACGTGCCCGACGACCATCGGGCGCAGTTCGACAAGTACTACCAGGACTTGATCGAGACGATCGCGTCGACCGATGACTCGATGCTCGAGCGGTACCTGGAGGGCACGGAGATCACCCGAGACGAAGCGATCGCGGCGATGAAAGAAGGGATGAAGCGAGGCGAGTTGTTCCCGCTCTTTTGCGTGTCGGCGGAGCTGACGTATGGAACGCGCGCCCTGCTCACGAAGGTCGTCGAGCTCATGCCTTCCGCATACGAGATGGAGGAATTGCACGCGTTCACGGGCGCCGTCGGCGATCGGACGATCGAGATTCACGCCCGGGACGAACAGCCGTTCACCGCGTCGGTGTTCAAGACCCTCACCGAACCGCACGTCGGCGACGTTTCGTTCTTCCGCATCTTTTCCGGGGCTGTGGCTAACGGACAGGAGGTGTACAACGCCAGCCGCAACATCTCCGAGAAGCTCGGCCACCTGAGCGTGTCGCAGGGCAAGGATCGCACAGAAGTGCCGCGCCTGCACGCCGGCGACATCGGCTGCGTGGCCAAGCTCAAGAACACGCACACGAACGACACGCTGTCCACGCGCGAGCAGCCGATCCGGCTGCCGGACATCCGCCTGCCCGAGCCGTTAGTCACCTTCGCCGTGCACGCGTCCGCGCGCGGTGACGAAGAAAAAGTGCAACAGGGACTACATCGGTTGCACGATGAGGACCCGACCTTCACCACGCATTACGATCCCGAGACGCACGAGACGATCGTCGCGGGCGTTGGCGAACGCCATCTCGAGGTATCGATGGCGAAGCTCAAGCGGAAATTCGGTGTCACCGCGGAGCTCACCAAGCCGCGCATTGCATACCGTGAAACGCTCAGAGGAAAAGGAGAAGGGCAGGGACGGCACAAGAAGCAAACGGGCGGCCGCGGTCAGTTCGGCGACTGCTGGGTGCGGCTCATGCCGCTCCCGCGCGGCGAGGGCTACATGTTCGACGACCAGATCGTCGGCGGTGCGATTCCGTCCAAGTTCATTCCCGCTGTCGACAAGGGAATTCAGGAAGCGGCCGCCCGCGGCGTGCTCGCCGGTTATCCGATGGTCGACTTCAAGGTCGAGTGCTTCGACGGCTCGTACCACTCGGTCGACTCGAATGAAATGTCGTTCAAGATGGCGGGAATCCTCGCGTTCCGTGTCGTCGCGCCCAAGTGCAAGCCGGTGCTGCTCGAACCGTTAGACGAGCTGGAAGTGCGCACGCCGGATTTGTTCCTGGGCGACGTGATGGGCGACGTCTCGTCGCGCCGCGGCCAGATCCTCGGTTCGCAACCCGCCGCGGACGGGTTAGGCACCGTGGTCAAGGCGGTGGTGCCGCAAGCGGAGATGCACCTGTACGCGACACACCTCAACTCGATGACGCACGGCTACGCGACGTTCACGCGCCGCTTCCGCGGCTACGAGGAGGTTCCCGCCGAAGCGGCGCAGCGGATCATCGCCGACGCGGCCAAGCCCGAAGAGTTGGTGGAAGCGTAAGGCGCGGAGGGCCGCGCCTTACGCAACCGGTCAGCCGTTGACCGACTTTCTGTGCCGCGCCGTTTGCTTCCGGCGCGGCGCTTTGCCAATCTCGATCGGCACGATATCCGGCGAGTCCGCGTCGGACGCGCAGGCTCCCGCCGGAACGGGAATGCGCGGCTGCTTGTACACGAACCGCTTTCCCTCGTAGTTCCGGAACACGACTTCGTCGTCGGTGATCTCCTCGACGTATTCGGGGAGGAGCGGCACCTTGCCGCCGCCGCCGGGGGAGTCGATCACGAAGTGCGGGACGGCCAGGCCCGACGTCCAACCACGGAGCGCGCGCACGATCTCCAGGCCCTTCTGCACCGTCGTGCGGAAATGTTCGCCGCCCGCCACCTGGTCGGCCATGTAGATATAGTAGGGCCGCACGCGGGCCTTGAGCAGGCGCTGCATCAGCTCCTTCATGACACCCACGTCGTCGTTCACCCCGCGCAGCAGCACGGTCTGGCAACCTAACGGGACGCCGGCGTCGGCCAACCGTCCCAGCGCATCGACCACCTTGGGTGTCAGCTCGCGCGGGTGGTTGAAGTGGGTGTTCATGTACACCGGGTGATACTTTCGCACCATCTCGCAGAACTCGGGCGTGATGCGCTCGGGCAAGTGCGACGTGACGCGGCTGCCGATGCGGATGATCTCCACGTGCGGAATGGCGCGGAGATTCTGCATCAGGTACTCGAGCCGCCGGTCGGACAGCATCATCGGATCGCCGCCGCTCATCACGATGTCGCGAATCTCGGGATGCGCGCGAATGTACGCGAAGGCGGACTCGTACTGGTTGAGCGGAATCTTTTCCGGGTCGCCCACCTTGCGGCGCCGCGTGCAGAACCGGCAGTACGACGCGCACACCGGGCTCACGAGAAACAGCACGCGATCCGGATACCGGTGCGTAATGTTAGGCACCGGCGAGTCGGCGTCCTCATCGAGCGAGTCGATGATCCCGTCGTGGATGTCGAGCTCCTGCACGGTGGGGACGTACTGGTTCCACATCGGGTCGCCGACGGCGGTGATCTGCTCGAGCGCGGCCGGCGTGATGCGCATTTGGAAGTTGTCGAAGGCGGGCTTGAGCGCCTCTACGTCAATCACGTCACGACCGAAGCGGTCGGCCAATTGCTCCAAGGTGGCGATGCTGTCTTCCTTCAGGATGCGTTGCCACTCACTCATGGTGATTCTGCTCCCCGCCGTGTTGGCGAGCGTGTGAAGATCGTGGTGGTGCGTCGGGGTCGATGGAATGCAGGAAGTGTGGGCACACGTTGCGTGACGCCTTCGATCGACCTCGGGGAGTGAGGACGCGTCGCGACCGGACGATGGCTAGGGACGTCGCATGAGCGACGGACAGCCGGTACGGCGACGGCGCAGAGGGAAGGGAATCAACTCGCGTTCCGGGGTGAAGGCGCCGAGGAGCGAGTCGGGAGGCGAGAGGACTCGATGCCGCACTCGCGACCGGCGAACGACGCCGGGCCGCGCGCATCGAGTCCCGTCTACCTCGGGGAACGTCCATGGGTCAGCGCTGACCAACCGCGACGAGCTGCAGCGCAGCAGCGTCGCTGACCTCGGGGATGACACCAGACAACCGTTGGGCCAACGCCCAGCGTGCATCGACATTCACGCCGCTGCGCGTCATCGCGTCATCGCACACGGTGCGGATGAGCGCGCCGTAGTCGAGACCGGAGGCGGCCGCCATGCGCGCGAGTCCGGCATCGGACGCAATGTCGGGGTTCGCGTTGACTTCGAGAATCCACGGCTGTCCGTCTTGATCGATGCGCATGTCGACGCGGCCATAGCCGGTTCCGCCGACGAGTCGCCACGCATCGAGCGCGACTTCCTTGATTCTGTCGGTGAGCGACTCGGGAAGATCCGCGGGGCACATCGGCACGGCGCCGACATCTTCGTCGCTGCCGGCGACCCACTTCGATCGATACGACACGATGCGCCACATGCGCTTGGGCAGTCCGTCGAACCGGATTTCCGAGATCGGCAGCACGGTGTTGCCGACGATGCCGACGTTCACTTCGCGTCCGTCGATGTAGCGTTGGACGAGCACTTCGTCCCAGCCTTCATGCATCGCTTCGACGCGAGCGGCGAGCGCGCGATTGGTGCGAACCACCGATCGTTGTTCGACGCCGACGGACGCATCCTCCGCCGTGGGTTTGCAGATCGCGGGGAAGCCGACGGCCGGCACGGGCGCGCCGCGATGCACGACCGCGAACGTCGGAACGGGCAAGCCCGCGCGTTCGAGGAACGCGTTCACGACGTGCTTGCGCAAGCAGAGACTCGCGGTCCACGACGAGCAGCCGGTGAACGGCACTGCGAGTACCTCGAGCGCGGAAATCACCGCTGGCTCGAGTGCGGCGACGCCGTCGAGTCCTTCGCACATGTTGAACACGAGGTCGAACTTGCCGCGGCGCATGCGCTCGACCCAGCGTCCGTCCGGTTGGGCAGGGAATCGCGTCACCTGATGGCCGTCGGCAACGAGCACGGCCTCGATCGCTTCGAGCGTCTCGAGGATCGCGAGGTCTGCCGACTTGCCGAGCGCCGATGCTCCATCGAATAACAGGGCGATCTTCATGCGCTCCTCCAACTCGTGATGAGCGTCAGCCGCCGAGATGCGCCGAATGCGGCGCGTCGGGATGACGCGCAACTGCCGCAATCGGCGCGGTCTCGCATGCGACCTCAGCTCGAGGCCGCCGCACGTGCGACGCTCGTCCGGCGTCGACGTGCAGCGTTGCTCGGCAGGGAAACGCCCTGCCGGTCCGCGGCATGTCGCACGCACGTCTGAATGAGCTCGTCGTAGCTCATCCCGGCGGCGCGCGCAGCCTTGGGAAAACACGAGTTGTCTGCGGGATCGGGAAGAATCCCGGGAAGCGGGTTCACCTCGACCACGTTGGGCACGCCTGCCGCGTCGAGCCGCACATCGATCCGCGACCAATCGCGACAGCCGAGCACGCGGTAGGCGGCGAGCACGACCTGTTCGATCGTGCATCGCAGCGCTTCATCGATCCGCGCAGGACATTCAAAAATCTCGAGCGGTTGCTCCGGCCGGTCCCAGAGCCACTTCGCTTCAAATCCGTAGACCGGGAGCGACCCGCTCGGTAATACGTCAAAGTTCATTCCGACAATTGGCAAGACGTGCGCATCGCCGCCATTGCCCAACACAGCGCAGGTGAATTCCGCGCCGGTTAAAAATTCCTCGACCAAGACCGGCTGCCGATACCGCTCGAGCAAAAATGCGACCTGTTCGCGCATCTCACTCGGCGTACGGCAATAGTTCCGTTCGGTAATTCCCTTCGACGAGCCCTCGTGCACCGGTTTGACGAAGACCGGAAACCGGAGTGCTGCCGAATGAGTGTTCGCGTCGTGTACCACTTGGAAGGGCGCAGTCGGAATGTCGTGATACGCGAGACATTCTTTCGTGCGCGCCTTGTCTAAGCACAACGACAGAGTGAACGGATCGGATCCCGAGTACGGAATCCCGAAAAACTCACACATGGCCGGGACGTGCGATTCGCGGTTCACGCCGCGAAGACCTTCCGCCATGTTGAACACGATGTCCGGCCGTTCAGCCCGAAGCCGCTCGGGGAAGTTTGCGTCCGCTTCGAGTCGTATGACTTCGCCTAAGCCAGAGAGCGCGTGCTCGACGGCGCCGATCGTCTCGCTGCTGTCCCACTCGGCGAACTCGTCGCCGGTACTGGGAGGCTCTTCGTCGGCGCGGGGCTCATCATCGCCTGTCCGCGCTTCCTCGTCGTCCGGTTTCTGATTGTAGGCGAATCCGATCCGCGCCATTCGATCCACTCACGTCGACGGAAAATCGCATCACGTGTGCGCGCAAAATAAGAAACGCGAAATCCTTGCGCAATGCGTTTCTTTCATCCGCGCGTCATCGTGACTCGCGCGACTCACACCTTGTGGTAGGCGACGCGCGCGGCCTCACGACGATCGGCGGCTTCGTAGATCTCGAAATCGGAAAAGAGTGCCGGCGCTTCGGCGGAGAGCGTGCGCAGCACCGCGACCGCCGCGCGGCGGATTTCTAACTCGGCGCCTTCACTCGAGCGCAGCTCCAACATCGTGCGCCAGGCGCGCGCGTTGGCCGTCACCACGATTTTCGTCTCGGTCGAGTTTGGAAGCACACCGCGTGCGCCCTCGCGCGCCATTTTCCGACGATGGACTTTGTCGGCGACCCACGCGTAACGCTTCATGAGCTCCTCGACCAGCATCACGTAGGTGCGCTGCGCCGATTCGATCTGCTCGCGCCACGAGGTCTCGAGGCGCTCGTCGCCGATGATCGCCGGCGGCACGACGAAGTTTGCCTCTGACTCGTCCACGTAGCGCTGCGAGAGCTGGGAGTAGGCGAAGCCTGCACGGTGGCGCACCAGCTCGTGCGTGAGCGAGCGGCTCACGCCCTCGAGGAGTAGCGAGTACGTCGCGTGCTCGAGAACGCTGCCGTGTCCCTGTCGCTTGATGTTCTCGATGTATTCGCGCGTCGACCGGCTCGCCGGATTGCGCTGACTCATGTAGCAGAGGCGTCCAGCGAACTCCGAGAGTCGCTCGCCATCCGTCGACTCGCCGATCCAATTCACGGGCAAGTGAGACGGCTCGGCGAACGAGGGACGCGCGAGCAGCGTGATGGTCGGCTCGTGGATGTAGACGGGCATCGTGTTGCGACTGGAGAGTTGCCGGCGGACCGAGGCGAGCGGAGGAAACTTAGTCAGGCAGGTGAGTCGCCGAAACCATGTCGAGACGCGAGGTCGCGTACGCTCGCTCTCGCTCGACCGCATCGAGCGCCGCGCGCGCCGGCGCCGGCAGCGGTGTGAGCGCCGGATCGTACTTGATCTCGCCGAGCGCGCGTTGTCCCGCGACCGGCACTTTCACGCCGGGATTCAAAATGCCGTCCGGGTCGAACGCGTTTTTCACTTGGGCGAACAGCTCGAGAACGGAGGCAGGCCACACGCGCGAGAGCAGTGGCGTGCGGAGTCGGCCATCGCCGTGCTCGCCGCTCAGCGTGCCGCCGAGCGATGCGGTGAGCGTGACGACGTCGTCGAGGAGACGTTCGACGCGCGCGCGCCAGTCGCTTCGTCTTACGTCCACGAGCGGATTCACGTGCACGTGCGCGTCGCCCGCGTGACCGAAGATGACGCCGCGAATGCCGGCGGCATCGAGCGCACGACGGACGCCGCGTACGTATTCGGGCAAACGCTCAGGCGGCACCGCACTGTCTTCGATGAACTGCATCGACTTGAGCGCGGGATCGAGACGGTTGAGAATCGGGCTCGCTGCGTGGCGCAGCGACCACAGGTCGTGCTCCGTCGCGGTGTCGAGCGCCAGTCTCACGGACGACGCGCCGGATTCATCGAACGTCTGCTGGGGAGATCGCGCGCTCGCGTTCGCCGCGGACTCGCTGTCGCCTTCGACTTCGGCGAGCAGCACGGCTTCGACATCGGCGTCGAATCGAATCGTGCCACCCTCGGCGACGACGTCGAGAAATGTTCGATCGAGCAGCTCGCACGCCGATGCACCGGCGTCTCGCGCGCGGACAGCTGCGGCCACAGCGCGCTCGAGACTCGTGAACGTGGCGAGCAGACTCGACGTGGCGCCCGGCACGGGAGTAAGGGCCAGTTCGATGCCGACGAACAGCGCGAGCGTGCCTTCGCTGCCAACGAGCAGGTCGATGAGCTCACCGCTCTGCGCGAACTCGTGGAGCGCGTAGCCCGAGGAATCCTTGAGCACACCGGCATGGGCGGACGCGATGTCGCGCGAGCGCGACGCGATCGACGGCTGCACGTGCTCGAGAAAGCGGTTCACCGCCGGGACATCGCTGGGCGCCGGGGCGCCGCGGCGGACGACGGCGCGGCGCCCGCCGGCAAAAACACAATCCAGCGCCCGAACCCAACGGCGCATCGCCCCGTAGCGCAGCGTGTGCGCGCGGGCTGCGTTAGTCGCGTCCATTCCGCCGATCGTACAGAACGCGCTGCTCGACGGGTCCACCGGAAGACGCAGGCCCGTCCGTTGGGCAGCGGCGTCCACCGTGTCGCGGATCGCCCCCGGCCCAACGGCGACCGATCGCGTCGCCCTGTTCACGCTGTGGATGTCGCGCTGGCGGCTCAGGTCGACGATGATCTCATCGCCCACCGCGCCGCCGGCCATGCCGCTGCCCGAGCCGCGCGGGACCAACGCGGCGCGCGTGCCGGCTGCCCAACGGACGAGCGCGGCCACTTCGTGAGGCGTGCGCGGTACGGCGACTGCCTCCGGCACTGCGCGTGCGACGCCCGCGCCCTCGCTGTACGCGGCGCGGGATATCAAATCGTGTATGAGCTGCGGCATTGCGTAGTCTCGATCGATACAACCGGCCAAACTAGAGGCCGAGTTCGTTGACTCGCGGCGGATCGACCGTGTAGTCATAGAAGCCCTTGCCGGACTTTCGGCCGTACATGCCGGCGAGCACCATGCGCTTGAGCAACGGCGGCGGCGCGTACCGCTTCTCGCGATACTCGTCGAACATGATCTCCGCGATCTTGTACGTGGTGTCGAGCCCCACGAAGTCGAGCAGCGTGAAGGGACCCATCGGATAGCCGGTGCCGAGCATCATGCCCTTGTCGATGTCTTCGACCGATGCGACGCCGTGCTCGAGCTGGTTGATCGCGTCCACCAGATACGGCACGAGCAGCAGATTGACGACGAAACCGGAATTGTCCTTGGCGGCGATGGGTTCCTTGCCTAACTGGCGGGCGAACGCGTACGCGGTGTCGAACGTGGCGTCGCTCGTCGTGACGGTCCGCACCACTTCGACGAGCTTCATCACGGGCACCGGATTGAAGAAGTGCAGGCCGACCATCTGACCTGGCCGTGTGGTGGCGGCGGCCATGGCCGCGATCGTGAGGCTCGACGTATTCGAGGCGAAGATCGTGTGCGCAGGGCACAGACCATCCAGCTCTTTCCACATCGCGTTCTTCACTTCGATGTCTTCGACCACGGCCTCGATCACGATGTCGCAGTCGGCGAGGTCGCGCAGATTCGTCGTGAAGGACAGCCGCGACATTGCCGCGTCGCGATCGGCCGCGGTGACCTTGCCCTTACTCTTTTCTATGGCGCGCGCAAAGCTCTTTTCGATGCTCGCTTTGCCGCGTTGGCACAGCGCGTCCGACACCTCGCGCGCTTTGGTGGTGAACCCGCTCTGTGCGCACACCTGCGCAATGCCGGAGCCCATGAGTCCGGCGCCGAGCACGCCGACGGTCTTGATGTTGGTCATGAGGACGATCGATTGAGGTGAAGATCGGGCCCGTTAGTCCGGGCTGAGTGCGCGCGTGCGCAAGGTCAGCGCCATACGTCGAGCGCCGAGAGAACATTCGGACGCGGCGGCGGACTGTCGCCGCGCTCCAACCGGTCGAGCAGCTGCTCCAATGCCAGCTGCGCGCGGGTGACGAGGGGCGCGTGGCTCCGCGCCACGAAGTACCCGCCGACGGCCGTTGCCGCCGCGGGAATAATGGCCACCGGGACGAAAAATCCAAGGACGATGAGCGCGCCGGTTCCCAGCACGCCGCAACCGGCGACAATCGCGCCGGACGTCGCGCGCTCCAACCGAACGTTGGAGAGATCGGCCTCGAGGCGAACCAACACGCGTTCGGCATCCACCGGCACTACGGTCGCGCCGACCTCTCGCGTTGGGCGCAGGTAATAGCCGCGACCACTCACGTTGAGCAAACGTCGCATCTCGCTGAATAACCCGGGACGCGGCTCCCATAGCATGCGGTCGGATAGGCGGCGCTTTACCTGCATCGACTCTTCGCGCTGCAGCCACATGTCCAGGCGGTCGAGCGTCTGGGCAGCGGTTCCCTTGATCGTTCGCGAGGCGTGGACGTGTGCTGGGCCGAATAGGCGCGCGGCCAAGCCACTCTCTTCCGGCACCTGCGCGCGACTTCGTTCTTCGGCCAACGCCTGCTTGAGATGCTCCGGCGACAGACCGACTTCGCGCGCGACCTCGATCAGCTGGTCTTCGTTGATCGAGGCGTCGGAGGGATCGGCATCGGCCGACTGCAACTCGGCTGCGCGCGCCAACACCCGCTCCATCGCCGCGCGATCGAGCGGCTGTTGTCGTGCGGGCAGCCCGCTCTCATCCGCCATGCATCACTCAGCTGCCGCTCAGATCCGAATTGAGCTGGCTCGTGAGTTGTTCGGCGATCGTTTGTCGAAGCGGAAACGCTTTTTCGATCGCCGCCACCTCGGCGCCGGGCGTGTACGAGATGTGCGCCAGGTCGAGATAGTAGCGCGCATATCCGATCGCCAACTCGGGCGCGATCTTCTGCAGGAGCTGCAACCCTCCTCTGACGGCCGCCGGGCTGGTGTACCGGTCCGCGACTCCTTCCTTCTTTTCCGCCGGCGTCGTGTTGTCGTTTACGGCTGCGTTAGACACTGGCGAGACGGCCTCGTGTGCGAGGACGTACATCGCCTCGACGGCTCGGCTCACGCTGTCCGGGAACGTGATCGTGATCGTCGGTCCACGTCCGGGCTCGCCTAACGTACGGCCCTCGCCGCCGAGCGGTAGCGACAGCAGAATCTCGCCGCGCGACTGTCCCGACTTCGTCAGGAACTGCCGGAACTTCGCGAAGTACGTTTGGGTCCACAACGAATCGACCGCGGCGAACACGGCGGCGCGCTGCGACTGCTGCGCCTTCCACCAGTTCGCGTAGTACTTGGCGTTCTCGTCCTGCATGGCCGCCGTGAATTTGCGCAGCCACTGGCGCTCGGCCGGCGTCGAGTACGACGCCTGAATGATGCCGAAGACGGCCCGCGAATCGGGGTCCATCATCTGCCGCGGCGAGTTGACGCGGCGCGCCGATTCCTCAGGACCAGCGGTCGTCTTCAGATACTGGTCGATTGCCTTCTGCGTCGTCTCCCACGAGCGGAAGTACAGTCCGAGGAATTGTCCACCGATCAGGCGCGAGTCGGAGTTGAGCTGCGTGCTGAGCGAGTCCCGATCCGTGTCGAGCAGCGTCGTGATGTTGCCGCGCTTCTTGAACGCAACGAGCGAGTCGGTGTAGCCCGGCTTGAAGTACGGAACGAGCGTGGTGTCTTTCTGCAGCAGCGCGTAGCCGTGCAACCAGAGGTCAACTTGATAGCGCGTGCTGATGCGCCACGTCAGATCGGGGCGCACCGCGAGTGGCTCGGCGGTCGCCTCGGGATTGTTCTGGGATGAAGCACAAGCGACGGCGACGGACGTCAACAACCACAGCGCAACGACACGGGCGGGAGACGCTGAGATTCGGCTCACGGGAATGGATCCGGTGCTAGAGTGGCATGACGCGCCATTGGAGCGCGCATCATACAAAGGCCTCGATGACCACAGCGATTCCCTGTCCGCCGCCGATGCACGCGGAGCCGAGCCCGTAGCGCTTGCCGCCGGCCCGCAACGCGTGAATCAAGTGCGCTGTGATCCGCGCGCCCGATGCGGCCAACGGGTGGCTCATCGCGATCGCGCCGCCATGCACGTTGAACTTCTCGCGCGGAATATCCAGCTCGCGCTCGACGGCGCACACCTGTGGCGCGAACGCTTCGTTCACCTCGATCAAGTCCATGTCGTCGAGCGACATGCCCGCCTTACGGAGCGCGATGCGCGTGGCGGGAACGGGTCCGATGCCCATGATGGTCGGATCGACACCCGCCACACCCCACGACACGAGTCGGGCGAGCGGCTTCTTGCCATTCTTCGCGGCCCAATCCGCGCTGCTCACCACGAGCGCTCCTGCACCGTCACCGATGCCAGACGCGTTGCCGGCCGTCACCACACCGTCTGCCTTGAACACCGGCTTCAGCTTGGCGAGTCCCTCGAGTGTCGTGTCCGGCCGCATGTGCTCGTCGCGGCGGAACTGCTCGATCTGACGCGTCTTCGGATTCTTCATAGGAATCGCAATCACTTCTTCGTCGAACACTCCGGACTCCCACGCAGCGCGCGCCGTTTGCTGCGACCGCAGCGCGTATTCATCAACACAACCGCGGTCGAGCTTGTACTGCACCGCCAACTTTTCCGCGGTCTCGGCCATGGCCAATCCAGCGACGGGATCCTTGAGGCCTTCCCACAGCGAATCCTCGAGCGGCGGCATTTTGCCGAGGGGGAGTCCCCAACGCAGGCCGCGCGCGATGTGCGGCGCTTGCGACATCGACTCGCCGCCTCCGACAAGGCACAGCTCGGCCTCGCCTAACAGAATTTCCTCCGCGCCGTTCACGACCGCTTGAAATCCCGATCCGCACAGGCGGTTTACCGTAAGGCCCGGCGTCTCGTTGGGGCAGCCGGACCGCAGTGCGACGTGTCGGGCGAAGTAGATCGTGTCCGAGGTCGTCTGCATCACGTTGCCGAAGATCGAATGCTGAATCGCGGCAGGCTCGACGCCGGCCCGTTGCATGGCCGCAGTCGCGGCGTGAACGGTGAGGTCGATGGCGCTGAAATCTTTGAGGGTACCGCCGAAGGTGCCGAACGGTGTCCGGACCGCGGACAGGAATACCACATCACGGGCTTGGCCCTGGGTTTTCACGGGGTCTCCAATGGCGAATATCTGTGGCTGAAAGATGGCCCGTCACCGAGACGGTGGGAACTGCCGTGGCAAGCGTCCGGGCCGACCCCTATTTGCTCCCGGCCTCGCGCACGTGACGGGCGATCCAATCGCCAACTTCGCGCGTTCCCATTTTCCCGCCGACGTCAGCCGTACCGACACCCTGTGCGATTGCTGCATACACGGCCTGCTCGACCGATCGCGCGGCGTCACTGGCGCCGAGATCGGCGAGCATCATCGCGAGTGTGAGAATGGCGGCCATCGGATTCGCCGCGTTCTTGCCGGCGAGCGGCGGCGCGCTGCCGTGCACGGGCTCGTACATGGTGACGCCGCCGGGGTGCCGATTGGCGCTCGGCGCCAGCCCTAAGCCGCCCACCAGGATCGATGCGAGATCGGAGAGTATGTCGCCGAACAAGTTGCCCGTGACGATCACTTGAAATGACTCGGGCGTGCGCACGAGATCCATGGCCATCGCATCGATGTAGCGCGTGTCCCGCTGAATTCCCGGGTACTCGCGACCGACCTCTTCGAAGACGCGCCGCCAGAGATGATGCGCCTGGATCGCGTTCGCTTTGTCGGCCATCGTGACGTGCGTCTTGCCATGATCGGCCGCCCACGTGAAGGCGTGTCGCACGATGCGCTCGACGCCTTTGCGCGTGTTCAGTTCCTCCGCGATGGCGATCTCGTCCGGCGTTCCCTGCTTGAACGTTCCGCCGACAGAGACGTAGAGGCCTTCCGTGTTCTCACGGAATACCACGAGGTCGAGATCGCGGGGCGTCTTGCCTTTGAGCGGCGTGAGACGTTCATCGATCAAGCGCGCGGGACGTTCGTTCACGTACAGGTCCAACTGGAACCGCATGCCGAGCAGGATGTCGCGTGCGTGCTCGTTGCCGGGGACGCGCGGATCGCCGAGCGCGCCTAACAGAATGGCATCGAAGTCCGTGCCGAGGCGTTTCATGTCCGCCGGCGCGATGGTCACGCCGGTCTTGATGTAGTGATCGGCGCCGTGCGGCAGCTGTTCGATCTCGATGCCGGGTGCGAACACCGCTTCGACCGCGGCGAGGGTCTTGAGCGCCTCGCCGACGACTTCCGGTCCGATGCCGTCGCCCGCGATGACCGCGAGGCGGCGGCTCACGGGACCACCGGGTGTGCGGTGTCGCCGGACGCCTTGCCTAACCGGCCGGTGTCGGAGCGCGGCTTCGCGCTGTCGGGCGGCGTCGGGGTATGGCTCACGGCGGCCGGGTGCGACAAGGTGTAGACGTACGCGGCGAGCCGCGTCAGGTCGGAGTCGTCGAGCGTTCCGGCGTAGGCGGGCATGGCGACCGAGAATTGTCTGGGAGTGGCGACGCCGCTCGCAATCACACCGCGAATACCAGTGAAGGAGCTGTCACCGTTGAGCCACGTGGTATCGGTGAGATCGGGGCCTAACTTTGCGGTGCCGCGGCCCAGCCCGCCGTGGCACGTGAAGCATCGGCCGCGGCCGTGATACAGGGCGAAGCCGGCAGCCGAGTCGGCGGGTTGGATCACGACCGGCGCGGAAGGCGCGACGCTCGCGCTCTCGAGCGGCACCGGCGGTGCAGACGTGGCGGTGCTTTCAGCGCTTGCCGTGCCGGCGAGTGGCATTGCCGCCGCGGTGTCGACGGGCACGTTGACGCCCTTCTTCTCTCCATGACACGCCGCGAGCACCACGGACAACGACACCATGTACACCGCGACGTGCCGCATTACGAGGTGGCGATACCGCGACCGCACGTGATGCAGAATTTCCAACTGATTTCGAGCTCCGTTCCACACGCAGGACACCGCTGGATGGTGAGATTCTGACCGCAGTGTGGACAGAAGGCGACGCGCCGGTCGTCCGGCAAATTGCCGCCGCAGTACCGGCAGCTGCTGTCGCCCCGAGACGATGTAGACGTCGACGAGGCTGCACTGGCAGTTGGCTGAATGGTCGTGGCAACGCTCGTGCTCGACCCTCGCGTGGCCCATGAGGGACGCGGTCCAGCCGGAGACGGCGATGCTGCTGCGCGCGGCGCCGGGTTGCTCGACACGCCATTCGGCACGGCGCTCGAGTCGACCATCATCTCATCCGCGCGCTGTTGGGCACCGGCGAGCAGTGCAATCCGTGATGCGGCGAATTCACGGAAGATCGCCGTATTCGGATTGGGTGTCGCGAGCTCAGCCCGTATCGCTCCGGCCATCGCATCGTCAACTGCGAGGTAGCCGCGCTCACCCGCGAGCAATCGGCAAAGCGCTACCTCATAGTCCTGGTTGGTCTCGATGCCTGTCTCGCGCCGGTTGTGGCGATACGGAATCAGGTTTTGGTAGAGCTCCGAAACCTCGAAGTGGTGCGACAGGTAGGCCGGATAGCCGTTACGTATGTTCTCTACGAGACGTCGAAAGAGCCGGTCGAGATCATCCATGTCCGATTCCACGAAGAGGTGGGACGCGCCGTCCTGCCAATTATAGGCGGCACGGCCCGCGCTCGCGCAAGGGCGCGCGTTCGACGCCGGAGTCATTGCACTGCCTCTCACATCATCTGTCCCGCGGCTGGTCACGCGCCTCACGGCGCTGATTCTCGCGTTGTTCGGCCTGGTGCCGGTGGCGAACGTGCTCGCTCCCGGCTCGCTGCCGTGGTGGTCGGACGTCGTGTCGTTGTGGCTGTTCGGCGGTGTATGCGTGCTCCTGGTCGCGTATCTCGCGGCGCGCGCGTTGGGGGACCGCGCGGCGCGTCTTGGATCGCGCGCGTGCGAGCTCGTCATGGCGCCGTCGTCGCGCACGTTCCTGTGGATCGTATCGATCGCGGGATTTCTCTTGGCGGCCGGCGCGGCGTGGTACTGCTTCAACCGGCAGCCGCAGTCGATCGACGAGATGGCGCAGCTGTGGCATGCGCGGATGCTGCTGGGCGGTCACTTCTCGATTCCCACCGAGCCCGACCCGGCGTTCTTCTCCGCGATGAACGTGGTGGATGCAGGCGGCCGGTGGTACTCGCAGTTCCCGATCGGCGGGCCAGCCGTGTTGGCCGCCGGTCTTGCGTTAGGCGCGGTGTGGCTCGTGAATCCGGTGCTCATCGCGCTCACCGTCCGCAACGTCTACCGGTTCGCGCAGCGCGCGTACGGGGAGTCGTTCGCGCGAGGGGCCACGCTGCTGCTCCTGGTCGCGCCGTTTTTCATTTTCATGGGCGCGAGCGAGCAGAACCACGTGCCGGCGCTCGCGTTCGCCACGCTGGCGCTCGCGGCGCTGCCGGCGTGGGCGTCGGCTGCGTCGCGCCGCGACGCGTTCCGCCAGGCGGCGCTCATCGGTTTTGCGTTAGGCGTAGTGGCGACAGTCCGCCCGCTGGACGCGCTGGCCGTTGCGGCCGCGATCGGGCTCTACCAGTTGGGCGTCCTCATCCGCGCCAGGCAGCGCTGGATGGAGATCGCGGTGCAGTGCGCCGCCGGCGCCGTGCCGGTCGCCGTGCTCATGTGGGCGAACGTGCGCACGACCGGTGCGCCGCTCCGTTTCGGATACGAGGTGATGTGGGGCGCGAATCACGGCCTCGGATTCCATCCGAGCCCGTTCGGCGATGCACACACGCCGCGCCGCGCGCTCGTGCTCGCGTCGCTCTATCTCATGAAGCTCGACATGTACCTGTTCGAGTGGCCGATCCCGGCACTCGTGGCGCCGATCATCGCGCTCGCGTGGCTCCGGCGCCCGTCGACGTGGGACGCGCTGCTCGCGACGGTGATTGTTGCAGTGTTAGGCTCGTACGCGCTCTACTGGCACAACGGCCACTTTCTCGGGCCCCGGTTTCTGTACACCGCGGTGCCCGCGTTCGTGGTCCTGGCCGCGCGTGCGCCGGGCGCGATCGCCGAGCGCATCGGTTCCGTTGGGCGAACGATGGCCTATGCCGTGATGCCACTTGCCGTCGCGTGCGCGCTCACCGGATTGGCCGGTCCGATCGGCGTCCCGGCGCGGCTCGCGGAATACCGCGGCGGCCAGTGGGAGCTCAAGGAAGACATCGCCGCGCAGGCGCGCCACGCGCACCTCGGCCGCGCGCTGGTGTTCGTGCACGAAGGATGGGGCGCGCGACTCATGGCGCGGATGTGGGCGATCGGCGTCTCGCGCGCCGACGCCGAGCACCTGCTCGCCACATCCGATGCGTGCGCGCTGGAACTGGGCACGGAAGCCGAAGAGCGTCACCCGCCGGCCGACACGGTGGGATTGGCGGCGCGCCTCGCCGCCGCTACGCCTAACGCAGCGCGCCGCGAGCTGCGCCTGCGCGGAGACGTCACGCCCGACATCACGCTGCGCTTCGCCAGCGCCGCGGCACTCCCATCGCCATGCGTGTCAGAGGCGCAGGCCGACTCGATCGGCATGAGTCTGTACCCGCCCTTTCTCACCTTGAATCACGTGGGACGCGACGGCCGCGTGGGCGGTGACGTCGTGTACGTGCGCGACCTGGGACCGCGCAACGAGGAGCTGCGCGCACGCTTCGGCGATCGCGAATGGTATCGGTATCGTCCGCGCCAGTCGCCGGCGGACACCAGCCCGCCGTTCGTGCGTTACTAACGCAACGAAATGGCGCGCGCGATGCTCATGCCTGCGCGCCCGGCAAACGATCCTGCGCGCGCCACGACAGATGCGCACGCGCGATGTGGTTGAGCGCCGCCACGCCGTCCCGCCACGTGATCTTTTTCCCCTCGGCGTACGTGCGACCGTAGTAGCTGATCGGGACCTCGTACACTCGCGCACCCATCTGCGACAGCCGCGCCACGATCTCGGGCTCGATACCGAAACGCGAGTTCGTGAGATGCATCCGGCGGAACGCCTCCATGGTGAATGCTTTGTAGCCGACTTCCATGTCCGTCAGGTTCAGATTCGTGAACATGTTGGACAGGAGCGTCAGGCCGAGGTTGCCGAGGCGGTGCCAGAAGTACAAGACGCGATGCGCGCCGCCGCCGCCGAATCGCGTGCCCACCACGGCATCGGCCTGGCCATCGAGCATCGGCTTGATCATCGCCGGGATGTCGGTTGGATCGTACTCGAGATCGGCGTCCTGAATGATCGCGATGTCGCCCGTGGCGTGCTGCCGCGCCGTGCGAATCGCCGCGCCCTTGCCGCGATTTTCCGGGTGACGGGCGATGACCAGTCCATCCTCACCCGCTTCGGCTCGCCGCTGGAGCCGATCGTACGTCGCGTCGCTAGACGCGTCGTCGACCGTGACGATCTGGAGGCCCAAGCCCAACGACTGGAGGCGGCTCCGTTGGGCGAACACCGCGTCCAGCGTGCGCTCGATGGTGGCTTCTTCGTTGTAGCAGGGAATCAAGACGCTGAGAAGTGAGAAGCGTGCGGGCATCGGGTGCCGGAAGCGGTGTGGGACGCCTCAATGTTTTTCGAGACTATCCATGGTCTGATCCGCGTTCGAACTGATGGATGAGCGCGTTTTCCCGCCCGCACGGGACACCAGGCGTGTCACCACATCGTCCTGGTTTACCTGGGCGTCCGACCACCCCAACCAATAGCCTAACGCGACGCCAATCGCCAATAGTACCACGACCTTCCGCATCGGAGCTCTCCCGAGAGACTGGACCTCAGAAAAGACTCTCGGTTGGAACAGCCGGTAACTCTCGTGCCGGCTTGAAGCTGGCGAAATCGGGCATCGGGTCCGGCGCGATCGTCACCCGGCCCCGTGCGCGCTCCGCCGCGAGCCACGCCTCGAACTCCGATTCGATCATGCCATTCGATCCAAACTGCCGGGCGGCCGCGCGCGTCGCCAGCACGTTCGCGTACTCGTTTTGCGGATGTCCCGCGTGACCGCGCACCCAGCGCCATTGGATGCGATGCCGCCGAGCGGTCTCGACGAGCTCGCGCCACAACGCAACGTTCTCGATCGCACCGGCTTTGCGGCGCCAACCGCGGCGCGCCCAATCGTACACCCACGACGTCATGCCGTCGACCAGGTATCGTGAGTCGCTCGTGAAAACCACCTGACGCGCCGATCCCTCGACGCCCACGAGGCGCAGCCCTTCGATTGCCGAGCGCAGCGCCATGCGATTGTTGGTCGTGGCGGGCTCGGCAAGCCAGTAGTCGCGACGCATCGGCTCGTGTCCCTCGCCGCGCGGGATCTCGACCAGTCCGCCGGCGCCACCCGGATTGTTCCCTTCGCGCCCGTTCCCGAGACACGATTCGTCGGCGTAGATCGCGATGAGTTCGCGCGCGATGTCGGCGTGGGGCATTCGTGAGCGCAGATGCGTGGCGTCCTAACGGACGACGTGGACGGTGTCGATGTCATCGAGCGAGAACGCGAGCGCGTCGCCCGTGGTCGGGTTGCGCGCCTCGATGATCTCGTGGCGGCCATCGGTTCTGAGGCGAAGCGGAACGATCACGTACTCCGTGCCGCGCCGCATGACGACGACCCGCGTGGCCTTCGCGATCGCGTTCTCCAGCGCATCGTACTCTGCCGGCGTCAGGTGCGCCATGCCGGATCCTCGTCGCGCGCCCCCGACTGTGCGGGCAGCGCGAGTACGCGGGTCGCGCGCTCGATGTCGCCCACCTCGATCCATTCCGCGGCCGCGTGCGCGCGGGCGATGTCGCCCGGTCCATAGCAAATCGCAGGGATGCCCGCTTCGTTGAGCAACGCGGCGTCCGTCCACGCGCTGAGCCCCTCGACGCGCGATGCTTCGCCGGCCGATTCGAGCGCGCGCGACAAACAGCGTACCACGGGCGCATCGGTTGCGACGTCGCTCGGGTTCTGGGAGAGGTCCAACGTCACCACGGCATCGAACGACGGGCGACGAGCGCGCACGCGCGTGCACGCCGCCCGCACCTCCTCAACCGCCTGCGCGGGGGTCTCGCCGGGCAAGGTGCGTCGCTCGATGCGCAGCGTGCACCGGTCGGGGTACGTCGACATGCCTAACCCGCCATCGATCGTCGACGCGTGCCACGACGCGCGGCCGAGCAACGGATGCGTGCGCTGCGCGAGCTCGCCCGTCTCGAACGAATCCAGTTCCGCCAGCAGCAGGCCCGCGTGGCGGATCGCGTCGACTC
>JACZCV010126476.1_pt1 | contig 27211 bp, 23 predicted proteins | sample 8641841 | NCBI WGS metagenome assembly JACZCV01 (sample SAMN15324606, study PRJNA640507) | soil metagenome | isolation source: monocropping sugarcane control | place: China: Luxin town, Laibin City, Guangxi Province | collected 2019-07-25 | depth 10cm m
CCGACGGACGCCAACCAGTACCCCGAGCTGCGCGACGCGCTCGAGAAGCTGCAGCTCAACGATGCGTCGCTGCACTACGAGCCCGAGACGTCCACCGCGTTAGGCTTTGGATTCCGCTGCGGCTTCCTGGGGCTCCTGCACATGGAAATCGTGCAGGAGCGCCTCGAGCGCGAGTTCGATCTCGACCTCGTGACCACCGTGCCGAACGTGGAATACCACGTGTACCGCACCACGGGCGCCATGGACGTGATCGAGAATCCCTCCATGATGCCGCACGGCTCGGAGCTGGACCGCATCGAGGAGCCGTTCGTCAAGGCGCGCATCGTGGCGCCCGCGGACTACATCGGCGCGATCATGGCGTTGGGCACCGAGCGCCGCGGCGTGTACCGCAACATGAGCTACCTCGACGCCAGCCGCGTCGAGTTCGACTTCGAGTTTCCGTTAGGCGAGATCATCCTCGACTTCTACGACAAGCTCAAGACCGTGAGCCGCGGCTACGCCGGCCTCGACTACGAGATGCTCGAGTACCGCGCCAGTGACCTCGTCAAGCTCGACATGCTCATCAACGGCGACCCCGTCGACGCGTTCTCGGTGATCATTCACCGCGACAAAGCCTACGAGTGGGGCCGCAAGGTGGCCGACAAACTCAAGGAGCTCATCCCGCGCCAACTCTTCGAGGTCGTGATCCAGGCCGCCATCGGCTCGAAGGTCATCGCGCGTACTACCGTGAAACCGCTGCGCAAGAACGTGCTCGCCAAATGCTACGGCGGCGACGTCACGCGCAAACGCAAGCTCCTCGAGAAGCAGAAGGAAGGAAAGAAGCGGATGAAGCAGGTCGGCTCGGTCGAGATTCCACAGGAAGCGTTCCTGGCGGTGCTGCAGGTGGAGTGACTCCGCCCAACGGTGACCACCTCCCTCGTCATCCAAACCTCGTTCCTCGGCGACACCGTCCTCACCACGCCGCTCTTGGCCGAGCTCGCGCGGCGCGGGCCGGTGGACGTGGTGGCGACGCGGGCGTCGGCGCCGCTGCTCGCGCACGATCGTGACGTTAGGCGCGTGATCGTGTTCGACAAATCGGGCGCCGATCGCGGCGCCGCGGGAGTCGTTCGTACCGCGTCGCGCATCCGCGCGTGGTGGCGCGAACGCGGCGACGATCCGCGGCACACGCACGCCTACCTCGCGCAAGGCTCGCTGCGCAGCGCCGCACTTGCCGTTCTCGCACGCGTGCCGGTGCGCACGGGATTCGACGACGCCTCCGGCCGACTGCTCTACACCGAGCGCATTCCGCGCCGAGCAAGCGAGCACCACGCGGCGCGGCTGCTCTCGCTCGCCGGGGCACGACCGCCGTCCCCGCACGATTCCGCGTCAATCGTACCGCATCTCTATCCCGGCGACGACGACCGCCGCGCTGTCGATGCACTCCTCGGCGAGCGTCCGTCCGATCGCGCAGTCATTGCGCTGGCACCGGGCAGCATCTGGGGCACCAAGCGCTGGCCGTACTATCGCGAGCTCACCGAGCGACTCGCGCCCCGCTTCCGCATCGCGATCATCGGCGGCCCCGACGACGCCGACCTCGCCCGCGCGATCTCCGATGTCGCCGGCACCGACGCGATCAACGCAACCGGCCGACTCAGCCTGCTCGCATCGGCCGAGCTCATTCGGCGCGCCACACTCCTCGTCACCAACGACTCCCTGCCGCAGCACCTCGCCTCGGCCGTGGGCACGCCTACTATTACTATCTTCGGTCCGACGGTCCCCGAGTTCGGATTCGGCCCGCTCGCCGAGCATTCGATGACACTCGGCGTCGAGACACTCCCGTGCCGGCCGTGTCACCATCATGGCCCGCCAGTCTGCCCGCTCGGGCACTGGCGGTGCATGAAAGACCTCGATGTGGATCGTGTCGACGCCGCCGTCGCGCTGATCATCGGCAAGGCGACACGCTAGTACCGTCCTGTTCGCCGCGCTGATTCCGCTTACCTTTCGCGAAACCCGCCGGCCACCCTCCTGCGCGCACCGACATGACCAAAGCCCGAAACCGCTACATCCTCGGCGTCGATCTGGGCGGCACCAACATCGTCGTCGGCGCGATGCCCGAAGACGGCAGCCGCGAGCTCGCCATCCGCTCCGAGCCCACGCACGCCGAGCGCGGATCGGAAGCCGTGGTGGACCGCATCGTGTCGATGATTGCGCAGGTGATCTCCGACGTCACCGCCTCGCGCGACGCGCAGCAGCACGACTTCCTGGGCGTCGGCATCGGCGCACCCGGCCCGTTGGACCGCGAGCGCGGCGTCGTGGTCGTCGCGCCTAACTTGGGCTGGCGCGATTTCCCGCTGCGCGACGCGATCTCCGATCGCATCCGGCTCCCCGCCACGCTCGACAACGACGCCAACTGTGCGACGCTCGGCGAATGGTGGCGCGGCGCCGCGCAGGGCGCGCGCAACGTGGTCGGCATCACGATCGGCACCGGAATCGGCGGCGGCATCGTGATCGGCGGACAGTTGTATCACGGTTCATCGGATGTCGCGGGCGAGATCGGCCACACAACTATCGACTCCACCGGTCGCTACTGTCGATGCGGCAACTACGGATGCCTCGAGGCGTACGCATCGGGCCCCGCGATTGCGTTGCGCGCACGCGAAGCCCTGGAGCGCGACGAAGTCTCCGCGCTGCACAAGATGGTGAAGGGCGACCTCGACCTCCTAACGGCCGCGACCGTGTACGAAGCCGCCCACCGCGGCGACGCACTCGCCCTCGAGGTGGTGCGCGACACCGCGCGCTTCCTGGGCACCGGCATCGCGGACCTCCTCAGCACCGTCAATCCCGACGTCGTCGTGATCACGGGCGGCGCCACCCGCGCCGGCGACCGCCTGTTCGAGCCGCTGCGCGCCGAGGTCAAGCGCCGCGCGTTCCGTCCCGCCGTCGCCGCCTGCCGCATCGTCCCCGGCGCGCTCGAGGGCACCGCCGGTGTCGTCGGCGCGGTAGCCACATTCAAGCAACAGAAGTTAGGCGGGACCTGAGCGTGCGAGCCGTCCGGTCGCTCGGCGTCATCGGAACGTTCGTCTGGGACACGATCTACGGTCGCGATCCCCGCGGCGCGCCGGTCGAGGAATGGGGCGGCATCACCTACGCATTGAGTGGACTCGACGCGGCGCTCAGTGACGACTGGCGCATCGTCCCGCTCATCAAAGATGGGCACGACCTCGTTGGGCGCGCGCGCGAATTCATGGGCACGCTGCGCCACAGCGCGCCTAACGCATCCCTCATCGAGGTCCCGTACCCCAACAACCGCGTCGAGCTGCGCTACGAAACGAACGAGCGCCGGTCCGAGCGCCTCACTGGCGGCATCCCGGGGTGGAACTGGCTCGGGCTCAAACCGCTGCTCGCCGATCTCGACGCGCTCTATATCAATTTCCTGAGCGGCTGGGAGCTGGATCTCGAAACGTGTCAGCTCATTCGACAGCACTTTCGCGGTCCCATCTATTGTGATCTGCACATGCTCGTCATGTCCGTGCTCCCAACCGGTTGGCGCGCGCTGCAACCGCTCGATCGCGTCTCCGACTGGTGCCGGTGCTTCGACATGCTGCAAGTGAACGAAGACGAAGTCACCATGATGGCCGCGGATCCCATGGCGCTCGCCGCCACCGCGCTGCACTGCGGCGTCCGCTCGTTGGTCGTCACGCTCGGCCGTCGCGGAGCCGTGTACTTCACCGACAACTCGTTCGACAGCATCGGCGATCTCGGCCGACGTCCAACGATCGGCGCCGCGTCGGGTCCCATCCGCACCGCACTCGTGGCTCCGCCTTACATTGTTCCGCGCGGCGATCCCACCGGATGCGGGGACGTCTGGGGCGCAACCTACTTTTCCCGTTTGTTGGCAGGTGATAGTTTGGCGGACGCGATGCGCGTGGCACACCGCGCCGCGGCGCGAAACGCGGAGTACCGCGGCGCCACCGGACTAAGCCATCATCTGCGCGGAGAGCTCATCACTCAATGACCACTGTTCTCAACGTCCCGCCATCGCTGGATGACAAGACGTTCGAGACGGTGCTCGAGCAGTTGGCCGCGGTGCCCCAGGACGCCAAGGTCTTGCTCGACGCGCGACATACCCGTTGGGCATCGCCTTACGGACTGACCGCGCTGCTCACCCTCGCGCAAACGCGCGCCGAGCGCCCTGCCCTTTACGTTCCCGAGTCCGACGACACGAGCTCATATTGGTCGCGCACCGGCTTCTTCAAGTTCGCCGAAGAATCGTTCGAGTTGCACGGCACCGTGCCGCGCGCACGCCCGAGCACCGAGTCCGACGTGTTGCTCGAGATCACGCCCGTGGCCAAGAGCGAGGACGTCCACGACGTCGTTGGGCGAATCCAGCAAAAGTCGCAGGCTATTCTGGTCAAAGAGCTCAACATCGACGCGAAGGCCACGATGGGCTTCGCGATGACCCTGAGCGAAGCCTGTCAGAACATCGTCGAGCACGCCGGACGCGGCGGGTGGGTCGCCGTGCAAACCTACCGTTGGCAAAAACGACTCGGGCGTCGCGTCGTGGTGATCGCGGTGTGCGACGCCGGCGTCGGATTCCGCGAGTCGCTCGAAACCGCACAGGGCAGATCGCGCGGCGATCGATGGGACGACGGCATGGCGCTCGAGGAAGCGGTGATCCGCGGTGTCAGCCGGTTTCGTGATCCGGGTCGCGGCCAAGGTTTAGCCGGTGTTCGACGTTACATTGGTCGGTGGGACGGCAAACTCTCCGTCCGCTCTGGCACCGCTCGCATCGCGATCGTGCCGAGTTGGGACGATGACGTTCCCTTGGAGGAGAAGCTCCCATACTTTCCGGGAGCGCAAATGCAAATCACCATCCCGGAGCGGATCGCCGACAGGTGATCAATCACATCGACCTCAGCTCGGTATTGCGTCGCACCGTCTGCGACCTCTACACCGACCTCGTCACTCGCCCAACCGGGGCTGCGGTACGCGATGGGATCGAAAAGCAGCTGGCCGAGCTCGGCGAACACACTCTCACTGTCATCGATTTTTCGTACGTCGGCCTGCTCGACTATTCATGTGCCGACGAAGTCGTCGCCAAACTGCTCATGCGGTACGACGCGACGCTCACCGACGACCTGCCGCGCCGTGAGGCGTACTTTCTCTTCCGCGGCATCAGCGAATCGCATCTCGACGCCATCGAAACCGTGCTCGACCGGCACGGCCTCGCGATCGTCGCGCAATCCATCGAAGGCTCGACGATGCTCGTCGGCACGATTGGTGATCGCGAGCGACGCGCATGGGAAGCGATGTGTCGTCTCGGACGAGCCGTGCCCGCCGACCTCGCGCGCGAAACGGGAATCGAAGTCGACCAGGTACGCGAAGCGTTGGACGCGCTATGTCGCCGGCGACTCGTGATGCGGTTCGACGAAGGGTACGTCGCGGTGGGCGGCACGGCGTGAGCGAGCGCACGAACGCGCCCCTGCGCGTGATGCGCTTGATTGCGACGAGAAGCGGAGACGCGGAGCGCGGGTCGGCCATCTGGATCAATCCGGATGACGCACGCCGCCGCCTTCTGATGGATGGAGAGCTGGTATGGGTGCACGGCCCCCGGCGCCACGAGCTGGCCACGCTGCACTACGACGATGATTTGCCGCGCGGCGACGTCGTGCTGCGCGACATCGCCGGCGCGTCACCCTCGGAGATCATCACGGTCGTGAAGGTAGACACCGACAACCCGCCACGCCGCGGCACGCTCGCGTGACAGGGGAGCGCATATGATGCCTCGCCGACGCCGGCAGGGATTCTCGACGGTCGCTATCCACGGCGGCCGCGATCCGCACGAGACGGACACTCCAGTCGTCACGCCTCTCTACCAATCGGTCAACTTTGTTCAGGAGGTCGGAACCGAAGAAGGCCTGCGCTATCCGCGCTACGGAAACAATCCAAACAGCGAGCTGCTGCACAAACGGCTCGCGATGTTGGAAGGCGCCGAAGCCTCGCTGCTGCTTGCGAGCGGAATGGGCGCCACCACGTGCGCCATGCTCGCGTTGCTGCGTCCCGGCGATCACTTGCTCGCCAGCGAATGGATCTACGGCGGTACGCACCGCCTCTTCACGCGCGAGTTCGAGGCGATGGGCATCCAGGTGACGCTCGTCGATCCGATGGAGACGCGCGTATGGCGGAAACGCGTCCGCAAACACACGCGCGCCATTTTCGTCGAGACGCCCGTCAATCCATCGTGTCGCGTGATCGACCTGCGCCCCATCAGCTACCTCACGCAGGAGATGGGACTCGCGCTCGTCGTCGACTCGACGTTCGCATCGCCGGTCAACTTCCGTCCGCTCGAGCACGGCGCGGACGTCGTCATCCATTCGGCAACCAAGTACCTGAACGGCCACCACGACGTGTTGGCCGGCGCCGTGTTGGGCACGGCCTCATACATCGAGGAAGTGCGGCAGAAGATGATGGTGTGGGGACAGGCGCCCGACCCATTCGCGTGTTGGCTGCTCGAGCGCGGTCTCAAGACGCTCGACGTTAGGCTGCACCGGCACAACGAGAATGCGATGCGCCTCGCGCAGTGGTGCGCGGAGCGGCCGGAATTTGCGCGGGTCCACTACCCCGGGCTGCCGTCGCACCCCGATCACGAGGTCGCGCGTGCAACTCTGGATGGTTTCGGCGGTATGATGGCGGTCGAGTTGGCCGGCGGCGGCGACGCGGCCGAGCGGTTCATCAGCCGTCTACGGGTGATGACCCACGCGCCGAGCCTTGGTGGAGTGGACACGCTCGTCTCGGAGCCGCGATTCACTTCACATGCGTCCATGACTCCCGCCGAGCGCGCCGCGATCGGCGTCCCCGATGGGTTCGTCCGGATCAGCGTCGGGATCGAAGACGTCGATGATCTCATCGCCGACGTGAGCCAGGCGTTGAAATGATGACGTAACGGATGACGAGGGTCTGTAGTCATTGGACTGGAAGGCGGCGTCGGCGTCGAGCCGAGCGACCTCGGCAGTGGTCGCGCACGCCGGGCATAGGGTCTCGCCGCCATTCCTGTCCCAGCTTCCAGTAGCCAGCCAGTGATCCGCTTCTCGCACGTCACGAAGGAATATCCCCGCACCGGCGTCGCCCTCCACAACGCCTCGTTTCAGGTGGCGAAGGGCGAATTCGCGTTCCTCACCGGCCCGAGCGGCGCGGGCAAATCGACCATCCTCAAGCTCGTGTACATGGAGGAGCGGCCCACCTCCGGCGAAGTCCGTGTGGGCGGCATGCGATCGACCGAAATCAGGCGCCGCGAGATCCCCAAGCTCCGTCGCCGGTTGGGCATCGTGTTCCAGGATTTTCGCCTGCTCGAGGACCGCACCGCCGAGCAGAACATCGCGTTCGCGCTCGAGGTGACGGGTACGCCGCGGGATGCGATTCCGGCCAAAGTGGGACGCCTGCTCACGCAGGTGGGCCTCGCCTCCAAGGGGACGAGCTTCCCGCGCGAGCTGTCGGGCGGCGAGCAGCAGCGCGTCGCGATCGCGCGCGCGCTCGTGAACGATCCGGTGCTGCTCATCGCCGACGAGCCCACCGGCAACCTCGATGAGCGCGCCACGCGCGGCATCTTCCAGCTTCTGCGCGACATCAACGCGTCGGGCACAGCGGTGATCATGGCCACGCACAACCTCGAGCTCGTGCGCCGCTCGGACTACCGCGTGATCGAAGTGAATCGCGGACAGCTCGTGTTCGACTCCGCCGAAGCCGCCGCGCAGCCGTCTCCTCCCGCCGTCTGATGCGCCTCACGCTCCGCGAAGTCTCGTTAGGCCTCAAGCGGGCGCCGCTCCTGAGCGTGCTGAGCGTGCTCACGATCGCGTTCAGCTTGTTCGCGTTCGGACTGTTCGGCCTCGTGGCGCTCAACGTGAGCGAGGCGCTGAGGCACGTCGAGGAACGCGTCGAGATTCGCGCGTTCCTGGCCGACGGCACACCGGTCGAAGCGGTGTCCGCCGCGGTCGGCGACATCGCGTCGTTCCCGGAAGTCGCGCATGTCGACATCATCACACCGGAGCAGGCGCTCGCGCGCGCCCGGAAAGAGATGGGCGAATTCCAGGACGTGTTCGACGCCGCGGTGCTGCCCGCGTCGCTCGAGATCCGCCTCAAGCCCGGCTATCGCGACCCGGCCACGGTGCGCGCCGTGGCCGAGCGCGTGAAGACCTACTCGTTCGTCGACGATGTGCGCTACGGCGAAGAATGGGTGCAGAAGCTGTACAACATCCGGAACATCGCCGGCGCCACCGGGCTGGTGTTAGGCATCGCGTTCGCAGGCGTCGCGGTCATCATCATCGGATCGACCATTCGGATGACGGTGCTCGCCCGGGCGCGCGAGATCTCGATCATGCGCCTCGTGGGTGCGACCGATGCGTTCGTGCGGCGGCCGTTCCTCGTCGACGGATTCGTGAAGGGCGTGGTCGGCGGCCTGCTCGCGCTGGCGCTGGCGTGGATCGCCTACCGGCTCGTCGATCAAACGTTAGGCATCTCGAGTACGTTCTTCCAGTCCAGCTCGGCTGCGTTAGGCGTGCTGGCCGGCGGCGTGATCGGCCTCCTCGGCAGCGCGCTGTCGGTGGGCCGGCACCTCCGCGATGTCTGACCCCTTGTCGCGACCAGCCCGGCTGGTGGGCATCGCGATGCTGCTCATGGTCGGGGCAAGCGCGCATCCGTCCATCGCCCGCGCGCAGACCGCGGCCTCTCAACAATCCACCGATAGCCCCGAGGTGCGCCTCAAGACCGAGCGCGCCAAGCTCGAGGCGCTCCGCGCCGAACGCCAGCGCCTCGAGCAACGCCGCCAGTCGCTGCAGAACACGGTGCACGACCTGTCCGAGGAAGTCGACAATCTGAATCGCGAAGCGGACATGACCGCCAGCGTCGTCCACTCCCTCGATGCCCAACTGGACGCCATCAACGCCGAGGTCGCGAGCACGACATCCGATCTCGTCGACGCGCAGGATGAGCTCACGCTCAAACGCGTGATCCTCCAACGCCGCTTGGTCGACATCTACAAGCGCGGCCCGCTCTTCTCGCTCGAGGTCTTGCTCTCGGCCAACAGCTTCGGGGATCTCATTGCGCGCTACAAGTACCTGCACCTCATCGCGCTCCGCGACCGCGTGCTCGTGCACCGCGTGGAAGACCTGCGCAACCAGATCGACCGCCAGCGCGGCAACCTCGTGCGCTTCCAGAGCGACATGGAGGAGAACCGGCAGGAAAAGTCCGACGAAGAGAAGCACCTGCGCGACCTGCAGTCCCAGCAGGCGGCGAGCCTGCGCGATGCCCAACGCAACGCGCGCCTCAACGACCGCCGCATCCAGCAGCTCGCGGGCGACGAAGGGCGCCTCACCAACGTCATCGCGTCCCTCGAGGCCGCCCGCCTCCGCGCCGAGCGCGCTGCGCCTAACGCACCGCGCTCGGCCGGCGTGTTCAACAGCGCCAACCGCCTCGACTGGCCGGTGGATGGCACCCTGCTCTACAACTTCGGCCGCGTGGTGAACCCCAACAACACCACGGTTCGCTGGAACGGCATCGGCACCAAAGCCGCCGAAGGTGCCGAGGTGCACGCCGTCGCCGCCGGCAAGGTGCGCGTCGCCGAGCCCTTCGGCACGTACGGCCTCACGGTGATCATCGAGCACCCGGGCGGCGACTATTCGGTATACGGCTCGCTCGAGAAAGTCACCGTCAAGAAGGGCGACGTCGTCGGCAAGGGCGACATCATCGGCTACGTCGGGTCGACAGACCCCGAGCTGGGCCCGCACCTCCACTTCGAGATGCGCCCCGAAGGACGGCCGGTCGACCCGCTCGACATCCTCAAGCCGCAGCCGTAATGGTCGCGTGCGCCGTCACCCGTTTCATGCCCGGCGCGTGACACCCACCAGCGCCCCCGCTACTTTGTGCGTATGACGGGTGTGTTCGCCACCTTCCGCTCGAGCCGTTCGCGGCTGACGCGCTTAGCCGGCCTGATCCTGCTCATCGCGCAGGTCGTGGCCGTCGGCATCGCGCCCGCCGCCGAAGCGCTCGCGTCGCACAGCGCCGCGGCGCACGTGGAAGATGCGGGCATCCACCTGCACCACAGCCACAACCCCAACGACTGTCCGGCGTGTCTCGCGCTGCAGATCGGCGCGAACGGACTGCCCTCGCGCGTCGAGCGGCCCACGCCGGGCGTCGAGCGTGCCGCTCCCTTACGCGTCGCGCAGGCCGCTGTTCCGTTCCGCGCGCGCGGCATCGAGCCGCACGCCCCCCGCGCACCACCGCCCCTCCTCGTCGCGTCCCGTTAGGCGGGACCCCGGCGTGTCGCGGCCGCGTGCCGCGCGCGCCGGTTCCGTTCTCGCCTAACGGGTGGCTCACGCCGCCGGCCTGAGCCGTCGTGCGCCTGTGGCCCACCATCGGTGAGCGGGCGTCACGGGCCCGGCCCGAGTCCGGCCTCCCGGTCACACCAGGACGAGGACGACACATGCACGTGGGGAAGATCGTTGGAGCGCTGACGCTGGCGTCGGCGGTCGCGGTGCACGCACAGCAACCCGTGCCGCGTACCCGGGCCGATTCCGCCGCCCGCGCCGACAGCGCGGTGGTTGCCGACTCGGCGCGCATCGCACACGAGATGAATCGCATCCGCGGCGAGGCACAGCACCCGCCGCCGGCGCTCCTGACCGACAGCGGTCCAACGCTGCTGATCACACGCCGGCAAGCGATCGACTCCGTGCTCGCGCACAACCCGACACTGATCGCCGCGCTCGAGCAGACCGAACAAGCCCGGGCGCGCCACACCGAGGCCGTGGCCATTCCCGATCCATCGCTCTCGGCCACGATCGTTGGGCAGAACGGCGCCTTGAGCCCGAACTCGGCCAGCGAGCACGACTACGCACTCAACCTCACGGTCCCGTTCCCCGACCGCATCAGGTTGCGCGGCAAGGTAGCCACCGCCGACGTGCAAACGGCGGAGCTGTCGTACCTCCAGCTCAAGCAACAGCTCGCGTCGCAAACGTCGCAGACGTATGACTCGCTGCTCGTCGCGTTGCGCCATCTGGATGACTTTCAGCTCGCGAAGCAGCTCGCGCAGGATTTTCTCACGCGCACGCAGGCTCGCTACGAGGGCGGCACGAGCCCCAAGCTGGATGTGATCAAGGCGAAGGTCGATGTCGCGCAGGCGCAGAACGATCTCATCGCCGGCCAGCGCGACGTGGCCAACGCGAAAGCGTCGCTCAACCGGCTCATGGGCCGTCTGTTAGGCGCGAACATCACGCCCGCCGATTCGCTCGAGATTCCGCCGGCGCTCCCCGAGTTGTCGATGCTCGAGCAACGCGCCGCGGCGCTCCGCCCCGAGTTGCGCAGCCTCACCGCCCAACGAGCCGGCGCGAGCGCGGCCACCACGTTAGCCAAGGAATTCTGGCTGCCCGACATCAGCCTCGGCGTCACGCGACTCAACGTCGTCGGCACACCGGCCACGTACGACACCGGCATCGGGATTGGATTTCCGCTGTTCTTCTGGCAGCACACCGGGGGCGAGGTGTCCGAGGCCGCGCACCACGAGAAGGAGCTCGCGGCCACCAACCGCGACCTGCTCGCGCAGGTGAACCAGGAAGTGCGCGTCGCGTACGCCGGAGCCGCAACGGCGCTCCAACAAGCGCAGTACCTCCGCGACGAGCTCGTGCCCGAAGCCCAACAGGCCTACACCATCGCGTCCAACAGCTACAAGCTCGGCGGGTCTTCGGCGCTCGAGGTCCTCGATGCCGAACGCGACTTCCTCGACGCTCAAACGCAATACACCGACGCCCTCGGCGCCGTGAACGATGCCATCGCGCAGCTCGAGCTCGCCGTTGGCGCGCCGCTCGCGAGCGCACCATCCGGAGTTCCGCATGACTGACTTGCGATCGCCCAACCGATGCTCCGTCTGCCTAACGGCAGCCGCCGCCGCTCTCGTCGCCGTCGCGCTGGCCGCGTGCTCCAAGGATGCGCCGCCGGCGTCCGCCGAGCGCGCGCCCGGATACGGGAACGCACCAGCCGCCAAACCCGGCGAGTTGGTGTTGCCGCCCGCCCAACGCGAGCGCATCTCGATCACCACCGTCCAGGCCACGCGCTATCAGCCGCTGGTCTACGCCACGGGCACCGTGGCCTTCGACGGCGATCAATCGACGCAGGTGCTGGCGCCGATCTCCGGTCCTGTCACGCGCATCCTCGTCCAACCCGGCGATGCGGTGTCGCGCGGCCAGGCGCTCGCATATGTGTCGTCGCCCGACTATGCGGCCGCCGTGTCGAACTACCGGAAAACGGCCGCCACCGCGCGCAATCTCCAGCACATCGCCGATCTGGATGTACAATTGTACAAGAACGACGCGATCGCGCGCCGCGACATGGAACAGGCGCAGACCGACGCCGTCTCCGCCACTGCCGATCGCGACGCCGCCCTCGAGCAGCTGCGCTCGATCGGTGTCGAGGACACCACGATTCAGGCGCTGCAGGAAAACCGGCCCGTCGCAAACGTGCAGGGTGCGATCCGTGCACCGATCGCCGGCACCGTGGTCGAACGGCTCGTCACCCCGGGACAGCTGCTCCAGGCCGGCACGACGCCGTGCTTCACGGTAGCCGACCTGTCGCGCATGTGGGTCATGACCAACGTGTTCGAGTCCGACCTGTCCGACGTCCGGTTAGGCGACCAGGCCGACGTCGTGACCAACGCATCGACCAACGTGTTCCACGGAGCCGTCGACAACATCGCGGCCGAAGTCGACTCCGCCACCAAGGCGACCGCGGCCCGCGTGGTCGTGTCGAATCCCGCGCGTCTGCTCAAGAAGGACATGTACGTGCGCGTCACGGTGCACTCGCATCACGAGCACACGGGCTTGCTGGTGCCCATCGCCGCCGTGCTGCGCGATGAAGACAACAATCCCTTCGTCTACGTGCAGGACACGAACGGCGCATTCGAGCGCCGGTCCGTGACGCTCGGCGAACGCCTCGCCGACCGCTACCAGATCGCGTCGGGCCTCCAGCCGGGCGACAAGGTCGTGTCCGAGGGCGGCCTGTTCCTCCAGTTCGCGCAGAGCCAATGACCGCGCCCGCAGGCCACACCCCGCCCGAGCTGCCTAACCAGGACGAGTCGCGCCAGTCGTACATCAATCGGATCATCGGCGCATCGCTCGGCCAGCGGTTTCTCGTCTCGCTGCTCGCCGTGCTGCTCATCGGCGTCGGCATCTGGTCGTTCCGCCGGCTGCCCGTGGATGCCTACCCGGATCTCTCGCCGACCATGGTGGAGATCATCACGCAGTGGCCGGGCCATGCATCGGAGGAAGTCGAGCGGCTGATCACGGTGCCGATCGAAGTCCAGATGAACGGACTGCCCAACCTCAAAATCGTCCGCTCCATCTCGCTCTACGGGCTCTCCGACGTCAGGCTCACGTTCGCGGATGGCACCGACGACTATTTCGCGCGCGAGCAGGCCTTCGAGCGGTTCGGCGATCTCGCGCTGCCCGACGGCGTCTCGCCCGGGCTCGTGCCGCTCACCTCGCCATCGGGGCTCGTGTACCGCTACGTCCTCGAGAGCAACGACCGCTCGGCGATGGAGCTCAAGAACCTCAACGACTGGGTGATCACCAAGGCGTTCAAGTCGGTGAGCGGCGTCGCCGACGACTCTCCGTTAGGCGGCGAGACCATGCAGTACCAGGTCCTGCTCGACCCGACGCGCCTCGCCGGCGCCGGGCTCACCGTCCCCGAAGTCCAGCAGGCGTTGGCCAACAACAACGGCAACGCGGGCGGCGGCTTCTATTCCGAGGGCGGCCAGTTCTACTACGTGCGCGGCCTCGCCCGCATCAAGACGCTGGACGACATCTCGAACGTCGTCGTCGCGGTGCACAACGGGACGCCCATCCTGGTCAAGGACCTCGGCGACGTCGTCATCGGCCACGCGCCACGGTTAGGCCAGTTCGGCTTCAACGAGACCAACGACGCGGTCGAGGGCGTGATCCTCATGCGCCGCGGCGAGCAGACGCAGACGGTGCTCAAAGGCGTCGAGGCGATGACCAAGCAGCTCAACGACTCCGTGCTGCCGCGCGACGTCCGCATCCGGCCGTTCTACGACCGGAGCGATCTCGTCAACCTCACCACGCGCACCGTCGAGGACAATCTCATCCGCGGCATCCTGCTCGTGATCGTCGTCCTCATCTTCTTCCTGTACGACGTCCGATCGGGTCTCATCGTCGCGGTGGCGATCCCGATGTCGCTGCTGTTCGCCTTCATCTGCCTCGACATCAGACACATCCCCGCGAACTTGTTGTCCATCGGCGCCATCGACTTCGGCATCTTGGTCGATGGTGCCGTCGTCATGGTCGAGAACATCCATCGACAACTGGCGCTCAGGCACGGCACCGAGTACAACCTGATCGAAGTGATCCGGGCCGCCGCCGCCGAAGTCGACCGCCCGATATTCTATGCGGTCGCGGTGATCGTCGCGGGATTCCTGCCCATCTACGTGCTCGCCGGTCCGTCCGGCCGGTTGTTCCGCCCGATGGCGGACACGACGATCTTCGCACTCGTCGGATCGCTGCTCGTCACGCTCACGCTCATCCCGGTGTTGTGCTCGTGGCTCCTCAAGCGCGGCGTGAAGGAGCGGCGGAACAAAGCCTTCGATTGGGTTAGGCGTCTCTACGAGCGTGCGCTCGACGCGTGTCTCGCGCGGCCCTGGGCCACGACCATCGTATCCACCGCCGTCTTCGCCCTGTCGCTGCTCCTGATTCCGGTCATCGGCGCCGAGTTCATGCCGCACCTCGATGAAGGCGCGTTGTGGGTGCGCGCGACGATGCCGTACACGATTTCGTTCGACGAAAGTTCGGCCATTGTCCCCAAGATCCGCGCGATCCTGCGCTCGTTCCCCGAAGTTACCGTCGTCGGCTCCGAGCACGGCCGCCCCGATGACGGTACCGACCCCACCGGTTTCTTCAACGCCGAATTTTACGTTGGGCTCAAGCCGTACGGAGAGTGGACGGGCCCCTATCACACCAAGCAGGATCTCATCGACGCGATCGACAAGAAGCTCGAAACGTTCCCCGGCATCACGTTCAATTACACGCAGCCGGCGGAAGATGCCGTCGATGAAGCGGAGACCGGTCTCAAGAGCGCGCTCGATGTGAAAGTGTTCGGCCCCGATCTCACGGTGCTCGAGAAGAAGGGCAAGGAGATCAAGCAGGTGCTCGAGCGCGTGCGCGGACTCGGCGAACTCACGCTCGTGCAGGAGCTCGGACAGCCCGCGCTCACGGTCGCGGTGGATCGCGAAAAGATCGCGCGCTACGGCATCAACGCCGGCGACGTCAACGCGCTCATCGAAGCCGCGGTCGGCGGCGGTGTGGCAACACAAGTCGAGCAGGGCGAGCGCTTGTACGATCTCGTCGTCAGGTTGGAACCGCAGTACCGCGAGAATCCGCAGCAGATCGGCAGCATTCTCGTCGCCGCGCCCGATGGCGAGCAGATCCCGCTCAAGGACATCGCCGACGTGCAGGTGTCTAACGGAGCGTCGTTCATCTACCGGCAGGACAACAGCCGCTTCATCGGCATCCAGTATTCGGTGAATGGGCGCGACCTCGCGAGCGCCGTGCAGGATGCCCAACGGCAGGTCAGCGCCGCGGTCAAGATGCCGCCGGGCTACCACGTCGTGTGGGGCGGAGAATATCAGGAGTACACGGCGTCGCGTGCCCAACTCCGCGTCATCCTGCCGCTCACATTGTTCGTGATTTTCCTGTTGCTGTTCGTGTTGTACGGCAACTTCAAGTTTCCGTTCATCACGGTGTTCGGCGTGATTCTGTCGGCGCCGGTGGGCGGGTTGGTCGCGCTCTTGATCAGCGGAACGCCATTCTCCGTCTCATCGGGCATCGGCTTCCTCGCACTGTTCGGCGTCTCCGTGCAAACGGCCGTCGTGTACATTTCGTACGCCAACGAGCTGCGCACCGGCGGCGTGAGTATCCTCGAGGCGACGCGTGAGGCAGCCGTGCTGCGCTTGCGCCCGATCATGATGACCGCGCTCGTCGCCGCGTTGGGCCTGCTGCCTGCGGCGCTTTCGCACGGTGTCGGGTCCGATTCGCAGCGGCCGTTTGCGTTGGTCATCGTCGGCGGACTCTTCTCGCGGCTGCTGATCAGTGTGTTCCTGATGCCCGCACTGTATGAGTTGGTCGCACGGCAGGGCGATCGTCTGCAAGTGTAACATCGTGCGATTGACGCCTCGCGCACTCTTGCATATGCTGATTGAGCACCGGGCACCAACCGGTGCACACTCGGATGTGTACCCAAGGCGACGCTTCGGCCCGGTCCGTGCAGGGCATGAGGCGGCGCCGGATTTTCCTTTTGCACCAGAGACGATACGACATGGCAACGCAGACTCCGCCCCGCGCTGAAACGCGTGAGCGCAAGGGCAATACCGGTCTCGAGGCGCTCGGACTCGCGCCGAAAGGGACCATTCATTGGAATCTCGTCCCGCCCGAGCTCGTCCAGGCGGCGGTGCGCCGCGACGAAGGCCAGCTCGCCGACAAAGGACCCTTCGTCGGCATCACCACGCCCCACACCGGCCGCTCGCCCAAGGACAAATTCCTCGTCAAGGAACCGGGCACCGAGCGCGACGTGTGGTGGGGCGATGTGAATCGCCCCTTTTCGCCCGAGAACTATCAGAAGCTCCTCGCCGACGTTCGCGCCTACCTCGCTGCCCAACCGGAGCTGTTCGTCCAGGATCTGTGGACCGGCGCCGATCCGCGCCACCGCCTCAGCGTCCGCTACGTCTCGCCTAACGCATGGCAGATGCTGTTCGTGCGGAACATGTTCATCCGCCCCGAGCTCAGCGACCTGCCCACGTTCGTGCCTAACTTCAGCGTGCTCCACGCGCCGGAGATGCAGGCCGACCCGGCCAAGCACGGCACGCGCAGCGGCACCTTCATCGTCCTCGACTTCGCCTCGCGCCAGATCCTCATCGGCGGCACCCGCTACGCGGGCGAGCTCAAGAAGGCGATGTTCACGGTGATGAATTACCTCATGCCCAAGTCCAACGTGTTGTCCATGCACTGCTCCGCCAACATCGGCGAGCACGGCGACTGCGCGTTGTTCTTCGGCCTCTCCGGCACCGGCAAGACCACGCTCTCCGCCGATCCCGAACGCCAGCTCATCGGCGATGACGAACACGGCTGGAGCGACGAAGGCGTGTTCAACTTCGAGGGCGGCTGCTACGCGAAAGCGATCAACCTCTCCGAAGACAGCGAGCCCGACATCTACCGCACCACGCAGATGTTCGGCACGGTGCTCGAGAATGTCGTCCTCGATCCTAATTCGCGCCGGCCCGATTTCACCGACGCGTCGCTCACCGAAAACACGCGCGTCTCGTATCCGCTGCCGTTCATCCGCAATCACGCGCCCGGCGGCCGCGGCGGACATCCCAAGAACGTCGTCCTCCTCACCGCGGACGCGTTCGGCGTACTGCCGCCCATCGCGCGCCTAACGAGAGACCAGGCGCTCTACTATTTCCTGTCCGGCTATACTGCCAAGGTCGCCGGCACCGAGCGCGGCGTCACCGAGCCGCAGGCCACGTTCAGCGCGTGCTTCGGCGCCGTCTTCCTCGTCTGGCCGCCCACCAAGTACGCCGAGATGCTCGGCGCGCGCCTCGACCAACACAAGTCGAGGGTGTGGCTCGTCAACACGGGATGGACCGGCGGCCCGTTCGGCGTCGGGTCGCGCATGAAGCTCGGCTACACGCGCGCGATGGTGCGCGCCGCGCTCTCGGGCCAGCTCGACTCCGTACCGACGACCACCGATCCGATCTTCGGGCTCGCAGTACCGAAGTCGGTGCACGGTGTCCCCACGGAGGCCATGAACCCGCGCGGCACGTGGTCCGATCCAGTCGCGTACGACGCGCAGGCCCGGAAGCTCGCCGGCATGTTCGCCAAGAACTTCGAGCAGTTCGCGAACGCAGTGTCCGACGGCGTCAAACACGCAGGCCCCAAGGGCGCATGATCGAGGTGTGACGTCGATCCGCGATCCGCTCTGGAACACCATCGTCCTCGATGACGTCGCGCGACGGCTCATCGACACGCCGGTGTTCCAGCGCCTGCGGTACGTTCGTCAGTTAGGCCTCGCGCACCTCGTCTATCCCGGCGCCACCCATACCCGCTTCGAGCACGCGTTAGGCGCGTACCACCTCGCGCGCCGCACGCTCGCCGTCCTCGACGAGCGGCGCGAGCTCGACGGCGCCATCGCACCCGACGAGCGCGGCGTCGTCACCGCCGCCGCGCTGCTCCACGACATCGGCCACCACCCCTTCTCGCACGCGCTCGAGGAGATCGGCGCCCAACACCACGAGGTGGCGGCGCGACCGCTGATCACCCAGGGGCCGATCGCCGACGAGCTCCGCGCGTCGATCGCGCCGGATGCTCCCGAGCGCGTCTACGCGCTCATCCGCGGCCAGAGCACAAGCCCGCTGCAAGGCCTCATCTCCGGCTCCCTCGATCTCGACAAGATCGAGTACCTCAAGCGCGACGCGTTCATGTGCGGCGTGCCTTACGGCGAGATCGACGTCGACCGCCTCGTCAACGCGCTTACCGTCATCCGCGACGCGCCCGCGACACCGGGCCGCACGACCATCGGCGTCCTGGACAAAGGGCTCTCCGCGCTCGAGTCCCTGCTCTTCGCCAAGTACCAGATGTACCGGAACGTGTACTGGCACCACGCCGTGCGCAGCGCTACGGCGATGTACAAGCGCCTCGTGGATGACGCGATCCGCGATGGCGCGCTCGACGAGCGCGCGCTCTCGTCGCTCACCGACGAGGGACTCCTGCACGTGCTCGAGACCACGGGCAACGCACCGCTCCTCGACGCGCTCCGCAACCGGCGTCTCTACAAACGCGCGTTCGAGTGTGCCGCCGGCGACCTGCCGGAAGGCGTCGGCGACTGGATCGCGGTCGAGCTCGACCGCGTCCGCGACATGGAAGACGCGCTCGCCGGTCAGTTAGGCCTCGCATCGGGCGAGCTGCTGCTCGACTTTCCCGAGAAGCCGCAGATGTTGGGACTCGATTTGCCGGTGCGTCTCCGCGGCGGACAGGTGCACCGCCTCACGCGCGAGGGCCTGCCGGGCTCCATCAACCTGCCCGCGCTCTCCGACGAGCTCTATCGTTCGGCGCGCGTGCTCCGCGTGTTCGTGGCCCGTCCGGTTCAGTTAGGCGAAGACGCGCTGCGCGCCGTGCTTGCCTGACTCAGCCGCCGCTCGCCCGCTCGGCGCCGCGCGCTTCCGCCAGGCGCCGCGCAATCCCACGGTAGAACGCCGCGTCCTCGCTGCGCCGCTGCTCGTCCAGCGAGAGCGCCGCGAGCTCCAATGCGTAGAGAATGTTGCCGAGGTAGAGCTCTGCGAGCGATCCGACGGTGGCGTCCGGCATGTCAGCCGCCGGACTTACCGTCCGATGTCGCCGCGCCGCCCGCGGCGGATGCCTCCTCCAGCGCGAGCACGCGCACGACGATCGCCGTGATGTTGTCCAGCCCGCCGCGGCCGTTGGCTTCGGCGATCAGCGCGTCCACCACCCGCTGTGCCGTGGCCCGCGACTGGAGCAGTTGCGAAAGCCGCCGGTCGTCCACCATTCCCGTTAGGCCGTCGCTCGCGACGAGGAACGTGTCGCCCCGCCGAACCTCGCCGGCGTACAGGTCGGGCTGCACATCCGTGTTCGCCCCGACACACCGCGTGATCACGTTGCTGTACGGATGGTATCGCGCCTGCTCCGGCGTGAGCACGCCGGCGTCAACCTGCTCCTGCACGTACGAGTGATCCTTGGTGAGCTGCCGTAAGGCGCCGTCGCGCAGCATGTACACGCGCGAGTCGCCCACGTGACCGATGAGATAGCGCGCGTCGTGCAGCAGTAGCACGCACACCGTCGTCCCCATCCCCTGCTTGTCGACTTCCGTTAGCGTCCGCTGATAGATCGCCTGGTTCGCCCGCTGCAACGATTGTTGCACGCGCTCGCGCGCGGCCTCGTCCGCCATCGCGCTCGCGTCGCGCAGCTCGTCGGAGAGGATGCGCACCGCCATGTCGCTCGCGACTTCACCTGCCGCGTGCCCGCCCATGCCATCGGCGACCACGAACAATCCACGCGGAAGGTCCGAGAAGAAACTGTCCTCGTTCCCCGTACGGATCATTCCGGTGTGAGTCCCCTGTCCTACCTCGAGCTGCACGCGTGCCCCATCAGAAAAAGAGGAGATAAACAGCCACCGCCACCGCCGCGATCACCACAGTCCAGAACAGCAGCGACGGCCGCCAACGCCGGTCACGCGAATCGCGCCCACCGACGACGCCGGCCTCCCTCTCCTGCGCTTTCCCCGACTCGCTCCCAATCGATCCCGACCCGAAATCTCCCCCCACGCCTGCGCGAGCCGAAGCCATCAATCGAGCCCGTTGCTCGGGTGTGAGCGCCGCTATCGCGCGCGTCTGCCCTGCACCGGCTCCTGCTTCCATGTCCGCTACATCAACGCCGCCCGAGCCGCCCAACCCGACATCGCCCGATCCCGTCGCCGCCCCCGTTGGCCGAAAGATGAACTTGATTCCGCCAACGCGCAGGTCCGGCATGCCCTGGAGCAACGTCTCGCCTAGAATCCGCCGTCCACCAACGTAGGTCCCGTTTGTCGATCCCATGTCGACCACATACCACCCATCGTCTCGCAGCTGCAATTTCGCGTGCGAATCCGAGACGCTGTCATCCCCCAGCACGATCTCGTTGTGCGTACCTCGGCCAATGTGCGTCAAGTGCGAGCGAATCTCGAACGTCGTTCCATTCAAAAGCCCGCTGCTCTTCACCTCCAACGTGCCGAGTACTGGTCGTGCCGGTGCGACGTCGGCGTGAAAGCGGAATTCTTCTGGTCCAACCTTGATCACGTCGCCTCGCACGAGGCGGCATGATGATGCCACACGTTGCCCGTTCACCGACAGTCCATTCGCGCTCATATCGGTGACCAGATAGCCGTCAGCGCCGGCCGTGATCACCGCATGCTTGCGCGACACTTCCCCGGTCGGCACCACCACGTCACAGGTCGGATCGCGACCTACCACCAACCCGCCGTCCGGTACCACGTATTCCCGCCCATCAACCAGCGACACCAACCGACCGCCCGTTGCCCCAAGACCCACAACGCCAACCCGCTTTGCTGCGGGAGCCGAAGCGGCCTCAGGCCTCTTTACGGCAGTGACAAACCTGGTGTTTCCGCCCTTCCGGTCATCGCCGAAAAACAGCTCGGCCGGTCCAACGTCGATCTTGTCACCGTGAATCAGCGGCGTCGGCTCCGCTCCCAGTTGCACCCCGTTCACGGCGACTTCCAGACTACCAAGACGCCTGATGACACAGCTGCCGTCCGCTTCTAGCACAATCGCCGCGGACACATCTCGTACGCCGTTCAGCCCAGCCGGTACCGGTATCCGCGCCCCTTCTACGCTCCCGATCCCATTCTCGCCCGCCACGAGCGGGTACTGGCGATCACCGATTTGGACGTAGGCCATTCAGTAGCTGGAGAGAATCACGGGGAGGGACCATCGCTCACCGAGCGGCTCTATCCGACAACTCGTATCTTTGGCCCAACTCGGCAGATCGAAACTATTTCGGGCCAATCAAGCAAGCAAGCCGCCGCGACTGATAGATTACCCACAGCACATGCGCGCGCAGATCACCGAACGCAACGGTCAGAATTTCGTTACCGACGCATTGCCGATGGAGCCCACGTGGGCGTTCTGATTTGGCTCCTGATCGGCATTGTTTCGGGCGCCGTCGCCATCTCGCTCGTTCCGGGCGAGGATCGCGGCCGTGCGCTCTCGACGATGTCCGCGTGCGCCGTCGGCGCTCTCGTCGGCGGCTGGTTCGGCAACGTGCTCGCCGGCCGCGTCGATGCGGGACTTTCGCTCTGGAGTCTCATCCTCGCCATCGTCGGCGCGATTTCACTGCTCGGCGCCTACCGCTCGTTCGCCCGGCGCGCGCGATGATGCCGTCGGCTCGCTGGTCGCGCTCATGAAGTCGCACATCACCATTCGCGGGGCGCGCCAACACAATCTCAAGGGATTCGACCTCGAGATTCCGCGCCGTGCCATCACCGTCGTCACCGGCCCATCCGGATCCGGCAAGTCCTCGCTCGCCTTCGACACCATTTACGCCGAGGGACAGCGGCGCTACGTGGAATCGCTGTCCGCCTATGCGCGGCAATTCCTCGAGCGCATGGAGAAGCCTAACGTCGACTTCATCGACGGCCTGTCGCCGGCCGTCGCCATCGAGCAAAAGAATCCGACCAAGACATCGCGCTCCACCGTCGGCACCGCGACGGAGATCTACGATTATCTGCGCCTCCTGTGGGCGCGGATCGGCCGCACGTACTGCCCGATGTGTGGACGCGAGATCCGTCCGTCGTCGGTCCAGGCCGTCACCGACACAGTGATCGCCCTACCTGCCGGCTCCCGCTTCTCGGTCGCGTTCCCGCTCGTCGTGAGCGAGCACGTCACGCACGACATGATCGTCGCCGGTCTGCGCGAGCAGGGATTCCTCCGCGTCGTAGCCGATGGCGTTGCCGCGCACCTCGATGAGCTCGCGCCGCAGGGACCAACCGCCATCAATCTCGCTGCCGCGCGCACGCTGCTCGTCGTCGTCGACCGACTCGTGGCCGACCCGAGTGCCGCGCGGCGTGCGGCCGATGCCGTCGGCACCGCGTTCACCGAGGGAGACGGAGACTGCTTCATTCTTCTGGCGTCGGGCGACGAATCCGCCGGCGGCTCGGTGCTCAAGTTAACGGCGCGCTTCGAGTGTCCGTACGACGGCACGCGCGCACCCGCGCCCACGCCGCAGCTCTTCTCGTTCAACAGTCCGCGCGGCGCGTGCCCAACGTGCAACGGATTCGGCGCGACGCTCGAGTACGACCTCGAGCTCATCGTGCCGCACCCCGATCGCTCTCTGCGCGAAGGCGCGATCGATCCGTGGACCAAACCGCGGTACGACGGCCGCCGCCGTGCGTTAGTCGAGTTCGCCAAGCGACACGGCATCGATGCCGATGCGCCGTGGTCTGGTCTCTCGGCCGAACAGCATCGGTTGCTGCTCGAGGCACGCGAGCGTGGCTACAAAGGCATCTTCCCGTTCCTGCGCGATCTCGAGGACAAGCGCTACAAGCAGTACATCCGCGTCTTCCTCAGGCAGTACCAGACCGCGCGCGAATGCCCAACGTGTCACGGAACGCGCCTGCAGCCCGAAGCGCTCAACGTGCGCATCGCCGGCCAGACAATCGCGCAGGTGAGCGCGCTGCCCGTCGACCAGCTTCGTCCGTGGCTCGATGATCTGTCGCTCTCTGAATTCGAGCGGCAGGTGGCCGACAACGTGCTCGCCGAAGCAAGCTCGCGCACGCACTTCCTCGTCGACGTCGGACTCGGCTATCTGTCGTTGGACCGCGCCGCGCGCACGTTGTCCGGCGGCGAAGCCCAACGCATCGCGCTCGCCAACTCGCTCGGCTCGCACCTCGTGGATGCGCTCTACGTGCTCGACGAGCCGTCCATTGGTCTGCATCCACGCGACGTGGGCCGGTTGCTCGCGCTGCTCGCGCGATTGCGCGACGCCGGCAACACGGTCCTCGTGGTGGAGCACGACCTCGAGGCGATCCGCGCCGCCGACTTCATGGTCGAACTGGGCCCGGCGAGCGGAGAGCGCGGCGGCCAGGTCGTGTTCGCGGGTCCCGTGTCGCGCGCGGCCGCGAGCCCGCTCACCGGCGGCTATCTCACGGGCTCGCGCGCCATCACCGTCCCCGCCGAGCGCCGCCCGTTAGGCCCGCGGTGGATCGGGGTGGCGGGCGCGCGCGAGCACAACCTGCGCGGCATCTCGGTGCGGTTCCCGTTAGGCGCGCTCACCGTGGTCACCGGCGTGTCGGGCAGCGGCAAGAGCACGCTCGTCCACGACATCCTGTACCGCGCGCTCGAGGCGCGCCTCCACGGCGAGGACAGCGCCAAGCGCCACCTCGGCGAACGCTCCGGCGAGCTCGATGCCCTCACCGGCTGGGACGCGCTCACCGACGTCGTCCTCGTCGACCAGAGTCCGATCGGCAAGACCCCGCGCTCGAACCCCGTCACGTACGTGAAAGCGTTCGACGAGATCCGCCGCATCTTCGCCGACCAGCCTCTCGCACGCAAGCGTCGCTACACGCCCGGCACGTTCAGCTTCAACGTGCGCGGTGGACGCTGCGAAACCTGCGAGGGCGCCGGCCACTTGCAGGTGGAGATGTTGTTCATGGCCGATGTCTACGTCCCGTGCGACGATTGCGGCGGACGGCGCTTCAAGCCCGAGGTGCTCGACGTCCGCGTCAACGGCAAGAGCATCCACGATGTCCTGGAGCTCACAGTGGACGAGGCGATCCGCTTCTTCCCGCGCGAAGAAAAACTCGGGCAGGCGCTCTGGCAGCTGCAGCAGGTCGGACTCGGCTATCTGCGGCTCGGGCAGGCCGCACCCACGCTGTCCGGCGGCGAAGCCCAACGCATCAAGATCGCGCGCGAGTTGACTAACGCAGGCCGCACCGCCGGACGCAAGCTCTACATCATGGACGAGCCCACCACCGGCCTCCACCTCGACGACATCCGCAAACTGCAACGCGTCTTCGAGCGGCTCCTCGATAACGGACACACCCTGCTCGTCATCGAGCACAACCTCGACGTGATCAAGCTCGCCGATTGGATCATCGACCTCGGTCCAGAAGCCGGTGATCGCGGTGGTCGCGTCGTCGCGATGGGGCGCCCCGAAGAGGTCGCCGTGGTCGATGCATCGCATACCGGCCGTTGGCTGCGCACGGTGCTGCCAGCCCGCACGCGCACTGCGACGACTCGCGAGGACGACGCGCTCGCGCACCATGCCGCGTCGTAGGTCATCGCTGCCGTTGACTTCGACCTCCGCCGACGCGAAATTTTCGGTTTCGCACCGCCAAGCGTGCGATCATTTCCCGAGTAGCTCAGGGGTAGAGCAGCCGGCTGTTAACCGGCGGGTCGGGGGTTCAAATCCCTCCTCGGGAGCTCCAATTGCAATGCACGACGCCATCCATCGCGCTACCTCCACGTGCGACAAAGGCCGCCTTCTCGGGCGGCCTTTGTCATCACGTCCTGTGCGCCGGAGCGCTGGAGGGAGGCGGACGCGAGGTCAGCGCACGGATCGATCGCCGGATACGTTGGCGTGCGCGGTCGATGTGGCTGCCAAACCGTTCGACGGCGCGCCATTCGACATCACCAGATTGGCGTGCGTCGCTCCCGGAGTGGGAGGAATCTCGGTGGGGAATCCCCCCATGCACGCGCCCGCGAGCAGGGGGAGCACGACGAATACCGCCGCGCGAATGGTGCGAGGGACGCGCATGTCGACGCTCCGTGACGGGAGTTGGTCGGCGGCCCGACTGGCGTGGCGCCTCTCGCGCCGTAGCCTCGTAGCTTTGCGTCGCCGGCTTTCGCCGGGTTTGCCTTTGTCGCGGCGGCCGTCGAGCCGCGCGATCATGCCGTGTGGCACCACACCTGGGTGCTGCATTCGGGTGACGAGTGGATGCGTGATCGCGTTTCGCGTCTCGGCGCGCGTCACGCCTCGACGTCACTCGGTGCCGAAAATATGTTTACGGTCCTTTTTACCGGAGCGCCGTTCGCTCCTCGATCGGCCGATCTCGACATCGCGCGCGGGAGCGCGGGGATATTCTGGACATGCCATCCAAGCGTGATACCGCCCGCGCCGCGCAGGCGCCGTGGGTCGGTGTGATCATGGGGAGCAAGAGCGACCTCGAGCACCTGCAGCCTGCCGTCGACCTCCTAACGGAGCTGCAGATCCCGCACGAGGTGCGCATTGTCTCCGCGCACCGCACGCCGCAGTGGATGGCCGAATACGCCAGCACGGCCGAGCAGCGCGGTCTCGAGGTGATCATCGCCGGCGCCGGCGGCGCGGCGCATCTGCCGGGCATGGTATCGGCGCACACCATCCTGCCTGTGTTAGGCGTGCCCGTTCCGGCCACCATGCTCAACGGTCTCGACGCGCTGCTCTCGATCGTACAGATGCCCAAGGGCGTTCCAGACGGGACGCTCGCGATCGGCAAACCCGGAGCCGCCAATGCCGCGCTGCTCGCGGCCGCGATCGTCTCCGGCACGCGCCCCGAGCTGCGCGAACGTCTGCGCGCCTGGCGCGATGCCCGCACGCGCGAGGTCCGCGAGCAGGAGGCCCGGTCGTGACGAGCATCCTGCCCGGCTCGACGTTGGGCATTCTGGGCGGCGGACAGTTAGGCAGGATGGTCACGTTGGCGGCGCGCACACTCGGCTACCACGTGGTCGTGCTCGACCCCGATGCGCACTGCGCCGCGGGTGCCGTCGCCGACCGCGTCATCGCGGCACGCTTCGACGACGTCGACGCCGCCGTCGAGCTGGCGCGCGCGTGCGACGTCGTCACCGTCGAGATCGAAAAAATCGGGATCCCGTCGCTCGAGGCCGCGGCGCGCGTCGTGCCCGTGCGCCCCGGCGCCCATGTGCTCCACATGGTGCAGGATCGCGCGCGCCAAAAAGATTGGCTCCGGAGCACCGGCTTCCCCGTCGGCCCGTACTGGACCGTGCACACCGCCGCGGAGCTCGCCGCGGCCGCGGAGCTCGCGGGGCCGGATGCGTTCGTGAAATCGACCACGGGTGGGTACGACGGCCGCGGACAGGTGCGCATCGCCGGGCCCGCGCAGGCCGACGACGCCTGGCGTGCGTTAGGCGGACGGCCCTGTGTGGTCGAGCGCGCGCTGCCGCTCGAGCGCGAGATCTCCGTGCTCGTCGCACGGCGCCCCGGCGGTCAGACCGTCGTCTATCCACCCGCGTGGAACCACCACCACGAGGGCGTGCTCGACTGGTCCGTGATCCCCGCGCCGATCGAGTCCGACGTCGCCGCGCGCGCCACTGCCATCGGCACCGGCATCGCCGAGTCGCTCGACGTGGTCGGCCTCCTCGTGACCGAGATGTTTGTGTTAGGCGACGGCACCATCACGGTCAATGAGCTCGCGCCGCGCCCGCACAACAGCTTTCACCACACCGAGCTCACCGTGATCACGAGCCAGTTCGAGCAGGCCGTGCGCGCGGTGTGCGATCTCCCCCTTGGCGCGCCCGACGTGGTGCGACCTGCCGCCATCGCCAATCTTTTCGGCGACCTGTGGACCGCCGGCGCCGCGCCGCGCTGGGACGCCGCGCTCGCCCTCCCCGGCGTGCGCGTGCACC
>JACZCV010160552.1_pt1 | contig 27134 bp, 30 predicted proteins | sample 8641841 | NCBI WGS metagenome assembly JACZCV01 (sample SAMN15324606, study PRJNA640507) | soil metagenome | isolation source: monocropping sugarcane control | place: China: Luxin town, Laibin City, Guangxi Province | collected 2019-07-25 | depth 10cm m
ATCCGGCTGTTCAAGCAGATGGCCGTCTTCGAGAACGTGATGGTCGGCCTGTATCCGCGACACCGGACCATGACCTGGCAGGCGCTGCTGCACACGCCGGGTGAGCGCAAGGACGAGGTGCGGACCCTGCAGGAATCACGCCGCTGGCTCGGGTTCGTCGGCATGGAGCACCTCGCCGGCCGCATCGCTTCCGAGCTGTCGTACGCCGACCAGCGCCGTATTGAGATCGCGCGAGCCCTGGCCGCTCATCCGCACCTGGTGCTGTTCGACGAGCCCGCGGCGGGCATGAACCCGACCGAGAAGCTCGAGCTGGACGGAATCATCCGCAAGATCCGGAACCTCGGCATCACGATCGTGCTCATCGAGCACGACATGTCGCTGGTGATGCGTGTCTCGGACCGGATCGCCGTGCTCGACCACGGCAGCCTGATCGCGCTGGGCAAACCTGCGGAAATCCAGGAGCACCCCGCGGTCATCGAGGCTTACCTCGGCCGCGAGGAGGACGACCTGTCGCTCGAACGGGCGCAAGGAGCCTGACCGTTGGCCCTCCTCGAAGTCAAGGACCTGCAGGTCTTCTACGGCAGCATCGAGGCGCTGAAGGGGGTCTCGCTGCAGGCGGAAGCCGGCGAGATCGTGGCCATCTTGGGCGGCAACGGCGCCGGCAAGACGACGACCCTGCGCACGATCTCGGGCCTGTTGCGGCCGCGGAAAGGCTCGATCCTTTTCAACGGCAAGAGCATCGTCGGCCAGAGTGCCCACAACATCGTGGGCCTCGGCGTCAGCCATGTCCCTGAAGGCCGTCGCATCTTCAACGTGCTCACGGTCGAGGAGAACCTGCGCCTCGGCGGCTACCTGATTCGTTCGAAGGGCCAGCTGGTCCGCGAGCGGAAAGCCGCGGTCTACGCGCTGTTTCCGCGCCTCGCCGAGCGCCGGATGCAGCTCGCGGGCACGCTCTCAGGCGGCGAGCAGCAGATGCTCGCAATCGGCCGGGCCATGATGTCCGAGCCGAAGGTGCTCATGCTCGACGAGCCGTCGCTCGGCCTGGCGCCGATCCTGGCGAAGTCGGTGCTGCGCACCGTGCGCGAGATCGCCCAGCGCGGCACGACGGTGCTGCTGGTGGAGCAGAACGCGCGCCAGGCGCTGGCGATCGCGCGCCGCGCATACGTCATCGAGGTGGGCCGCATCGTGCTCGAGGGATCAGCCGCGGAGCTGGCCAAGGACGAGCGGGTGCAGAAGGCTTACCTCGGGGGCTTCGAGGCGGTCGCCTCGGCCTAGCTCCTCTTGGCGCGAGTGCCGGCACTGGCAATAAAGAGAGGAAAAGGGGCGCCCACGATGGGCGCCCCCTTTGCGATCAGGCCTGGTTCGTGTCTAGCTGGAAGCCTGCCAGGTGCCGTTCTCGCGGATCGCGATCGGCGCGAACGCCGGGGGGTCACCGGTGGCGTGGACCGCCAGGAACAACGGTGCCGGCCGGTCACCCTTGGAGTCGAACTTGATCGACCCGGTGGTGCCGGACGAGATGCTGACCTTGTGGAGGGCGGCGTTCAGGCTCTTGGCGTCTGTCTTGCCACCGTCGTCCTTGAGCGCCTGCGCGAGCGCCATCATGCCGTCGTACTCGTACGACGAGTAGTCGCCCGGCGCTGAACCGAACTTCGTCTTGTACTTCTGCGTGAACGCGTCGTTCTGGGCGTTGTGGATGAACTCGGTGGTCGGCAGGGTGTTGATCGTGACGCCAGGATTCGTGAGCGCGCTGCCCGCGACCTTGATCACACTCGGGTCGACGTCCGCCGAGTCGCCGTTGATCTTGTAGCTTGGAGCCAGCGCCACGTACTCCTTCACCAGCAGTCCGAACTCGGGGTAGTAGCCGGTGTAGAAGAGCACGTCCGGGCTTCCGGTGCCGACCTTGGTGAGGGCGGCCGAATAGTCCTTCTGGCCCGGGGTGATCGCGTCAAAGTAGGTGACCGTCATGCCGGCCTTCGTAGCGGCGTCCTTGGCCGAGTCGGCCACGCCCTTCGCGTATGTCGTGTTGTCGTGCATGATCGCGATCTTCGTGGCCTTCAGCCAGTCGTGCATGAAGCTCACGTCCGCGGGCGCCTCGGCGTCGTCGCGGCTGACCATGCGGTAGACGTTGTCGTAACCCTGCTCGGTGAACTTCGGGTTGCTGGACGCCGCCGTGATGAACGGCAGGTCACCGCTGCGGTGCAGGATGTCGGATTCAGGAATCGAAGCGCCCGAGCAGTAGCCGCCGACGATGGCGATGATCTTCTCGGTCAGCAGCTTCTCTGCGGCCTGCGTGCCCTGCTGGGCGTCGCACGCGTCATCCTCAGGAACCGCCGCCAGCTTGGCGCCGTTGATGCCGCCCGCGGCGTTGATGTCGTCGATCGCGAGCAGGCCGGCGTTCTTGATCGCGGTGCCCGGATCGGCGTAGGGCCCGGTGAACGGACCGGTGATGCCCACATAGATGGTGCCTCCGCCACCGGCAGTGCTGGAGCTGCCGCACGCGCCGATGAGCAGCGCCGCGCCGGCTGCCAGGCTCACTGCCAGGAGTCGCCGTTTCAACATCGCAACCTCCCTGTTAACCCGGCCCGCCGCCCTCTTCCCGATCGCGTTGTTCGGGGCGAGAGTGCGCCGGCGGCAGGCGACCTTACTCCATCGACACGGGCAGTATCTGAGCGCATCCTGCAACTGTCAAGCGAACATCGAACGATGGCTAGACTGGGGGCAGCGCGTCGTCATCTGATGGAGGGGTTGTCACATGGCGGCTGAGTCCGAACCAAGGCTGCGTGTCATCTGGACCGACCCGGTCACCGGGCGCAAGGGCTACGCGGTCATTGATCGGATGGTTAACGGCCTTGCGGGCGGCGGCACGCGTATGCGCTCGGGCCTCACGCTCGACGAGGTCGAGCGCCTCGCGCGCACGATGTCCTACAAGAACGGCGCCTTCAATCTGCCCGGTGGCGGGGCGAAGGGCGGCGTCGACATCGATCCGCACGACCCCGAGGCGCGCGGCATGCTCGGGCGCTACGTACGCGCCATGACCCCGCTCTACCGAGCTGGATGGGGCACTGCCGAAGATCTCGGCGTCACTCAGGAGCTCCTCAACGAAGTGTTCGCGGAACAGGGCGTCGGCCTGAGCGTGCAGGCGATGCTCGATCGTTCAGGAGACGCCGCGGCAGCGGGCAAGCGCGTGACGCAGGGTCTCGCGATCAAGGTCGAAGGGGTTGGTCTGGCCGATTGCATCGGCGGCTACGGCGTCGCCGAGGCGGCCGTCGCGGCCGCCGATTACAAGGGCTGGGACCTCAAGGGGATGCGCGCAGTGGTGCAGGGCTTCGGCTCAATGGGCGGATCGAGCGCGCGCTACCTGGCGAGGCACGGCGTCAAGGTCGTCGGCGTCGTCGACGTCAACGGCGCGATCAGCAACCCCAATGGCCTCGACGTCGAGCGGCTCATCGCATCGCGCACGGAACTGGGCGAGGTTGACCGCAAAGCGCTTGGCCCTGACGACAAAGAAGCGTTGCTCGACACCTGGCTCGACATCGACACCGACATCCTGGTTCCCGCCGCGATCGGCGACGTGTTGACCGCTGCGAACGCCGGCAAGGTGAAGGCTCGCATGGTGGTCGAGGCGGCCAACATCCCGACGACGGACGAGGCGCAGGAAAAACTCCATCAGCGCGGCGTGCTCGTCATTCCCGACTACGTCGCCAACGGCGCCGCGAACGCTTGGTGGTGGTGGACGCTGCTGGGCGAGATCGAGGCGGACGAGCAACAGTCGTTCAAGAAGGCGCACGACGTGATGCACGCAACGGTGCGCGGCATGCTCGAGCGCGCGGACCGCGAGCACGTCCCGCCACGCCAGGCGGCGGACGAGCTGTCGATGCACAACCTGGACCAGCTCGCGTCAACGCTGGGCGAAGAGGCATCGGGCGAAAAGCTGAAGCCGGTGGCGGTCTGATGGTGAAGCTGCTCACGGAGAAAGACGTCGCCTACAGCGAGCTCGTGCCGGGCCTCGAGCTGGCTCGATCCATCACCCACGCCGGCACGACGCAGCTCGGCGGCGGCTACATGAAGTTCACCGAAGAAGCCGAATTTGCGGACTGGACGCTCAAGTACGACGAAGTCCTCTTCGTGCAGACCGGAGAGCTGGAGATCGAGAGCGAAGGCAAGAGCGTGAAGGCGAAGGCCGGGGAGGCGATCCTCATCCCCGAAGGGGCCAAGGTCACATATCGCGGACGAGCGGGCACCGTCGGCTTTTTCGTTCTCTGGCCTTTTGATTGGGACAAAAAGACGTAGCCGTCGATCCGCGCGCCGACGAGCTGCTGCGAAGAACGCTCATCGGTCAGCTCGGCTACTACGGTCTGGACGGCTACCCGCGCGTGCTGCCGGTGTGGTTCGAGTACCGCGACGGCGAGATCCTGATCGGCAGCAAGGCCGGGCTATATAAAGGACGCGCGCTCGCGCGCGATGGCCGCGCATCGCTCGCCGTGTCGACCACCGACCGGCCGTATCACATCGTGGTCGTGGTCGGAGATGCCACCGTCGAGGTGCTGCCAGAAGCCGATCGCATCCCGTTTGTCACTGCACTGGCCATTCGCTACCTCGGACCCGATGGCGGCGCTGAATACATCAAGGGGTGGATCAAAGGCGGCCATCCGGGTGACGGAGAGTTGATCCGGCTCCGTCCGCGCAGCATCAAATTCTATTTGTCGTGAAGATCACCGACCTCTCGGTGCACGTCATCGACGCCGGCCCGGGGTTGAGGTCGATTGGGAGAAGATGGACGCGATGACGGCGGCGCGCTGCTGATGAAGGTCGTAGTCATTGGTGGCGGCGTGGTCGGCGTGGCCACCGCGTACTACCTTGCCAAGTCCGGCCACCAGGTGACGGTGGTCGAGAAAGAGCCGGACATCGCGACGCTCGCCTCAGCGGGCAACGCAGGACTCATCGCGCCGGGTCACTCGTTCGCGTGGGCGTCGCCCACCGCGCCGAAAGAGCTGCTGCGATCGCTGACCGTCGAGGACACCGCGCTGCGCGTGAATCCGTTCAAGGCGCCTGGCATGGCGATCTGGGGTCTCAAGTTCCTACGCGAATGCAACCAGGAACGGTTGGAGAAGAACACGCGGGTGAAGCTGCGGCTGGCCGTTTACTCCCAACGAATGCTCGACCAGATCGCGGCCGACGAGCACATCGACTACGACGACATCCACGAAGGGTTGCTCTACCTCTACCGCGATCCGAAGCGCTTCGAAGCCGGCGTCAAGAAGATGAAATTCATCCAGGACCTCGGCCAGAAGCAGGACGTGCTCGACGCCGACGGCGTGGTCGAGGCCGAGCCTTACTTCGCGCCGGTGAAGCACAAGATCGCAGGGGCGATCTTCGGAGTGACCGACTCGAGCGGCGACAGCGTGAAGTTCAGCAAGCAGCTGCAGGGCGTGTGCGAGCGGATGGGTGCGAAGTTCGTGCTCGGCCAGGGGGTCACGCGATTGGTGGCGAGCGGCGGCAAGGTGCAGTCGATCGCCCTCGAAGGCGGTGATGCCATCGGTGCTGACGCGTTTGTGATCAGCGCCGGCGTGCACAGCCCGAAGCTGGCTCGCTCGGTCGGCGTTTCGCTTCCGATCGCGCCGGCCAAGGGATACACGTCGACGTTTCCGATCAAGCAGGGCAACGGCGCGATGAAGATGCGCATCGGCTGCGTCGATGAGGAGTTGCTCGTCGCGTGGTGCCGCATGGGCGACCGGCTGCGGGTCACGTCGAGCGCTGAGTTCACGGGCTACGAGACGACTTACGACGAGCACGACCTCCGGCTCATTCGGAAGCTGACGCGCGACCTGCTCCCGGATGCGGCCGACTACGACAAGGGCACATACCGCGCGTGCAACCGGCCGATGACGCCTGATGGCCCGCCGATCCTGGGTCAGGCGGGGCCGGACAACCTGTACATCAACAGCGGCCACGGGCACATGGGCTTCACGATGGCGTGCGGGTCGAGCAAACTGGTCGCGGACCTGATCGACGGCAAGAAGACGGAGATCCCGATCGAAGGCCTAACCCTGACGTCGCGGCCCTAGGACGTAGTCCCCTCTCCCTCAGGGAGAGGGAGCCAGGAACTAAATCCCTTCGAAGGCTCCGAACGCCAGCCACCCGCCGTCGACCACCACCGTTTCGCCGGTAACGAACGACGCGTCGTCGCTCGCAAGGAACACGTAGGCGCCCGCGAGCTCGACCGGCTTGGCCGTGCGTCGCAGCGGCGTGCGCCTCTCGATCGCCTGGAAGTTGATCTTGCCCTCGGCGGCGAGCTGCTCGGTCATCTCGGTGCGCACGTAGCCAGGAGCGACAGCGTTGACGCGGATCGCAGGCGCCCACTCCGCGGCCATCATCCGCGTCATGTGGACCACCGCTGCCTTGGTCGCGCCGTAGGCGAGCCGTCGCGGGAACGACGCGAACGAGATGATCGACGCGGTGTTGATGATCGATCCGCCCTGGTTGGTCTCGAGCATGTGCCGCGCCGCCTCGCGCGAGCAGAGGAAGACCGACGTCATGTTCAGGTCGACGACCCGCTGCCAGAAGTCGACTCCAAGGTCGAGCGTGTTCGCGGCCGCGGACATCCCCGCGTTGTTGACCATCACGTCGATCCGACCGAACGCCTCGATCGTCCCGCCGACCAGCGCCTTCGCGCCGGCCTCGGTCGAAACGTCCGCGCCGATGCCCACGGCGCCGTCGCCGAGCTCCTCAGCGACGCGATCGGCAGTCGCCGCGTCGCGTGAGTTGACCGCGACCCGAGCCCCTTCCGCGAGAAATGCCCGCGCCACTTCCAGGCCGATGCCGCGGCTCGAACCGCTCACCGCGGCGACGCGCCCCGCGAGCTTGCCGCTCACCTGAGCACCGCCTCGCCGCCTGGATGCGCGAGCAGCAGCTCTTCGACCCCGTCGGTTTCGGCCTCGCGCACTTCGTACATGTCCGAGTCGTCGAGCAGAAGCCGAAGCTGCCCGCGAACGCGCTCGGGATCGCGCGCGCCGACGACCACGCGCCGGATCGATGTCGCGCCGTGCCGGTGCGAAGCCGGCGCCTCGCCGGGGTGCAGGCCGTCAGGAACCTGCCATTCGATGACGAAGGGAATCGCACTTGGCTCGGAGCCCACCGCGATGTCCTGCGTTCGCCAGCTCAGCACCTGGCCATCGGGCCGGCGTCGTGAGCCGGCGGTGATCTCGGGCAGCACCCAGCCGGCGCCGAGCAGCTTCACTCGCAGCGCGTCGAGGTCGGTCGTGCGCAGCGCCCACGCCACGAACGTCTTGCCTCGTTTCACGGACTGCATCACGCGCGCGCCCAGCCGGCTGTCGACCGCCTCTTTCTCGTCGACCACCGCGATCAGCTCCAGGTACTGGCGGCCGAGGGGAACTATGTAGTTGGCGGTCCCGCCGGTCGCGTGCCGTCCGCCGGGCAACGCCTGCAATCCGGCCCTTTCGCCGATCACTCGGACGCCGAGCTCGAGATTTTCCACCGGCAACAGCACATGGTCGACGACCGTCGGCGGCACCAGGCCCGCCGGGGCCTGTGAGAAGTCGGGCACCGAGCTACTTCACCTCGACGATCATCTCGATCTCGACCGAGATGTCGAATGGCAGCGAGCTCATGCCCACCGCCGACCGCGCGTGGCGTCCTGCGTCACCGAATGCCGCGACCAGCAGGTCCGATGCGCCGTTGATGACCTTCGGCTGCTCCGTGAAGTCCGGCGCGCAGTTGACCATGCCGAGCAGCTTGACCACGCGCGTCACGCGGTCGAGGTCGCCGAGCTCCTGCTTCAGGACCCCGAGGCAGTTGAGCATCACTAGCTCGGCTGCCTTGCGTCCGGTCTCGACGTCCACGTCCTTGCCGACCTTGCCCGTATAGGCGAACTTGCCGTCGCGCCGCGGCCCCTGGCCGGATACGTACACCAGGTTGCCGGTGCGCACCGCGTGCACGAAATTCGCGACCGGCGGGCCGGGATCCGGCAGCTCGTGCCCCAGCGCCGTCAGTCGATCCTCAACCTTTGACACTTGCTACTCCCTCCTCGACCACTGCATGTGGTCCGCGCGTTCCCGCGCCTGGCCATGGACCTGGCGTGACGTCCGGCAGCTCGACCGGCGCCGTCACCTCTTTGAACAGTCGCATGCCGCGCGCCTGGTAGTTGGAGAGCGCCTGTGGCTGCGCGTCGAGCGAGCACGTGTGCACCCACACCCGGCGCGCCCCCATCGCCCATCCTCTTTTGATGGCCTCGGTCAGCATCCAGCCGCCCAGGTGTTTGCCGATGAAGGCCGGCAGCATTCCGAAATACGCGATCTCCACGTCATGTTCGACGGCGCCATCCAGCTCGAAGTAGCCCGCTGGCGTGCCATCGACATAGGCGACGTGCGTCTCGACGCGCGGATGGTTCAGCTTCTCCGACCACTGCTCGTAGGACCACAACAGGCGGTCGCACCAGAACCAGTTGCCGCCGGCCGCGGTGTAGAGGAAGCGCCCGAACTCCGGTGACGGGGACTTCGCCTGGCGCGGCTCCACCGCGATCAGCGGCTCGGCCGACGGCCGCAGCTGCGACGCGTCTGTCATCTCGAGGCTCCAGGTCGTCACGTCCACCCGCATCGTTCGCAGCATCGCACGACCGCGACTATGGAAACAGCGGCGGGTGTTGGTCGCGCCACGGGGACGCTTGCTCGTACGCACGCGCGGCTTTCAGCACGGTGGCGTCGTCACCCGGCCTACCGATGAGCTGCAGACCGACTGGGAGCCCTTCCTCGCTCAAGCCGCAAGGCACCGATATCGCGGGACCGCCGTAGAGATTCGCGAGCCACGTGTACTGCGGCGTCGGCGTCTCGCTGATGCGGCGGTTAAGAGGACGCGGGCCTGCCGGCAGCGGGTCCGCCACCGCGCCGAGCGTCGGCATCGCTAGCACGTCATGCGACTTCAGCAGGTCGAGAACGTGTCGCGAGATGCGAGCCCGAGCTCGCAGAGCGTGCACGTATGAGTGCGCGGGGACGAGCATGCCGGCGCGCAGCACGAGACCGAACTCCCGGCCATATCCCGGCCGGCCGCTGCGCAGTGTCGTGAGGTGATACGCGGCAGTTTCGGCGAGCGTGATCACGTAGCCGGTCGCCATGACCTGCACCATCCCGAGTCCAAGTCGCACGTCTTCCACTCGGGCGCCCTGGTCGCGCATGGTGTCGATGGCGGCGTCGACGCGCTCGCGCACCACCGACGCGGCGCCTTCCCATAAGTCGCGCGGCACTCCGACCCGCAAAGTCTTCTGTTCATCCAGCACGACTCCGGCCATGGCCGCCACATCCGCCACCGTGCGCGCCAGCGGCCCGGCGTGATCCAGTGTCGGCGCCAGGGGAATCACGCCCTCGAGGCTCAGCAGTCCGAACGTCGGCTTGAAGCCGACGACCCCCGACATCGCGGCCGGCAATCGCACCGAGCCGCCGGTGTCGGTGCCGAAGGCGCCGAACGCCAGGCCCGCGGCGATCGCAGTCCCCGCGCCTGTGCTGGACCCGCCAGGCGTGCGGGCCGGATCCCACGGGTTGCGCGCCGGCGGGAAATGATCGGCGAGGCTGGCCGCCGCCAGCGCGAACTCGTGCGTGGCGAGCTTGCCCAGGGTCACCGCGCCGGCGTCACGCGCCTGCTTGACCAGCGTCGCTTCACCTTTGGCGACGTTCCCTGCGAGCAGCTTCGACCCGGCGGTGGTCGGGCCTAGCTCGTACAGGTCCTTGAAGGCGATCGGCATGCCGTGGAGAGGGCCGCGCCAGCCGCCGCGCGCGATCTCTTGCTCAGCAGCTCGAGCCTCTGCCAGAGCCTGCTCCCCGAAGACCGTGTAGTACGCGCCGAGCTTCGGATTCAGCTCGTCGATCCGCGCCAACGTAGCTCGCGTCAGCTCGACGGGCGAGACCTCACGCGTGCGCACGAGCTCGCTGACCTCCAGAAGTGATCGGTAGTGGAGCGTCACGCTTCTTCTGGCACCTGCTCGCGGGCCAACTCCTCGACCATCCGCATCCACGACTGCAATGCGGGATAGGTGGTCGCCAGCTCGCGCAGCTCGTCCTCCGACGTGTGGACGCCCATCTCTTCGAGCCGGCGCCGCAACCACTCCTCGAGCTCGGTCACAGCGCATCCAGCAACTGGTCGATCTCTTCCATCGTGTTGTAGAAGTGCGGCGACAGGCGCACTCGGGACTCGCGCACCGCGCATCTCGTCTGGGACTCGCGCAGCGCGCGTTCGACCCGAACCTTCTCGCCTTCGTTGCGCATCGCGACGGAGACGATTGCCGAACGCGGGTGCTCTGCCTGCGGCCCGACCACCTGGTAACCCTTTTCGAGCAGGCCTGCGATCAGGCGAGACGTCAACGCGAGCACGGACGTCTCGATGGCGTCAACACCGACTTCGTTGAACAGGTCGAGCGTCGCGCCCAGCCCAAACACCTGCGGCAGCGGCTGGAAGCTGGGCTCGAATCGCTTGGCGCTGGGCGCGAAGTTCATCTGGAAGGCGAGGATGCGCTCGATGTCGAAGGCGTGCTCCACGCTGTTCCACCCCACCTGGCGAACGGAAAGCTCGCGCAGCGCTCGGTTGGAGCACCACGCGATCCCAATGCCGAACCCGGAGAGCATGAACTTGTACCCGTGAGCGACCACCATGTCGGCACCGAGCCGCGAGACGTCGACGCGGATCGCGCCCATCGCCTGCACCGCATCGACGACGAGCCAGATGTCGCGCGAGCGGCAGATCTCGGCGATCTCTTCAATCGGTGCGCGTGTGCCGTGGGCGAAGTTGACGAGGCTCACGCAGACCACTCGCGTGCGCGGCGTCAGTAGGTCGAGTACATCGCTCGCCTCGAATCCGAAGCGGCCGCGATCCCTGACGAACTTCACAGTGAGGCCGCGAGCGGCCAGGTTGAGCCACGGAAAGACACCGGCCGGGTGATCGAGCTCGTAGATGATCACCTCGTCGCCGGCCCGCCAGTCGAGGCCCTCGGCCACGATGCCGACGCCGTGGCTGGTGCTGCGCACGAAGAAAACGTTGGCGGCCTCGGCGTTGAGCAGCGCCGCCGCCATGGACCGCACCTGGTCGACGCCCTGGGCGCTGATGGCGAAGAGATCGCTCAGCCCCTCGGTCGACATCCGCTGCAGGAGCGAAGTCACCGCTTGCACATGCCGCGTGGGCGGCGGACCGAGGGTGGCGTGGTCGAGATAGATGCCGTGCTTGGTGATCGGGAATTCTTCCCGGCGGAGGCGGTCGATGTCGACCGTCACGAGGGCCGAACCAGGGCGATGGTGGCTCGAGCCTCGGCCACCACGGTTCCAGCCTGCTCGACGGTGGCCGCGCAATAAACGAGGTGGCCCGAGCGGTCGCGCACGACGCCTCGCGCCACCACTCCTCCGGGGCCGACGGGTTCGTAGAAGTCGACAGCGAGCCCGACGGTGGTCGGAATCTCGCCCTCTTCCGCCAACGTGCCGCCGGCGCAGGCCAGCGCGCCGTCCGCAAGCGCTGCCACCGCGCCCCGGTGGATCGAACCTCGGGCGCCGTGCTCCTCGACCGAAAACTCGGCCTCGACGAACGTCTCCCCACTGCGGGCCTCGACCAGACGCATGCCGAGATTGGCCCACATGCCAGCGGTGGGCCGGAAGAGCTGGAGGCTGCGCAGCCGCTCGAGCCCGAAGGCGCCCGGCGTCGCGGACACCGACCCAGAATAATCAGGGCCCGTTTTCGGCAGCGGCTCCTATGCTGGATTTGAGATGTTCACGTTCCTGGCGCTCCTGGCGTTCGGACTCCTCGCCTACTGGTTTGGAGCCGATTCTCGGCCGGGTTTCAGCGACGGCCGGTACGACAAAAAGGTGCGCTGGACGCCCCCGTTCTTCCCGTCCGACTGGGGTCAGCTCTAGCGCAGCGGAGCGCCAAAGCGCTCGCCTGACACGACCTCGTCGAACGGCTTCCGCTTCTTTTTGCCGATCGGCTGGCGCTTCGGGTACCCGAGCGGCAGCACCGCGATGACCTCGTACTCGTCGGGCAGGCCGAACTCCTGGCGCACGCCGTCCAGGCCTGAGAATCCCGTCCAGTTCGAGCCGACGCCGTCACCCCACGCGGCGAGGATCATCGACTGCACGGCGCGGCTCGCGTCCGAGATGCCGATCGCGCCTTTCGCCTTCTCATAGGCGACGATGACGGCGGCCTGGGCGCCACGGATGTACGGTCCCGTTCGCACCAGTGACCCGAGCTTCTCGAGGTTTGCCCGCTCGCGCACGACGACAAAGTGCCAGGGCTGCTGGTTGCTGGCGCTGGCCGTCAATTGACCCGCTTCCGCGATCCGCCGGATGACCTCGTCCGGCACCTCCTTGCTGTCAAACGCTCGCTCCGCCAGCACCGTGCGTACCGCCTCGAAGACTTCGTTCGTCATATGGAAAGAATCTAGGCCGCATGGCGAAGATCCGCCGTGGATCTTTCGGGCCCGCCCTTAGCGCCAGGCGGCGGTGCTGCCTGCCTTCACCGCGGCGGGCGCGGCCGCGCCGGCCGGCAGTGTGAAGTGCACCTCGGTGCCCTGGCCCTGCTTGCTGACAAACCACAACCGGCCGCCATGCATGCGGACGATCTCGCGCGCGATGGGAAGACCGAGGCCGGTTTCGGCGGCGCCGTCGTTGCCGTTGGTCGCCACGGCGCCATCCTCCGCCGGCATCCCTGGTCCATGGTCCGCCACCGTTACCTCGAGTTCGCCGGCACGACGGACGACGCGGATGGCAACCTCGCTGCCCCTTGGCGAGTACTTCACTGCGTTGTCGACCACAATCGTGAGCAGCTGCTCGACCCGGGCGCGATCGCACATCGCGATCGCGGGCTCGGCGGCGGGCACGAGCGACGTCACCGCTTCCGGATTGCTCTCATGTGTGGCGGCAAGCACGCGGCTCGCCAGCTCGTTGACATCGGCCGGCGCGGTCTCGAGGCTCGCGCGGCCCGCTTCCATCTGGTCGAGCGTGAGCATCTGGCCGAACGCGCGGTCGAGGCGCTCGGCGTCGTGATGGATGTCCGAGGCAAACGCTTTGACCTCTTCCAGGTCGAGGCTCTCAGAGTCGCGAATGACCTCGCTGAAGCCCTCGATGCCGACGAGAGCCGTGCGGAACTGATGGCTGATACGGATCAGGAACTGGCTCTTGAGCCGGTTCAGGCGCTTCTGGGTTTCGATGTTCGCGATGGCGGTCGCCTCGGCGCTCCGGCGCCAGCGGTCGGCCAGGGCGACGATCGGGAACATCGACGCATAGAAGAGAGCGAGGCCGACAGCCAGGATGAAGTCGAGCTGGTGCGACTCGCTGTCGATCGCGGCCTGGACCGGCGCGTAGGGCAGGTACATCTCGAAGGCGCCGCTGGCCGAGACGCTGCCCGGAAAGATCAGTGGCACGTATACCTGGATGAGCGGCCCTGGCAGGTTGTCGCCCGAGTTCTCCTCGTCGTGGCCGTCGGTGACGCTCGCGCTCGGAGTGCCGTTGAGCGCATCCTTCAAGTCGCCATCGATCGGAAACGTCCTCCCGATCAGCCCGGCGTTGTCGGAGTAGATGACGGTGCCCTTCCGATTCCACACCTTGATGCGGCGCACCTCGCTGCTGATGGACGCGCCGTGCAGACGGGTGTCGATGTCATTGACCTGAGCCTGGGTCAGGCCGTTCTGCATGTCGAGCTGGTCGAGCTGCGGCTGGATGCCGGCCTGCGCGATCAGCGTCGCGCTGGTCCGCGCGCTCTCGAGATACCGCTGCTGGAGGTCGGAGTTCAGCTCCTGGGCCAGCACGAACCCGAGCGCCACCACCGGCACCAGGGCGAGCAGGCCGAAGCGGATGAGGCTCATGGCCGCGTGGCTGCGGACGAATGGGAGGCGTGGCGTGGCGATCGGATTCTCCCAGCCGCCACGGGCTCACTGAACGCTGCTAAGTGAATTTATTTGATCGGGTGATAGGTTCCTGCTGCCATAAAGGTCAAAGTCGCGGTCCGCTACAGTGCCTGGCACATGGCTGAACCAACCGGCCGCCTCGCTGCGCGCCCGATTTGAGCCCAGCCAACGGCGGACTTCAGCTCCGCGGCCTGACCAAGCGCTACGGCAGCCTGCTGGCCGTGAACGACCTCTCATTTGAGGTCAAGCCGGGCGAGGTGTTCGGCTTCGTCGGCAGCAACGGCGCCGGCAAGACCACGACCATGCGGATCCTGCTCGGGGTCCTGCTCCCCGACAAGGGCGAGGTGTTCTGGGCTGGCGCGCCGATGAGTTTCGAGACCCGACGCCGCATCGGTTACATGCCGGAAGAGCGCGGCCTCTACCCGAAGATGCGCATCGGCGAGCAGTTGATCTACATGGCGCAGCTGCACGGCGCCCCGGCCGCGGCTGCAGTGGAAGCGACGAGCCGCTGGCTCGGACGTTTTGGGCTCGGGGATCGCCTGAAGGACGAGGTGCAAAGGCTCAGCCACGGCAACCAGCAGCGCGTCCAGCTGGCGGCGGCGCTCGTCTTCGACCCGATCATGCTCGTGCTCGACGAGCCGTTCGCGGGCCTGGATCCCGAGGCGGTCGACTCCATGAGCGAGGTGCTGCACGAGCGCGCCGAGGCCGGAGTCCCGGTCATCTTCTCCAGTCACCAGCTCGACCTGGTCGAGCGCATCTGCGACCGCGTGGCGATCATCCAGCGCGGCCACCTGATCGCGTGCGACACGGTCGACGCGCTGCGCAGTGAGGGACCTGTTCGCTGGTGGGTCGACGTTCCCTCAGCGCACGAGGGCTGGGCCGGCGGAGTGGAGGGCGTGCACGTCGTGCGCCGCGAGGACACGCGCTGGCAGCTCGAGCTCGACTCCGCCGGCCGGGACCAGGCGCTGCTGCAAGCCGCGCTGGCGACCGGTCCGGTGCGCGACTTCCACCGCGACGTGCCGACGTTGCTCGACATCTTCCGAGAGGCCATGACGGAGGTCAGGGTCGGTGCTACGGCTTGATCCGGGCCGCTTCGGCGGCGAAGAGGTCCGCATCTTCTTCCTGATCGTGCGGCGCGAGTTCATCTCTCGCGTTCGGAGCCGCTTCTTCATCGTCGGCACGGTCATCTTCATGGCGCTGCTCGCGGGCTACATCGTCCTGCAGGCCGTGGTCTTCACCAAAGCCACGACCACGGTGAAGATTGGATTCACGAGCAGCACTCAGGAGCTCGCCAAACCGCTGACGAACATCGCGGGCACCGAGCAGGTGAAGGTCGAGGCGAGCACCGTCGACGACATGCAGAGCGGCCAGGACATGGTTCGCAACGGGGACCTGGACGCGTTCGTCAGCGGCGACCCCGCCTCACCGCAAGTCGCGGTCAAGGACGATCTCAACCCAACCGTGGCAGCGACTCTGAATTCGCTCGTCAAGGAGATCACGCTCAACAAGGCGTTGACGGCTGCAGGTCAGGATCCGGCAACCATCGACGCGAGCGTCGTGAAAGCTGGAATCCAGCTCGTGTACCTCGATCCAAACGCCGCCATCAAGACCCAACGCCAGGTGGTTGGCATTTTCGTGGCCGCGCTCCTGTACGTGACGCTGGTCATCTACGGGCAGCTGGTGGCGCAGGGCGTGGTCGAGGAAAAGGCCAACCGCATCATCGAGATCCTGCTCGCGACCATACGTCCTCGCCAGCTGATGCTCGGCAAGGTCGTCGGCATCGGTCTCGTGGGCATGGTCCAGCTGATCCTGGTCGCGGGAGCCGCGCTGATCGCGGTCAGGCGTACCCAAGCGATCAGCGTGCCGAACGTCGGGGTCGAGGCCGCCCTCGCAGGAGTGCTGTGGTTCGTGCTCGGGTTCGTCCTCTACGCACTGCTCTATGCGGCGGCGGGAGCGATGGTCTCGCGCCAGGAGGACATCGGATCGGTCACCGCACCGCTGACGTTTCTCGTCGTGGGTACATACCTCGTGTTCTTCTGGGTCACGGCGAATCCCACCAACCCGCTGGCGATCGCGCTGTCGATCATTCCGCCGTTTGCGGTGGTGCTGATGCCGGCGCGCATCGCCACCGGTGACGCGGCGCTCTGGCAGTTCCTGGTGGCGGTGGTCCTCACGCTGGTGGAGATCGCCGCGATGAACTGGCTCGCGGCACGCATCTACGCCAATTCGGTGCTGCGGATCGGCACCCGGGTCGGGTTCGCTGAAGCCTGGAGAGGAAGCCGTTGACCGAGCTCCAGCAACGTCTCCGAGAATCCTTCACCGCCGCCCTGAAGGCCAGGGATGCGGTGGCGACGGCCGCGCTGCGATCAGCGCTGGCCGCCATCGACAACGCAGCGGCCGTGGACGCGGCGTCGGGATCCCATCCCACCCTCGGTGTCGGCACGCGCGACGTCGCGCGCAGAGAACTCTCGCCCGGCGAGGTGCGCGAGATCGTGCGCCGCGAGGTCTCAGACCGCGAAGCGGCCGCGACCGAGTACGAATCGCGCGCCAAGCGGGACCAGGCACGCCGGTTGCGCGCCGAAGCGGCGGTCCTGGCTGAGGTGCTCGACTAGGCGGTTACGTGCTGCGGTTGGAGGTTGCGCCGCCACAAGGCGATCGTCTTCTCGAAATGGTTCTCCGATGCGTCGCGGTCGTACATCGCGAGGTCGGCCATGGCGAAGCCATGGGTCGCGTCCGAGATGCGATCGACTGAACCGTTCACTCCGAGGCGCTTCATCTCGCTCTTGAACTGGTCGACGCTTTCCGGCGTGGCCGTGCGATCGACCTCAGCGAACGCGACGTATAGCTCGCCGCGAACTCCGGCCAGATCGTGATGCGGTGAGTCGGGCTTGTCAGTAAACAGCGCGCCGGGATGGATGCATGCTGCGGCCACGAAATCGGCAGGCATCGCGGAAAGAGCGTGCAGCGCCAGGCGCGCGCCCATGCAGTAGCCGACGCACACCTTCGGGCCGGACGCAGCTGCCGGGTCCTTGGCGATGACGTCGAAGATCGCCCTCGTCTCCGCCCTCACGCGATCAGGTGTCACCGACGAAACGATCCTCATGAGCTCCCGGCCGGCGGGGCTGTCCATGCCCTCGGCGCGGATCTTCTCCATGTCGATCTTCACGCCCTTGCCCGCCCGGTAGAAGAGATCGGGTGCCACGACGAAAAAGCCTGCCTCCGCAAAGCGCCGGGCGTTCTTCTTGATCTGCTCGCGATAGCCCACGCCGTCCATGTACAGGACCGCGACCGGGTACGGCCCCGCCCCATCCGGATGAACGGTGAAGGTGGGCATCTCGCCATCCGCGGTTTTGACCGTGATCTCTTTTTCCACGCCCTCACCCTAGGGAATTCCGGCACTTGGGGCGGCGTTCTCGTTCACGTGATCTACGACCTGGAGCTGCCGAGGCTCGACGGCCGGCCGGAACGCCTCGACACGTACGCCGGTAAGGTCGTGATGGCGGTCAACGTCGCCTCGAAGTGCGGTTTCACTCCTCAGTACGCCGGCCTGCAAGCGCTTTACGACCGCTACGCGGATCGTGGCTTCACGGTGCTTGGCTTCCCCTGCAACCAGTTCTTCCACCAGGAGCCGGGCAACGCGGAGCAGATCCAGGAGTTCTGCAGCATCAATTACGGCGTCACGTTTCCGCTCTTCGGGAAGCTGGACGTCAAGGGCCCGAACCAGCACCCGCTTTACGCGGAGCTGAGCGAAACCGCCGACGATGCCGGCAAGGCCGGCAACGTGGGCTGGAACTTCGAGAAGTTCCTGGTCGGCCGCGACGGCAAGGTGGCGCGGCGCTTCCGCTCCCGGGTCACGCCCGAGGATCCTCGCGTCGTCGAGGCCATCGAAGCGCTGCTTTAGACCGACCTCCAAAAGGCGTAGGGTGTGCGCCACCAGACCGCCTGAGGAGGGGAACCGTGGCCGGTCCAGGAACCAAGTCCGATCCCTGGCATCTGAAGACGCCGACTGGAACTTCTGACTACACGATGTATCGCGACCCGGACGCGGACCCGCCCGCGATCGTCTGCCAGGTCGGCACGACCCAGCTTCGCTACCACATGAGCGCGATCGATGACCTCCACCAGATGCTCAAGCAGCACGGCGACTGGATCCCGCTAGGCAGCGCGGACGAGCAGAAGCCGGCGGCCGAGGGCACCGTCGAAGCGTGGGCCCGTTCACCGAAGAACCCGGTCAAGGGCTGGTACGGCTTGCGCAAGGGCTACCGCGGGCGGTTCGGGATGTACATGCCGCCACTCCTCGAGGCGCTCGGGTTGGCCGAAGTCGAGCACAACCCGAAGAACAACCGGATGCGCGCGAAGTAGGAAGGGGCAAAAAAAGAGGAAGCGGCGCCGGGGGTGGCGGCGCCGCTCCTCCAGAGAGATGAGAGAACGGACTAGAAGACGGTCTGCTTGTGCGTGCCTGGCTCGGAGACGCTGGGCCCGTTGTCAGTGTCCTGGTGCAGCACGGTGCCCGGCGCCGGGTGCGTGACGACCGGGGACGCGGGCGCGCCCTTTGAGATCGCGCCGCTGCCGATGAGGGCCGCGCCGGCCGCCAGCATCGCAGCGCACAGAACCGCCGCCAGGATGATCCACAACTGCCGATAGCTCTTCTCTCCGACGAATGCCCTTCTCGCTTCCATCGCTTCCTACCTCTTGTTTTTGATTTGGCTTTTCGCCTGAGGCGAGCGTATGGACGGACGGGCTGCGCTCCTATGTCACGCGACACACCGTAGGCGTGACGTCCGACACACCCGGAATCATCCGACTCGGTATGCGGGCACCGGGTGCGAGAATCCCTTCAGCTCGAACATCTCGCGCTGCGCGTCAATGCGATCGCGCAAACGCTTCCATGCTTCTTCGCTGAGGATTATCTGGTTCGCGGCGGCTTGAGCCTGCAGCCGTGACGCGAGGTTGGTCGTCTCACCGAGGACGCTGAGGTTGGCGTTCTTGGCCAGCCGGCCCACGATGGCCGGGCCGGTGGCAATACCGATACCCAAAGCGATGCCCATGTAGCGCGCGCGATCGCGCAGCGCCATCGCGGCGCGCAGCGCATGACTCGCGTGATCGACAGACGCGCCGCTGACGTTGAAGGTCGCCATGATCGCGTCGCCCGCAAACTTGTCCACGGCGCCATGGTGGCGCGCGACCTCACGCGCGGCGGATCGCTGCAGCGACGCTATCTTGTCCGCCATCACGGCGGGCGCGACCGACTGGCTCAACGCCGTGTAGCCGCGGATGTCCGCAAACAGCACAGTCACGAAGCGTTCGCCCGTGACCGCCGGCTCGGGAGCGCGACCCGCGGGCGCCGGCTCGTCGATCTTGATGTCGAGCTTCGCGCCGAGCTCGCGAGCCTGACGCTGTTGCGCCCAGTGCTCTCGTTCTTGAGCGCTGACCATCACTTGTTGGAGCAGCATCGTGGCCGCCTCGCGACTTCCGGAGCGCGCGCTTGCTTCGGCGATCGCCAGCAGCGCCCGATTCGCGAATCGCCAGGCGCCGACGCGGCTCGCGAGCTCGACGAACGGCGGCGCGATGTCGAGCACCGTGGCGTAGTCCTGCCTGGCGCGCGCCACATCGATGCGTACCGCGCGGAAGAATGCCGTATCCGGTGCCGCCTCCAACTCTGCTGCCACGCGATCGACCGCGCCGAGATCGATCAGCGCCTGCATCGCGAGCGTCCGTTCCAGTCCGAGGGGCCAGTCGCGGACCAGGCTCTTCACCGGCTGAGCGGCGGTGACGGCGGGCCCGCCGGCGCCTTCCGCGAGCGCCAGCTGCAGCTCGGCGCCCCAGCGCGCGAGATTGTCCTGCCGGTCCAGCGACGCTTCGGCCCGCGGCAGCGCGGCGCGCGCTTCCGCCACGCGCCCCAGGGACGTATAGGCGTGGACCAGCGTGCAGCTCGCCCAGAAGACGCTCATCGCCCACTCCCGGCTCTCGGATGCCTTTCGCGCGGCCTCGGCCATCTCGGCGCCTCGAGCTGGAAGTCCCCGACCGACCGCCAGCATCGCCTCCTGATTCAAGGTCGAGAAGTGGTGCGCATCGAGCTTGCGCATACGCTCGAGACGCGCCGGAATCTCGTCCCAGCGCTCCAGCGGCAGAAACTGCAATACGTTGTCCATCGCTGACAGCGCGGACCAGCTCCAACGCCTGTCCACCGAGACGGCGGCCGATCTGTCGAGCCACTCCACGGCTTCGTCAGCTCGGCCTTCGGCCGCCAGGCCGAGGCCGATCAGTGCCTGAGCGTTGACCTGCGACATCTCCGCCGACGCGGCCATGGCAGCTTGCAGAGCCCGCTGGGCCCATTCAGTGCAGCCGGCGCCATCGAACTGGACAATCCGGAAGAACGCCAGATGGTTGTAAGCGTCTGCGAGGTCGGGGCTGGGACCCAACGGCTCCAGGATGCCGATCGCGTTCTTGAGCTCGGCGTCTGCATGTCCGTGCCGCAGGCGCGGGTAATGTGCATGCGCCAGCGTGACTTTGACGCGTGCAGCCTCGATAGGACTCCCGTTCTGCTCAAAGAGCCGAACAGCTTCTTCCAGCCGCCGCTCGGATGCGCCCGCCGCACCAGGACGGCTCACGTAGCGGAGGCATTTGCCCAGTCGCTGTAGCACGTCCGCGCGCTCGAGTGGATCGGAGACATGAGGCAGCGCCTTCTCGTATAGATCCGCTGCGTCACCCATCGCCCACGAGTCTTCGGCCTCAGCGGCGGCCACCAGGCAGAGGGGCACCGCGTCCTTCACCCGCCCCGCAGCGATCAGGTGGCGCGCGACCTCAACCGGTCGAGCACCAGGGTCGGCCTGCAACGCCTCGGCTGCGCGCCCGTGATATGCCTGTCTCTCGGTCGAGACGAGGTCTTCGTACACCGCGTCCCTGGTCAGCGAATGGCGGAACCTGTACGTGCCGCTCGACTCGGAGTCCTCGCGAACAAGCTGCTGCTGGACACAGGCGCGGAGCGCTTCCTGGACCGTCGCGGCGGCCTCGCCGGTAACAGAGATCACCGTGGTGACGGCAAACGGGTCGCCGAGCACCGCCGCCGCGCGGAGCATGTGCACGTGGTCCGGCTGCAACCGCTCCAACCGAGCGAGGATGGCCTCCCTCACGGTCGCCGGCAGCTTGAAATCGCTGAATTCCTTGCGCTGCCATCCGCGGTCGGTGCGATAAAAATCCCCGCGGTCGAGCGCTTCCTTCAGCAGCTCCTCGAGCACGAACGGATTGCCTTCTGATCGTTCGCGCAGGAACCGGATCGTCTCGTCCGAGGACGGCTCGTCGAAGATGGCTTCGACCATGCCCCGCATCTCCGACCCGTCCAGGGCTTTGACCTCCACGACCTGAGCCTGGCCGTTGCGGCGCCACGCCTCGATGTACCGGCTGAGCGGGTGTTTGCGGGTGACCTCGTCGGAGCGGAGCGTTCCCAGCAGCAGGAGCGGAGCGCCTTCCACTCGCCGGACGAGGTAGTCGAGCAGCTCGCGGCTGGAATCGTCCGCGCCGTGGAGGTCCTCCAGGATGAGCACCAGCCCGGATGTGCCCGCGGCCACCTCCAGCAAGCGCAGGATGGCCTCGAAAAATCGCAGCTTCGCCTGGCTCGGATCACCGGCCTCGCGCGGCGCCTTCCCGAGACGCGGCAACAGGTGACTCAGGTCTGCCGCGGACGCACCGAGCTTCGCGCGGAGCGCCTGGAGATCACTGCGCGCGACGAAGTTGCCGAGCGCTTCCGCGAAGGGTAGGTACGGAACCGCGGGCGCGACCTGTGCGCACACGCCCGTAAGCGTGGCGAGCCCCATGCTCGCGGCACGCTCGGCCACCTCGCGCGCAAGCCGGGTCTTGCCCATTCCGGCTTCTCCGGTGAGCAGAATCGCCCGCCCTTCGCCGCGGATCGCCGCGAAGAGGGCGTCCTCCAGCTCGGTGAGCTCGGCCTCCCGGCCCACCAGGACCGGACAGAGAGCACCAACGTTTGCCACGTTGCGGCGAATCCTAGACCGGGGTCCTCGCGGTGACCGTTTGTCCCTTCACGTAACAGTATTCGCGGGCCGCCAGGCGCTCGAGAGCCAGCCGGTTCTCGAGCCCGAGCTCGCGGCTGTAGCCGCGCAGATCAAGAGGCACCGGGCGACCGGCGCGCTCCTCGAAATACCAGGCCATCAGCGCGTCCGCATCCAGGCCGGCGTCCGCCGGGCTAGGGTCCTCCATTCCGGTTTCGGCGAGGCGGCGTTGCTTGCTCTGCGCTCGCTGGGCCAGCCGCGCATAGTCGCCGGACGCGCGGAGCTGGTCCAGGAGATAGCCGGACGCATCGGCGGCGGCGAGGGTCTGGATCCACTCGACCCGCACCTCGTCGTCTAGCAGCCTCGCGAGTCGCGTCTCATCGAGATGGTTGGCGTGCATCCACGCGAGGCGATCGTCATCGGCGTCCACATGATGGCGCCGCCAGAATCGCGCCAGCGCCGGCGCAGCCTGGCCATTGGTTTCGCTCAGTCCCTGCACATGCGACTGCTTGATGGCCAGCACCCGCAGCATCGCCGCCTGCTGCACCTGTGCGAAGCGCACTTCGTCGAGCCGGAGCTCGTCGAGCACCGCATCGAGCAGCACCGGCTCCGCCCCGGCGCGGCTACCGGCCAGGCGCGAGGCTGACGCCCATGTGGACGAGTTCTCGAGCGAGTACCGAACCCTTTTCGGCTCAACTCCTCGATGCATGCCCCGCTTGATCACGCGGAGCATCGCGATGGCGTCCGCGCGTTTCTGCGAGGCCCGCCCTTCGGGCAGCCATCTCTTCAACCGCTCGATGTCGTCGGCCGATGCTCCGGCAGCTCGGGCGCGGGCAAGGATCAGCTCGTATTGCCGGTCGGGGTAGAAGAGCGCCTTCGCCGAGGCCTCGATGCATGCGCGCGTCTTCTTGCCGATCACGCTGGCCTCGACCGCCAGGCTCAACGTGTGGCGGACATCCACCATCGCCTCCGAGCCCGGCCGGTAATCGAACTCGGCGCCGGCGTGAGCCACGGCCACCTCGTCGTCGTCCTCGAGCACTCCGTCGCGGAACGCTTTGAAGATGACGCCTACGCCCTCCATGCCAAAGGCTTCGAGCTCTGCCGCGCGCAACGCCCCCATGCTGGCGGCGCCGAAGACGTGGATACCCTGGCTCATCGACCACAGGATCTCCTTGTGCCACACCGCGGGCACTCGCTCGAAGTAACCGTCGATGATCCCGATCACCTGCGGGCCCTGACGCGCGACCCGGTACACGTCGCCTTCTGCGGCGGGCGGCAGGTAATCAGCGTCCAGGATCCGCCTGGCCTCGGCGGAGCGCAGCGTCGGACCGGTGAAGATGACCGCGCTCATGCCCTGGTCGCAGCCAGCTCGCGGGCACGCCTGCCGGGCAGGTAGCCGGGGATCTCGTGAATGCCCTCCAGGCCAGGGATCACCACGCGCACCACGGGCAGATCGAAGAACTCTTTGGTGAGGTCGACGGCGATGACCTCGCTCACGCCCGCCTGCTTGAGGCGACCCAGCTCCCAAGCGACGTCGCCATCAAACGTGTCGCTGTCCCAGTCTGGCGACGCGCGGAACAGCCTCGGCTTCGGATCATGCATCTGGTCGCGTAGCACGGCCAGGTTGATGTCGTCACGATGGCGAGCGTAAAGGCCGCGACCGATGTCGTCGCGTGACCCGGAGATCCGCACGAGCCGGCTCTGCGCCGCCTCGGTCAGCGCACGTAGGAGCGCGATCGCCCGCGACGGATGACAGCCTGCCCCGGCCGACGGCGGCAGCGGGCGTGCGGGATCGTCGTCCGGCTGGAAGATCGCACATAAGTAGGACGCGATCCCGATGTCGGTGGTGGTCTCCCAGATCGCCACAGCGAGGCCGGCGCGCGCGAAGCGGTCGAGCACATGCCGGCAGGCCGCGTCGTCCACGCTCGCGGCGTCGACGGCTCTGGCGACCTGCTCATCGGGTCCACGCAACCTCCAGAGCGTCATCGAGTCCCGCTCTACGACCTCGCAGATGGCGTGGCTGATCGCCTCGAGGCGGTGATTGCCAGACGCCAGACCGTTGGACGAGCCGGCGAAGCAGCCGCTCCCGGGCGGTTGGGGCCAGGTGTAATCCGTGTGCACGAGCTCGTAGGGCACGAATACGGGCTCGTCGCTCAGCAGGTCGCGGCCCTCGCACCAGAGAAGGCGCATGTTCGGGTGAAACGGGCTGGTCGCAACCGCCGGAAGGTGGTCGACGTCCGCAACGCGATGCGTGAACCGCAGCTCATCGAGGCTGCAGTAGCGCAGTGGCAGCGTGATCGTCTCGGCGTGGTAGGCCTCGACCGACTCCATAACGCCCGACGCCTTGGCGGCCTGCAGATCGATGCCCTTCCCCTGGGTCACCGCGATGGAGCGCGAGTTCGGCCGCGTCACCGTGACGACGGGCACGCCGATGTCGTCCAGGCCGGTGACGTTGGCCACCCGGGTGATGCCCATGACCGGCGCCAGGCGCATGGCCCGCCGTACTGTTTCGGCGGGCGCCAGCGTCCGATGCGTCCCGGCGCGGTATTTCTTTACCGCCGGCATGTGCCGCGGGGACCTATCTGCTCAGTCCCGCCTCATGATGTGCCAGATACCCAGCGGGCCGAAGGCGGCCTCGAGCAGCTCCTGGATGTCTTGCGGCAGATCGTTGCGTAGATCGTTCACGGTGGCTTTCTCTAGAGGTTTGGTCTTGAGATACCGCCGCAAGGACTTCTCGAGCTTCGACCCTTCTCGGATCTTCCGAGGCGGGTCGTTGTCCCTGAAGAAGTAGTAGTCCCCGGAAGGCGCCCCCACGATGAGGGTGCCGGTGTGTGTCTTGCCTTTGGCTGCCATGGCTCGTCACCTCCACACGCAACGAACCGGACGGGGGTGGCCGCATTGTATGCGCGCCCAGCAGTCAGTCAAGCCACGCCGCCTCGCAGGCCAGAACGAACTGCAGCAGCTCGACCAGCTGGCGGTGCAGCGGCCGGTTGGCCTCAGTCGCCGCTCGCTTCTCGGCCATCTTGATGGCGTACAGGTGGTAGTTCTCGCTCACTTTTGTCTCCAGACCTCCTTGACATGGAGCATGGAGAGCCGGGCGCTCGATCCCTATGCCGCGCGTCACGCGCGGACTGTGCCGTTCATCACTCGCCTCGGCGGCGCAGCTCTTCGGGCTTGAGCAGCCTGATCCGCCCGCGATCCAGCTCGATGTAGCCCAGCGCGGCAAAACGGCTCAGCGCGCGGTTGACGTTCTCGCGACTCGCCCCGACCAGGCCGGCGAGCGTCGACTGCGACAGCGTCAGGCTGCTTTCGGCGCCGGCGAGCTCCAGCAGCTTGCGCGCGACCCGGCCGGGGATATCCCGCACGGCCAGGTCGACGAAGGCCTCGTCCTTGGTCCGGATGTAGGCCGTGAGCACGTTGAGCACTCCCCACATCGCCGCGGGGCGCCCGGTGAGGAACGTGACCAGCGCCGGGCGGTGGATCACCAGGCACTCCGTCTCGGCAAGCGCCCTCGCGTCGGCGCTGCGAACCGCGCCCTCTTCGAGCGCGCCCAGCTCCCCCAGCGCGTCACCGGGACCCAGCACCGCGAACACGACCTCGCTGCCCGATTCGGTCACCCGCGAGATCTTGACCCCGCCACCGGCGATGACCAGGAGATGGTCGGCAGGATCGCCTTCGCGGAACAGGTACGAGTCGGAATCGTACTTGCGCCAGCGCACTTCCTTCGACAGGGCCTCGAGCTCCTCGGCGGACACGCGATTGAAGAGGCGCGACCGGCCCAAGAGGGCGACTGCCTGTTCCGGCTCCCTGCCCGGCATGGCGGGGCCATCTTAAGCGCGATCGATGTGGCCCTAGGCGGCGGCTTCGCACTCCACGCAATCGTCCTGCGCAACGGCCACTGGGGCCGGCTCGCGGACGCGGAGCAGCGCCACCACCACCGCGATCGTCACCAGCACAGCGATCGCGCCCGCGAGCCAGGCGAGGTGAAAGCCGCCGGCGAGCGCCGCGGCGGCGCCGATGCCGTCACCGCTCAGGTTGACGGTCCGCCACCCCGCCAGGGTGGCCAGCACCGCGAGCCCGAGTGCGCCACCGACCTGCCCGGTCGTATTCAGAACGCCGGAGGCCATCCCCGCGTCAGCGGGCCGCACGCCGGTCATCGCGATGATCGTCAGCGCCGGGAACGACAGGCCGCCGCCGAGGCCGAGCATGGCCAGCGGCACGAGGAAGTGGATCGCGTAGCTGGCGTTGGTCGGTCCCATCGCCAGCAAGAACAGCGCGACCGCGGCCACGCCCTGCCCGGCCGCCAGCACGGCCACCGGACCGAAGCGGCGGATCAGGTCCGCTGAGAACCGGACCGAGAACGCCGCCATCACCGCGGCCACGGGCAGGAACGCGAGGCCGATCGCCATCGGGCCGTAGCCGAGCACTCGCTCGAGGTAGAGCGAGCCCAGGAAGAAGAATCCGAGGAAGGCCGACGACATCATCGCCTGCACCGCGTTCGACGCCGCCAACCGGCGCGAAGCGAAGAGGCGCAGCGGCAGGATGGGGTTGCGCGCCGTCGCCTGGCGGACGATGAACGCGGCCAGCAGCGCGGCCGAAACCGCGCCCCCAACGAGGGTGTGAGTTGAAATCGCGTAGACGGCGATCATCAGGGCAGCGGTGACAAGGATCGCGCCGAGCACGTCAGCGCCGCCGCGAACTCCGAGACCGCGATCCTGGTTGAGCAGCCGCCACGCCGCTGCAGCGGTCGCCACTCCGATCGGCACGTTGACGAAGAAGATCCAGTGCCAGCTGACCGCCTGCGTGATCAGGCCGCCGGCGAGCAGGCCGACAGCCGCGCCCGCCGAGGCGACGAAGCTGAAGACGCCGAACGCCCGGGCCTGCTCGTCAGGCTCCGGAAAGAGCGTGACGATCATGGCCAGGATGACGGCGGAGCTGACCGCCCCACCGATGCCCTGCACGAACCGGGCGGCGATGAGCATCGGCTGGTTGAAGGAGAGCCCGCAGGCGATCGAGGCGCCGATGAAGATGCCGAGCCCGATCAGAAAGATCTGCTTGCGGCCGAAGAGATCGCCGAGCCGGCCGGCCAGCAGGAGCAGGCCGCCGAACGCGATCAGGTAGGAGTTGACCACCCACGCCAGGCCGGACTGGGTGAAGCGGAGGTCACGCTGGATCGAGGGCAGGGCGACGTTGACGATCGTCATGTCGACGACGATCAGGAGAAAGCCGGTGCAGAG